>Ga0065705_10002127_pt1 | contig 11216 bp, 9 predicted proteins | sample SwibulcommuniRL2_FD_59092 | JGI IMG/M metagenome (GOLD analysis project Ga0065705, IMG submission 59092) | Bulk soil microbial communities from switchgrass field near Rose Lake, East Lansing, Michigan, USA - RL2 Bulk Soil v2 (version 2) | ecosystem: Environmental > Terrestrial > Soil >... | reverse complement strand
AACGGTCCGCCGCCGGGGCGGCAGGTGCTCTACGGCCAGGCGGGAAGAGGGGAGAACCTTGGGGCTGAGAAGGCTGGTTACGTGCTCGAAGCGCGCCCTCTGATGACCGGTGAATATATTCAAGACGCGCGCGTCCGTCCGGCCGAGCATCTTCAGGGTGCTTCGGTCGAATTAATCTTAAATCCTGCCGGAGCCCGGCTGTTTGAGCAGATCACCGCGGCCAACGTCAAGCGACGGCTCGCCATCGTGCTCGACAATCGTGTGTATTCCGCGCCTGTGATCCAGGAGCGCATCGCCGGCGGCCGAGCTTCTATTACCGGCAATTTCGATCTCAAGGAAGCGCGAGATTTGGCAATCATTCTGCGTGCCGGTGCTCTGCCGGCGCCGGTGGAGATAGTCGAAGAGCGTACGGTTGGACCTTCGCTTGGTCAGGATTCGATTCGGCAAGGCGTGACCTCGTTCGTCGTGGGTGGCCTGCTTGTCATCGTCTTCATGATCGCCTACTACAAGGGGGCCGGCCTGGTTGCCGTTGTGGCGGTGGTTCTTAACGTACTTTACATGTTAGCGATCCTGGCGGGTCTTCAAGCGGTCTTAACCTTGCCGGGCATTGCCGGTATCGTTCTTACCGTCGGTATGGCGGTTGATGCCAATGTCTTGATTAACGAACGAATACGCGAAGAGTTGAGGGCGGGACGTGCGGTGCGCTCGGCGGTCGAAGCGGGTTACAAAAACGCCTTGCCGGCGATTTTGGATTCTAACATTACGACTTTCCTCTCGGGCGTTATTCTTTTTCAGTTCGGCACGGGGCCGGTCAAGGGTTTCGCCGTCACGCTTTGCGGCGGTATCCTGACGACGATCCTCACCGCCGTTTACGTGACCCGGGTGTATTATGATTATCGCATTTCAGCCCGGAAGCTTGAGCGCATCAGTATCTAAGAGGGCAACCATGGAACTCATCAGGCCGGGCACAAATTTTCCTTTCACGCGCTATCGCAAGGTCGCGTTCCTCATTTCGACCTTGGTCAATGCGGCAGTGCTGGTCGCGTTGTTTGTAAAGGGCCCGAACCTGGGCGTCGATTTCGCCGGAGGAACGATCATCCAGGTAAAGTTCCACCAAAACTCGACGATACCGGACATCCGCAAAGCTCTCGACAAAGTCAATTTGGGCGGCGGTGTGATTCAGGACTTTGGCGAACCGGGCTCCAACGAATATTTGATTCGCCTCGAGAAGGCCGACACCGAGATCGGTGCGCTCGGCGAACAGGTAAAAAAGGTTCTCGCCGAGCAATTCGGCGCGGACAAGTTTGAGGTGCGCCGGATCGAGTCCGTCGGACCGCAGATCGGTGAAGATCTACGTTTCCGTGGCACCATGTCGGTCGTCGTCTCGACGATCATGATGGGAATCTACATCTGGATTCGATTTGGCGGAGCTTTTGGGGCGAGGTTCGGTCTCCTGTTCGGCACGGGTGCCGTGATTGCTTTGATTCACGACGTCTTGGTCACCGTCGGCGCGTTGATGTTGACGAACTATGAATTCGATCTGACCGTAGTCGCGGCGCTGTTAACCATCGTTGGATTTTCTGTGAACGACACCGTGGTTATCTGCGACCGAATCCGCGAGAATCTTAGAAAAATTAAGCGTGAAACGCTCGAAAGCATCATCAATACGAGTATCAACGAGACGCTCAGCCGGACTATTTTGACGACCGGCACAGCTTTGCTGGTTCTCGCCTCGCTCTATTTCTTGGGCGGTGAGGTCATTAAGCCGTTCGCTTTTGCACTTCTTGTCGGGTTTGTTTCGGGAGTTTATTCGACCATATTTATTGCCAGTCCCGTGATTTTACTGTGGGAAAGCAGAACGGTCAGGAAATAGTGCATTTAACCGTGGCCGCGCTCGAGTTAGCAACCGATCCTCCGATTCGATTCACTTGCGATTCTTGACAGTTGGACCATAGGCCAAATGCCCACCGGCTCGCTCAAGCGCTGGACGCTCAAGGAAGTCGATTTACAGATCATCGCCCGCCGATCGGAACAGCTCAACATTTCTCCGCTCCTGGCACGTATGCTGTTTTTACGCGGCTGCGAGGAAGACGCCGCCGCGCGGCGTTATCTGTCGTCGAGCTTGCGCGCCGATCTGCCATCTCCCTTTGAAATGGCCGATATGGAGCCGGCCGTGCGGCGCATCATCGATGCGATCAAGAACAAAGAACAAATTGCAATCTGGGGCGACTATGACGTCGATGGGACCACCGGTGCGGCCGTGCTTGTGAGTTTCCTGCGCGAAGTTGGCGCACAGCCTCTTTATTATGTGCCGCACCGCATCGAAGAAGGTTACGGTCTCAACGTCGATGGACTGCGCCGGCTCAGGGAGCGTGGTGTCGATCTGGTTATTACCGTTGACTGCGGCATATCGAATGCTTTGGAAATCGAGGCTGCCATGAAGACGGGACTTAGTCTCGTTGTCGTCGATCACCACCAACCGCCGGAAGACCTGCCGCCCGCCTATGCCGTGATCAATCCGCATCGCAAGGACTGCCAGTTCCCGGACAAGGGACTGTGCGCAGCCGGGTTGGCCTTCTATCTTGTCATCGGTTTGCGCGCCAGGTTGCGTGATGACGGGTGGTTTGCCGGCGCCGGAGATCCGGACATTCGCCGTTATTTGGATATCGTGACTCTGGGTACGATCGCCGACATGGTGCCTCTCCAAGGCGTTAATCGCACGCTGATGCGCCGAGGATTGGCCGAGCTGAGCGCTTCAAGCCGGCCCGGAATCGTAGCTCTCAAAAAAGTGGCGAGTATTCCCGCGGGCGAAGTGAGCGCCGGACAAGTCGGCTTTCGTCTCGGGCCGCGCATCAATGCCGCCGGGCGGGTTGATTACGGCATCAAAGTTGTCGAGTTGTTAACGACCGATTCGCCTGAGATTGCGTTGCAGATCGCGCAGAAGCTTGACGCCCATAACAGCGAACGGCGCGCCATCGAGAAGGTCGTACTCGAACAGGCGATGGCCCAGGCGTCGGCTGTCATGGAGCGCAGCAGCCGCTGCTCGCTGGTGCTGGCCGGGGAAGGCTGGCACCCCGGCGTTCTCGGCATCGTCGCTTCTCGCATCGTCGAAAAGTACTATCGTCCCACCGTGGTGATCGGTTTCAACGGCGCTAACGGCAAAGGTTCCGCGCGCAGTATCCGCGGTTTTCACATGGTGGAGGGATTTCGTAGCTGCGCCGCCCATCTGGAGAAATTTGGCGGCCATGAGTATGCGGGCGGTCTCACGGTCAACGCGGATAAACTGGAGTTGTTCGCCGAAACTTTTGAAGCGTGCGCGCGACAAGCGCTTTCCGAGGAGGACTTGCTGCCGCTGCTCGAGTTGGATGCTTTGCTAGATTTTTCCGAGATTGACTTTCCGTTGGCGCGTGAGCTCGATCGGCTCAAGCCCTTCGGCGTCGGCAATCCGGAGCCGGTATTTGTCACGAAGGCTGCTGAAATATGCGAGCGGCGCGTGTTCTCCGCTGGTGTGCGCTACCGGCTGCGCCAGTCCGGTCGTGTGCTGGGCGGTGTCATTTTCGGCGCCGGCGAGGATTTCCCCGGAATGCCGGGCGACTTGATCGACGTCGCTTATCGGTTGAGCGAAAACGAATGGAACGGCACAACTAGACTGGAGCTGAAAATCGTCGATCTGCGGCCCACGGGGAGCGCTTAGATCCGATAGCCGGCATTGACGGCTCAGGCGTCTTTCGATTGTAGTGATTGAGCAAATGATACTCGCGCGGAGGAAAATTGAATAGAGCGATCCAATTGCGAATCGGGTTTCTAGTCTTAGTTTTAACACTTCTCATTGTGCTGCGCGCGCCGTTTGCCGCCGAAGTCGGCGGCAAACCGGAGAAAGCGGATGTGATCGTGACCTATGCTCAGCCAAGCGGCGCGTTCACGCCGATTTGGGTTGCTCATGAGGCAGGTCTCTTCAAGAAGCACGGCTTGAGTGCGACCTTGCAATTGTTGACACCCCAGGTGTCGGCGCAAGCAGTGGTGTCGGAGGAGGCGGATTTTTACATCGACGGACCGGATCTGATCAATGCGCGCCTGCGCGGCGGGCAGGTCAAATATTTTGGCGGTACCATGCAGCAACTGGTATTTCAGATCTGGGCAGCGAAAGAATTTAAGACGATTCAGGACCTGAAGGGCAGGACCATCGCCGCGAGCACGCCGCGCGCGGCGCTCGACACGGCAACCCGCGAGGCGCTCAAGAAGAACGGTCTGATACCGGACAAGGATGTGCAAATACTTTATGTGCAGTCCGTGCCGGCGATCTTGAGTTCCGTACTCGGCGGCAAGACCGCGGCGGGAACGCTCTCGGCGCCCAACACCTTGAAGGCCAAGGATTCCGGATTGAACCTTTTAGTGGATATCGGCAAACTCAACATTCCGGCCTTCCAGGTCGCCTACGGGACTACGGAAAAATATCTAAAGAACAATCCCAACACAGTCTACGCGTTCCTGAAAGCAATCGCCGAAGGAGTGGTTCTGTCTCACAAAGAAGCGGGCCTGGCCAAGAAGGCGATCGCCAAATACGGGAAGATCGATGATGGTCCCACCATCGATGGAACCTATGACGCCTTTGCGCCGTACTGGGCCATGAGCCTTGCGGTGCGACCGGAAGCGATTCGCGGGCAGTTTGCCTATTTGGATGAAAAGGAATTTCCCGGCGCCAAAAACGCCGACCCACGAGATTTCTACGATAACTCGTTCGTTGATTCGTTGAGCAAATCCGGGTTTCTGAAGAATCTTGGCATGAAATAGCAGGAATATACTTGACGCTGGGCGGGAAAAGACAGCGTGGAAATCCAAACTCGAAGAGACATTGTCTATCTGGCGCTGGCAGGTTTCTTTGTCACTAACGCGATCCTCGGAGAAGTGACGGGCGGAAAGCTCTTCACATTGGGAGCGTTCACGCTTAGCATCGGCGTGATTCCCTGGCCTGTGGTATTTATCGCGACGGACTTGATCAATGAATATTTCGGCCGGGAGGGAGTGAAGCGGCTGACCTTGATGACGATCGCATTGATCGTTTACGCCTTTATAGTACTCTTTCTTGCCATGCAGGTGCCGGCCGCGTCGTTCTCCCCGGTAACCGACGCGCAGTTTCAGGCGGTGTTCGGGCAATCGTTATGGATCATTGTCGGCAGCGTGATCGCATTTGGCTTGAGCCAGTTGATCGACGTCGGCGTCTTCTGGCTCGTGCGTCACAGGACCGGCGGGAGATTTCTCTGGATGCGCGCCACGGGTTCGACCGTAATATCTCAGCTCATCGACAGCATCGTCATCATTGGTATTGCCTTTTGGCTGCCGGGCAAGATCAAGACTTCTGAATTTCTTACTGTTGCGGCGTCCAACTATTCTTTCAAGTTGATTGTTGCTCTCGGCATTACCCCGCTGCTCTACGCGGGCCATGCCGCCATCGACCGCTTTCTCGGAGTCGAAGAAGCACATCAGCTCATTGAACAATCGGCCAAGGCGAGCGAAGAAGTGGTTTTGTAATCGGCCAACGTCGGAAATGTGTGAAGCAGTAGATCTTTCGCTTACGCTCAGGATGAATGCACCTCAGTTTATCCTGAGTTCAATTGCTGATCATCAGATGGCAGGTGCGCGGCAATTTTTTCGTCAAGCCTTTAATGACGTGACCGCGCAGCATGTGATAGAACGCTGAACGGCGTGACGCGCCGATCATGACCGTATCGACGTCGAGCGCTATGGCGGCATTGGATATGGCTTCGGCGGCGTTGTGCGACACCGACCAAATCGGAATGATCTCGATATTCTTTTCCCGCACAGCTTGCAGCGCCGCGCGTAGAGTGCGCAGCCCTTGGTCATTCGGCACGTGTGGCGTCACTCCGGCGAAGAGTCCCGGCCATTCTTCCACGTAAATACAATACAGAGCCGAATCGCCTCGTCCCTTGGCGCGGGTGATGCCTTCCTGAATCAGTCGGGGTGACTCATCGCGCAACGCGAGCAGGGTCGATGAAGGATAAAGCGGCTTTACCTCTACGGCTTCCGCGAGCGTCATCAAACCTTTTAGTTCGTCTTCGACAAGATCCTCGGAAGCGCGGTAGGCGCGCGCTTGAAGGCGTTGAATGACCGGAATCCGGACGAGCAAATCAACGAACCATGCCCGCCGCACACCCACGGCGATTATCATTCCGACCACCGTCACCACGCCGCCGAAATAGGTCGCCAAGGGCTTTTCGATGAGATTGACCGCCCAGGCGACCATCACCATCACCGTTGTAAATACGCCGAGCCAGAATCCGGGATCGCGCCGGCCGAGCCGCCAGCGGATGGCATCGAGGCTCAACGAGGAGAAGACGAAAGCGCCCAGCAGGCCGAAGGCGTACATGTCGCCGAGCAGCTTCATCTCGCCGCTGCTAAAAAGAATAACGAGCATGGGAACGACGGTGGCGATCGCTACGGCAATTTGCGGCGTATTGAACGTGGGATTACGCACGGCGATGATGCGCGGCAAAAAACCGCCGTTCACGAGGGCAAGAAAGACATGGTATGAGCCGATGATGGCTGTATTCGATGCGAAAAGGAGCAAGCTCGACGCCGTGAATACGACGGAAAGCTTGACACTTAAACCGCCGACGATCATGCCGAGCTCGGAAATGAAGCGTTCGCTCTCTGTGGCCTTGAGATGCTCCGGCAATAAACCGATGGAAAGTGCCGTCAACACCGGCGCGGTTACGATCATCGTCGCGATCACCGCAAGCATAGCGCGTCGCGCCGTTCGTCGTAGGGGAAATCGCATCGTCGGACTTAACTGGCTGATACTTTCCAGCCCCGAAAACGCGAGCCACGCAGAAGAGAAACCGGCCAGGAGTTGGTAATTCGAAATGCCTTGTCCGCTACCCAGCCTGCTCAAAACGGTGTTCCACTGAGCCGCGTCCATGCTAAATACCGCTATAACGATAACGAAAAGATTCACCAGAAAAGACGCGCTTGCCATAATCAGCGCCACAGCGGCACTCTCACGAATCCCAATAATGTTCAGGGCGGCGAGCACTCCGACTCCGGCGCAGGCTAGAAGCACAATGTGGGCATCGAGAGCGGGGAAGGCACTGCCGATATATTGAAAGCCGGCCACCGCCGAAATCGCCGTTGTGAGAAAATAATCGACGATGATCAGCATGCCGCCCAGACAGCCCCACATGGGTCCAAACGCTTTCGTGGTGATGGTGACGACTCCGCCGCCTTCCGGATTGCGCCATGAAATCTCGATGTACTTAAGCGACAGCAAGATAAAACCGCCGGTGGTCAGCAAGACAAAAAACGGAGTGGCGTCTTTGACGTGGCCGTAGAGGATACCCGGCACGTAGTAAACGGAGGTGCCGATGTCGCAAAAAACGACCGCCCAGGCCAAGAACCAATTGAGCTGGCGGGTCTCTTTGGTGGGTCCCATTGTTGGCGCGATCAGACGTGAGAAACTTGGTGCTATTGAGGCTCTTGCATTGATATCGTCGTTCGACCTATCATGCAAGATAACGTTCCGCGCTTATGGCCCTGCCAGGACAATATTTCCAAAAACTCATAGAGAGTTGCCCCGATATCATCATCTCAGTCGATAAACACGGGACGATCACTTTCTATAACGACGGCGCGTGCCAGAATCTCGGCTTCAGTTCCGAAGAGGTTTTGGGGAAAAACGTATTGGAGATCTATCCGACTCTCGAAGAAGCGCGCAAGGTCATGGCCGCCATGCGGGCCAATAACAGCGACGGCAAAGGCCGGGTCCGCAATTTTGAGACGGTTTTCAAGACCCGGAGGGGCGAGCAAATCCCGATCGCAATCTCGGCGTCGATTACTTATGACGAGCAGGGAAACGAGATCGGCTCCATCGGCTTTGCTAAGGATATCCGCGAGATTCGCCGTCGCGACCAGTTGGTTACGCTCGCCGAGGTCGCAATCGGGGTGTCCCACGAGATAAACAATTCGTTGGAAGTTTTGGTCAACCAGATCGAAATGCTGCGCCAGTACGTCGGGCGCGCCGCGAACGATGAGGACTATCTCGTGGAGTCGGAGCGACTCGATTCGTTGACATCGCAGGTGGAGAAGATCCAAGGCATCACCGGCCGCATTTGCCAAATGGCGGATGAAGGCGAGTACGGCACAAAAGAATATTTGTACGGCAAGATGATGACGGATCTTAGCGCCAACGAGCGCGACAAAGCCTGTTCGAGGCCGGCGGCGGATGCGCGCTACCCGCTGAACGGCTTGAAGGTTCTTGTCGTCGACGACGACGCGGGTATTTGCCAGTCTCTCAAAGACCTGCTCGAAGGGGAGCGCTGTTGTATCGAGACGGCCGCCTCGGGTGTTCACGCAATGGCGTGCTTGGAACGCCAACAATTCGATCTGGTGTTGAGCGACGTTGTGATGCCGGATATGGATGGGTACGAGCTCTACCAGGTCGTCAAAGGCAAGACTCCCAAGTTGCCGGTGATCTTGATGACGGCGTTCAATTACGACAAGGATCATATTATCAAGCGCAGCTGTTTGGAGGGTTTGCAGGGCGTCATTTTTAAAAAACCCGTAAATCCGGCGATGCTTAAAAAAATGCTTCTGCAGCAATGTCGCCCGGAAAAAATCGAGCAAGACGCCGCGTCGCCTCTCTCGTCCACTCCCAGTCACAAAACCGAGTAGCCGTACCGTGAATAAAGAAGATCACTACAATCAAGGCATGGATCACTTCGCCCAGGATAGACTGGACGACGCCGTCGCCGCGTATTTGCGGGCGCTTGACGAGGACCCCGACTACGGCGATGCCTTGCACGCGCTTGCCATGACCTACGCGCATCAAGAAAAGATCGATCAAGCGATCGAAGTGGGTAAGCGGCTCATCGAAGTCGCCCCCGATGATGAATTGGCGTACACGAGCCTTTCTATCTTCTACCAGCAAAAGGGGATGATCGCTGAGGCGGAAAACATCGCCGCCAAGGCGCGCACATTGAGCTGGCGGCGCGAGCTTAAAGAGAACAAGGGCCCCGCCAAGAATTAGCAGGAGATTCCGGGGTGCTCCCGGCCGCGCACTCAGCGGCGTAGAGTTCGTTAGTCGTTGCTGCGCGCTGACGCAAAGCCAATAGCTTGCCCAAGTTTCCCTCATTTTCCCCGCACAGTCCTTGCAGTTTGAGTTCGGACTAGATATTGAATAGGGCGATTCTTTGTCGGGCGACCGAATACCCTGCAGCATTTCCGTGGAGAAAAATATGAGCCTCGCAACCGGCCCGATCGAAAGGCTGGTCAAGCTGATTGCCGATGAATCGCGTGTTGAGGGGAAGATTCGCGACACCGCGGCAGCGCTGGCGCTGGTAAAAAAGCGCGTCTCGGAATCACTCGCGCAGAACTACATTGCGTCCCGCGAATCAAGACTTCAAATGCCGGAGGATCTTATGAGAGAAGAACAGTCCTACGAACGCCTGCTTCAAGCTCTGCAGGATATGAAGAGCGAGATCACCAAGCAAATTCGACCCGTAGAGGAGCAGATTATACAAGCCAACGTCGAGCATCTACGGCAAACTTTCGGCCAGGAAAGTCGAAGACTTTCGAAGTGCCTGGAAGAAATCGACGATAATATTCTCGCTTGCCGACAATACCTGCAGGACTATGAACGCATTCGTTCGAGCCTGCATGGGCTAAACGAAAAACTGACCCAGCTCGGTGCCCAAACCATTCAGGTGCCTGATGGTTTGCCGGCCACCGATCTGGGGGAAATCGTCCGCGAGCGAATCGATTTTTTGCGCTCGCAAGGAAAGGTTTAGCATACAAAAGAGTTTCGACGACCCTCGCATAAGTTTTCANCCATTGGCCTTGGTTTCGTCGCTCCGGAATCCTGCACGCTTGAGTCGCGNTAGGCATTCAAGGAAGAGGCAACCATCGTAATCCGAANAGGATGAGGTCAGTATTCTGATAGGCGTGCCAGTATTTCTAGCGATCGTATTTTTCCTGGTTATTTTACCCGCCGGCATTGTTAATCCCCAGGCCGAACCTTTTTACAAAGGAAAGCAGGTTCGTATCATCACCGGGGCGACAGCGGGGGGATTTTACGACCGGTGGGCGCGGCTGCTGGCGCGCACGATGCCGAAGTATATTCCCGGCCAGCCGGACATCATCGTGCAAAATATGCCGGGCGGCGGCTCGTTGGTGGCGGCCAATTATGTTTACGGTGTCGCCAAGCCTGACGGCCTGACCACAGTCATGCCTAACAGCAACGTCTATTTGGAACAATTGTCGGGTCATAAAGAAGTGCGCTTCGACTTGCGCAAATTCCCGATTCTTGGCTCGCAGGAAAAAAACTACATGCTGCTCTACATGAGGGCGGACGCGCCGTACAAGACGATCGGCGATATCATCAAGGCGAAAGATCCGCCAAAATGCGGCAGCACCGGCATAGGGAGCGCGGGATATATCCTTGACCGGGTAATGGAGGTCGCTTTAGGCGTCAAGATCAACACGGTGATGGGGTATCCGGGCGGCAATGAGATCGATTTGGCCGTGGAGAAGGGCGAGGTCCATTGCCGTGGCAACACGATCTTGCCGCATTTCGGCCGAGAGCCTTTCGATACTTGGCACAAAAAAGGTTTCGACCGACATTTGATTCAAACCGCGCGCAAGCGCGATCCGGTGGTGGCCGAAGCGCCGACGATTTATGAGCTGATGGATCAAGTTAAGACGACGGAGTCGAATCGCCGACTGGCCAACGTTTTGCTCAGCGGCGCTGAGTTCGGCCGCTTCATGCTGGTCACTCCCGCAACCCCGCCGGACCGAGTGAAGATGCTCCGGGAAGCCTACGCAAGGTCGATGAAGGACCCGGAGCTTATCGCCGAAGCCAAGAAAGGGCGCATGGACATGGACCCGTCGAGCGGAGAAGAGCTGCAGACACTCGTCCAGGAAATCATGGACCAGCCGCCGGAAATCATCGAGCGAATGAAAAAAATATTGTCGGAGTAGTCCATCGGCACAAGGAGGCCACGATGATCAAAGCCGTTGTCTGCGCGACGCTTATCTTTTTTTTGGCGCCGTCTGCCGCGCGCGCTCAAGCTCCGTATTTCCAAGGTAAAACCGTGACGATCATCGTCGGCACTGGCGCGGGGGATTTGTACGATCTTTACGCCCGCGCGCTCGCGCTTTTTATGGGCAAATATCTGCCGGGCAATCCCGGCATCATCGTGCAAAAC
>Ga0065705_10002235_pt1 | contig 11223 bp, 7 predicted proteins | sample SwibulcommuniRL2_FD_59092 | JGI IMG/M metagenome (GOLD analysis project Ga0065705, IMG submission 59092) | Bulk soil microbial communities from switchgrass field near Rose Lake, East Lansing, Michigan, USA - RL2 Bulk Soil v2 (version 2) | ecosystem: Environmental > Terrestrial > Soil >... | reverse complement strand
GCGGCCGCAGTAGCCCGTATTGCGGCACTTGCGGCAGCCCAGGCCCTTGTAGAATTTTTCGATCGTATAACCCATCCGCTCGATGGCTTTGCGCAGCGTGCGCGCCGGGTCGTAGGTCTCGCGGCACTTGGGGCAGATCCGCCGGACCAATCGCTGGGCCAGCACCATGTTCAGCGCCGCGCCGATCAAGTACGGCTCGACGCCCATGTTGATCAGCCGTGTGATCGCGCTCGCGGCGTCGTTGGTGTGAAGCGTGCTGAAGACGAGGTGCCCGGTGAGTGCGGCCTGAATCGCCGTGCGGGCCGTCTCCTCGTCGCGGATTTCGCCCACCATGATTACGTCGGGGTCCTGCCGCAACAGCGTGCGGAGGGCCTTGCTGAACGTCAGGCCGACGCGCTCCTGCACCTGAAACTGGTTGATCAAGGGGAGGTGATATTCGATCGGATCCTCGACCGTACAGACGTTGTTCTCCATCGAGGCGATTTCGTTCAGACAGGCGTAGAGCGTCGTCGATTTGCCGCTGCCCGTCGGGCCCGTGACTAGGATAATCCCGTTGGGGGCGCAAATCGCCGATGAAAGGGGCGTGAGCACATCTTCGGCAAAGCCCAGATCGCGGAGATTGAGCGATACGCTCCGCGTGTCGAGCACGCGAATCGCCGTCTTCTCGCCGCGGCTGCCGGGGAAAGTGCTGATGCGGAGGTCGATCTTGCGTCCGTCCAAAAGTACGTGCACGCGGCCGTCCTGCGGCAGCCGCCGCTCGCTGATGTCCAGCGATGCCATGATCTTGATGCGACTGGTGACGGCACCAAGGAGGTTGAGCGGCACTTCCAGCGACTTATAGAGCTTGCCATCGATTCGGTAGCGAATGCGCGTGCAGCGGTCGGCCGGCTCAATGTGAATGTCGCTGGCGCCTTCCTTGACCGCGTTGTAGATGATGTAGTTCACGAGCCGAATCACGGGCGACTGGCCCGCGAACTCGCTCGAATCGCCGATGTCCTCGATCGCCGTTTCGATCAGGGTCACTTCGGCCTGGGCGCTGTCTTCGATGATGTCGTCGATGACGAATGTCTTGCTGTCCGGCAGCGTGGTGATCATCCGCCGGATGTCTTTGGCCGAAGTGGCGACGACCTGGATATCCAAGCCGGTCACGTTCTTGAGTTCGTCGATCAAGAAAAGATTCGTCGGCTCGCAGACCGCGACCGTGAGCGTGTGGCGAATCTTGTAGAGCGGGAAGACGAGGTTTTTCTCGATGTATTCCCGCGGCAGAACGTCGATCGCCTTGGGGTCGGCCAAGCGGGGCTCAAGCTTGGCGTAGGGGACGCCGTACACGGTTGCCAGCGATTCGATGACCTGGTCTTCGGTGGCGAAACCTTGTTCGATCAGGATTTCGCCCAGCAGCTTGCCCGTAGCTTTGCGCTGTTCGCCGAGCGCGGCGTGGAGTTGTTCGACGGTAATGAAGCCGCGCTCGACCAGGATATTGCCCAGCCGCGGTGCAACGGTCGTTTTGGTGATCGACGACATGGGGCAGCTCACGGAGCGTTAGGCGAAACTTTTGACCGCATCGACCACGGTTTCAAAAATCTCGACCTGTTCGTCGAGCCGGGTGATTTCGAGGATTTTTCGGTTGGCCAGGTTGGCGGTGGAGATTTTCAGGTCACCGCCCAAGGCCCGCAGGGCTTCCTGAGCGGTCAGGAGCGCTTCCAAACCGCCGCCGTCGATTGTTTCGCTACCATCCAGATCGACGATCACGTTGCTCCGTTCGAGAGTCGTGAGAAACGACTCGAGGAGCGGTGCCGTATCCGCACCCAGTTCTTCGGGCGTATGCACTACGACGACGTCGCCGAAAACTTCGGTAGGCAGTTTCATGGGAGGCAGGGGACAGGGAACAGGGGACAGGGAAAAAGGTCGGAAGTCGGAGGTTGTTTGAGCGCCTTTCGATTTGCGAAGTACTGAGTACTCAGTACTGAGTACCTAGTACCGGCACACCTCCTCGTCACCACTCAGTTCGCGCCACTCACCACTCACTCACCAGTTGATCTTTGACCATTGACCAATGGTCAGTGATCGCCTCACATGTGAACTTCAGCCGCCGGCAGCTCCTGCCTGGCCAGTGTGGCCTCGACGCGTCGGAACAACTCGCGCGGGCTGAACGGCTTGGCCAGGAGCGTGTTGATGCCGAACTTCTCGCGGATTTCGGTCTCCGACAGCTCGAATCCCTTGGCACTGAGCATGATCACGGGCAGGCCGGCCGTCTCTGGCGTACTTCGAATGCGCTCGGCAAGCTGCAGTCCGTTCAGCCGCGGCATCTGACAGTCGGTCACGACGATGTCGGGGCGATGCTCCAGCAACCGCTCCCAGCCTTCCTGTCCGTCGAACGCGCAGACCACTTCGTAGCCCGCCCGTTTGAACTTGAATTCGGCGGCCCGCAGGATGTGGGCCTCGTCGTCGCAGAGCAAGATTCGTTTGGCCATGCGCGCCTCGCTTAAGCATTGAGTTGTCCCAGACCCGGCAGGCAAACGCGGAAGTTGCTTCCGCGGCCCAGTTCGCTTTCGACTTCGACGCGACCGCCATGCACGTCCTCGACAATATGCTTGACCAAGGCCAGACCGAGTCCGGTTCCCTGCGCCATCTCGCGGTCCTTCTTGACGCGATAGAACTTTTCGAACACCCGCCGGCAATCGTCGGGCGACAGGCCCACGCCGGTGTCCTGCACCTCGAAGACAACCTCTTTGTCGTTGAGGCGGCTCTTAACAGTCACCGAGCCCCCGCGGTGCGTGTACTTGATGGCGTTCGAGACGAGGTTGATTGCCGCCTGGAGCAGCATGTCGCGATCGCCCAGGACGCCGAGGTAGAGCTCGCTGAATTCTGCCGTCAGGCGAATCTGCTTTTGCTCGGCCGCGGGTTCCAGCACGCGAATTGCCTCGGCCAGCCGTTCGTTGAGCGACTGCGCCGATTTGTTGACGGCCACGACGCCGGCCTCGATTCGCGCCAAGTTCAGCAGGTTGTCGATGAGCCGCTGCAACCGGTCGGCCTGGTTGTTGATGATGCCGAGGAATTCCTCGCGGGTGGCGTCGTCCTCGGCTTCGCCATCGACGAGCAGCTCGACGTAGGCCCGGATGCTCGACAGAGGCGTTTTCATTTCGTGGCTGACGGCGGAGACGAACTCGGCGTTGCGCTTTTGGATCGTCTTCAGATTGCTGATGTCGGTGAGCACCGCGACGGCGCCGCGTTCGCCGCCCATCGAGTGCTGCTGGGTCGCCAGCGTGCGGCACGTGACGCGGAAGAACTGTTCCTTGCCGTCGGCGGCGGCCACCTTGACCTCACTTGAGCGCGGGGTTGTTGCTTTCCGCTTGCGAGTCTCGGTCAACAAGTTCAGCAGGTCCTGGCAGCGCTCCAATTGCTCGAAGATCGGGTGGGCCTCATCCGTCGTCCGAATGTCGAGCAAACGTTCCGCGCTCGCATTGGCCACCACGACGTCGCCGAAGGAATCGATGGCCAGCACGGGATCTGCCAGGTTCATCAGGATTTCACGGAGCTGGTCGCGTTCGGCCGCCAGCCGGCGAAAGCGGACCTCGACGCCGGACCGGGCCATCTCGATCTCGTCGGCCTGGCGGGCAAATTCGGCCATCCTCCGGCGAACTTTCTGCGCGAATTCCCGCCATGGTGCGTCTTCCTTGCGGAAGGGGATCAGGTCCAGCGCGTTCTCCTCCTGCACAAGCGTCGAATCCAATTCACACAGCCGGCTGACATAGCGCTCCGCGGCACGCGCGGCACTCTGCGACTGCGCGAGCGCCAGGCGAATCGTAGCGACGACCAGGCCCGCGCCAATGAGCACGATTGCCAGTCGCACTGGCCAGGAAGTGGGCGCAAATTGCGGCTCAACGACCCAGGCCAAGCCCAGGGTCGTGCAAGTTGCCGCCAGGAGGGCGAGCGGCAACAGCGCGGTAAGCCGGCGTTCGTACATACGAAGGACTGGCGAAAAAATCTTGCAACCAGCGAGCGCGGTCAGTGCTCCAGACCGCGTCGCGCAAACGCGAGCGGACGGCAGCGCCCACGGGGGCGCCAAACCATCCCAAACCTAGGTCAGTCATGACCGATGTCCAAACGCACAAACTGGTTACGAAGCGGGACAAGACGCCTGGATTTCCCAACCACAGAGGGGGCGGGACCTTGCGCCCAGCGACGCACCAGCGTCGGCCAACTGGCAGCCGCAGCAAAATCGGCAGAATCATCACACCCCGGCGAACCCACAACCGCTATCACTGCCAAACCGCCCTGGACGCCCGGCTGCCATTTGTGTACTGTCCGCCCGCTTTTCTACCCCGAGTTTTTCTCGCCCGAAGAGGCTGCCGCCGCGCGCGGTCGGCTCGAATGTCTCGCTTTTCACGTTGGCAAGACTTTGTGCTCCCCCTGGGCCTGATCGCGAGCGTGCTCGTGATTTTGGTGCCCCTGCCCGCAAATGTGCTGGACGTCCTGCTAGCGGCGAACATCGCGGTTTCGGTCATCGTGCTGCTGACGACGGTTTATGTCCGCACGCCGCTCGAATTCAACATCTTCCCGACGCTCCTGCTCGCGACCACGCTCGGCCGGTTGGTCCTCAACGTCGCCAGCACCCGGCTGATTCTCACGCGGGCCGGCGAGGACGGCATGTATGCCGCGGGGGGCGTGATCAAGGCGTTTGGCGAGTTTGTTGCCGGCGATCAGCTCGTCGTCGGGCTGATCATCTTTGTGATCATCGTCGTGATTCAATTCGTAGTGATCACCAAGGGCGCTACGCGCATTAGCGAAGTGGCCGCCCGGTTTGCGCTGGACGGCCTTCCCGGACGGCAAATGGCGATCGACGCGGACCTAAACGCTGGCATGATTGACGAAAATGAAGCCCATCGCCGCCGTGCAGAAATCACGCAGCACGCCGACTTCTTCGGAGCGATGGATGGCGCCAGCAAGTTCGTCCGGGGTGACGCGATTGCCGGAATCGTCATCATCCTCGTCAACATCCTGGGCGGGTTTGTCATCGGCGTCGCCCAGCAGGGCATGTCGTTTGCGCAGGCCGCCAAAGTATTCACAATGCTGAGCATCGGTGACGGCCTGGTCACGCAAATCCCCGCCTTCCTGATCTCCTTGGCGGCGGGTCTTTTGGTGACGCGGAGCACGCAGAAAACCGATCTGCCCGCCCAATTCCTCACGCAGCTCTTCAGTAATCCGCGGGCTCTGGCCGTAGCCGCCGGTTTCCTCGCCGTCCTGGTGCTCACCAACCTGCCGAAAATTCCGTTGCTGGCGCTGGGCGCCGGCTGCGGCTCGCTTGCGCTGCTCCTTTCGCGGCGAAATCGAGAACTCGAAGTGGAGCAAGCGGCACAGGCTAAAGCAGCCGCAGATGCGAAGAAATCGGAAGTGCGGATCGAGGATTACCTGGCCATCGACCCGATGGAAATTGAAATCGGGGCGACACTGGTGAAGCTCGCCAGCCCCAAGTATGGCGGCGACTTGCTGCCGCGCATTACGGCGGTCCGCCAATCGGTCGCGGCCGACATGGGAATCATCCTGCCCAAGGTCCGCGTCCGCGATAACATCCGCCTCGGCGAGACGCACTATCGCGTCAAAATTGCGGGCAACGTAGTCGCGCATGGAGAAGTCATTCCCGGCAAGCTGTTGGCTCTGGATACCGGCGCGACCACCGGTCGGATCAACGGCCTCGAAACGCGCGATCCGGCCTTCCAGCAGCCCGCGGTGTGGATCGAGCAATCTCAACGCGAGCAGTCTCAATTGCTGGGATATACCCCGGTGGAACCGGCAACCGTGCTTTCGACGCATCTGCAAGAAGTCGTCCGGTGGCACGCCGACGAGTTGCTGACCCGCGATGCGACGAAGCATCTGCTTGACGAACTCAAGAAGGTCAGCCCGGCGGTCGTGGACGAGTTGGTTCCCACTCAGCTGAAAGTGGCTGACGTACAGCAGGTCTTGCAACTGCTGCTCCGCGAGGACGTGCCGATTCGCCAACTCGGATTGATCCTCGAAGCGCTCGGCGACCTCTCCAGCAAGACCAAGGAGCCGGTGCTGCTGGCCGAACATGTCCGCCAGCGCCTGGCCAGGACCATCTCGTCGCGCTATCGCGACGCCGATGGCCGGCTCTACGTCCTGACGCTCGATCCATCACTGGAAGACCAAATTAGCGCGAGCATCGACCATACCGAGCGGGGGGTCATCATCCGCACCGCGCCGCAGACGATCGAGAAACTGTGCGACCAGATTCACCGCGAACTACCCAAGCTGACGCGCGGCGGAAGGCGCCCAGTGCTGCTTGTGGCTCCGCGGGTTCGCGCCGGCCTGCGACAGATGACGGCGGCGAATCTGCCGCGCCTGGTTGTCCTCGGCTATAGCGAAATCTCGCGCGACACAAAGGTGGAGGTTGTAGGGATCGTTAATGCCTGACCGGCCGCCAAGAACCCGAAACCTGAAATCCGAAATCCGACGCATGCACGTCCACACCTTCAAAGCCCGTTCATTGCAAGAAGCCCTGCGGCGAGTGCGCGATGAGCTTGGACCACGGGCCTCGGTACTGCACACGCGCGAGGTCGGCTCGAGCTGGTCGCGCTGGCTGGTTGGTTCGCAAATCGAAGTCACTGCGTCCGCCGAAGCGTGCGTACCCAGCCAATTGCCCGCGATTGGAGTGGAGGCGCCAAGCGTATTGCCCGCGGAGCTGTTCGATTTTCGCCAGAAATTCCGCGAGGACCTGTGCCTTCTGGCCGATGATGAATCCTCGCTCGTCGAACAACTGTCGCGCGGTGCCGCGGCGCTTAGCCCGGTCGTCCACGACCGTGACGCTGTGCAGGCACCGTCGCGAAGCCATGGTCGGCGGCAGCTAAATAGCGCCAGCAGTTGTCCTGCCATCGAAATCCCCATCGCCGATCCGATTCGGGTTGTGTCCGGCAGCCGCTCTGTCGTCGCCCTTGTCGGCCCGACCGGCGTCGGCAAGACCACCACGATTGCCAAACTGGCCGCTCATTACCGGCTGCGAGAGCGTTGCCGCGTGGGATTGATCACCGTCGATACCTATCGCATTGCCGCCGTCGAGCAGCTCAAGACTTATGCCGAAATCATGGATCTGCCGCTGGAAGTCGTCAGCACGCCCCGCCAAATGCGGGCCGCCGTCGACCGACTCGTCGATGTGCAGCTCGTCCTCATCGATACCGCGGGCCGCAGTCCCCGCGATGCCGTACGGCTCAACGAGCTGCGCGGCTTGTTGGCTGAATCGCAGGCCGACGAGGTCCACCTGGTGCTGTCGGCCGTCGCCGGACCGGACAGCCTCGACGTGGCCGCTGGAGCATTCTCGACCGTCGGTGCATCCGCCCTCATTTTGACCAAACTGGACGAAGCGGCTGCGCTCGACTGGCTGCCGGCGCTACTCAATCGCCATCGGCTGCCGCTTAGCTATACGACCAGCGGCCAGAATGTTCCAGACGACATCAGCCCAGCTAGTGCCGGGCAGTTCACCGAACTCCTTGCAACACATGATGACGGAGCGACTGAGAAACAGAGAGACAGAGGGATCATGCCGCTGTCATATCGCTGACCTCCGACTTTGTCTCCGACTTCATACCACTCACCATTCACGCCGCCCAATGCCTGACCAAGCCTCCCAACTTCGTCGCCTCGTACTCCAGAGCGGCAGGCCGCTGGCCGATGGCGACTCGCAGCCTCCGCGGACCCTCGTTGTCTCCGGCGGCAAAGTCGGCCTCGGCTCGACAACGCTGGCCGTCAATCTGGCCGTCGCCCTGGCTACCCACGGCGCGCGGACCGTGCTGATCGATGCCGACCTCTACCGGGCCGATGTGGCTGCCCACTGCGGCCTGGCCGAAACGGTGACAATCGCCGATGTGCTGCTCGGCCGACGCGACATCCACGAATCGCTCCAGCGCGGCCCAGGCGGAATGCAAGTAATCGCCGGCACGCGAACCGCCGAAGCCCGCAATGCCTGTAGCGATCGTGCCCTCCATCGATTCCTGGGACAAATCCAATCGCTCGGGCGGCACGCTGAGTTCGTGCTGATCGATACGGGGAATGGTCCCAGCGAACCGACAATTCGACTGTGGCAGGCCGCCCAGGATGTGCTCCTTGTAACGACGCCTGATGCCGTCGCCGTCATGGACACCTATGCCACCGTCAAGACGCTGCTGAGCCGTTCGGCGATCCAAAGCCCCCTGCGGCTGGTGGTCAATCGGGCCGACAGTGAGGAGGTGGCCGCCGATGTGCACCGACGGATCGACCATTCTTGCCAGCGGTTCCTGGGCTTGTCGTTGCCGCTGGCGGGCTCGATTCCCAGCGACCCGGCGGCACTGTCCGCGTTGCGTCGCGGGCAGCCGATGGTGCTATCGCGCCCCGAAAGCAAGCTCACGAAAGGCATCGAGCAATTGGCCGAACGGCTGCTGACGGCGCCGGCGAGCGAAGTGCGGCAGCCGCGTCTGGCCGCTTGAGCCTTCGAAGTGGCATTCCCTGACGGTTTCGCATGACTGATTCGTGTTCCCCCTGACCTTGCAAGGACAATCCACAAACCATCACGCTTCGGCTCAACTCGCCCGACCGGTAATGCCGATAACGACTTGGCGCGGTTCTGCGATGAGGTGTTAACCTGTAGCGGCTGCGCAAAGTTTGAGGCCCAGCGACGAGTTCAATGTTCCAAGTTCAAAGTTCAAGGCGAGACGAAGCTGTCTTCAACCTTTGAGCCTTGAACTTCGAACGTTGAACTTCAGTCCGACCCAGATTCGTTCGCACAACTCGAGAACAACCGATCGCTAGCCCCCTGGGGCGCAGGGGCCGCGCACGACGCGCGGCCGGCCGGATTGGCGCTACCACCGCCAATTGGCCAAGCCACTCACGGAGGATCGAATGGTGACCACGGCCAGTGCTGCACCGGCACTTGAGATCGATGAAGTTTGGCGGCGTTACAAACTCGACCCGACGAACAAAGAATATCGCAACCTGCTGGTTGAGCATTACCTGCCGCTGGTGAAGTACAACGGCGAACGCATCTGGGCCCGCCTGCCTGAAGGCGTGGAGCTCGACGATCTGATCTCGGCCGGCGTCTTTGGCCTGATGGACGCGATCGATGCCTTCGACATGACGCGCGGCGTCAAGTTCGAAACTTACTGCGTCCCCCGCATCCGCGGCGCCATGCTCGACGAGCTGCGGACCATGGACTGGGTGCCGCGCCTCGTGCGGAGCAAAGCCAGCAAGCTCAACGAAGCGACCAAAATCCTTGAAGCCCGCCTCGGCCGCCATCCCACCGAAGCCGAATTGGCCCAGCAACTGGAGATGAGCGTCGCCGATCTCGAGAAGATGCTCATGGAGGCCAGCGCCGTCAACCTGATCTCGCTCAACAAGAAGTGGTACGAGACCGACAGCTACAAAGACGTCCGCGAGATCGACATCCTCGAAGACAAAAAGGGCGAAGACCCCACCCGCCGCATTCAGAAGAACGACCTGATGCGCCTGGTGACAAAGGGGCTCAACCGCAACGAGCGGCTGATCATCATTCTGTATTACTACGAAGAGCTGACGATGAAGGAGATCGGGGCTACGCTCGATCTCTCCGAAAGCCGCGTCAGCCAGATGCACAGCTCGATCGTGGCCCGCCTGCAAGGTCAGCTCATGCGGCGGCGGCCGGAGTTCGGCACCTAGTGGGCCAGGTTTTCAATCTGCCAAATCTTCTCTCAGTCGCGCAGCGCCTGTTTTCCGCGCTGCAAAATCCTCCGTAACTCCTTACGCCGGTGCGACTTGCGACGAAAGCGTGTTTATGCGCCTATGCGCATATATGCGAGCCCTCGCCGTCACTTGGGCTGCCATCCAATCCCATGCGCGCCTGAGAAACACTTTCTCCGTATGGCAGGATCCACCGTAACTCATTGTGCCGATGCGACTTGCGACGAAATCGCGGTTATGCGCCTATGCGCATATATGCGCGCCAGCCACTTACGTCTGGCAGCTTGAGTTCGCAATTCCACCGTATTGTCAAAGAGCAATTCGAAACTGGCGAATCTGGCGTATATGCCATAACGTATAGATGCGCGAGGGCGTCCATTTATTGCGGAGCGTTTTGCTTCACAGGCCCAAATTCCTAGACCGGGGAGGGCCGCGAGAGATTCCTATCCATTTTGGATTGACTTTGCCGCCAATGGATTCTCAACCAGATTTCGGTGGTGCGCCGAAGACTTGGCACAGTGTCCGCAGTGAGGGCATTCTACCGGCCACTCGTTGTCGAAATTAACGTCAACAATAACCGACCCAGGTTCCTTGTCGGCTTCTATCTGGCGAACCGCGTCATCACATTCGCGCTGGTATTTGGCCTTTGAGCGGCGAGCCGTCGTTTTCCCGTAGGCCCTCTTGCAGGCCGGGCACTGGAGGCGCGCCAGCGTTCGGAGGTCTCGGAAGTCCTCAATTGCGACGTGAACGAGAAGCGCGCCGATCAGGGCAAACCAGGCCACGCCTGCTAGGAACACGGCGGCGAGTGCGGCAAACCTCACGGCTCACCCCTTTGCCTGATTGTCCCGCTTAGACTTCCCATCCGCCCGCTTCTTCGCGGCCTTCTTCGCCTTGGCGCCTGGCAGCTTCTTGGCGTCGCTCTTGAAGACCCCCACCACAAACGACCAGGAGGGAACAGGGATTCGGACTGGTGGTTGGACGGTGTGGGCCTCGCTTGCAGGCACATTCGGGAGACTCATTGTAATGCCGGAAAGACTCGAACGGAAATCCACAGCCAGATCGAGGCCACTGATCACCAGTTCGACCAGATCGTCTAGCAACTCTATGGCCTGACCGATGCCGAAATCGCCCTAATTCAAGCTTCCGCAATCTAATCTCGCCCCTGCACCGGTCCGTGGCCGTATATGGCAGGTTGAAAACCTGCCCCACTTTGGGCTACCGTTGCTACTTCTACCTGCAGCGTTTCAGCGTGCGCACTTGCTCGTTTCCACGTACGAAGGAGAACAGAAATGAGGCGCGCGAAATGGAGTTTGGTGGTTGGGTTGGCTGTGCTCGTTTTCTTACCTGCACAGGCCCAGCCGGAGGATTTGGTCGTCGATCGCGGCACTCGATCGGACGACGTTGTGCTCTCGTGGAATGCGGTCTTGCTGGATGCCGATGCGGCGGACCACGCCCAGGCGGCGCCCGATCAAGGCGGGCCAACGCGCTCGAGCCGAGCCTATGCGATCGTCTCGGCGGCCATGTTCG
>Ga0065705_10104777_pt1 | contig 11225 bp, 9 predicted proteins | sample SwibulcommuniRL2_FD_59092 | JGI IMG/M metagenome (GOLD analysis project Ga0065705, IMG submission 59092) | Bulk soil microbial communities from switchgrass field near Rose Lake, East Lansing, Michigan, USA - RL2 Bulk Soil v2 (version 2) | ecosystem: Environmental > Terrestrial > Soil >... | reverse complement strand
GGGGCACGACGCGAGCCACGTGGGCGATGCCGAGGTCGTCGTGTATTCGTCCGCCGTGCGGCCGTCGAACCCGGAGATCGTCGCCGCCCGCGCGCGGGGCCTCGCCGTCGTCCCACGAGCTGAAGTGCTGGCCGAACTGATGCGTCTGCGTCAGGGCATCGCGGTGGCGGGCGCGCACGGCAAGACGACCACGACGTCGATGATCGCGCTGGTGCTCGACGTCGCCGGCCTCGATCCGACGGCGATTATCGGCGGCCGCGTCAGTTCGTTCGGCAGCAACGCCAAGCTCGGGCGCGGGAAGTATCTCGTGGCGGAGGCCGATGAAAGCGACCGATCGTTCCTGCAACTCTCACCGCGATTTGTGGTGATCACGAACATCGATCGCGAGCACCTGGAGGCATATCGGGATTTCGACGACCTGAAAGCCTCGTTCGTCCAGTTCGCCAACGGCGTGCCCTCGAACGGTGCCGTCATCCTGTGCTCGGACGACCCGCATCTGCGGGAGATCCGCGGAGCGATCAAGCGTCATGTGGTGAGCTATGGCCTCGACGATGCCGCCGATGTCACGGCAGCGGACGTGCAACTGAAAGGCTTCCAATCCCAGTGCACCGTGCGCGCGCGCCGGCCCGGCGGCCGTGCGGTCGAGCTCGGCACGCTGCAACTCTCGGTGCCGGGGCGTCACAACTGTCTCAACGCGCTGGCGGCCGTGGCGATGGCGCGCGAACTTGGGATTGCCTGGAGCGATATCGCGCGCGCGCTCGCGGGATTCCACGGTGCCGAGCGGCGGTTCCAGCGCCGCGGCGAGGCGAACGGCGTGCTGGTCGTGGAGGATTACGGGCACCATCCCACAGAGGCCGCCGCGGTGATTGCGGCGGCAAAGCAGATTGCCACGGGCCGCCTGATCGTGGCGTTTCAGCCGCACCGTTTCACGCGAACGCAGTTTCTGATGCACGAGTTCGGTCGGGCGTTCGTCGGAGCCGACGTCCTGATGATGACCGATATCTACCCGGCCGGTGAGGATCCGATCCCGGGCATCACGCTGGACGCGCTGGCGAGCGCTGTGCAGTCCGATTTCAAGGGAGAGCTGAGCCTTGTGCCCGCCTTGCACGAGCTGCCCGCCATGCTGGCGGCGACGGCCAGGCCAGGCGATCTGGTCGTGCTGCTCGGTGCGGGCTCCATCGGGTCGATCGCGGACTCCGTCGTCCACGCGCTGCAGGAGGGTCGCTGATGGCTGTCGCCGCACCCTCGGACAAGCGTTTTCGCCGATCGCACGTCAAGCCGGCGCGCAGGCGCAGCGGGCTGTGGTTGCGCCGGCTACGCGTGGCGGCGACCGTTGTTGCGGCCGCGCTTGCGATCTACGCCGGACGCCGTGCGGCAACCTCGCTCGCGGGACTCGAGATCTTCCGGGTCGATCGGGTGAACGTGCGTGGAAACCATCGCCTGTCGAGCGGCGAAGTGCTCTCGCTCGTCGCCGGACTCCAGGGCCGGAGCATTCTGGCGCTCGACCTCGAAGAATGGCGGCGCCGGCTGCTGGACTCGCCGTGGGTGGCCGACGCGTCGCTTCGACGCACGCTGCCCTCGACGGTCGACGTGATGATTCTTGAACGCACGCCGCTCGGCATCGGCCGCATCAACGGCTCGTTGTTCCTGGTGGACGACCGCGGGACATCGATCGACGAATACGGACCGAATTACGCGGATCTCGATCTCCCGATCATCGACGGCCTGTCGGCGGTGCCGGGCGACGAAACGACCGACATCTACCGCGCGCTGCTCGTGCGGAGGCTGCTCGATGCGCTCCGCGTGCGAAACATGGCCGGCCGGATTTCTCAGATCGACGTCAGCGACGCCCGCAACGCGATCGTCCTCCTCGACGACGATCCGACGCTCATCCAGCTTGGCAATGAGCGGTTCGTCGAGCGGCTGCAGTCGTACTTCGAGCTGGCGCCCGCGCTTCGCGAGCGTGTGCCGGCTATCGACTACGTGGATCTTCGATTCGACGAGCGGGTCTACGTCAAGCCGTCGAAGGACAGGCCGCCGGCCGTCAACAGGAACGCAACCAAACCTGCTCGATCGACGCAGACGGGTTAGGGGGGGTATGGGCAGTAGAGAGCGCTATCTGGTCGGGCTCGACATCGGCACGTCGAAGGTGGCGGCCATCGTCGCCGAGTTGATGGACGATGGCAGCCTGGAGATCATCGGCATCGGCGTGGCCGAAGCGAAGGGCATTCGCCGCGGCGCCGTCGTCAACCTGGAGGCGGCGGTCGAGAGCATCAAACACGCCGTCGACGAAGCCGAGCTGATGGCGGGCGTCGAAGTCGATGCGGTGCACGTGGCCATCTCGGGGCCCCACATCAAAGGCTTCAACAGCCGCGGCGTGATTGCCGTCGCCGGCAAGAACCGCGAGATCACGCGCGACGACGTACGGCGCGCAATCGACGCCGCCAAGGCGGTCGCGCTGCCGACGGGCCGGGAGATTCTGCACGTGCTGCCCCAGGACTTCGTCGTCGACGAGCAGGACGGCGTCGGCGCCCCGGTAGGTATGACGGGCGCGCGCCTGGAAGTCAACGTGCACATCGTCACGGGCGGGTCGACCGCGACACAGAACGTCGTTGCGTGCGTGAACCGGGCGGGCATCAGCGTGGCCGACACCGTCATCGAGCAGCTCGCGGCGAGCGAAGCCGTGCTGACGCCCGACGAGAAAGAGCTGGGTGTGGCGATCGTCGACATCGGCGGCGGCACGACCGACCTCGCGATTTTCGAGCGCGGCAGTCTGTGGCACACGGGGGTGGTCGGCATCGGCGGCGATCACTTCACCAACGACATCGCCGTCGGTCTCCGCACGCCGATTCCCGACGCCGAGAAGCTGAAGCGCAAGTGCGGATGCGCGCTGTCTTCGCTCGTGGACGAAGACGAAACGATGGAGGTGGCCAGCGTCGGCGGCCGCAAACCGAGGCTGATGGCCCGCCGCGTGCTGTCGGAAATCCTTCAGCCCCGCGCCGAGGAAATCTTCCACCAGGTGTGGGACGAAATTCGACGCGCGGGCTACGAGAAATCGCTGAACTCCGGCATCGTCCTGACGGGCGGTGGCGCGATTCTCGAGGGCATGCCGGAGATTGCGGAGCAGATCTTCGATCTGCCCATCAGGCGTGGATTGCCGGCCGGTGTCGGTGGTCTTGCCGATCACGTCGCGAATCCCGAGTTCGCGACGGCGGTCGGTCTTGTGTTGTACGCGCAGAGAAATCACATGGGCGAAGCCGGCCGGATGGTCGGCGCGGGCGCGTTCGGGCGCGTGGCCGGTCGGCTGCGTGGGTTGTTCAAAGAATTCTTCTGAGGGGAGGCCCCTAATGGCTGAAGTGCGAGAACATTCGTTGCGTTTGAAGCTGGCCGAGGAGATGCGCGCCGGGGCACGCATCAAGGTCGTCGGCGTGGGCGGCGGCGGCAGCAATGCCGTCAACCGCATGGTGCAGGTCGGCCTCGAAGGCGTCGAATTCATCGTCGCCAACACCGACAAACAGGCGCTCGAACAGAACGCCGCGCCGATCAAGATTCAGATTGGCGCGAAGCTGACGAAAGGTCTCGGCGCGGGAGCCGATCCGAACGTCGGACGCGAGGCGGCGCTCGAAGACACCGACAGCCTCATCCAGGGGCTCACCGGCGCCGACATGGTGTTCGTCACCACCGGCCTCGGCGGTGGCACCGGCACCGGCGCGGCGCCGGTGATTGCCAGCCTCGCGAGCGAGCTCGGCGCGCTGACGATCGCGGTGGTGACGAAACCGTTCAAATTCGAAGGCAAGAAGCGGCAGGCACAAGCCGAGCGCGGACTCGCCGCTCTTCGCGAGTGCGTCGATACGATCATCACGATTCCGAACGAGCGGCTGCTGGCCATCGTCGATCGCTCGACGACCCTGCCGGAAGCCTTCGCGACCGCCGACGACGTACTGCGACAGGCGATTCAGGGTATCTCCGACCTCATCCTGGTGCCTGGGCTCATCAACCTCGACTTCGCCGACGTCAAGACAATCATGTCGGGCATGGGTCTCGCCATGATGGGCACGGGGATAATGTCGGGCGAGAATCGTACGCTCGAGGCGGCCAAGGCGGCCATTTCGAGCCCGTTGCTCGAAGGTGCGTCGGTCCAGGGCGCGCGCGGCGTCATCATCAACGTGACCGGCGGCCACGACATGTCGCTGATGGAAGTGAATGAAGCCTCGCTGCTGATTCAGGAGGCCGCCCACGAAGACGCGAACATCATCTTCGGTGCGGTCGTCGATCCCACGCTCGAAGGGCGGGTGAAGGTGACGGTCATCGCGACGGGATTCGAGCTCGGTGCGGCGCGGCCGTCGGCGTCATCGGGAACCCAGACACCCGTGGATCTGCATCAATACACGACACACTTGAAAGAGAAGATCGAAACGCCCGCACCGGTGCCTGCCATGGACGTCAGCCGTCTCTCGATTGCGAGAAGACCGACGCTGGATCTTGGATCGGCAGCACCCGCACCGGCGGTTGTGACGCCGCAAGCGAAAGCGGCAATGGGTGGTGCGGACGATATCGATCTCGACGCCCTGACGGCGTTCGACGTGCCGGCTTTTCTGCGGCGGGAGATTTAGGGTGGTAGACTGAATATATCCACGGTAATCGAGATCGCCTTCGACGCAGGCTGAGTGTCCTGCTGCCGGGATCGTTGTCATTCAGCATCCATGAACTCCTGGCAGCAGAAAGAAGCCGCAAAGGCCACCCTCGCGAAGGAGGTCGGCTACATCCGGAAGCCGCACGTCGACCGGCTGCGTGTGGCGCTGGCATTTCCCAACACCTACTACGTGGGGATGTCGAACCTCGGCTTCCAGACCGTGTATCAGCTGTTCAACGCGCACGACGACGTCGTGTGCGAGCGCTTTTTTCTTCCCCCGAAACAGCAGCTGAAAGAGCAGCTTGCCTCGCGAGCCCCGGTGGTGACGCTCGAGTCGCAGTCCCTCGTCCGTGACTTCGACATCGTCGCCTTCTCGGTGTCGTTCGAGTGGGACTACACCAACATCCTGACGATGCTGCGGCTGGCCGGCGTGCCGGTGCGCGCGGCCGATCGCACCGCGCACGATCCGCTCGTCGTCGTCGGCGGCGCCGTGACCTTCGTGAATCCCGAGCCGCTGGCCCTTTTCGCCGACGTCGTGGCCGCCGGCGAAGGCGAAGTGCTCGTCCCTGGTCTGGTCGATTCCTGTCGAGAAGGACTGGCGCGCGGCGCGCTGCTGAAGTCGCTCGCGCCCAAGCGCGGGTTTTATATTCCGTCGTTGTACGACGTCGAGTACAAGGCGGACAACACCATCCTGAAATTCGTTCCCAGGGAAGGCAGCGGCGCGCCGGCTGTGGTGAAGAAGGCCGCACTGCCAACGACCGAAGCGGTCGATCCGCCCTGCACGCGCATCTTCACACCCGACACCGAGTTCGGTTCCCGGTTTCTCGTCGAGGTTGTCCGCGGCTGCGCCAATCTCTGCCGTTTCTGCTGGGCGGGGTACAACTACCTTCCGGTCCGCGCATTTCCGGCCGACCGCATTCTCGCGCGTGCGCGCGAGGCCCGTGCGCACGCGAAGCACGCTGGCCTGGTGTCGATCGCGCTGTGCGACCACCCGGAGATCGAGCGCATTCTCACCGGTCTGGCCGACATGGGCTATTCGATCAGCCCGGCGTCGCTGAGGCTCGACGATTTGACGGAGACGATCGTCCGGTTGCTTCACGCCAGCGGCGAAAAAACGCTGACCATCGCGCCGGAAACCGGATCCGATCGCCTGCGGCGCGTCATCAACAAGACCGTGACGAACGACGAGATCCTCGATCGCGCCGAGCTCATTTTCTCGAGCGGCATCGAGAACCTGAAGCTGTACTACATGATCGGCCTGCCGACCGAGACCGACGACGATCTCGTCGCGATCCGCGATCTGACGCTGCAGCTGCGGGAGATCATGCTGAAGCACGCGAAGAGCAAAGGCCAGATAGGCCGCGTGATCGCCAGTGTGAACCCGCTCGTCCCGAAACCGTCGACCGCATACCAATGGCTTCCCATGGAGGATCCGGCTGTGGTCGAAGCGAAGGTCCAGCGGCTGCGTGCGCTGACGTCCGACATCGACAACGTCTTCTTCAACATCAAGTCCGAGCGTCATGCGTTCTACCAGGCGCTTCTTTCGCTGGGCGACAGGCGTGTCGCGCCCGCGATCGAGGCCGCCGAATCTAATGGCGGCGACTGGCGGCGTGCCGTCGCCGACACCGGGGTTGACGCCGCCTTCTATGTCTTCCGCGATCGCACCGGTGACGAGGTGCTTCCGTGGAGCATCATCGACGGCGGCATGAAAGACACGTTCTTCCGCGGCGAGCTCGACAAGGGCTTCCGTGAGGAATGGACGCTTCCGCCCAAGCGCGCGGCGGAGAACGCGAAGCTGATACCGACGATCTGAACAAAGACGGTTCGTCGAGTTCGTCAGGTTCGTCGGTTCGTCAGGTTCGTCGAGTTCGTGGAGTTCGTCAGGTTCGTCGAGCAGTTCGGTGGTGCGGCGCGTGGTGACGCGGTTCGCGCACACCATGTTGAATACGCGCGAACCTCATGCGGCTTGAACCGCCGAACCTCACGAACTTGACGACCCTGACGAACCCACGAACCCGACGAACCCATCCAACCGTTCCCCCGTTTATTCCGCCACTGCCAATTGCTCTTCGTGCTCGCGATACGCCTGCAGAATGAGGTCGCGAAGGCGATCCTGCGCCGTCGAGTCGGCGATCGGGCGCAGGAGCGCGAAGCTGCGCCGCTCGCCGTTCACCGAGTACTGCCGCGCCGGAAACGTGACGTTGCGGCCCGAGCCGTTGCGGCGCTCCCACACCGCGAAGCCCACCAGCTTGAGACCCTGAAAGTACCCGTCGTCGAAGTGCACTTCTGCTTCCGCGAGCTTGCCTGGTGGGGTGCCTTTGTCGTTGGTGGTGATCTTGACCGTCATATCAGCTCCTTCCGCGCACCTGAAGGGCAAGCCCGATACCAGGCGGCGCGTTCCAGAGCCGTTCTGCCAAGATCCTGACCGGGAAGACGTTGCGAGGGTCCGGATGCGTTGGCGCGAACGTCGCCTCGGCATCCGTGTAGGCGATGACAACTAGAGGAGCAGCATCACCTGCGCCAGCGCGAGCGTTTCGGAATGGGTAATCGTCAGAAGCGAGCTGTTTGCCTTCAACATCGCAAATCGACGGCCGGCGCCGCCGTGAAACCGCAGTTGCGGGGGACCGCCCGGTGCGCGCACGACCTCGATATCGCGCCAGAGCACGCCTTGCGAATGTCCCGTGCCCAACGCCTTCATCGCCGCTTCCTTGGCGGCAAACCGGCCCGCGAAATGCGGGACCGGATCGCGCCGGCGCGTGGCGTACGCGATTTCGCCTTCGGTGAAGATGCGTCGGAGAAACCGGTCACCGTAGCGCGCGATCGTGGCCGCGATGCGATCGATTTCGGTGGCATCCATACCGATGCCGATAATATTGGTGGACATGATAGACCTCCCTCAGCCTAGCGGCGACTTCGAATGGGTGCAAGCGCCATGGGGTGCGGCGCTCCGCTGCCGGCCGCTCGAGGCGGTCGCTCCGCATTGCTTCACGACGCGCGATCTGGCGCTCGATGGCGTGCGCGACGAAGACGCCGGAAGCTGGCAGGTTCTGAGCCGATCCATGGGGGTCGAGATCGACATGCTGGTTCGCATGCGGCAAGTGCACGGCGCCGAGGTGTACGTCGCGAGAAGAGACGTCGGAACAACCCTCCCGACCTCTTTCTCACCCGCGTACGACGCGTGGCCGGAAGGCGATATCGCCATCAGCGACGATTCGTCAGTCGTGCTCAGCGTGAGGGTCGCCGACTGTGTACCGGTCCTGCTGGCCGATCGTCACGGCCGCGCTGTGGCGGCGGTGCATGCCGGATGGAGAGGGACGGCGGCGGGAGCCGTGATCGTGGCGGTTCGCGCGCTCGCAGAGCGCTTCCACACGAAGCCGGCCGACGTGGTCGCCGCCGTGGGCCCCAGCATCGGCGCGTGCTGCTATGAAGTCGGGACGGATCTCGCCGCACACTTCTCGGCGCATGCCGAGGCGCCGCGCTGGTTTTCGAACGACGTCAGACCCCGCCTCGACTTGTGGAGCGCCACGCGAGACCAGCTATTGCGTGCCGGAGTGCCGGCCACGCAGGTACATGTGGCCGCGCTGTGTACCTTCGACCACCCGGCGTTGCTGCATTCGTATCGTCGAGATGGTGCGCGTGCGGGGCGGCTGGTGGCCGCCATCAGAAGTGCGCGCGGTAAGACGCCTTGAAGAAGAACGCGCGCGCGTTCTCTCTGTATCGATCGAAGTGCAGCTCTTCGTACACCCGTCCGTAGAGCGATCCGTACCCCGCGTGCACCACGGTTCCCGGCGACAGCTCGTAGGAGGCGAGAAAATCGCCCAGCACGCGCTCGCGTGACGAGTCGAACTGCACGACGGCACGGATGAAGAATCGCGGGCTGAACTGATACGTGTTCCGCATGTTCACGATGTGCACGTCGTAGACGTGCTCGCCCGTGCCGCGGTTGTGGAACGTGACGAAGCTATACGACGTGTTGCTGTTGACGCGCGGGTGTGGCTGGAGCCCGACACGGAAGTTCGCCGTCCGGCGACGCCCCTGAAACGGCGCGTCCTCGTCGTAGTAGATGCCCGGGCCTTTCTGCGCGCCGCCACTGAGATTCAGCCAGCGCAGAATCTGCACGCCCCCGTCCACCATCACCCTGCCGACGTCGAACTCCTGTCCCGCATACGTTTCGTGACCGTTGCCGTAGTCCAGCCGCAAGTAGCCGGCGCGGGTGAAATTGAAACGCACGGCCGGCAGGTAGAACGTTTCGGTCCCTTCCTGCACGCGGTCGTTGGCGATCGCCGTCCAGAAGAACGGGTTGATGCGTTTGATCCATGTGAAACGCGGATGCGAGGGATAGAAGTTGACAGCCTGGTACTGCCAGCCGCGCGTCACACCGACACGATTGATGAACGCCGTGTCCATCCGGAAGCCGCGATCGTAGTGCTCGAGCTGTCCGCCCACGTCGAACCGCCGCGTGCTGTAGAAGTAGGAACCCTGGGTGCCGATGCCGTTGCTCTTTTCACCCGTCACCGATTGCGAGTGCGTCGTGAGAAACGATCCGTTCGCGGAGAAATGCTCGCCCTTCTTGACGCTGACGTCGCCGCCCGCGACGCGATTGTAGTCGGTTCCGTACTCCGTATCCGACAGGAGCATGCCGACGTACTGCCCGCGCCCGAAATTGAGGACTTCGCGCCCGACCGTGAACAGTCGCTGGCGCGTGCCCTCGACCGACGTGTCGGCCGATGACAGCACGCCGAAGGTATGCCGGCCGGCGGCGCCGGTCAGCTTCAGGCCCGCGCTGGGATCGACGATCGTGCGCGTGTGCACCGCGGTGCGCATCGTGGCGTCGCCGTTGGTGCCGGCGAGATTGAAGAGGCCGAGTCCTTCCATGAAAAACGGCCGCTTCTCGCTGAAGAACACGGGGAAGCGCTGGTTGACTTCGACTTCGAACTGATCGCTCTCGACCTGGCTGAAGTCGGGGTTGACCGTGGCGTCGAGCGTGACGGCCGACGTGATGCCGTATTTCACGCTGACGCCGAAATCCCCTCGCGCGCGCGTCGACTTCCAGCCGAGCTCGTCGCGGCGAACCTGATTGGTCGAGAACGTCGAGCTCGGAATGACATCGAGCAGGAGCCGTGACTGCAGCTGGTCGAACACGATCGATGCGTTGGCGTCGAACACCCATTTGCCCGACGGCATTTCGGGCCACGAGGTCGACACGCCGGTGCGGCTGAGGCGGCGCCAGAAGAGCACACCCATGCGCACGTCGGTGCCGCTCTGGAAGCGGATGTTTTCGATCGGCACGCGAATCTCCGCCGACCATCCGTCGGAGCCCACGTGGCCCGCGCTCTGCCACACCCAGTCCGGCGCGAAGTCTTCGCCGTTGTTGCCGCTCTGCAGCGCGTCCATCTGAATGCCGCTCGGGTTCACGAAGAGGTGATATGCCAGTTGTCCCGCATGGCTGGAATCGAGGCTCAACCCGACCCAGTCGTCGTTGAATGCGTTGTCGCGGCGGCTGATGTTCGTCCGGATGCGATCGGGCTGCGTGTCGAGGCAGCGAAACGCAAAATAAATGGCCGCATCGTCGTAGGCCACCCAGACGGAGGTCTTTTCGGCGGCGGCCTCGCCGCGCATCGGGTTGTACGACATCCAGGTGTCCAGCGGGAGCGGGTCTTGCGACCAGGCCTCGTCGTCGAGCACGCCGTCGAGCTTGGGCGGGGTGGTCAGGCGGTGGGCGGTCAGCTCGGCTGCCTGTGCGGGCTGGCCATGGCTATCACGCGGAACCGCAACCAAAATCACGCAAATCCAGGCAAAAACGACCGCCAAACGCATAGAACCTTAGACGGAGCCACAGGATCCAAGGTTGCAGTAGGCTTTTGCAACCCGGATCGCCGAATTTTCGTAGAGAAACAGAGGGCGTGCCTGCCACCGACGTCGAATTGGTTCGTGGAGCGCTCGATGGGAGTGAATCAGCGTTTCGCGACATCGTCCAGCGGTATCAGCGACCGATTTACGGCCTGATCGTGCGGATGGTCCGAGACCCGGCGCGGGCCGAGGAGCTTGCGCAGGACGCGTTCGTCAAGGCGTTTCGCGCCCTGCACACCTACGATGTGCATCGGAAGTTTTCGGCATGGCTCCTCACGATTGCGCATCACGTCGCCATCGATGAAGTGCGGAAGGGCTCGCTGACGACCGAGCCGCTCGAGGAGACGACAGAGGACGGTACGCGGATGCGCGAGTTTGCCGACACGTCGGCCGCGACGCCGGCGGTTATCACCGAGCGCATCGAGCTGGCCGGCGCCCTGCAGAAGGCCATCGCGCGGCTGAGGCCGGACTATCGCGAGGTCGTCGCGCTGAGATACGAGCGCGACCTCGACTACGACGAGATCGTGGAAATCACCGGACTGCCGATGGGCACGGTCAAAAGCACGCTGCACCGCGCGCGCAAAGAGCTGGCGGAGCATATGGAGAACCTGGGATGGAGCCCGACAACCCGCTGAACCTGCCCGGCTCGTTGAGCCCGCTGGGCGATGAAGAGCTGCGTGCGCTCTTGAAGGGTGTGGAAACGCCGGCGCCGTCGGACCAGTTCGTCGCGCGCACAATGCGG
>Ga0065705_10003367_pt1 | contig 11228 bp, 10 predicted proteins | sample SwibulcommuniRL2_FD_59092 | JGI IMG/M metagenome (GOLD analysis project Ga0065705, IMG submission 59092) | Bulk soil microbial communities from switchgrass field near Rose Lake, East Lansing, Michigan, USA - RL2 Bulk Soil v2 (version 2) | ecosystem: Environmental > Terrestrial > Soil >... | reverse complement strand
ATGATCGGGAAGGGAAGGAGACCCAGGTTCGCTGGGCGAGCACCAGAGAAGTAGTTTGCGAAGTGATAACTCTTGACGACTTTCTTCCGGAGCTGAATGAACTATCTCTTATTAAATGTGATATTGAGGGGGCGGAGCTTTTTGCTTTTCGTGGGGCCAGGAAACTGATTCGCAAACACTTGCCCACCGTGATTTGTGAGATCAATCCATGGTTCCTGGAGGGCTTTGGCGTTCGGCTGGAGGAATTGACAGCGTTCTTCTTCGATCAGGGCTATCGTCTATATCACTATCGTTCGACGGACGGCCGGACGGCGCTGGTTCCCGTTGATACCAAAGAGGTAGTTGAGGACAATTATGTGTTCATTCATCCGCAGAATCTTTCAAGATTTGCTTCCATCCTGGCTGGTGGTGCCTAGTCGAATTACCAGATGAACGGTTCTAACAGGTTCGAACATCGTGATCAGCCATGTTCGGTGTGCGGCAGTGTCCTCCGAAAGCATTTAGGCTGGCGCGGCGGCACGGCCCATCACGACGGGCAAGGTGAGCGAATAGCGATTGTCCGCTGCGTCGAATGCACTCATCTCTATCCGCATCCAATGCCGTTCCCGCGCAGCGACCTCGCTGGTCTTTACACCAACACCGAGGAGTATTTCAGCGAGCACGACGTTGAAGAGAAGAAGAGAAATGGCGCCGAGTTGTTGCGGGAGATCGAGCAGAAGATTGGATACCGGGGACACCTGCTCGATTTAGGTTGTGGCCGCGGAGAATTGCTCTGGGCCGCGCGCGAAGCCAGCTGGAGGACGGAAGGAGTGGATCCGTCTCCCGCGCATCTCGAATGGGCACGCCTCAACCTCGGGATCGAAGGACGCCTGGGAACCATTGAAGACGCGGGCTTTCCAAACGATCACTTTGACGCGGTTACGATGAGCGGGGTGATCGAACACCTCTACGATCCCTATGTTACGCTGCGGGAAGTTTGGCGCGTACTCAAGCCCGGCGGTGTTTTCTATTTTGATGCACCGAATGAAGACGCCCTTTATACGCGAATCGGAAATATTTATCAGCGCCTCCTGGGCCGTGATTGGGTGGTCAATCTCGCTCCTACTTTTGCCCCTTATCACGTCCAGGGCTTCAATCGGAAGTCAGTTCAAAGACTACTTGACCGCGTGGGGTTTGAAGTTGATTCTTTGACAATCTTCGGTCATATCTCGCCTATGACGGGAAAAACCTCACTAAGAAAACGCATTGAGCATCGAGCCGGTCAACTGGTGAATTGGCTTGGCAACCAGAGCGGGACAGGTATCTACATGTATGTGTGGGCAAAAAAGCCTGCTTCTACCTCGCAGCTGGTCTGATCCTGCGCCGAATACCAGCCTTTTATACGCACGGCTCCAAGTCTGTTATCATTCCCGCACACCCCTTTTATGCATCGGCCAAGCAAATCACGACTGTTCTTGCTCGCATTGGTCGCTCTGCTCCCATCGTTCGCAAAGCGCTCCTGCTATCGTCTGTTTTTTGGCTACAAAATCGGAAAGCGCGTGCACATCGGGCTCAGTATAATTGATGCGCGTTCTTGCAAGATCGATGATGACGTTCAAATTGGACACCTGAATCTGATTATTCGAGTGGAGAAGCTCGAGCTGGGGGACCACGTCCGAATCGGTCATTTGAATGTTATTCGTGGCGGCGATGAAGTTGTGCTGCAACGATATGCAGAAATAATTCGCATGAATGAGATCAATTCTATCCCGGACCCCGAGGTGGTGAATCCGACTGATCCGCGCTTCCTTTTGGGTGCCGGAAGCATTATTACCGCGGGACACAAGATCGACTTTACTGACCGGGTTACGATTGGCCGCCGGTCCATTCTTGGTGGCCGCAATTCTTCACTGTGGACTCACAACCGTCAACGAACGCGCCCCATCGAGATCGGTTCTTTCGCTTACATTGGCTCCGAGATCCGCGTAGCACCGGGAGGAGGATTGCCGTCGAGGTGTATAGTCGGGATAGGTTCGGTAGTTACAAGTGAATTGACGGCAGAGGGGTATCTGATTGCCGGGGTGCCTGCCAAGCCTGTAAAAGAATTAGGCGAAGAGGATCGTTTTTTAGTGGAACGAAAGACACGCATAGATTTGCCGGACGACGTTTAGCCACGCTTTCCAAATTAGTAACGCCTTGATATGAATGCGCTGCTTACATTGCTGTATCTTTTGCTGAGCGTTGGGATCGTCATCTTTGTGCCGCCCATGGTTGCTCCGTTTGCCAGTTACTACGGAAATTTTACTAGTTTTGATGCAGCCAAGGCCGTCTTGTTGTGTACGGCTCTTGCTGCAGTCGCGGGCTTTTACTCATACAAACGAGCAACCGACGGTCGTTTTTTGTTACGGCTGTTTGTTGCCGGTTTACTCGTGCGAATCATTATCGGTCTGGCGATTTTCACCTTCCGGGGGCAGGACTTTTTCGGCGGTGACGCTCTAACCTACGATTTCTTTGGCAACGCTCAACTCCTGGGATGGGGAGGAGATAAGTACTATCAAGCCATCGCTAATCAATTTGTTCGCAGTGGAGAGGGTTCAGGCTGGGGAATGGTGTACCTGGTTGCGGCAATCTATGGAGTGATTGGACGCAACATGCTCGCAATTCAACTAATGAATTCGGTTCTCGGAGCTGCGACCGCGGTAGTAATTTATTCATGTGCCCATCAGGTTTTCCAGAATTCAAGAGTGGCGCGGGTTGCCGGCATCGCCGTCGCTTTTTATCCGTCACTCGTGCTCTGGTCGGCCCAGGGCCTAAAAGACGGTCCAACTGTTTTCTGCCTGGCGTTAGCTATTTTGTGTACGCTGAAGCTTGGTGAAAAGTTAAGTCTAAAATACATCTTTATTCTGTCGTGTGCGCTATTAGCACTAATTGCGCTCCGGTTTTATGTTTTCTATATGATCGCCGTCGCAATAGTGGGTGCATTTGTAATTGGAATGCAGCAAGTCACCGCAACCAGCTTTGCGCGCCAGCTTACAGCCGTAGTCCTGCTGGGTTTGGCTATGACTTATGTTGGTGTTACGCGTTCAGCCGGTGCGCAGTTGGAACGGTATGGGAATTTGCAAGTGCTGCAACGCAGTCGAGCTGACCAGGCGCGTACTGCAGAATCCGGTTTTGGACGAGACGTCGATGTGTCCAGCACTTCCGGCGCACTTTCTACGATTCCAACGGGATTCCTCTATTTGCTCTTTGCGCCTTTCCCCTGGCAGGTCACTTCTCTGCGGCAAAGCATTACCCTGCCGGAGATGGTTATTTGGTGGGCTTCGTTTCCGTTGCTGGTCCTGGGGTTGTGGTTCAGTATCAAATATCGCTTGCGGATGATCTCGCCGATCTTGATTTTCACAGTCATGCTTACGCTTGCCTATTCGGTTTTTCAAGGCAATGTGGGAACAGCCTACCGCCAACGAGCTCAGCTACTGGTGTTCTATTTCATATTCGTGGCTGTCGGGTTCGTGCTGGTGAAGGAAAAACGAGAAGAACGGAAGCTGCGACAGGAAGAGGAGCGAAAGCGACTCAGCCGGCGCTAATCTCGAGAAGTTCCGCGCGCAAGCGGAGACGAATGATGCGCGACTTTAGAAACCGTTCTCGGGTCGCGCTGGGCGTTGCTCATCAGAGCCACGAGCTGCGAGTGGGCCATGGAGTGTCCCTTCATGATCCTGCGTTCTCGGTGGTTATTAGGCGGGTGCAATTGAATCTATGTGTGGAATTGTAGGAATAGTTCGAAGCGACAAGTCAGACATCGACGAGGCAGTGCTCGGTAGGATGTGCGCGGCCATCAGCCATCGTGGGCCTGATGACGATGGCTTCTACGTCAATGGCCCGGTCGGCCTTGGCATGCGCCGCCTGGCGATAATCGACTTAAAGAGTGGGCAACAACCTATTCACAACCAGGACCGTACTGCCTGGATAGTTTTCAACGGCGAGATTTATAACTACCGGGAACTCCGCGACAAACTCGAGAAACTTGGCCACTCCTTCTATACAAACAGCGACACCGAAGCAATTGTTCACGCGTACGACCAATATGGCGCCGACTGTCCCAAGCATTTANGNGGAATGTTTGCCTTCGCAATTTGGGACGAGCGCACTCAGGAATTGTTCNTCGCGCGCGATCGCGTTGGCAAGAAACCACTTCTTTACGCAGAGGTCAAAGGCCAGTTTATTTTTGGCTCTGAATTCAGCGCCCTGTTGCAGCATCCTGACATTGGCAAAGAAATCGACTTCGAAGCCCTCAACCAGTATCTCTCCTTCATGTGCGTCCCGGCGCCGTTGACTGCCTATCAGGCGATCAGAAAGCTGGAGCCGGGACACAGCCTGCGCTACCGCAAAGGCGAAATAAGAATTGAACGCTACTGGCAACCTGACTTCTCGAAAAAAATCGATATCAGCGAACAGGAAGCCGGCGAACGAACGATCGCAATTTTGCGCGAGGCAGTGAAAGTGCGTTTGATGTCGGAAGTGCCGTTAGGCGCTTTTTTATCGGGCGGCATCGACTCGAGTGCAGTGGTTGCGCTGATGGCAGAGGAATCCAGTACGCCGGTAAAAACATTTTCCATCGGGTTTGAAGAACAGGACTTCAGTGAATTGCATCACGCGCGCCGGGTCGCGGAACACGTTGGCGCGGACCATCACGAGTTCATAGTTCGCCCCGACGCCCTCGAAGTTTTACCAGTTCTGGTCGAGCATTACGGTGAGCCATACGCCGATTCTTCAGCTATTCCCACCTACTACGTTGCGCGCGAAACTCGGAAGCACGTGACTGTTGCTTTGAACGGGGATGGCGGTGACGAATCTTTTGCCGGTTATGAGCGCTACGCGGCAATGCGTTTGGCTGAGCAGTATCATCGCATACCGGCGATGCTCCGCGAGTCCGTAGTAAGGCAGGCGATTGAATTAATGCCGTCTTCGGAAACGAAGCGCAGTCGCATCCGCGATGTGAAGCGTTTTATTCAATCCGCATCGTTACCGAAAGTCGAACGTTACCTGAACTGGGTAAGCATATTTGACCGACAAGCTAAGCAGGATTTGTTTACCGAAAACTTCACCCGGCAGACCCAGGGCGATTCGGCGGCCAGGATTCTCGACCCCTGGTTTGCCCGCGCCAACGGATCAGGTGTTGTGGATGCGGTTTTGCTGGCCGACATCATGACTTACCTTCCCAATGATTTGCTGGTGAAGGTCGATATCGCGACCATGGCGAATTCACTCGAAGCACGGTCGCCCTTTCTGGATCACCACGTCATCGAGTTTGCGGCCAGCTTGCCTGAGAAATACAAGTTACGCGGGTTTACCACCAAATATTTGTTGAAACAAATGTTACGGAAGCTGTTGCCCGCTGAAAATCTGGACCGGCGGAAGATGGGTTTTGGCGTTCCGATTGGTCATTGGCTTCGCGGCAAGCTGCAACCATTCCTGCGCGAAACACTGCTCGCGGAGGCCTCATTGAAACGAGGCCTTTTCAGGCCGGAAGGGGTCAAACGTTTGGTGGAACTCCATACGCGCGGCGAGCGAGACTATTCTCCTCAGCTGTGGACGTTGCTGATGCTGGAGCTGTGGTTCCAAAGGTTTATCGACTAAGAATGGTCCTGGGTCTTGGGTCTTTGNTCTTTGCAATTCGATCGCCAAGAGTCTAAAGACCAAAGACCAAAGTCNAAAGTCCAAAGCCCAAATCAGATTCAAGATCTCAAATCGGAGGTAACAGAGTGAAAGGTGTTGTTTTAGCAGGCGGACTGGGCACGCGATTGCGGCCATTGACGGCGGTGACGAATAAGCACCTGCTTCCTGTTTATGATCGGCCGATGATCTACTACCCGATTCAAACGCTGGTGAATGCGGGCATCACTGACATCATGATTGTTACCGGCGGTAATTCAGCCGGAGACTTTCTCAAGCTCCTGGGAAACGGAAAAGCTTTTGGTCTCAAGCATATCAACTACACCTATCAGGACGGTGAGGGAGGCATCGCAGAGGCGCTTTCGCTGGTAGAACACTTTGCTGCCAAAGAACCGGTTTGCGTTGTCCTCGGCGACAACATTATCGAAGGCAACGTTGCCGGCGCGGTTCGCTCCTATCGCGAGCAGGGCCGCGGAGCGAAGATCATTTTGAAGAAGGTGCCGGATCCGGAGCGCTTTGGCGTTCCTGAGCTCAGCGGACGAAACGTGCTGCGTATCGAAGAGAAGCCGGCCTCGCCAAAGTCGGAATATGCGGTAATCGGAACCTATATGTATGACAGTGAGGTGTTTGACATCATTCGTACGTTAAAGCCCTCCGGGCGGGGCGAGCTGGAAATAACCGACGTCAACAACGCTTACATCAAACGAGAAGCGATGACGTGGGAGGAACTTGAAGGTTGGTGGACTGACGCAGGCACATTTGAAAGCTTGCTGCGCGCCTCCAATCTGGTCGCCGAAACAGGCGCAAATAAGATGGAGTTGGGACGTCCTGCCGAAGTGAGCGCGAGTCTTTGAAACAACCTGTCGGAGCAATAACGATCCGGGAGATGACATCAACGACTGACCGGGTCGAACACTCAACTGGGCTTGGCCCTGCGGCACTTTTGGACGTTCGGACTTTTAGAGGAGTGCACAACCCGGTCGCTAATGCTCCCGGCTCTGTATTGTCGCCCCACTACTGAACACTGTATCGATCATCTGAGCAGTTGCTCGCGCCTCCAGGAAATGAAGATTGTTCGCGTCATTGCCCGCCTTAACGTGGGAGGTCCGGCCAAGCACGTTGTTTGGTTAAGCAAGTTGCCAACTCCAAATTGGGAGTCGCTGCTCGTCGCCGGCACGGTGCCGCAAGGCGAAGACGACATGGGCTATTTCGCAACGGAACTCGGCGTTACTCCAGTCTTTGTTCCGGAGATGAGTCGCGAAATTTCTCTAAACGACGCACTCACAGTCTGGAAACTTTACCGGCTCCTTCGCCGGGAACAGCCTGACATCGTTCATACGCACACCGCTAAAGCCGGAACTGTTGGCAGAGTTGCCGGACTTTTCTATCGCTGGCTAACTCCAAAAACTTTAATCGGGCGTCCACGCGTCTGCCACTTTGTCCACACTTATCACGGCCACATTTTTCATAGCTACTACGGTCCACTCAAGACTCGCGTTTTTATTTTGATAGAAAGAATTCTGGCTAAACTGGGGACCGATCGCATAGTTGTTCTGAGTGAACAACAACGACGAGAGATCAACGAGGAGTTTGGCGTCGGCAATCCGCGTCAGTTTTCAATCATACCCCTGGGGATCGACCTCAGCGTGTTTGCCGATTGGCAAGAACGCGGACAATCGTTTCGCGCTGAGTATGAACTGGGAAACGACGATATTCTGGTGGGGATCGTCGGGCGGCTCACGGAAGTGAAGAATCATGATCTGTTCCTTCGCGCCGCCGCCCTGTTCAAGGAAAAGTTTGCCAAACCCGGTTCGACTGTTCGGTTCGTTGTCATCGGAGATGGTGCGTTACGAAAGATGCTTGAGCAGCAGGCGCAAGCGCTCGGTATAACATCTGATGTGATTTTTACCGGCAGCCGGCGCGACCTTGAAAATGTCTATCCCGCCCTGGATATTGTCGCTCTGACTTCGCGCAATGAAGGAACACCGTTGACGCTCATTGAGGCTATGGCTAACGCGCGTCCCGTTATCTCTACGGCTGTCGGGGGCGTAGTCGATCTGTTAGGAGAACCTCTTATCAGTAGCGCAAGCCAACCCGGATCCACGAGGGGTGCTGGTAAGGAGACGGTCCCATTTCAGGTTTGCCAACGAGGCATCAGCGTATCGCCGGACGATGCCGGTGCGTTTGCTGCGGGTTTGGCGAGATTGGTCGATGACACCCCCCTGCGTCGTGAAACCGGCGCGCGTGGTTTACAATTCGTGACCCGCCAGTATTCGAAGGAGCGGTTGTACAAGGACATCGAGTCCCTGTACTACGGATTACTGGATCGGAAATTTGGAGTGCGGTGAAACCTGTCACCGTTTTGGTCTGCGGCGGCTTGACGCCGCGAACTCATAACCGGGACTCAAGCGAACCATGGTTGCGACAAGTTGCGACCGACCAAAGCGCTGCCGGGCCAACGCACTCCAAAGGAGGAGTCTTAAATTTTGCGTGTACTCATCACCGGCGGCGCCGGTTTCATAGGTTCTCATCTTGCCGATGCATATTTGCAACGCGGCGACGAAGTTCTGGTGATAGACGATCTCTCAACCGGAACCATCGAAAATATTCAACACCTGAAAAGTAATCCGAAGTTTCACTACACGATCGATTCTGTTCACAACCAGCCGGTCACGGCTGAACTTGTCGACCAGTGTGACGTAGTCTTTCACCTCGCGGCAGCGGTAGGCGTCAAGCTAATAGTTGAGAGTCCGGTGCGTACCATCGAGACGAACGTGCGTGGTACCGAAGTGGTGTTGGCACTGGCAAACAAGAAACAGAAACGGGTCCTGGTTGCGTCGACCTCGGAAGTTTATGGATTGAGCGCCGACGTCCCATTTAAGGAAGACGGCAACCTCGTTATGGGCGCGACGACCAAGGGGCGCTGGAGCTATGCTTGCTCGAAAGCGATCGACGAATTCTTGGCGTTGGCTTACTGGCGCGAAAAGAAATTGCCGACCACCATCGTCAGACTTTTCAATACGGTGGGGCCGCGACAAACCGGTCGCTACGGCATGGTCATTCCTACTTTCGTAAAACAAGCGCTCGCCGGGCGTCCTATTACGGTTTATGGCGACGGCAGGCAGACGCGCTGTTTCGGCTATGTCGGGGATGTTGTCGGTGCTTTAATTAAGTTGATGGACACCACTGAATCAATCGGACAAGTCTTCAACATTGGCTCGACTGAAGAGATCTCAATCCTGCAGCTCGCGGAAAAAGTTAAGGAGTTGACTCAGTCAACTTCGGAGATTGTGTTCGTGCCTTACGATGATGCGTATGAGGAAGGGTTCGAAGATATGCCTCGTCGCGTGCCTGACACTAACAAGATCAATCAGTTGGTTGGCTTTAAACCGGAGATGACACTTGACGGGATACTGGAAACGGTGATTAGTTTCCACCGCGGCAGGCGTACGTCCTACGACGATTAGTCAGGTTTGAAGTTGTTAGGAACAACAGCTCAACTGCTAGATCATCGGGTGCCTCGTGATCGAACTCCTGTTCTTAATATTCTTTCTCCCGAAACGAATGCGTATCCTTGCAAGGGAACGGGATCTAAGTCCGCTTAAATGGACGCTCGCCGCAGTCGGCGCCTGGCTTGGTGTCGAATGCGTAGTTATTTTCGCGTGGGTTGTGGTTTCTAGTATCAGCTCTGCAGTTTGGGGCTGGCCCGAAGATCCGGAAAAATCCCCCCTGACGTACCTGGTCTACTTCCTTGCATTGGTTGGCGGAATGGTAGCGGCAGATCTCGTACGCCGGCGCCTCATGGCCAAACCCATCACTCGTGAAGTTAAGCAGTGGAAAGGGATTTTAGGATGAGAATATCGAAAGGCCTCCGCAGGTGATCCGGGATCTCGATTATCTGGCCTTTGCGTTGCCTCACTTGATGAACCGTTTGAACCAACTTGTGGCGCGCTGGTCTCGATCCAGTTGATTGTGGGCCAGAACGTGACCATCTTCCGCGTATACGATCAGCTCATATACCCTGCCCAATTTCTGTAGCTGTTGAGCGAGATTCAACGAGTGTTGCGGGTTCACGCTCCAGTCTGCGCCTCCGTGCATGATGAGAAGCGGAACATTCAACTCGTCAACCCAGTGAATAGCCGATCTTGCCTGGAAAAGTTCGCTCTTTCGTGTTTCGTAATCCGGCCAGAGCTTGGTGAAAAACGACGGCGAATAATCCCCGGGATGCGCATCAACCAGTTGTTGTAAATCTGTGAAAGCTCCGATCACTGCTGCTGCCTTGATCGGAAACTTTTTCCTGATTGCCATGTAGGTCATCATTCCGCCGCGCGATTCCCCATACATAAAGAGATTGTTCATGTCAGCGAAGCCGAGGAATTTCGCAACCGGAAGTATGTTTATCAGGTCATCAACATCTGCGCCTCCCAGTTCGTCCCGGCCCTCGCCGCCATCGCTTTGCCGCAGCATTGGAGCAAGCACCAGAAAACCTGCTGATCCCAAACGATGAAAGAATGAGACGAGTTCGGGCGCAATGTCTCCCCTGACTGCGCTGCCGCGATTAAAAATAATCGTCGGTAGCTTCTGGCCGTCAATTCGTTTTGGTTTATACAGATACGCCGTGACTTTCAAACCATCACTTAGATACCTCAACTTTTGAAATTCGAAATTGCCATCACCAACCGCCTGATCATATGCAGCTTTATCAGAGTAGATTTCAACGTCCGTGGCTTTCACGGCCTCTTCATATGAGACGAAACTGTAGTCGCTTCGTTCAATGATGGTTCCGTTTTCGTTAGCCGTCGTTGTATGAGCGCAGACAAGGCTACCAGCCATTATCAACAACACCAGCATCCCAGGGAGCTTAAACAGATTCATAAAGTTTATTGAGCCCTTGTAATAAAAATGGGACTGCTCTCATTAGAGGTGATGTTAAGACGCTGACAACGCTAGAACTGTTAACAGACGGAGGCGCGCCGTCCTTTGGTCGCCAGCCCGCGACAATGGGCCTAATACATCACTGTCAACGCAACGCGAACGCAGCTTGGCGCGGCGACCGCAGATCTGCTTGTGCTAAAGGTATGAAGGCGCGAGGCTGAACCTCACAAAATCACCTCATCGCTGCTCGGGGACAGGTTGATGTGGGGTTAGACTGCTCACTGTCACTCTCCTGACTTGATCTGGACTAGTCGATCGATTAGCTTTCCTCTTACACTGTCCAATCGAAAAAGTTCCTAATCTCGCAGTATTATGTCGTTTAGTTCATTTCACCTTCTGGCTGTAGCCGCGTCGGCAGTACTGGCGCTTGGACTAACTCCAGTCGTGCAAATTGTGGCGCGTCGGTACGGGCTGATTGCCGCGCCGAAAACCGATCGCTGGCACAAAAAGCCGACGGCAATGTTTGGCGGCGTGGCCATTTGGCTATCCGTAGTCGTCAGCTATTTCGCCTTTGTTCGCCCTACCACCGGTTTGGGATGGGGACACTTTCCCGGCTCACCGCTGGACGTAGTCATCGGCGCCAGCACTTTTCTATTTCTGGTTGGACTTGCCGACGACTTTCTACATACAAAGCCTTACCAAAA
>Ga0065705_10002148_pt1 | contig 11242 bp, 9 predicted proteins | sample SwibulcommuniRL2_FD_59092 | JGI IMG/M metagenome (GOLD analysis project Ga0065705, IMG submission 59092) | Bulk soil microbial communities from switchgrass field near Rose Lake, East Lansing, Michigan, USA - RL2 Bulk Soil v2 (version 2) | ecosystem: Environmental > Terrestrial > Soil >... | reverse complement strand
CCACGCTGCGCTTCGTTCCAGACAATCACGCGATCCGGTTGCTCGTGAACCAACCCTTTGGTCGTCAGGTGATCCCAGCTGCCGACACCGAGCACGGTTGGAATGCCGAGGGTACGTGCCGCCCGCACGTAGTCGACCTGTTGCGACCCGAAGTACAGCAGCGGCGTAACGAGCAGAAGGTCCGGCCGTTCCTGGCGCAAAAACGCAATGGCCGCAGCATTGGCCGGAACCGCGCGCTCGAGCCTGCGCACACAACTGCGCATCACGGCAAGGCCTGCGCGCGAACCGAGAATCGGCGCACCCGCAAGCGTGGACGCGATGGCCGGCGCTTGTGACGCTCCGCGCGCGCGAAGGCTTGGGGAATCGTCGTAGCGCGGATCCAGGTACCGCCAGTAGTCGAGCGCCAGACGAAGCTGGGTGCCGAGCGGCTGCCAGAGTTCGTCCTTCGCAACCCGCGCGTAGCTGTGGCGAATCCGCTCCGGATAGTCGCGTTCCAGCAACTCCAGTGTCTTAATTCCACCAACGTTGTCTTTGCGGTCGGCGACGAGGTGAATGTCGTGACCGTGCTGGGCGAGCAGGCGGACGGCGGGCTCGAAGTTTCGGAGGAACCCGAAGCTACCGAGGGAAAAGAGGATTTTCATGAAGGGCGGACGCGACGGTACAAACTACCGTCCTCTCACCTACAGAAAGGCGCAGAGCGTCGCTAAAACCAGCCGCTTCGCATACACGATTCGCAGGGCACCGCCAGATCCAGCAGAAACTGGCGCGCGCTCGCTATGCCATGGAAAGTGGGCCGGTGTTTTGGATTGGGCCTGCCGCTAAAACCGGACAGCAATTAGTCGGCCAGATTGGCGACAACCCCTGCATGGTAAGCCATTTCGGGGCGGGAGACAACGCGCAAACCGCTGAATTTCGAGCCGAACGGCCCAGCTACTCGCCGAGCACGAGGCGCTGCAGCGGCGAGAGCGACGCGTTCGCGAGCCGTCGAAAGGGCGCCGCGGTCTCTGCGGCGGCGGGAAGCATGAATGAGTACGGGGTCTGATATTGAATCATCGCCGCCAGACGCGGCGGGGCGCCTGCCGCGACGCGGGATCCGAAGTGGAAGCAGCGACTCGTGTCGACGAACACGGTCGTGCCCATCGGTCCGAGGATGACGTGTTCCTGTGGCGTTCCCACTGCCGCTCGTACCTGCTCATCCGTCAACCGATGTCGATACCAATAGCCGGTGCGCCGCTGCACGTTGCGCGTCGTCGCCGCATCGAGCAGGGTCAACGGCCCCGACGGCGCGTCCACGTCGGTGCAATACACAAAAATCTTGACCTGCGTAACGTCATCGCCGTCGCAGTGATAGAGCTGGCTGCTCGTGGGATCACCGCCGACCGTGTCGGAGTGAAACACGGAGATGGTCGTCAACAGTGGCACGATGCCGAGGTAACGCGACACCGACGAAAGCACGTCCTCGCGAAGCCCGAATCGCAGGATCGCCGAATCGAGGGTCAGCGACGACGCATCGAGCACGTTCTGGAGAAACCGCTTGCGGTTTTTACCTGCCGGCGGAGTCGCCGCATCGTAGCTGGCAAGCGCGGCACGCGCCTCGTCGACGATGGCATTGGTTTCGGGAAAACGGCCAGGCGGCGCGACCACGAACCCAGCCTGCGCCGGGATGTCGACATCGTTTCGCGAAAGCGTCGCGAGGATCGACCGTCGAGGCGCATCGCGAAGAAAGCGGCTGGCGCGGCGCACGTTGAAGTAAATCCGGCGCACCCCGGGTCCGCGCACGCGGAACGCTTTGGCGATTTTTGATTGCAGCGCGGACGGCATCGACAGGTACAGCCTAGCAAAAAGCGTGAACGAATCGGCAGAGCGCGTGCCTACACCAGCTCTGCGACGACAAGGCCCGCGTGGAATAGAACCTTTTGCGGCAGATCTGTGTACGTGACGACGGGTCGCAATCCGAACTTCGACAGGGTATCGATGCGCGCGTCGAAGTACTGGTTTGAGGCAATGTAGTGCCGCCGCATGCCCTCGGCGTTCAATTCCTGAAAAGGTTCAATCATGACGACGTATCGCGACGCCACGCGTCTGAGTTCCTTGAGCACGGCGTCGCGGATGGATTCCATCTGCTCGAGCGCGAGGATTGTATAGATCACTTCGAACGCCCGATCGCGATACGGCAGCTGGGCGCCCGTTCCCCGGACCATGTGAACCCGACGAGGCGCCGATCGATCACGGATCGAACCGACGAAGAATTCGGCCGCCGCAGCCGGCAATTCCGCATCCCAGAGAAGGCCCCGCGCCGCGCGTGCGCCCGCCTCGGTCAACTCGAGGCCGCCGAAGCGGATGTCGGGAAAATGCGACGACAGCAGCATCAGGTTGAAGCCATTTCCGCACCCGACCTCGAGTACTGTGCGCGGCGCTATGGCTTCAAGCGTGTCGAGGAGTACGAGTTGATGGACGCGTTTTCGCGCGATGCTTCGCGCGAGGCAGGTCCCCCGCGACCATTCGAACGCCGTCGGCCTTCCCGCGAGCTGCTCGTCGAGGCTGCGGCTCCAGATGACGCGGTATTGCTGCTCGACACGCCCGCGATCACGCGGCGGAAGCTCGCTCCGGCGGAAGCGATCGTACCGGCGCTGCTCCTTTCGCTCGAGCCGCGCCACGATCGCGCGCCACTCCGGATCGTCCGCACCAAACCGCTGCAGCACATACGGAGCGAACGCGCGCTCGATGGCATCAGCGGAGATCTTCACGTCAAGGCCCATCACTCCGAATGCGCTCTCATCATACCGATATAATCGACGTGGGCTCGATGGACGCGATTCAAGTGAACGGGCTCGGCAAGCGGTACCAGATCGGTTCCCGCACCAAGCGGGAGCTGTGGGCGCTGCAGAACGTCACGTTCAACGTGCCTCGCGGGACGATTCTCGGAGTGATTGGTCCCAACGGAGCGGGCAAGACCACACTGCTGAAGGTCCTTTCGCGCGTAACGCCGCCGACAACGGGGCGCGTAGTGGGACATGGCCGCGTCATCCCGTTGCTCGCGCTCGGCGCCGGCTTTCAGCCGGACCTGTCGGGGCGCGAAAACATCTTTCTCAACGCTGCGCTCTATGGCATCGCCGCGCCCGAAGTCGAAAAGCGCATTAAGGAAATCATCGACTTTGCGGGCATCGAAGAGTTCATGGACATGCCGGTGAAGAAGTATTCGAGCGGCATGTACCTGCGGCTCGCGTTCTCGGTGGCGATCAACATGGAGCCCGATATCCTGCTCGCCGACGAAGTGCTCGCCGTCGGCGACCTCGAGTTCCAGGAAAAGTGTCTCGACCGCGTGCAGCAGGCGGGTCGATCAGGGATGACGGTGTTGTTCGTCTCGCACGATATGACAGCGATAACCAGGCTGTGCGATCAGGTGTTGTGGCTGAACGCCGGCGAGATCATCAGGCGCGGCGATCCCGGCGACGTCGTCGCTGAATACCAGAACTCGGCGTGGGCGTTGACAGCGTCGAAGTTGCCCGGACACAGCGGGCCCCATATCTCTGCTCTCACCGAAATTCTGTCGGTGACGCTCCGCTCGGCCGATGGCCGCCAGATTGGCGCGGTGCACGCGACGCAGGAGTGCCGCGTTCGTATCGTTCACCGCTTTACCAAGCCCGGGTACTACGGTCGCTACACGATTCATGTTCGAGCAAAGGGTGCAGTTGCCTTCCGCTCGCGCTCTCCCGAGGACATCCTCGTCGAACGGCCCGGTATCTATTCGGCTGAAGTGCGGATCCCAGCGGGCCTGCTCGCCGACACCATCTACACCGTCGATGTGAATGTCGTGGCCCTCCGGGGCGACGAGTACGTGCCCGTCGTTGCGCACAACGCGCTGAGCTTCCAGGTATTCGATCCGGCGTCCAAACAACGGGATGCGCTTGGCGGAGTCGTGGCACCGCGGCTTGCGTGGGAGCTGCGACGGGAACAGGTCGAAGCTGAATCGCCGGACGTTCCAGAACCGGCGCGTCAATCAACCTGAGCCCGCACGCACGAGGATCAACTGAATATCGGCTGCCGTTTCGTCTCGCGCCTGCACATTCCATCCGAGCGCTGACAACACATCGACCACCTGCGTTTCGTCGGCCGCAACAACGTATAGACAAATGCTCTTCAGCGACCCGCACCCGAGCGTCGAGGATGCACCCTGAAGCACCGCCAGCGGCAACGCGCCCGATGAGATCCGCAGATGATGCGGCGCGGGCATCCGATAACGCTCGATTGCGGTATCCAGCCGGGTCAGACAGGCAGGCTGAAAGTACGGAAGGTTCGCACCGCGGTGCTTCACACGCCAGGTGATATCGTTGCGAATCGTGTATCCGGGATGACCTGGTGATCCAGCGGGATAACGGATCTCCGCGAGGCCCTCACGCGCAGCGAGCGCGAGAGGAACGGGCACGACCCAGGCCTGGCAGCCGTTCCGCTGCACGCGCTCACATAACTCCGCGTACGCGGCGTAGCCGGGTTCGAATGCGACCACGGTCGCGCCTTTACGTCTGACCGCGGTGACGACAAACTCGCCCGTACCTGCGCCAACGTCATAAATCACGTCACCGAAGCCAACATGCTGCTCGAGCCAACAAAGGCTTCGCGCATCCTCTTCATGACTGGCAGCGAGTGGTGGTGAGCGGAGTTGCGATCTGGCGACGCTGTCAACGTCATTCAGGCGTGGCATCGCACGGTCCGGCTCTGCGGCCGAAACGGCAGCCTCAGAGGCCAAACGCTCGAGCTCGTCGGCAAACAATGGAGCCACAGGCTTATCGATGCCATGTGGGCGAAGGAACGACTCGATGAACCCTCGGATTGCATCCCGATCGGGAGGGTGTGACAGCGCCACTTCCAACTGCTCGATGTGGTCCGCGAATGAACGGGCTGACGAGACGAAGCCACCCTGTTCCTTCGTCAAGTAATGGAAATGGATGGTGCTGCGCTGACCGTCGACCGAGTCGTCATCCGCAACGATGGTGAACACGGGCCGCCCGACAATGCCGGCCTCGAGTTCAGCGGTGGTGTTCAGCCCGACGACCGCGTTGCTGTGGACGATCGATTCATACAGACCCTGCGGCGTCGTCAAATCGGTCTGCAGGACCAAGGCGCGGTCATCGCCAAACGGACGCGCGATGCGCGCGATGAGATGCGGCGCGGCCGCCCACTGGTGACGCGGCATCCTGAAATCGTCCGGCAGGAGCGCAATATCTGGATGGGGCCGAACCACCACGTTGCACGTGCGAAGCGTTTGCGAGGCGCTGCCGCGCAGCTCGCCCAGCCATCGTCGGATGAACGCGAGTTCCCCCTCGGACACAAACCGAGACGAGCAGACGTAGAGCAGCGTCGGCCTCGCCGGATCGAGGCCGAGCGGCTCGTGAAACTGCTCGCGACTCGTCGCGGCACTGAGGGCAAAGAACGTATCGAACCGTGGAGCGCCAATTACGCTAACGCGCTCCCGGGGAAACCCGTGCAGCGCCTCGGCCTCCCGCCGCTGCTGCTCGTTCCAGACAAACATCCGGTCCGGCCAGCGGTGAAGCGTCCCTTTGGTGCTCAAGTTGTCCCAGCTGTACAACAACATCCATACGGGGATGCGTATGCGGCTGGCACTGGCGACCAGGTCAGCTTGCGCCGGCCCAAAGTGCACCAGCGGAGAAACGAGCAGCGCATCGGGCATTTCTGAACGTAGGAACTCGTCGAAGAGGGGGTCGGTCGGCACACTCTGCTCGGCAAGTGCAAACACCCGATCGAGTCGCCGCACCTGGTCGGCGGGCATGTCCAGCAGCCCGCGCGCCATTACGTCGGTGGAGACCTCGAACTGCAGGTCCTGACGAAGGCGGTGAATAATTCGCGCGCGAAGCTTCGTCGCCGATCGCATCGCCGGCTTCAAGTAGTGCACGCAATCGCGCAGGCGCCGTACGAGGCTGGCCAGTTCGCTCCACTCGTCGGCGCGGACCGCGGGACAGCTTGTGATGCGAAACCTTGGATCGTTAATCGAGAGATTGATGCGTGCTTCCGCCTTCTCATCGCGCTCCTGGATAGCGAGAATGACGGAATGGCCGCGCTCGACTAGGCACTGCAACGTGCCGAGGAACGCGTCGACATTTCGTTTTTGCTTAACGACCAGGAGAAATCGCATCCGGTCTGTCAACGGCGACGGCATCGGCGGGAGCGTGCGATACGCGCCGCACCGCCGCGACGCGCTCGAGCGCATCGCACAGATGCGTGTTCGCCTCCGTCGTCATCCCGAGCGGCCGCACAAAACGCGCGACGAACGCATCGCTCTGACGAAGATCTGGTTGGCCTTTGTCAAACAGGCGTTCCAGTTGCCGCACATGTTCCGGCAGATCATCGGCGACGATCGTGAAACCGCCTGCCGCTGCCGACAGATAGGCAAAGTGCAACGTCTGCTGCTGGCTGTGCGCGAACGCCGGATCCCGCACAGAGAACACGGGCCGGCGGACGACTGCCGCTTCGATCATCGCGCTCGTATTGATTCCTACCACGGCATCGCTCGCGAGAAGCGAATACCAGAAAGTCTCGACATCGGCGTCGCTCAGCAGAATGCCGGACGCGTACGACGTCGGGTACACGGCCGTCTGCGGATCGCCCAGATCGGCGTGGCGCCAGGGCTGCGTGTTACCAGGATGCGGACGGACGATCACGAATGCGTCGCGGACCCGCGCGTCGCTCGACATGCGGAGGGCGGCAATCCAGCGCCGCGCGAACTGTACCTCCGATTCGCCGGGCGCCATGTTCCGCGACGATCCGACAAGCAGCACGATGCGCCGGTTCGAGTCGATGCCGAGATTGCGTCGAAACGTATCAATGGCATCCGGTCGTGGGCGATCGAACCATCGATCGAAGGACTGCGCACCGGTCACGATGATGCGGTTCGTTGGGATGCGGTGCAGTCGCGCCGCTTCGTCCGCCTGAACAGCGTTCCAGACCACGACCGCATCCGGAACCAGACGAATGAGGCCTTTGCTTGTCAGATGATCCCAGCTCGCTACGGCGACCACCGTCGGGACTCCGATCGCGCGCGCCGCCTTGATGACTTCTGTTTCCTGCACACCACTGCCACCGATGATCACGAGCGGACTCACGACCACGAGATCGGGCCGCACCTCCTTCAGGAAATCGCGCATCGCGACGTTGACCGGCAGCAGCCGCTCGACGAAGCGCTCGATGCCAATAGCCGCCGACACCACAGAACGTGGTGCCCGCTTGATGTGCTTGATGAAGGCAAACCCGGGCGACAGCTCGCGCTCTGCTCGCCGCCGGAGGTACTCGGCCTTGTCGAACGCGGGCTCCAGGTAACGCGTGCAGTCGACCGCAATCCTCAGATTCTTCGCGATTGACGATACGTCGCCCGGCAGCGTTCCCAGCGAGCGAACGCGATCGCCGGCGCTCGCGGGGACGTCGAGATCCGGTCCGCGTTTCTGCGGCTTTCCGTAGACCAGTGACACGTTCCAGCCGCGCCGTTCGAGTTCGACGATCGCAGGACCGTAGAATCGGAAATAGCCGGGCTCGTTGAGCGCAAAGAGGACGCGGCGCGCGTGATGTGCCATTCGATGGTGGATATGAACCCGGCGGGCAACGTGCTTCGTGATTATAACGTTCGACCTGGGACCCGCCGGTACAATGACATCGAATCACATGAGCGTGATCAGGAGGGTCAACGAGGGCGCGATTCGTGCGCACATCGAGCGCCGCCTCGCAGGCGTCGTTCGGGTCGATAATCCCGTACCCCACGTCATCGTCACCGACTTCCTCGAGCCTGACTTTTACCGAGAGCTCGCGGCCGCATGGCCTCCACTCGAACTGTTTCATCGCGACAAGGCGGGTCTCAAGTACGACCTCGTGCCCGGCTCGGTGGACGTCGATCGCCGAAGCGCGGGGTATCAACGACTTGCCGCCAACCAGCGCGCGCTGTGGGATTTCTTTGTTTCACGGGTAAACCGCGAAATCGTCTCACCGCTCCTTGTCGGTCTCTTTCAGCGCGAAGTCGACCAGAGGCTCCAACAGATCCGCGAGGCGTACGATGCCGGGCTTATCGAGTACTCGATGGCCGGCGCCCGGGACTGGTCATATCGCGCCAATGTCGGCCGGTTCATGATGCGCGCCAATGGCTACGAGTTGAAACCACACGTTGACTCGATGCCATACCTCGTCACGGTGCTGCATTACTTTCCAGACGACGATGGCGACGACCACTCCGGCACCATTTTCTACAGGGCCGAGCGTCCACTCGATTTCGTCGCGTGCGTACGCGATGGCAGCACGCAGTACTTTCACGACGCGGGGATTGCCTGCAGCGAGGTGATGCGCGTTCCGTTCCGGGCGAACACGATGGTCGCGTTTCCCAACACCCTGTGGGCTGCGCACGGCGCTGTCGCTCCGTCGAGCAAGCCGCGCCGAATCTTCCAGTACCACATTTCACTTAAGGGTGGTGACGAGAAAGTGTAGAGAGGGGTCGTACGACCCGCGCTTCGAAAAGCTACAGCGGTTCGAAATCGCCTTTGAGCGACAGGTGATACTGAAACACTTTCCGGTAGCCTGACGAAGGCGCATCGACCCCGTGCGCGGCATCGAGCAGATTCGGAAATGCAAGGAACCCGTTCGGTCGATATGGCAGCCGCGCTCCTTCGATCACCGGAATCCCGTGAGTCTCGAAGTATTCGGTCGTGCCATCCTTGACGAATGCCTCCAGCGGAATCGGCGATTGCGCCTTGAACAACCGCGTCCCGTACCCATCGTCGTCTCCTTCGGCAAAATAGTGGAGGACCGTCACCATGTAGTAGGCCGGATCGATATGCGGAGCAAGTTTATATCCGTGTCCGCGCATCATCAGCCGTCCAGCGTTGGCCTGGACGCTTCCGGTTCCAAGACCTGAAGCGGTCAGACCTGCTCTCCCTTCAGCCGTTAACCGCTGCAGCAAAGCCACGCGCTCACGGATGTGCTCCGCAAACAGGTTCACCAACCACGGGCCGACCACGGTCCGGTTGAAGCTGACAAATTCGCGCCAAATCGCTTTCACGTCGGCCGGCAACGCCACAAACGCGGCGCTATATGCGTCCGTATGTGTCTCGCTGGGAACCATGTCGAGCTTCTGGCGGTTCTTGCTGGCGCGAAACGATGAATCGGACGGCCACGCCGTCGCCAGACGCGCGTAAATCTCTGGCGGCAGGAAATTCTCAACGGCGACATGCGGGTACGGTTCGCCGATGATGCGGATGTCCGCCAGGCGGTGCTGGAACGCATCGACGGCTGCAGTCTGCATCCGCTACACCTTGTCAGCCGCGTCCGCTTCGGCGCGGCCAAAGAACCAGAGCCCTGAAATCAGGACGATGGCCGTTACGGTGCTGCTGATTATCCATTGCATCGCTGAGACGCCGCCGATACCAAGTACACCGTATTTAAAGGCGTTCACTGGCGCGACCATGGGGTTCAAGGCGAGCAGCCACGCGTACTTCGGTCCGACGTTCAACGGATAGAGAACGGGCGTCAGGAAGAGCCAGAACCCGAGGACGTAGCCGGTCGTGAAACGCACGTCGCGCGCCTGCAGCGCCGGCACCGACGTCCAAAGCGCGATGCCAAGCGCGAGCAAACTCGCCTGCACGACCGCGAGCAGCGCCCATCCCATGTGCCACGGTGTCCAATACAACACACCGGTCGTCACGCGGTAGTACGTGATGGCGATCGCGAGCACCCCGAGGTGGATGCCAAAGTTCAGAAACGCCGGCGTCATCGTGGCGACCGGCAGAATCAACCGTGGCAGATAGATGCGCGTCATGAACCCGCGATTCAGCTCGAGGCTTCGCGTCCCCCACGTCACCGCCTGTGAGAACAGCTCCCACACGGCGCCACCGCAGTTGATGAACAGGAAATAGGGCACGCCATTGGAGCCGACACCGAGCACGCCGCCGAAGACGATCGTATTCACGACGAGCGGAAACAGCGGACGAATGAAGATCCAGGCCGCACCAAGGACGGTGCGCTTATAGAGCTTCGTCAGCGACTTGCCCGCGAAAAACCGCAACAGGCGCCGGTAGTGCCAGACGTCGCGAAGGCGATCAGCCAACGCCTCGCGGCGCGGCTCGATGACCCAGGTTTCAGGTTGCGGCGCCGCTTGTTCAGCCGTCGCAGGCATCTAAATGGAATTCACCCGCGCGCGACCGCCCAAGCACGCCTTCGAGCGTGCGAACGCTGCGAACGTCAATGGCTTCGAGCGTATCGCCGCCGACTTCTGAAAACGCCCGCTGTGCGACGCCGAGGTGATAGGTGAAGTAGTTGCGATCGGAGTAGAACGCGGTTGATCGCACGCCGCAGAACGGAGCCAGGTACGCGAAGCCGCCGTACGTGCCGACGAACGCGTGAGCGCCCGCAATGATGGCAGACTGCCATGCCAGATTTTCAGCCGCATGACCGCTCATGTCGAACGCGTGCACGCGCGGATGCGCGCCGGACGAAAAGTCCGCGTGATCGTCCGGCTGAAAACCCGGATTGAGCATGACAACGTCGTGATGCTCGGCAAGCGCCTCGATCACACGCGCCACAAACACGCGATTGTCGGCGGTGTCGGGGAAGCAGTTGCTGAAATAAAACCGCACCGCGACATACGTCGCGGGCAGCGTCGGCAGGGCGGCGGGTTGAGGCGGTGCAATCCGCCGGTAGCGGACGTGCTCGAGCACGCGACTCAACGGCGCGCGGTCCTTCCAGAACGGCATGAAGAGCGCGTACATCAACGCCGGATGCAGCAGATGCGTGGCGCCGCCGCCGAGTGCCGAGCGGACGCGGCGGATGACATCGCGGTCGAACGCGCTGACACCGCGCTGCTTCTTGGTAGCCTCCGTCCGCATCCGGAATTCATCGGGCGTTGCCACTGAAAACACATCCACATAGCGGCTGTTCGTCAGGCCGTACCAGGATGCCGTCCCGCCCCGCGACACAACCACCAGCCGATCGGCCGGCAGATCGAACTTCTCCACCGCCCAGCGCACGAACGGCGCCCAATACAGCAGCTCGAAGCCGATTTCCCCCGTCCACGGACCGACGATGATTGGCTGCGAACTGCGCCGCATCCGATCGAGGCGATCGATCACCCGTTGTTCGGTGAGCTCCAGCTCAGCCTCGATGCCGCCGCGCCGAGCGAGCCGGCGAAGCGCCGCGTCCTGCCGACGCACCGAGGCGCGGAGATTCGCAAGCCGCGCCTGCATCTCCTGGTCCT
>Ga0065705_10002337_pt1 | contig 11249 bp, 8 predicted proteins | sample SwibulcommuniRL2_FD_59092 | JGI IMG/M metagenome (GOLD analysis project Ga0065705, IMG submission 59092) | Bulk soil microbial communities from switchgrass field near Rose Lake, East Lansing, Michigan, USA - RL2 Bulk Soil v2 (version 2) | ecosystem: Environmental > Terrestrial > Soil >... | reverse complement strand
CGACGACAGCGACGAGCAGGCCGATGAGCGGCCGCTTCCATCTCAGCAGCCAGTCCTCGGCGCGGGCAACGCCCCGGCTCATCACGACGACGACCAGCGACAGGATCGCCATGCCGGAAAAGACACCCGTCGTGTCGAATGTGCCTTCGGCCTGGCTGATCACGTATCCGAGGCCGCGGGTCGCGCCCAGATACTCCCCGACGACGGCGCCGATCATCGCAAATCCGAGGCTGGTCTGCAGGCTCGAAAAGATCCACGTGAGCGCGCTCGGCACGAGCACGTGACGCACCAGCTGGCGCTCCGTGGCGCCGAGCATGCGCGCGTTCTCGATGAGCACCGGGTCGGCCTGCCGTACACCTTGGTACGCATTGAAAAACATGATGAAGAACACCAGTGTGACCGATAGCGCGACCTTCGACCAGATGCCGAGCCCGAACCAGAGCAGGAAAAGCGGCGCCAGCAGGACGCGCGGGACGGCGTTCAACATCATGATGTACGGTTCGAGAACCTTTGCGGTCGTCGTGGCGCGAGCCAGCGCAAACCCGCTGACGGTACCGAGAATCGACCCGATGAGCAGTCCCAGGATCGACTCCTGCAGCGTGATCGCGAGATGGGTCCACACAAAGCCCGTGGACGCCCACACCCACATGCGCCCGGCGATCGCGCTCGGACGGCTCACGAAAAACGGGTCAACCACGCCCATCGCGACCGCCGCTTCCCACAGCCCGACCACGCCGAGGCCGACGGCGGCGCGCCAGAGCGTGATGGCGCCCTTACGCATGCCTCGCCACTCGCTGACTTCTGAGCACTTCTTCCCGCAGTATCGACCACAGGTGCCTGTACAGGTCCGAAAACTCGGGCAGCAACTGCACGTCGAGCAGACTGCGCGGGCGTGGAAGATCGACCGGATGTCTCGCAACGATGTGGCTGGCGGGGCCGGCTGAAAGGACCACCACCTCGTCGGCGAGCGCAATCGCTTCGTGAAGGTCGTGGGTGACGAACACGACCGTACGCCGGGCCTGGTCCCACATGGCGAGCAGTTCGGATTCCATCTGCTGGCGCGTGTGAACGTCGAGCGCGCTGAACGGCTCGTCCATCAACATCTGGCTGCGGCCGAGGATCCAGTTCTGGGCCATCGCGACGCGCTTGCGCATGCCGCCGCTCAACTGCGCCGGATAGTGCGACTCGAAGCCGGTGAGGCCCACGCGCGCCAGCCAGTCGTTTGCGAGAGCGCGGGCGGCACGAGCGGGCGTCCCGCCGAGCACTGGGCCCAGAGCGACGTTGTCGCGCACGTTCTTCCACGGAAGCAGCGCATCCTGTTGAAACATGTACGTGGCATGCGTGTTGAGCCCGGCAAATTCCTTCCCGCTGACGCGGACGCATCCCGACGTAGCCGGCAACAGCCCCGCGGCCAGATTCAGCAACGTCGTCTTGCCACAACCGCTTGGACCCACGATCGCCACGAAGGCACCAGTAGGGATGGCCAGCGAAACATCTTCCAGGGCCCGATACGGCTTGCCGTCCGGCGCCTGAAAATCGCGGCTCACCCGGTCGAATTCGAGCGCGATCATCGGCGACGCTCTGCGCAACCGGGCAGCATGGATGTGGCGGATTATATGTGCTCGTGATGGTAAACTCCGGCGCATTCATTCAGCGACCATCGTGAGCGACACCGATCGTCCCACCGCCGACATCACGCACACGACCCTGTCGGTCATCGTGCTCTTGTTGCTCATCACCTCCACTTTCTGGGTGCTGAGCCCGTTTCTGATGCCCATCCTGTGGGCGTCGATTATCAGCGTGGCGACGTGGCCGTTCATGCTGAGGCTCGAGGCCGCGCTGGGCCATCGACGCGGCCTGGCTGTTGCGATAGTAACGGCGACGATCCTCCTCATCGTCTTCGTCCCTGTCACGCTCGCCCTGGCCACCATCGTCAGCAGCGCGCAGGGCCTGACGGCCGAGATCCGGTCGCTCGAGTCGATCGCGTTGCCGGCGCCGCCGTCCTGGTTGCAGAGCGTGCCGTTGGTCGGTGACCGGATCGCCACCGAATGGAGCACCATCGCGGCGCTCGGTCCCGATGAACGGTCGGCTGCGCTCACACCGTATCTGCAAACAGCGCTTCAGTGGTTCGTCGCGAGGGCCGGAAGCGTCGGCTCGATGCTGCTTCAGTTTCTGCTGACCACGATCATCACGTCGATCATGCTGGCCAACGGAGAAATCGTGCGAAACGGTATCCTGCGGTTTGCCGAGCGTCTGGCGGGCCGGCAGGGGCGCGACGTGGCGGATCTTGCGGGACGTGCGATCCGCGGTGTCGTTCTGGGCGTCGTCGTCACCGCGCTCATTCAGGCAGCCTTCGCGGCCATCGGCCTTGTCGTCAGCGGCATTCCGGCCGTCGCGCTGCTGACGGCCATGACGCTCTTTCTCTGCCTGGCGCAACTCGGACCATGGCTGGTGCTCGGTCCCGCCGTCGGCTGGCTGTACTGGTCGGGACAAAGCGGCTGGGGGACGGTGCTTCTCGTCTTCACCGTGATCTCGGGCACCATCGACAACTTTATTCGTCCCGTGCTCATCAGGCGGGGCGCCAACCTTCCGCTCCTGCTCATCTTCGCGGGTGTCATCGGTGGCCTGGTTGCGTTGGGTATCATCGGTCTCTTCGTCGGACCGGTCGTGCTGACCGTCACCTACACGCTGTTGAAGGCGTGGGTATCGGGCGAAGAAGTGCCACAGAGCACTGCCGCGGACTCGCCCGTAAACGTTCCGTGACCGAGTCGCTATGGATTCAGTAGCCACCTTCCTGCACAGGCTTCCAGAGCTCTGCCTGTTCCTCGCCATCGTGCTCGGGCACCTGATCGGCCGTATCCACTTCAAAGGTGTCGGTTTCGGCGCCGTCGTCGGCACGTTGCTCGCCGGCATCGCGATCGGCATCCTGGCGAAACCGGACCTCCCCGATCTGCTGCGCTGGGCGTTCTTCTACCTGTTCCTGTTTTCAATCGGCTATTCGGTAGGCCCACAGTTCTTTGGCAGTCTGAAGAAAGAGGCGCTGCCGCAGATCGGACTGGCCGTGGTCGTAGCGATGACAGGCCTGGCCACGGTGATTGGCGTCACGACGATCTTTGGCTTCGATGAAGGTATCGCCGTCGGGCTGCTGTCGGGCGGCATGACGCAGTCCGCCGCGCTCGGCACCGGGCTGAACGCGATCGCCGATCTGCCGCTTCCCGACGACGTGAAGGCGAAGCTTACGGCAAACGCGCCGCTCGCCGACGCGATTTCGTACGGCTTCGGCGACCTGGGGCTCATTCTGTTCCTCACGTGGCTCGGCCCCCGAATCCTCAACGCCGACCTGAAGCGCGAGGCGAAGGAGCTGGAGCAGAAACTCTCCGGTGGCAAGACCGGCGGAACGGAACTCTCGAGCGCGCACTTCGGATTTCGCGCCTACCGTGTGTCGAACACCCAGGTCTCAAGCTCCACACTCGCCGCACTCGAAGAACGATACGCCGCAGCCCGGCTTTCCGTGCAGCGCGTGCGCCGTGCCGGAACACTGAAGGAGATCGATGCTGCCCTGCCGCTCCAGGCCGGTGATGAGATCGTCGTGTCGGCGAGGAGCAACGCGTTCACCAGCGCCGAACGCGACATTGGACCAGAGCTCGACGACCCCTCTCTGCTGTCCGTACCGATCAAAACAGCGGCGGTCGTGATCACCAACCGTGACGTCAAAGGGAAGACGCTCGCCGAGCTGTCCCTCGATTCGAGCACCAGGGGTGTATACCTGCAATCGATCCAGCGCGGCACCGAGCTGCTGCCGCGCGAACCCTGGACGGTCGTCGAACGCGGCGACATCCTTCAGATCGTCGGCGCGCCAGACGCCGTCGAGCGCGCGGGCCGGCATGCCGGCTTTGTCGAGCGCGATCTGTCGAAGACCGACCTGACGTTTCTGGCCGCCGGCATCTGCGCCGGCATTCTGCTGGGGCTCGTCAAGCTCACGGCAGGAGGCATCGTCCTCGGGCTCGGCGTGGCGGGCTCCATTCTCGTCATCGGACTCGTCGCCGGATGGGCGCGCAGCCGGTACCCGGTGTTTGGCTCGATTCCCGAACCGGCGCAGCGGTTGCTGATGGACATCGGGCTCATCGTGTTCATCGCGGTGGTCGGATTACACGCGGGCCCTCATGCCGTCGAGGCCTACCACGAAAGCGGCGGAAGCTATTTCGCCAGCATCTTCGTCGCCGGGATGATCGTGACGTCGGTTCCACTCGCGGTCGGACTCATCGTGGGGCGATACCTGTTGAGGATGAGCCCCTTGATGCTGCTCGGTGGTCTCGCCGGCGCACAAACGTGCACGCCCGGCCTGACGGCTTTGCGCGAGGCGAGCGACAGCAACATAGGCTCGCTGGCCTACACAGTCCCCTACGCGATCGGCAACATCCTGCTGACTATCTGGGGACCGGTCGTGGTCGCCATCGTGCACGCAATGCGTCAGTAGTCGTGATGGAGAACGAAGAATGAAACGCGGCTTCGACGTGCTGCGCGACAAGACGTTGAACCGATCGATCGGGTTCAGCCGGAAAGAGCGGGACCGTCTCGGCTTGAGAGGGCTGCTGCCGCACAGCATCGCAACGATGCCGCAGCTGGTCGATCGGGTGATGGCGAACCTGGAACGGCTGCCACGGGACATCGATCGGTACATGCTGCTGTCGGGTCTGCAGGAGCGAAACGAGCGACTGTTCTACCAGACGGTGATGTCGCATATCGATCGAATCCTGCCGCTGATCTACACGCCAACGGTCGGCGAAGCCTGTCTGGAGTTCTCGCACATTGCGAGGGACCCGAAGGGCTTCTACATCACTCCGGACGATCGCGGCCACATCAGGCGCATCCTCGGCAACTGGCCCCGCAAAGACATCCGCGTGATCGTGGTCACCGACGGACAACGGATTCTCGGCCTCGGCGATCTGGGTGCCAACGGCATGGGAATCCCGATTGGGAAACTGGCGCTCTACTCCGCATGCGCCGGTATCGACCCGGAAACGTGCTTGCCGGTGACGCTCGATGTCGGCACGAACAACGAAACGCTCCGAAACGATCTGCTCTACATCGGATATCCACGCAAACGGCTCGTAGGAAAACGCTATTTCGATCTGGTCGAAGAGTTCGTCGGCGCCGTGCAGTCGCGATACCCAGACGCTCTCATCCAGTTCGAGGATTTTCTGACGCCCAATGCGTATGCGTTGTTGAACAAGTACCGGCACCGGGTCCTGTGCTTCAACGACGACATCCAGGGCACGGCCGCCGTTGCCCTCGCGGGCGTGTATTCCTCAACCCGGGTTACCGGTCGGCGGTTCAGAGATCTCACGATCATGTTCCTCGGCGCAGGCTCGGCCGCCACAGGCATCGCCGACCTCATGACCGCCGCCTTCATGGACGAAGGGCTGAGCCTCGAGGACGCGCGGAGGCATCTCTGGTTTGTGGATGTGAACGGGCTTGTGGTGAAGGAGCGAAAGGACCTGCTCGATCACAACCTTCCGTACGCGCACGACATGAGAGCCATGGGATTCGTGGAGGCGATCGACGCGATCAAGCCGCACGTCCTCATCGGCGCCACCGGCGCCCCGGGAACGTTCACACAGACGGTGATCGAGCGGATGACGAACATCAATGAGCGGCCGGCGATCTTCGCGCTGTCGAATCCGACCTCACGCGCCGAATGCACGGCCGAGCAGGCGTACTCGTGGAGCCGTGGAAAGGCCATCTTCACAAGCGGGAGCCCCTTCGGACCGGTCACCTATCAGGGCCGGACGCTCCGGCCGGGGCAAGGGAACAACGCGTATGTCTTCCCGGGCATCGGCCTGGGCGCGGTGGCCTGCCGCGCGCGCACGCTGCCCGACGAGTTGTTCCTGGAGGCGGCTCGTACGCTCGCGGGCCTGGTTCGGCAGACCGATCTCGACCAGGGTGCTCTTTATCCGCCGCTGCAGGAGATCAGGAAAATCTCGCTCGCGATTGCGACTGGTGTCGCGACAAAGGCGTATGCGATGAACCTGGCGCGAAGGAAGCGGCCAAAGAACGTACGGCGCAGCGTCGAAGCGCTGATGTATCGGCCCTGACGCAGCACGTACAATCGGCAAAACTTTCTAGTTCGACCGTACTTCGAAAACGTGGTATCCCCAGGGAGGTAGATCGAGATACAGCCCGTTCGACGCGACGTCGCTCCCCTCCCGATCGTAGCTGGCAGGACTCATCAGGTCGCTGAATCGAACCGCACGGCCGGCCAGTTCGGGAAACGGCAACCGCACATAGCACTGGCCCTGATTGCCCGCGTAGTTCACGACGACGAGCAACTGGTCCGCGACCGTCGCGCCCCGCCAGGAAAACGCCAGGAATCCATCCGCGGTCGGGTTCCCGTCCCACGCGGGCACACACTCATTCAGTTGCCATTGCCCATCGCGAACCGACTCTCGACGAAGCACGGACAACAAGCGACCGTAGAACTGCTCAAGGGATTCGTCCCGCGGCTCTTGCGGCGCGCGCACGAGGTGCGGCGAAATGCGCTTTTTCCGGCCCTCGAACTCGCCCTGGTGGAAGAACCGCAATCCAGGCGAGAGAAACGTGACGACGGCGGCAGCCTCGTGCACGTCCCGCTCGAACACGCTCGACGCCCGCGGCTCGTCGTGGTTTTCCAGAAAGCGTGCGAGTTTGTCCTGGTAATCGAGGCCAGCGTGGAAATGTTCGCGCACGGGCCGCGCATGCTTCTCGCGCAAGCGGTCGTACAACCGCTTGTCGTACGCGTAATCGAATCCCTCGTGCTGCATCGTCCACTCGAGATCCCAGTAGACCTCGGCCATGAAGCAGAATCCCGGAACCGCGTCACGAACCTGCGTGATGGTGGGCGACCAGAAGGACTCGGGTCTCGGTCCCCATGTCCGTTCGAACACGTCGGGCAGCACCAGCATCGCCATGTCGCAGCGCACGCCATCGCACTGCCCCGCGATTCTCGCGAGCTCGCCGGCCATCGCCTGACGTGTCGCGGGATTGCTGTAATCGAGCTGCACGGTATCGGGCCAACCCGAAAAATACGGATCGCGGCCGTATGCCAGAACGCGCTGGCCGATTCGCGCGTAGTTCTGCGGCTCTCGCTGCAGGTCGGCCTCGGTTCCTTGAACGAAGTACTCCGGATGGCTCTCGACCCATGGATGATCGGGCGCCATGTGATTGGGAACGAAATCGAGCATCAACCGGAGGCCGCGATCGCGCAATCGGCCGCGCACGCGGGCGAGCGCGTCGTCGCCGCCAAGCGACTCGTGCACGGTGTAGCCGGTAATGGCAAAGCCGGATCCGGCGATGTCCTCGTCCTGGAGATCGGGCAGAGTGTCCTGGAACTCCGCCCGCCACTCCGGATTGCTGCGCGACACGCGCTGGGCGGCCGACCCGGTCTGCCATACGCTGAGCAGCCAAATCCAGTCGAACCCTTGACGGGCCAGGCGATCGAGATCGTTATCGGGAATGTCATCGAGCGTGACCGGCCTGCTCAGCCGGCGCGCGAGGTCCGTCAGCCACACCCTCGTGTTGATCTGGAACATCGAGGGATACCGTGGCTTCACCCTGGTCATCCCTCCGTCCGCGATGTTCGAGACCGTCGAGTGGAATTCAGGCATGGCCCCTATAGTAAACCTTGGCGCAAAGCGGCGTGTTGCTAAATGATCCGTCTGCGCCGCTCGACGATTCCTAGCGTGGGCCGCGCAGGCGTTCTTCGTAGCCGATGGCGAGGTAGTACAACGCCTCGTCGAAGAACTGGCCGACCAGCACGTGGAGATCGTGCAGGCTCTGCAGGTGGAGCGGGAGGACGTAATCGCCCTCCATGCGCGGAAACGCCTCATCGACGAGACCGTTGTCGCTGATATAGCGCCGCAGGTGCTGCTTGATGACGATGACCGCGTAGATCAGCTCGCTGAGCGGAATGCCCTGATCGAACCGGCGGCGCCCCCAGTCGGTGAACTCGGTCCGCGTTTTCTCCGATCGGGGCTCTCCGATCCAGTTGCCGAGACGATTCAGGAGTTGAACAATCCGATGTTCGAGATCCTGCGGACGAACCGCACGGAAGCCTGGCGTCCGCTCGTTCGTGAACAGGTCTTTGACGATGTCGGCGGTAAGGCGGGACGAGTGGATCTCGATGAGCGCGACGAGTTTCGCGGCTATCACGATGAACTCCTCGGCGGCGTTCGCCTGTAATGCGAAGGCCGATGATAGCAGAGCGCCGTCCCAATACCGAACGGCGATGGTCGCAGACGGGACCATGTCGTGCGGGAACGTCGATTTCCAGCCAGACTTCCACGGCATGTTGATTGCGAAGGCGGCACGGCGACTGTGTCACTGGAGGTGTGCATGACTCGCTCCGTAACCCTGGTTCTCACGGCCACTCTGACGCTTGTGCTTGCTGGCGGCGCGGCCGCACAGGTCAAGCGGTATCCGCTGGAGAGCACCGACGGTGTCGGCCTGCACAACGTGGCCGCCGAGCCAGCCACGCACCAAGGCAAGAAGGGGCTTCGGTTGACGTTGTCCGAGGAGGCGGAGCGCCGGCTCAAGACCATGACTCCCGAGGCACAGCTCCAGATCGAGCAACTCGCGCCGCTTACCGGTCTCGACTTCTCCAACGGCATCATTCAGGCTGAGATTGCCGGAGCGCCGGCACCGGATGCCCCTGAAGGCGCCCGCGGCTTCGTGGGGATTGCCTTCCGCCTGCAGAGCGACATGCGAACCTTCGACGCGTTCTACCTGCGTCCGACCAACGGTCGCGCCGACGATCAGGAGCGGCGGAATCATGCGGCGCAGTACATTGCGCACCCCGACTGGCCCTGGTTCCGCCTGCGCAAGGAGACGCCGTCCAGGTATGAGTCGTACGTGGATCTTGTCACGGGCGCCTGGACGAGGATCAAGATCGAAGTCCGCGGCGCCCGCGCGCGTCTCTACGTCCACGGCCAGGAACAGCCGACGCTCGTGGTCAACGACCTCAAGTCTGGCGCACAGGGAAAAGGCGGGGTGGCCCTCTGGATCGATCGAGGCACGATCGCACACTTCCGGGACCTGANCGTGGAGCCCGAGTAGCATTCCGTGGTTTCTGGCGGAATTACAACAAGGACGCGCTAGCGCGGTGTCACGTCACGCCATATCCGCAGCGGCGCAACGCATCCTTGATCTCGTCGAGGATCGCGGGATCGTCGATCGTCGCCGGCACCGAGTAGGGCTGGCCGTCGGCAATCGAGCGCATGGTCCCGCGCAGCACCTTCCCGGATCGCGTTTTCGGAAGACGATCGACGATCGTCGCCTGTTTGAAGGCGGCAACCGCGCCAATCCGCTCGCGGACGAGCGCCACGACCTCGCCGGTCACCTCGGAGGCCTCTCGAGACACGCCGCTCTTCAGGACGAGAAATCCAAAGGGCACCTGCCCCTTGAGCGCATCGCGCACGCCCACGACGGCGCACTCGGCCACGTCGGGGTGTGAGGCGAGGACCTCTTCCATCGCGCCCGTCGATAACCGGTGCCCGGCGACGTTGATGATGTCGTCGGTGCGCGTCATGATCCAGAAATAGCCGTCTTCGTCTTCGAACCCGGCGTCGGCTGTCTTGTAGAAGCCGGGAAACTCGGATAGATAAGACGACTCGAAACCGGCGTCGTCGTTCCACAGCGTTGGCAGACATCCCGGCGGCAGCGGCAGTTTGATGACGATGTTGCCAATCTCGGTTTTCTCGACCTCTCGACCCGCATCGTCAACCACCGATACCGAGTAGCCCGGCATCGGCTTGGTGGTAGACCCGTATTTCACGGGCTGTCTGGCAAGGCCAACCGGATTCGCGCAAATCGGCCAGCCCGTTTCGGTCTGCCACCAGTGATCGATGACCGGCAGATTGAGGTGCTGTTCGGCCCACTGGATGGTGTTGGGATCAGCCCGCTCGCCGGCAAGGAAGAGCGTCTCGAACCGGCTCAGGTCGTACTTTCCGATGAATGCTCCTTGCGGATCGGCGCGCTTGATCGCCCTGAACGCCGTGGGCGCGGTAAAGAGCACCTTCACGCCGTGTTGCGAAATCACTCGCCAGAACGCACCGGCGTCGGGCGTGCCGACCGGCTTGCCTTCATAGAGAATCGTCGTGCAGCCGTAGAGAAGCGGTCCATAAACGATGTAGCTGTGTCCGACGGCCCAGCCGAGATCAGAGGCGGCCCAGTAAACGTCGCCCGGCTCGACGCCGTAGACGTGCCGCATGCTCCACATGAGCGCCACCGCGTAGCCGCCGTTGTCGTGTACGACGCCCTTGGGTTTTCCCGTCGTGCCGGACGTGTACAAGATGTAGAGCGGGTCTGTGGCCAGTACGGGCACGCACTCATTGACCGGCTCCGCGCTACTTATCGCCGATGTCCACTCGACATCGCGCCCCGGCTCGAGGGCTGCTTCCTGGATCGTGCGTTGCAACAGCAGACAGGCCGCCGGCTGATGCACAGCCTGTCTGAGCGCCTCATCGAGAAGGGGCTTGTATGCGATGACACGGCCGGGCTCGATGCCGCAGGACGCCCAGACGATGACCTTCGGCCGGGCGTCGTCTATGCGCACGGCCAGTTCGTTCGATGCAAACCCGCCGAATACGACCGAGTGCACGGCGCCGAGGCGGGCCGACGCGAGCATCGTCATGACCGCTTCCGGTGTGTTGGGCATGAAGACCAGTACGCGATCGCCCTTCGAGACACCGAGGTTGCGGAGCGCCCCCGCCACGCGAGCTACTTCGTCGCGCAGCTCGCGGTAGGTGAAGCGGCGGATCGTTCCCGTGACCGGGCTGTCGTACACGAGCGCGAGCTGGCTGGCACGTGGTCCGTTCGCGTGACGATCGAGGGCGGAATAGCAGGTGTTCAGCAGTCCACCGGAAAACCATCGGTAGAACGGGGCTCGACTGCGATCGAGAACCGACGTCCACTTCCTGTCCCAGTGTACGGACTCGGCGGCCTCGGTCCAGAACTCATCGGGATCGTGAATCCATCGCGAGTATGCGGCGTCGTACGCGTCGCCCGGCTTCGCGTTCATGACTGCGCACGCATCATGCGCCCGATTCTGGCGACTGGCACGGATCGAGTCAAGCAGCTGCCTGAAGCGGTTGCAAACAGAATCAATCGTCCGGTCCGGCTGATTGTCCAAAAGCCAGTCACCGATCTGAACAAACGCCAGAAGGAAACCAGGTCAAGTGGGCATCCCGATTGCTTCGCCATCTGCAGCGAGGTAG
>Ga0065705_10002256_pt1 | contig 11252 bp, 9 predicted proteins | sample SwibulcommuniRL2_FD_59092 | JGI IMG/M metagenome (GOLD analysis project Ga0065705, IMG submission 59092) | Bulk soil microbial communities from switchgrass field near Rose Lake, East Lansing, Michigan, USA - RL2 Bulk Soil v2 (version 2) | ecosystem: Environmental > Terrestrial > Soil >... | reverse complement strand
AAACTTGCAAATGAAAGAGCGAAGAAGGCCAATCTTCACAATAAGAAACTTCGCGACTGCCGCGTGCATTTAAATGATGAACCTCCATCAAAAGGCAGGGANGAGTTCGTGGCCCGGCAGAAGGAGACGACGATTTTTATTACCGAAGGNGACAGCGCAAGCGGATCNATAACCAAATCGAGAAATGTTGAAACACAGGCAGTATTTAGNCTGCGTGGTAAACCCCTGAATAGTTTTGGATTGACAAAAAAAGTCGTTTACGAGAATGAAGAGTTTAACCTTTTGCAGCACGCATTGAATATTGAGGAGGGCATGGAAGGACTCCGGTTCAACAATATTGTGATCGCAACCGATGCAGATGTGGATGGAATGCATATTCGGTTGCTGCTGATGACGTTTTTCCTGCAGTTTTTCCCGGACCTCGTTAAGCATGAAAAGGTTTACATCCTGGAAACACCGCTGTTTCGCGTTCGCAATAAACAGGAGACAATTTATTGCTTTGATGAAAGCGAAAAGCAGGCTGCAATAAAAAAGCTCGGAGGTAAGACAGAAATCACCAGGTTTAAGGGGCTTGGGGAAATTTCACCGGATGAGTTCGCACAATTCATCGGGTCCGATATGCGTAAACAGTTAATGCGCCTCGAGCAGGGCGATCATATTCAGCAGCTCCTCGAATACTATATGGGAAAGAACACGATGGAAAGGCAGGATTTTATTATCAATAATCTCAAAGTTGAATTGGATAAAGTTGACGAAGGAAGTTAAGGTTTAAAGTTCCACAGAATTAAGATACCTGTCTGCCGACAGGCAGGCTTGGACTTTAAACGATTCAAGTGACATGAAGAAAAAAATTAAAGCATATTTATTCCGGTTGCTGGGAGAGGAGAATTATCTGAAGATGCTCAATAAAGGCTTCTTTTTTATGTACCACACTGGTCTTCTCAGGTCCAATGAAGGGTATAAGTACCATTATTTCGTAAAGCGACTGATAAAAAAAGGAGACACCGTTGTTGATATTGGTGCTAACCTCGGCTATTTCACCAAATTGTATTCAAATTGGGTTGGCGATAGTGGGAAAGTTATCGCGATTGAGCCCGTGCCCCTGTACAATAAAATTATTAAATGGAGTTGCCGGAGAAGGAAGAACATCACACTTTATCCTTTTGCCCTGGGAAGGGAAGAAAAGAAAGTGCATTTAGTTACCCCTGATCATTTTGGCTACCTGCGAACGGGGCTGCCGCATATTTATGATGAAAAAAACAGTAAACCGTTATCGGAATACGAGTTTTCATTCGAGGCAGATATGAAAAAGGCGAACGATTTGTTTGAAAATTTTGACAGGATAGATTATCTCAAGTGTGATATTGAAGGATATGAAGAAGTCGTGATCCCGGAAATACTTCCTGTCCTGAGGAAATTTAAACCCATCATTCAAATTGAAACATGGGGTGAACACAAACCGGTTGTGGAAGCTGCTTTAAACCGGGAAGGATTTGTAAAATTTTATGTTGATCAGTCGGCACTAAAAAAAGCAAAAGCTGGAGAAGAGGATCCCGCGGGAGATTTAATTTTTTTACATAAAGACAAAAAAATATGATACATATCGTATTCAACGAATCAGAGGTAGACCTGATGAAAGAAGTGATGAGCCTGGATGATACTTTGGCCGGCGAAGTAGTACAGATCAAAGATGACTTTGCCGTTGGACCTTTGCACCAGCTCGACACCAACGAAGGGTGGCAGGCAAGATATGACTGGTGGATGAGTCTCCTTGAAAACTCACACTATGCAGGTTCGAATAATGTAAAATTTGACGACCGTAAAACTGTTTTTGAGTTAAAGGAAAAATTAATGGCTGATCCGGCACTCCAAATCTGGATTTGGATGGGACAAAATCAGCACGATGTGTCCGGATACTTCTGGCTAATGCCGCAATTTCGCGAGTTTGTCGGAAGAGTCATGATTCTATACATGAATAATCTTCCATTCATTAATGAAAAAGGGCAGATATACTATCCGTCGTGGATCGGCGATATCCAACCCAAAGAATTTTTAAAAGCTAAAAAGCTCGCACGACCGATCACTTTAAGTGAGTTTGAAGTAGATCCGGACGAATGGAAAAGATTATGTGAAGAGAATTCGATGGTAAGAATCCTGGAGGGAGGCAAGAAGATCGTTGGAAAGGAAGAAGCTTTTTATGACAACGACATCATCAGAAACGTTACCCCGGAGTGGCAAAAAGGAGCCCGCGTTATTACAAATACGCTTCACCGGATGAAAATAAAAACAGGGGATGTTTTTTTAATGTGGCGAATGAAAAAATTGATCGCTGACGGCAGGATAGAGGTAACCGGTGACACAAATAAAGGATGGAAAGACTTTGATGTGAGGCTAGCAGGATCGAAAATGGAAGCGACGGCTGAAGCGCAGGTTGCGGAAGAGTAGCTTAACTTCTATGCTAAAAATGTTCAATATCCAATGTTCAAGCTCAATGTTCAATGAATATCCTTAGTTAGTTTAAGAGAGTAAACCTGGCAATTAGGTATCTAAAAGTTGAACATTGAACATTGAGCATTAATCGTTGGAAATTCTTTACATCAAAAGGCATAAGCCCTTGAAAAATAAATGAAGATTATCATTCGTCTTGAAGAGCTTGCAATGGCAGGATTGAGCATCTACGCACTCGCCCGGTACCAGGCAGACTGGTGGTGGTATTTGTTACTGGTAATCGGGCCTGACATCAGTATGATCGCGTACTCAGGTGGAAACAAGGTTGGGGCATCTGTCTACAATTTGTTTCATCACAAAGGTATCGCAGTACTCATCACCTTTGCGGGCTTTGTTATGTCGATAGACTGGTTAGTCATGAGCGGTATTGTTTTATTCGGTCACTCTTCTATGGACAGATTTTTCGGATATGGCTTAAAAACTGAACAGGGTTTCAAATACACGCATCTTGGCATTATCGGAAGAAGCAAATAACCCTTAGAGTGTTAGAATGTTCAATATTCAATGTTCAATTTTCAATGAATTCGTTAAACCATGTATGATCGAAAATATGATTTGGAAGATCGGTTAGTTAAATATAGTTGTAGGATGATTGATGTTGTCGAAGCTCTACCAAACACGAGAGCTGGTAGTTACATAGCGGGTCAATTGATAAAATCATGTATCTCTCCTACATTTAATTACGGCGAGGTGCAAGGCGCCGAGTCAAGAGAGGACTTTGTCCATAAGCTGGGGATTGTTTTGAAAGAGCTAAAGGAATGCCGGCCAGCATTGAAAATTATTATAAAAAAAGAATTGATTAAGCCTTTTAAATTAGATGGAGTTTATAAAGAAACCGAGGAACTTATCGCAATTATGGCTAAAAGTATTACAACTACCAACAAAACCCGGTTCTAAAAAAGACAATTACCTGAAATGCAAAGGAATTCGAATCGTCAACGGGACCCGGCGTTGAACATTGGATACTGAACATTGAACATTGAAAATTTTATTCATCATTTTAGCGAACTGATAACCTAATAAACCATGGCGAAAACTAAAGGGATAGACCAGATTCAAAATAACGATAGCGGCCTTCATGGTCAATATAAAACCTGGTTCCTTGACTATGCATCCTACGTGATACTTGAACGGGCTGTACCTGCAATTGAAGATGGATTGAAACCCGTGCAACGCAGAATACTTCATGCGATGAGAGAGATGGATGATGGTCGATTCAATAAAGTGGCAAATATCATCGGGCAGGCGATGCAGTTTCATCCTCATGGTGACGCCAGCATTGGCGATGCGCTGGTAAACATGGGACAAAAAGACCTGCTGATTGAGACGCAGGGAAACTGGGGCGACGTGAGAACCGGCGATGATGCCGCTGCGCCACGTTATATTGAAGCGAGGCTCAGCAGGTTTGCCCTTGACGTTGCCTTCAACAATAAGACTACAGAGTGGCAATTGAGTTATGATGGCCGAAAAAATGAACCTGTCACATTGCCTATGAAATTCCCTTTGCTGCTGGCCCAGGGAGCCGACGGCATCGCTGTAGGGTTGTCAACCAAGATCCTGCCCCATAATTTTTGCGAACTCATCGATTCTTCGATAAAATATTTAAGAGGCAAGCGGTTTGAATTGTATCCTGACTTTCAAACCGGCGGCATGATAGATGTAACAGACTATAACCAGGGAAAGCGCGGTGGAAAGGTAAAAGTAAGGGCGCACATTGAAGAAGCAGACAAAAAAACACTGGTTATAAAAAGTGTGCCTTATAGTGTCACCACTTCGCAATTGATGGATTCAATAGTAAAGGCAAACGACCAGGGGAAGATCAAAATAAAAAAGGTGACGGATAATACCGCAGCAGACGTTGAAATACAGGTGGACCTCGCGCCGGGCATTTCACCGGATATTACTATTGATGCGCTATACAAATTCACCGATTGTGAAGTTTCTATTTCTCCGAATGCATGCGTTATCGTGGAAATGAAGCCTCAGTTTTTGGGAGTAAATGATCTGATGAAAATATCCACGGACAGAACTAAGGATCTTTTGGAGCAGGAGCTGAAGATCAAGCTGAATGAACTGCAGGAAAAATGGCATTACACTTCTTTGGAAAAAATATTCTTCGAAGAAAAAATCTATAAAGAATTAGAAAAAAAGCACGACACCTGGGAAAAGGTGATTGAGGCAATCGATAAGGCGTTTGTTCCATTTAAAAAGCAACTAAAAAGGGCCATATCGAAGGAAGATATTCTTAAGCTTACGGAAAAACCTGTTCGCAGGATTTATCGTCTTGATATTGAAGAGCTCAATCAACAAATAAAAGGTTTAGAGGCCGATATAAAACAGGTTAAATATGATTTGAATAACCTGGTTGATTTTGCTGTTGCTTATTATGAAAACCTCCTGAAAAAATATGGGAAAGGACGGGAACGGAAGACCGAGGTAAAACAGCTTGAGGTAATTGAAGCCAAGCAGGTAGCTATGGCCAATACTAAACTTTATATGAATCGGGAAGAAGGATTCATTGGCACGGGCCTCAAGAAAGATGAATTTTTATTTGATTGTTCCGACCTGGACGACATCATTGTTTTTGCAAAGAATGGGGTCATGAAGGTTGTAAAAGTTCTGGACAAAGTTTTTATTGGTAAAGACATCTTGCATGCAGCCGTTTTTCAGAAAAATGACGAGCGTACCACGTACAACATGATTTATTTTGATGGAAAGCAGAAAAGCTTTGCAAAACGATTTAATGTTACAGGTGTTACAAGAGATAAGGAATATAATCTCGCCAGTGGGGATGTAAAAGCTAAGGTGCACTACCTGAGTATTAACCCCAACGGTGAAGCTGAAGTTGTGAGAATCGTATTGTCACCGTCCTCATCGGCACATAAGAAAGAATTTGATTATTATTTTGAGGAGTTGGAGATCCAGGGACGAAACAGCAAAGGCATCACGGTGACGAAGTATCCTATTAAGTCGGTTAAATTCAAGGAAGCAGGCAAGGCGACACTCAGCGGGCGCAAGCTTTGGTTTGATAATAAGTTTGGCAGGCTTAATGCAGATGAAAAAGGAGAATTGCTCGGAACCTTTGAAGCGGAAGACAAAATCCTTGTCATTTTTAACGATGGCAATTATATGATTACTGACCAGGAAATGACGCAGCGATTTGATGCAGAAAACATATTGCTGATCGAAAAATTTGATCCGGAAAAAATTATTTCGGCGGTCTATTTAGACAAAAAGAACTTACAGTACAATGTAAAGCGATTTAAGATAGAAACGACCACCTTAAAGAATAAGTTCTTTTTTATTAAGGAGGGCGAAGGGAATTATGTTGAGGCCGTTTCCACTGCGGCAGAGCCCATATTGGCAGTACAAAGCGGTAGGGGAGACCAAGTACGAAAGGCGAAATTCAAAATCGCCAAAGTAACCGAGCTTATGGGATGGAGAACTGTGGGGACAAAGTTGCTCGATTACAATAAAAGTGTCCAAATGGAATGGGTGAAGGACAAACAAAGCGATAAGCAGCCAGAATTGTTTTAAATGAGAGGGCGTGCCGATATTTGTTAAATGCGAAGATTATGTAATTAAGCCGAATGCGATGATGGATCATTGGGAGATAATAGACCTTTACAAAGCGCTATTGGCGCTGGCTGCCGGTGCTATTTTAGGCTCCGAACGTGAATTTAAAGACAAGGCGGCCGGTCTTAAAACGATTACAGTAATCTGCCTTGGCTCAGCATTGTTTGCTATCATTTCCTATAAGGTCGGGATCGCTGATCATGAAACGACCCGTATTGCTTCTTATATCGTAAGCGGTGTGGGGTTTATTGGCGCCGGCGTTATCTTTAAGGACGGACCAAATGTTTCAGGTCTGACGACAGCCGGTATCATTTGGGTGGCTGCAGCGGTGGGCACGGCTATAGGCTTCGGTGAATTTTTTCTTGCGGCCACATTTATGGTGGCGTCCTTGCTGATCGTTTTTTCAAGTCCGATTATTAACAAGGTTTTTCGGGCTAAAAAGCAGCAACGACGACTAAGTTTTGCAATTGAAAGGAGACACCAGGAACATAAGGATCGAATCCTTGCGGCTCTTGCCGCCGCCGGCATCGACATTGATGAAACAACGCTGGAAATGCGACAGGATATTCTGAAGATCACTGCTGAAATTTCAATTTCCCAGGAAAAACAAAAATGGCTGGAACAATTCCTTAGCCATGAGGAACATATTATCTCATTTTCTTTATAGTAATGATGTCACGGAGATTGGTTCATATTGCTTGAACACGGAGCCCCATTTACTTTTTTCGCTTAATCCGTATCGTTGCATTTTTTTCAAGGCTGCTTGACAACCTTACCTGGTGTTCTTTAACGCCATCCGATACGACCATCAATGCCGTATTTGGCGGAATGCTGCCCAGGTTATCTGCAAACATGCTCAATTCATTGAATTGTTTTGATGCATCAAGTGTGATATCAAAATGAAGAGACCGGGTACTTAACCTCTGCGAAAATGCCATCAATTGTTGGTTGAAGAATACAGAGATAGAGTCACCATCCACTTCGCCATTGTCATAGAAATCNATTTTCAAAGAATCGGAATTCACTTCTATCTCCTGCACAACTANATTTTCTCTTTCCTTAAATTGACTTTCGACTACGTAATTNACAACCTTCCGCTGTATTATGTTTACAGATGGTAATGTATCAAAGACCGAGGGTTTCCAGACCTGGTTCTCTTCCTTAAAGTTTCGCAACGCGGTCAATACTGAATCCTGTTTGCTCATATCAGCATTGAGTGCCAGGGTAAAATTTACATCGACACACATGTATTTGTTATCCTCCATGCCTTTAAAACTTCCCACGAGGTTGGATCCTGCCTTTGCGACCCTCAAGGTGGCCATCATATTCATGACACAGTCCACTTCTTTATTTATAATCGAACCATAATAGGTTATCGGAATATTATACAACCGCAGATCCCTGTTCTTGGCGTCGTAATTTCCTTTAACCGGTATGCTGCGAAATGTGTTTTTGAAATAGTAACTCAGTATCCCTTTTACGTATCCTTTCTCAGGCTGCAGGATCAGTTCCACCAGGTAGTTGCTGGCAGCGCTGTTAGCCTTTACGGCGGCTGTACCATACCAATACCCAAATACGGTCTGCGCCCCGGAGTGCAATGAAATAAGAATCGTAATCAGCAAAAGCAATTTCTTCATAGTATCATTGAGTTGTCAAAAACCATGCTTGGTTGGCACTGAAAAATTTGTTTATCTATTTAATATAACGCTTCATTTCCCTTTCTACGTCTTTTTTCCTGAGAGTTTCCCTTTTGTCATGAAGTTTTTTCCCCTTGCCCAGTCCAATGTCCATCTTTGCCAGTCCTTTTTCATTGAAATAAATCCTGAGTGGCACTAGCGTGTAGCCTTTTTCCTTCAGTTTTGATTCGATTTTCCGGATTTCCCGCTTCTGTAATAGCAGCTTCCTATCCCGGTCGGGCTGGTGATTGTTGATATTACCATGCGAATACTCGGCAATGTGCAGCGATTTCACAAATACTTCGCCCTTATGAAGCAGGCAATAACTGTCATTAAAGCTGACTTTACCCTGGCGAATTGATTTTACCTCGGTCCCGGTTAATACCATACCTGCCTCATATTTGTCGTCAATGAAGTATTCATGATAGGCGGAGCGGTTCCTGGCTTCACTCATTTTTAAATGTGTTAATCAATTATCGCGTGATGGGATAGCCATGCTGTTTTGCGGTATCATTATAACGCAGGTCCGGCTTCTTTGATGCGCACACGAAAGAAATTAATTCCTGAAATGTCCTAATACGACGGCCAGTCGTTCTTTTAATTGGTGACGCGCTACGATAAAATCTAAAAATCCATGCTCCAGCAGGAACTCGCTTCGCTGGAACCCTTCCGGCAGGTCTTTTTTGATCGTTTCTTTGATCACCCTTGGCCCCGCGAACCCTATCAATGCATCCGGTTCGGCTATATTGAGATCACCCAACAAACCAAAAGATGCAGAAATGCCACCAAATGTAGGATCGGTAAGCATGGAAATGTAGGGCAATTTTGCATCACTGAGCTGGGAAAGTTTACCGCTTGTTTTTGCAAGCTGCATTAGCGAAAAGGCGCTTTCCATCATCCGCGCACCACCGCTTTTGCTTATTACCAAATAAGGAATCCGGTGCTGAATGCAGTAGTCAACCGCACGCGAAAATTTTTCACCCATTACACTTCCCAGTGAGCCACCAATAAATTCAAAATCCATGCACGCCACTACAACTTCATGTCCCCCCAACATTCCCACCCCGACGCGCATTGAGTCAGTCAGATCAGTTTTATTCCAGATTTCTTCGAGTCTTTTTTTGTAAGGCTTGAGGTCTGTAAACTCTAAAAAATCTTTACTGCGGATATTGCCGAACAGTTCCTTGTACACGCCGTCGTCAAACAAGATTTCAAAATACTCAGAGCTGCTGATGCGGTGATGATAACTGCATTTGGGGCATACAAATAAATGTTCCCTCAATTCAGAAATGGTGCAGATATAGTTACAGTCGGGGCATTTGGTCCATAAGCCTTCAGGCGTTTCTTTTTTTTCAGAGGTTTTGGTATTGATGCCTTTTTTTATGCGCTTAAACCAGCTACTTTTAGTCTCTTCTGTTTTTCCTTCTTCACCAGCCAGGTTGGCATCAAAATCTTCCAGTTGTTTCGCCATAGCTTTCTGTTAAGTTACAAATATAGAGAAGTTTGAATTTTGGGCTTCTTGTTTATGAATCCATTCACTTAACGCGTTTTTAGCACGTTTTCAAACAATTTGAATATCCTTTTATATTCATCGGTCCAGCTACTTGCTTCCACGAATGCGTGATCCTCCATAGGATAAGAAGCCAGTTCCCAATTGTCTTTTCCCAGTTCAATCAGGCGCTGAGCAAGTTTCACCGCATCCTGGTAGTGTACATTCACATCAAGCATTCCGTGACAGATTAGCAAATGACCCTTCAATCCCTCTGCAAAATATATAGGTGAACTTTTGCGAAAGGCAATTGAATCATTAAACGGTTCATTCAGAATATCCGATGTGTAACCATGATTATAGTTGGCCCAATCCGTCACGGGTCGCAACGCAGCGCCGGCCGCAAAAATATTTGGTTCCGTAAATAAACCCATCAATGTAATAAACCCGCCGTATGAACCACCATATATACCGATGTGAGCCGGGTTGACGCCATAGTTTTTTACGAGCCAGTTTACNCCATCAACCTGGTCGGTAAGGTCCTTCCCGCCCATGTGGCGATAAATCCCTGTTCGCCAATCACGTCCATATCCTGCGCTGCCACGATAGTCAATGTCCAATACATAATAACCGTTATCTGCGAGCATATTATTAAACATAAACTCACGAAAATAATAGCTCCACCACTTATGTGCATTCTGCAAATAGCCTGCCCCGTGTACAAAAACGACAGCAGGCTTATCCGTAGCTGGCCTGGCTGGTTTATAAATTCTTGCATATACCGTAGCGCTGTCCCTTGCCTTAAAGCTGATCAACTCAGGATCCCGCCAGGAATATGCCTTAAACTCATCACTTTGCCCCATTGANGTAATTTGTTCCGCTCTACCGTTTANCTTATTTTCCTGCAAATACAATTCCCATGGTTTATTTGAGTAGGAATAAAGTACCGCGAGGTATTTTTCATCGGGCGAAACAAACACTTCATGACCACCTGTCTGCCTGGTGATCTTTTCTTTTTTTCCATTAGCAATCGTAAGTATGTAGAAATGTTTTTCGCCGGGTTCTACTTCATTGGTGGTAATATAAAAATGTTTTTTGTCATTGGAAAGCTGAGCGGACTGTACTTCATAATGGCCCGATGTCAATGTCTTTTTTTTACCATTGGTAACATTCATTGCATAAAGATGGGCATACCCGGTTGCTTCGGATTGAAACCATATGTTGTTTGAATCAATCCATCCCCACCCATCAAAACTACCAGGGCCTGCAATCCATGCCTCGTCGCGTTGGCGATCGAGCAATTGCAATCGGGCAGCCGATGTATCCCATAGCATCAACCACCTGTCCTTGTTATCAATCGATCGGATATCGATTAGTGCATGTGCACCGCCCGGCGACCATTGGGGACCCGAAAATGTAACTATTCGCGGCGTTGGTTTTTTGTTTTTTTCTTCCAACAGTTTTGGATAATCTTTCAGATAATCAGGCAAGTCATATATGCCCGGTATTGAATCCGTCTTTACTGTAAACACGGTATCTTTTTCGCGATCGTACATAAATAGTTCCGGGTTCGTGATTACTTCACCCACTTTTGTTCTTGTTGGTATATCCGTCGTAAATCCAGTTTCAGTGACATAATTTGGAACGATCGTCGNTTTGTTGGCTGTTATCGGTTTTTTGAGAAGGTAACTNACAAATCGCCCGTCGGGACTGANCTTTAGTCCCTGCAATATTTTGTCTTCAATGGCAATGCTGCGCAGTTCCTTTTTTTCTGTCNCNTTTGTATACGCATCTGCTTTGTCTTTCTTTTCTTTTCTTGAACGCAATACTTCAAAATATTGCAACTGGTCCTTTTTAAGCCACGCCTCCTGCTGATTACTGTTGCCCGCGGATGTTTGCGTAGTTGTTGCAGTAGGAGCCGGGCCGGGAGTAGCCGATTTAAGATTTGTGAGTTGTTGCAGTTCTCCTGTCGCGATACTCCATGCAAACAGGTTTTGACCCCT
>Ga0065705_10104776_pt1 | contig 11262 bp, 9 predicted proteins | sample SwibulcommuniRL2_FD_59092 | JGI IMG/M metagenome (GOLD analysis project Ga0065705, IMG submission 59092) | Bulk soil microbial communities from switchgrass field near Rose Lake, East Lansing, Michigan, USA - RL2 Bulk Soil v2 (version 2) | ecosystem: Environmental > Terrestrial > Soil >... | reverse complement strand
CCGGCTGCCAGACCCGAGGCTTTGATGACAAGTGGATAATCCACAGACTCCACATAACGAATGGCTTCATCCACTTGCGTAAACGTCGCATATTGGGCGGTTGGGATCCGATGCCGCTTCATGAAATCCTTGGCAAACGCTTTCGACGATTCGATTTTCGCGGCAGCCTGAGTCGGTCCGAAGCAGGCGATGCCTGCCGCCGAAAGCGCATCCACTAACCCTGAAGCTAACGGCGCTTCAGGACCGACAATCACCAAATCCATTTGCTTTTCTTTGCAAAACTGAATTACTGCAGCATGATCATCAACGGGGATTCCCTCCACATTTGCTGCCAGCTCCCTCGTGCCCGGATTCCCCGGTAAGACGTATAAGTCTTTCAGCTTCGGCGACTGACTGACCTTCCACGCAATTGCATGCTCACGCCCACCCGAACCAACGATCAGAACGTTCATTTTGTCCCTCGCTCAAACCCAGTTTTGACATTCGGCAGATCCACCGCAATGGGATAGCGTCCCGTAAAACACGCCTGGCAAAAACCATCCTCGCGTCCCACTGCGCGCATCATGCCTTCCGCAGATAAATAATAAAGACTGTCCGCACCTACATGGCAACAAATCTCATCCACAGTTCGCCGATGGGCAATCAGATCTTCCTGTCGGCCCATGTCTACACCCATGAAACAGGGGTGCGCAATTGGCGGACAAGTGATCGCCACATGAACTTCCTTTGCTCCTGCATTCCTGAGCAACTTGACCAGAGGTCCCATCGTGTTGCCGCGTACAATGCTGTCGTCGATCATGACTACGCGCTTGTCCAGCACATTTTCCTGGATTACATTGAACTTGAGCGCCACTCCGCGCTTGCGAAGCGAATCTGTGGGCTCGATAAATGTCCGTCCAACATATCTGTTCTTGATAAAGCCATCGTTATAGGGAATCCCGCTCACATGCGAGAATCCGATTGCAGCAGGTACGGAAGAATCCGGAACCGGAATCACCACATCGCCAAAATCACTGCCTCGCCTGTGCGAAATCTCCTTCGCCAGTTCTTCACCCAATTTCTGCCGCACATGATGGACGTTGAGACCATCCCAGGTTTGGTCCGGTCGTGCAAAGTAGATGTGCTCGAACACACACATCGCGGAAGGTTCCATGGGCGGGAGTGCCTGCATGACCTTCAACGCGCTATTCGAAAGCGACACCACCTCGCCAGGCTGCACATCACGGATGGCTTCACATCCCAGGGTCTGCAATGCGCCTGTCTCCGAGGCGACGGCATGTCCGCCACCGGGCAGCCACCCAATGCACAGCGGACGAAAGCCCCAGGGATCGCGCACCGCATACACACAGTCACGCGTCAGAATCACCAGCGAATACGCACCGATCCATTTGCTCATGGCAGTCCGGATCCGTTCCTCCCACGTAGCGCCACCGTTGCGAGCCAGCATCATCGTCATCACTTCCGTGTCCGAGGAGGATGACAATCCAACGCCATGCTGCATCAACTCATTTCGTAGTTCCGCCGAGTTGACCAGGTTTCCGTTATGCGCCAATGCCAGTGGACCGTGAATGGTCTCGATCATGAATGGTTGTGCATTCCGCAACAAGGACGAGCCTGTCGTCGAGTAGCGCGTATGCCCGATCGCATAATCTCCGTTCAACTCTGCCATCGTGTTCGGTGTAAATACCTGTGAAACCAACCCCACACTTTTATGCATGGAGATCGCCTGCCCGTCCGCGACGGCGATACCGGCAGCTTCCTGTCCACGATGCTGCAATGCATACAAGCCAAAAAACGTCATGCGCGCCACATCTTCATTCGGCGCGAAGATCCCAATCACACCACACTCTTCATGCGGATGATCATCAAAAACCATGTACGATCTCCTTCAGCAGATCAAGCTTTCTTTGAAGCGTGTTCACATCCTTTTCGACAAAGGTGATGTGCCCGATTTTACGGTTCGCTCGGGGAGTCTTATCGTATAAATGCACATGCGCCCTATCGGTCTTCAGGATGGATTTCACGTCTGGCAAGTCTCCTACCAAATTGACCATGGCACAAACCCCAAGCGGATTTGTGCTCCCCAGCGGCGCATCGACCACCGCCCGTAGATGATTCTCAAACTGAGATGTTACCGCTCCTTCAATGGTCCAGTGCCCGCTGTTGTGAACGCGCGGTGCCATCTCATTTGCCAGCAATTGACCGTTCTTCTCAAAAAACTCGATCGCCAGCACACCCACATAGTTTAGAGCAGACATGACTTTCATAGCGTGTTCTTCCGCCAGGCTTTGCAGCCCTGACGCAGTTCCGGTCACGAGTGACAATCTCAAAATCCCATCGCAATGATGATTTTCGACCAATGGATAAAAACGAACTTCGCCTGATTTAGTTCGCACGCCGATTATGGAGAGTTCACGATCAAATGGGACAAATTCCTCCAAAATGGCATCATTTGTAGCTTCATTTTTTAGTTCCGCGTGAGAATGGACAATCTTTTGACCTTTGCCATCGTATCCCATTCGCCGAGTCTTCAGTACGGCAGGGAATCCAACGGCTTCAATTTCCGCCGTTTCAAAATTGCTTGTGAACCTGGGAGTCGAAATCCCCAATTCGCGGAAAAAGGACTTTTCAAGGAACCTGTCCTGCGCTTTTTCCAACGCAGTTGGCGGTGGATAAACAGGAGCATACCTTTCGAGATAATGGACCGTCTCTACAGGGACGTTTTCAAACTCGTAGGTGATGACATCCAAACCGCGGACGAACTGGTCGAGCGCAGCTGTGTCGGCGTAGTCAAATGCCAGATGGTCAGCGAGCGGGCCCGCGGGTGAGTCCGAGGCAGGGTCCATGAAGCGGAAGCGCATCCCCAGCGGATATCCCGCCAGGGCAAGCATCCGTCCCAGTTGTCCCGCTCCCAGAACGCCGATGATCGTCATGCGTTATCTTCCCGCGGATCAGGGTGATCCAGAACCTGTCCAGTTTGCTTCGCACGATATGCAAGAAGCGCTTCACAATATTCTTCATGTTTGTTCGCGACAATGGATGCCGCGAGCAGTGCCGCATTGACCGCGCCGGCGCGCCCGATGGCAAGAGTGCCAACGGGAATGCCCGCCGGCATTTGCACAATGGACAGGAGCGAATCCATGCCATTGAGAGCCTTCGATTGAATGGGAACGCCAAGAACAGGCAGGTGTGTTTTGGCGGCGGTCATGCCGGGCAAATGCGCCGCGCCCCCAGCCCCCGCAATGATGACTTCAATGCCATGCTCGTGCGCCGACTCTGCAAATTGAAACAACAGATCTGGTGTGCGGTGCGCAGATACAATTTTTGTTTCGTACGGTATCTTCAACTCGTCGAGAGTCTTGGTTGCGTGTTCCATCGTCTCCCAATCGGACCTGGAACCCATGATGACAGCAATGAGTGGTTGAGTCATTTTATGAGCTCACCTTGTTTCAAGTTTTCGATCAGGCGTTCCTGCACGGGATACGCGCCAGGCACAAATTCCGTACCTGTCAGCATTTCATAGATCTGGATATAGCGCTCACTGGCAGAGACCCACAGTTCAGCAGGCATGGTTGGAATCTCACCATCGCCGCGATAACCTTTTTCGGCATAAGCCAGACGGACAAATTCCTTATCAAAGTTTTCAGGGTCCTGACCAGATGCGAATCTCGCCTCGTATGAACCTGCCTTCCAGAAGCGGGAAGAATCTGGGGTGTGAACTTCGTCAATCAATATGACATTTCCATCGGGCACACAGCCGAATTCATATTTTGTGTCCACGAGAATGAGACCGGCATTGTTGGCTATCTCCTGTCCACGTTTGAAAACGGCGAGGGCAGCGGATTGCACTTGTTCCCATGTGTCTGCGTCGAGCAAGCCTCGTTCAACCACTTCGGCACAAGTCAGGCGTTCGTCGTGACCTGTCGCTCCGCCCTTCGTTGTTGGGGTGATGATCGGTTCAGGAAGTACGGCATTTTTCCTCAATCCTTCCGGAAATCGATAACCATAAATTTCCCGCTCGCCCAGCGAATAGCGATACCACAACGCTGTAGAGGTAACACCTGTAATATACCCGCGGACGATCACTTCCACGAGTAGCGGTTCAGCAATCTCTACAATGGCGGCATTCGGATCCGGCAACGAAACGATATGATTTGGAATGACGTCTTGTGTCTGCTTAAACCACCAGGCAGCGAGTTGATTTAAAACCTGCCCCTTATAGGGAACCATTGCCAAAACGCGGTCGAAAGCGGACAAGCGGTCTGTAGTAACGATCAACCTTTGTCCATCGGATAAGTCATACCAATCACGTACCTTGCCCTGCTGCCGGCCCGCCAGCGGCAGGTTTGTTTCGTCAAATGCCGAAGGTATTAATTGTAGTAGTGAATCTCGTGATATCAATTTATCCTCATTGCTTTGCGTAATTCACGCCGTTTTCGAATAACTTCAAACCGGACCCTTTCATTTTGCCACGCGTATGAAGCGGATGCTGCCAGGAGTAGATGTGATTTTCAGGGTGCGGCATCAAACCCAGCACATTACCCTGTGGATTGCAAATGCCTGCAATGTCATGCACGGAGCCATTGGGATTATAAGGATATTCCCCGTCCGCAGATGTACCCTCGGAACGGATATAAGTCAGGGCGATTTGATCGTGGTCGAGGAAAGCGGAAAGGGGAAAAGATTCCGATATCTGAAAATTGCCTTCACCATGTGCGATGGGACAGGCAATATTCTCTTGCAATCCGTTTGTCCAAATACAGGTTTGAGACAAAGGTTGAAGATTCACCCAGCGACATTCAAAATGACCCTGAGCATTGAATGTCAAAGTTGCTCCATCACCCCTACTCCCGGTCCCGCTAGGAGAGGGGGACTTCCCGGGAAGAATGCCTGATTTCACCAACGCCTGAAAGCCATTGCAAATGCCGATGACAGGTTTGCCAGAGTTTACAAACTCCTGCACCGCGTCTGCAAAGTAGGATGTCAGGTCCAGGGCGAGAAGTTTGCCTGCGCCCAAAGCATCCGCGTACGAAAATCCGCCAGGGATGACGAGGAGGTGAAAATCGGAAAGAACCGTTTTGTGGAGGCGTAATTCGTTGAGCGGAATACCCGTGGCTTCGGCGCCAGCCAGAGTCAGTGCTTCCATCACATCGAAATCACGATTGGAGCCATGTGCCTGGAGGATAAGCGCTTTTGGTTTCATGAAGGTTTCGGGTTATTAAATGCGTGGACAAGTTCGAGGACAGGTATTTCATGACCCTCGATCCGAAGAATGGGATCAGTTGTGACTTTTCCAATTTTGCGGAAGGGGAGATCGGCGAATTGGCTTTCGAAAGCGGGCGCATTTTCGGGAGAAACTTCGACGAGCAAACATCCATTCACTTCCGCGAATGCTGTAGATGCATCGACATCCATGCCGATGCCGAGTCGTCCACCGATGCACATCTCGGCCGCTGCAACGCCAAGACCGCCTTCGCTGAGGTCATGTGCAGATCTGACAAGTCCGCTCATCATGGTTCGGTGCAACGCACCATAAACCTGCAGCGTGGACGATGGAACCTCAGGCACTACATTTTGGTGCGGCGTAAATTCGCCCACCAGATAAATGAAATTATCCGCTTCTTTCAGATCCATTGTGATGGCTTGATTTACATCCTCGATGATACCAATGGCAGAGATCAATAACGTAGGCGGAATCGAATGGCGCAAACCATCCGAACCAAGGTATTCGTTGTTAAGTGAATCCTTGCCACTGATGAATGGTGTGCGGTAGAAAAGCGCGGCATCATGACAGCCGCGGCAGGCTTCCACAAGTGTGCCAAGTGTTTCTAGTCGGAGTGGATCACCCCAGCAAAAGTTATCCAGGACAGCGACCCGTTCCGGGTCCGCGCCGACAGCGACGGCATTGCGGATGGCTTCATCCATCACCGACCATGCCATTTTGTAAGCGTCAGCTTTGCCGTACTCGGGATTGATTCCATTCGACAGCACGATACCTTTGCGTCCCTGGGTGCCAATTGGCTTGATGACGGTCGCATCCGAAGGCGCATCAGCTTCTACACCCGTCAACGGTTTGACGACTGTGCCACCCTGCACCTCATGATCGTAAATCCGAATAACCGAGGCTTTGCTGGCGATGTTGGGAGAAGACAGAAGGGCAAGTAAATGCTGTTTGATATTCGACATTCGATTTTCGAATACTCGACTATCGAACATCGGTGCATCGATTGTCGCTTTCAATTGTCTTTGCGGAATTCCATCATGCAGGAAATCATTTTCCATATCTACAACGATAGTCTCGCCATAACGGACGACAAGACGGCCATCACCTGTGAATGCGCCAATGTCGGTTAATTCGGTGTCGAAGGTGTCACACAAAGCTTGCAGGGCAGGGATATTTTGTGGTGAGACTGCCAGCACCATGCGTTCCTGCGCTTCGGAAAGCCATATCTCCCACGGTGCGAGTCCTGGATATTTGAGTCTCACACAGGTCAAGTCTACGTCACAACCAATCCTCGAAGCCATCTCGCCCACGGCGGAGGACAAGCCTCCGGCACCACAATCGGTAATGTCATTGTATAAGCCCAAATCTCTTGCACGAACGATTACATCGATCAAACCTTTTTCGGTGATGGGATCGCCAATTTGTACCGATGCACCGGAGACCTCGCCGGTTTGGGCGTCCATGGTCATGGATGAGAAAGTTGCCCCGCGCAGTCCATCCCGTCCGGTGCGACCGCCCAGCACAATGACACGATCGCCGACTTGTGGATTCTTGCGATGCTTTCCCTTCGGAGCCATACCGACACATCCACAAAACACGAGTGGGTTTGCCGTATACCCTTCGTCGTACAAGATCGCGCCGTTGACCGTTGGAATCCCGATTTTGTTGCCGTAATCCTGCACACCGGCAACAACACCCGATTGAATGCGGCGCGGATGCAATACACCACCGGGTAATTCATTGGGATCCATGTTCTGTGGACCAAAGCACAGGACATCTGTATTTGCAATGGGTTTGGCAGAAACACCGAGGATATCGCGTATCACTCCTCCAACGCCCGTATTCGCTCCACCAAACGGTTCGATCGCGGATGGATGGTTATGGGTTTCAACTTTGAATGAAATCTCGAATTCAGAATCAAAATCGATAATGCCTGCATTGTCGACGAATGCTGATATAACCCAGGGTGCGTTGATTTTGTCGGTAGCAGATTTGAGGTAGGTCTTAATTAGAGAGTCAAGAGTAGAGACTAGAGACTGGTCTCGACCATCAACTAGTCTCTGTTCTCTAATCTCTATTTTTGCTTTGAACGTTTTGTGAACGCAATGTTCGCTCCAGGTTTGAGCAATCGTTTCGACTTCCACGTCTGTGGGATCTCGTCGTTCCCGGATGAAATAATTCTGAATGGCGCGCATCTCTGCCAGATCCAGGGCAGCGCGACGTTCCCTGGAAAGAGAAAGCAGTTCATCCTCAGATAAATTTCGAATCGAAATGATTTCGATCGCCCCGCTGGATGCAACTTCCTCCGGAAAAGAGGGTTTGATCTCACCGATTGTCCAATGTTGAATTATATGATTGGCAAGTAAATTACTGGCAACAGATTGTGCGATGGAGATGGAATCAGAGTTCTCACAAAAACACAAGACAAACCGTTGACCTGTCGCGGCGCGGTGAACTCCTCGCAGGCCCAGCTCATGTGCAGCACGGACAAGCTGCTCGGCGACAGGGTCTGTGACTCCGGGCCGCAGAGCAACTTCTACCATAACGGCATCAGCTTCCGGCTTGGAAAGAGCTGCCGGTAGTTCTCTCCAGAAAGCAACTTGAGTCACAGGGTCGCTTAAAAGTTCGAGAGCCAACTGCTGCAAATCTTCCTGCGACAGTTGGCCCTCGATAAAGTAGAGGTCCTGCACCTGAATGCTTTTCAGGTGCTCAAACCCAAGCGCGTGTGCACCATTTAGATAGCCCCCATTTCTTGGATCTCCTGCTGTGTTATAGACAAGATATTTGTAGATGGACATGGTTACCTATGGAAATCATGGTTATTCTAATCCGATGTATTTGTCTAGTCAACAGGCTGTTTTACTTAAACACAATACTATTCAATCAACCAATTTGCGGCTTCTTTGGCGTGATAGGTAATGATCAAATCTGCACCGGCGCGTTTGATGCCGGTGAGAGTCTCCAATGTGACCGCACGTTCATCGAGCCAACCGTTCGCAACGGCAGCCTTAATCATCGCATACTCCCCACTCACATTATATGCCACCAGAGGCAGCTCAGGAAATGATTCGCGCAGGCAATGAATAACATCCAAATAATGCACAGCTGGCTTCACCATAATCATATCTGTGCCTTCTTCAATATCCATGGCAACTTCACGCAGCGCCTCACGCGCATTCGCCGGATCCATTTGATGTGACTTGCGATCTCCAAACTTGGGCGCGCCCTGAGCTGCTTCGCGAAAGGGACCATACAGCGCGGACGCATATTTAACAGAATACGACAGGATGGGAAGATTCTCATATGCATTCGTATCGAGGGCAGAGCGGATCGCGGCGACCATCCCGTCCATCATTCCACTGGGAGCAATCATATCCGCACCCGCCTCTGCGTGAGAGAGTGCTACCCGTCCAAGAATATCAAGCGTTGAATCATTAAGCACATATCCTTCAGGAAGTCCCCGTTGATAATGTTCACCTGTGTTCAAAACACCGCAATGCCCATGATCGGTATATTCACACAGACATACATCAGTGATGAGGACCATTTCAGGGATTTCCCGTTTAAGACGGCGTACCGCCTGCTGGACAATTCCGCTATCGGAGAAGTTCTCAAGCCCAATCGGATCTTTCTGCGCCGGGATGCCAAACAAAATCACAGACGGGATTCCCAGGCTGATGGCTGATTCTGCCTCCCGAACGGCTTCATCCACCGAGAGTTGATAGATTCCTGGCATCGAGTGGATTTCATTGCGCCCTGTTCCATGACGCACAAATAATGGATAAATTAAATCACGCGCGTTCAATTCTGTTTCACGCACCATGGCGCGCAAGGCTGGTGTGGTACGCAGGCGACGCGGACGATTAGTGATTTTCGATTTGCGAGCTTCATTTTGAGATTGATAATTTTCTAAAGTATTGAGAGTCATAATGCCTCCACGCTATGAATGCTGGTGAAAATCAGCCAATCAAATTCCTTCAAGCTTCGACGAGCAAAGGCGAGGGCACGAAAATCATCAGTTGGGATGATCTCGATCGTCGGGAAGAAAATCGGTTGTGCGCCAACTTCGATCAAGGCATTCGCAAACTGCTCGGCTTGCAGTCTAGGACGAGTGATCAAGGCGCGTTGCCAACAAGACAAGATTCATGCAACCACCTTCAGTAAATCTGCAGCGCCGCGTTCGAGGACCAACTCCGCCAGGCGTTGACCCAGCCTTTGCGGTTCCTGATCGACAGCGCTCAGACGGATGGCTTGCTTTCCATCGACGGAAATCACTGCGCCCGTCAGAATAATGATGCCATCGTTCTTTTGTGCAAACGCCCCCACGGGCAGTGAACAACCACTGCCAAGACCTGAGAGGAACGCACGTTCCGCACTCACAGCCGCAGCGGTCAACGGATCATGGATTGCAGCAAGCAATTCGAGCGTCTCGGCATCATCGGCTCGACATTGGACCGCCAATGCGCCCTGTCCAGGTGCGGGCAGCATCACTTCGAGTGGAAACACTTCACTGATATGTCCCTGCAGTCCCAGACGTGTAAGTCCCGCTTGCGCCAACACGATCGCATCGTATTCACCATTCAGCACCTTTCGGACTCGCGAATCCACGTTTCCACGCAAGGGCAAAATCGTCAGATCGGGACGACGCGCCAGCAATTGTGCGCTGCGTCGCAGACTACAAGTTCCGACGCGCGCGCCCTCCGGCAAACTGGATAATATCTGCCCATCGGCTGCCACCAGTACATCCTGAGCCGTTTCTCTCTCCGGGATGGCTGCGATAACAATCCCGGGCGTATCTTCTACAGGAAGATCCTTCAGCGAATGTACTGCTGCATGAACTCTGCCCGAGAGCAGCGCGTCTTCAAGCTCACTCGTAAAGAGTCCTTTCGCGCCAATCTCAGGTAGCGGGCGGTCAAGTACGCGATCGCCGGTTGTCGTGATCACGGATTCGTTGTACTCGAGCCCGGGATGCGCGGCTTGCAGGAACTGGATCACATGCGCAGTTTGCCAGCGCGCAAGAGCCGATGGTCGTGTGGCGAAGGTTAGTTGCATGTGGAAATTCTCCGCCTTGAGCGGAAGGCAGAGCGATGTTGGGTTTTGCGCAGCCTGCAGTCGAAGGGCGTGCTTCCAACAAAGCGCTTTATTGCACATCGCGCTCCCCAGCACCGAACAGCCGGGGCGGTGTCGACTGCGCTCGACTGGCACTCACTCCGCTCACATGGTCCCGATGGTCTTTCGGGAGCGCGGAGCACTTTATGTCGGTTCAAAGTCAAATCCGACCACTCGTGAAATGATTTCTCGCGCCGAAGTTTCATCCCCGCGTGCAAGGACATTGAGAATATCGGAGTCCACAAGCTCATACCAAAGGGCTTTGCGGGTCTCAAAATCGGGAATGTGTCGTGCAAGTGGTTCGCGGAGTTCGCCAGCCAGTTCAAGAAAACGTTCATATTCGGATCCAAGCTCACGCTGCAATCTTTCTTTCAGACGTACAGCCAGCGCGGGTGCCTTACCACTTGTAGAGATCGCGATGGTCAAATCTCCCTTACGCAGAATGGAAGGAGCGATGAAATTACAACGCGGCGTATCATCCACCACATTGACAAGTTGACGATTCGCCGTCGCCTCCTGCCAGACTCGATGATTAATATCGGCCCGGTCCGTTGCACAGATAACCATGAGAGCGTCTTTGAGATCACCAGGTTGGTAGGTACGTGCCAGATATCGTACTTTGTCCTGGTTTACCAGATCACGAAGATGCTGGGTAAGTTCCGGCGAAATGACTGTCACGTGCGCCGCAGCAGCCAACAAGCCATCAACTTTACCTTCAGCGATCTTTCCGCCACCGATCACAATGCAGTGCTGGTCGCGCATCTCAATATACACTGGATAATAGGTGTTCATTGCGGCTTAATGGTAGGCAGATGAATGCCGCACTCAGTCTTGACAATGCCAGCCCAACGACCGGAGCGCGGGTCCTGCCCTGGTTCCACGGCTTTGGTGCAGGTCCAGCAACCGATGCTTGGGTAACCGTAATCGTG
>Ga0065705_10004303_pt1 | contig 11269 bp, 8 predicted proteins | sample SwibulcommuniRL2_FD_59092 | JGI IMG/M metagenome (GOLD analysis project Ga0065705, IMG submission 59092) | Bulk soil microbial communities from switchgrass field near Rose Lake, East Lansing, Michigan, USA - RL2 Bulk Soil v2 (version 2) | ecosystem: Environmental > Terrestrial > Soil >... | reverse complement strand
GTGCTGGTGGGCGATTTTCTTTACGTGCCCGCTGCGGGTGGCAGAGTAGCAAAGCTAAACAAGAGCAATGGCACGATCGCTGCCACCATTAACCCCTTCGGCGCCTCCGTGGATACGAACACCTTTGTGGCCGGTCCACTTAGCGCTGACAAGAATGGCAACGTGTACTACAACGCTATCAAGCTCAGCCCCGGCCGGCCCTGGGACGACGATGTGGTTGACTCGTGGCTCGTAAAGATCGCGTCTAATAACACGTCCAGCAAAGTGAGCTTCGCGACGCTCACACCCAATGCGCCAACCGCAACCGATCCGTGCCAAGTGTCGTTCAGCACGGCTCAGCTTCCGTGGCCACCCAGCCCGGACGCAGTGCCTGGGACGACTCCGTGTGGCTCACAACGTCCAGGAATCAATGTCGCGCCGGCAATTGCGCCGGACGGTACGATTTTTACGGTCAGTCGCGGTCATTTCGTGACGCGATATAACTTCGTGATTGCCGTGAACCCAAATCTTACCCTGAAATGGACCGCCTCGTTGCGAGGCCGTCTGAACGATGGTTGTGGAGTGTTGCTTCCGATCGGTGGTCCCGGCGGCTGCAGAGCGGGCGCACATCTTGGCGTAGATCCGGAAGTCAACGAGTCCGGACCCGGACGCGTTCTCGACGATGGCTCGTCTTCACCAACCGTAGCGCCTGATGGGAGCGTGATCTTCGGCACCTATACACGCTACAACTGGGCGCAGGGGCATCTGTTCAAGTTCGGTTCGGCAGGACAATTTCAGGGAGCCTACGAATTTGGATGGGACATCACGCCGGGCATATACAGCCATAACGGAACCTACTCAATTGTCATCAAAGACAACCATTATGGCGAAGCCGGATCGTACTGTAACGTCGAGGCCATCTGCCCGTCGGATCGCACAGCCACGCACCCGAACTACCCGGAGGAGTACTTCATCACACAACTCAACTCTAATATGGGCGTCGAGTGGAAGTTCAAAAATACGAACACGCTCAGTTGCAGCCGTGACGCCTCTGGTAACGTGACGTGCGTTTCTGATCATCCCGCTGGTTTCGAGTGGTGCGTCAACGCCATGGCCACAGACTCCAACGGCGTTACCTACGCTAACAACGAGGACGGCAACCTCTATGCTATCAACCAGGGTGGGACCTTGAAGCAACAGATCTTTCAGCAACTGGCTGTCGGCGCGGCCTACACGCCGGCGTCCATTGGGAGAGATGGCAAGATCTACTCACAGAATGCCGGTCATCTCTTCGTGATGGGAAACTAGCCCCGCCCCAATTCCCCGAGAGGCCACCCGCAAAGGTGGCCTCTTTTTTTACGGGTTCATTGACCTAGCAGTCTCGTTGCGTTAGAAGTCTTGCACTTTCAAAAAGAACGGTTCTTTCTTACTCAAAAACCTCATACCAACCTAAAGAGCACCAACTGTTTGAGGACGTCATCAAGTCCGTCAAATTTGAGACGAAGAAAGATAAAGCCGGGGAAAAGCTCTGAGTTCTCTGCGCACCTCAGTGTTCTCGGCGTTAAATTTCATCTTAAACGCAGAGACCGCAGAGATACGCAGAGGCCGCAGAGGAATGTTCCAGTCGTGAGATCGCAGCCAGAGAGGGCTGCGGGAATTTTCTGCCGAGTTGGGAAATACCTCGCAATTCCATCCTGCCTACACGCCTAAATCCTCAAAACACTAGGTGGTACGGGTCGTGCACTGCGCCGATCCGGGAGACTGTACTAATGGCGAAAGTTTTGATCCTGGGTGGCGGATTCGCTGGTGTCGTGGCCGCAGAGCGTCTCGCCGAACAACTCGGCGATGAACATCAGATTACGCTCGTGTCGCGGAGCCGGCAGTTTGTTTTTTATCCAGCCTTAGTCAGGCTCGCTTTTGGAAAAGCCGAACTAGCCGATGTCTCATTCGACTTGAGACACACTCTCCTGAATCGACGAGTCAACTTCATCGAAGCTGAAGTTGCGTACATCGATCCCTTTGAAAGAAACATCACGATGGCGCATGGCCAGGTCGAGGGAAAACTTCCGTACGATTACCTGGTTTTTGCTCTCGGAAGACGTCTCGCCACCGAGCGCATCAGCGGGTTCTACGAGCATGCTCACCACCTGTTGAATGTCGACAAAGCGATCAGTTTTGGTAAGGCAGTCAAGAAGTTTCACGAAGGACAAGCTGTTATCGGTCAGTGTGCAGGCGCCCGCTTGCCCGTGCCGGTTTACGAAACTGCCTTTGCGCTTGCACGCCGTCTCGAAGAGAAAGGTGACACTGAGCGCGCCAGAATCACAGTCGTGAGTCCCACCACACTGGAATCAGAGATCACGGATCCCGTAGGCGCCGCTGCGCTCAAGAAGGCATTGGATGCTCATCAAATAGAATTTCTGCCCAACTTCAACATCGATTCGCTGAAGCAGAATTCAGCCATTACGAAGAGTGGAGACGCGATCAACTTCGACCTGCTGATGCTGGTGCCGCCGTTTCGCGGCTCTTCCGCAGCCTCATACGTTGGGATCACAGATCAGGAAGGTTACATCCACGTCGACTCAACCATGCGTGTGAGCGGTCTGGAGCGGATTTACGCAGTTGGCGACTGCACCAGCTTCGACGGTCCGAAGATGGGTCACATGGCGGTGCGGCAGGCTGAGATTGCGGCCACAAACCTCGCGGCGGAGATCGATGGACGCGAGCGCGTTTCGCATTACCAGCACGAGATGAGATTCGTGCTCGACGAGATTGGGTCCGGCAGTCTTTACCTGCACAAGGATTTCTCGACAGACGAACCGGCAAGGGTCAGGCAGGGCCGTTTCTGGAGTTGGGCCAAACGGGTACAGGAAAAGTACTGGGAAGTCTCGCATTTATAGCTCAGAGGTTAAGGGAGGCAAATCATGCAGGAAGAACGCACCATTCACTTAGTTGACGTTCCCATTGGCGGAAAAGACGGGTTTGTATGGAACCGCTTGCATGGAGAACGCGAAGATATCTGCGAAGCGCTGCTCAAAGATGAAACTGGCGGCCGCCGCGAGATACTGCAAACACGTTTGCGCAAACTCGACGACGCCCTCGACCGGTTGATGTCGGGATCTTACGGTCACTGTTCCAGGTGTGGGCGCGCAATTGATGAGACCAAACTTGACCTCGACCCGGCAGTGTCGTTTTGCCGTAACTGCCGTGAACGTACACCAGGCGCTGCTGCAATTGCTGAGAGCCAAAACAAAGAAACAAACGTCGACGACGTCGCCCTCGAGAGCTTAAACCCTTTCGACACGATTCTGCTGCGCACATACAACAGCGACTATCGTCTGCTGCTGCTCGATCCAATGACGGGCCGCGCGCTCGTTGAAGGCGGCGACTACCTCGTGGAACCAAATGAAGCATTGCTGCGCGGTTCTGCGATCCCCGGAACGGAGTTCAAAGGTGGCTCGATCTGTGTTGGGTCTCGCCTCGAGATCTGGGTGGACGAGAGAGTTTTACTCACATCGACAATCAAATCCATTCACATCAAACACAACAGCGCCGCGGAATCCGTGCAGGACATCTCGGCGGCATTGCATTGAAGGAAGCTGTTTGAACAAGGAAGGTTGTCGAAATGAAAGCGAATGTTTTTCACAGTAAGAACACGATCCGGGTGGAAGAGATCGACAAGCCACGCGCGGGCGGGGGCGAAGCCGTCATTCGCGTGACGCTTACTACGATTTGCGGAACTGATCTTCATATCGTGAGAGGTGAGTATCCGGTCGCGCCGGGCCTCGTGATCGGTCACGAGCCGGTGGGAGTGATTGAAGAGCTTGGTGAAGGTGTTTCCGGTTACGAGATCGGCGATCGCGTACTCGTCGGCGCGATCACGCCCTGTGGCCAGTGTCGCGCCTGCTTATCAGGTCATTTATCTCAATGCGGTCATGGTGGAGGTTACGAGGCACTCGGCGGCTGGCGCTTTGGCAACACAATCAACGGCGCGCAGGCTGAATATCTGAAGGTGCCTAATGCGCAGGCGAACCTCGCGAAGATTCCTGACGAGCTAACTGACGAACAAGTTGTTTTGCTTGCCGACATTGCTTCGACCGGCTTTAGCGGCGCCGAGTCAGCAGGGATAAAGATCGGCGACTCAGTGGTCGTGTTTGCCCAAGGTCCGATCGGTTTATGTGCCACCGCAGGGGCAAAGCTAATGGGAGCTGGACTGATCATCGGCGTTGATGGTGATGAGAATCGACTGGCGATGTCGAAACGCATGGGTGCGGATATCACTCTCGACTATCGCGACGTTGATGTGGTCGCAGAAGTAAAACGTCTGACCGGTGGCGGCGCTGATGTGAGTATCGAAGCACTCGGCACACAACAGACTTTCGAAAGCGCATTGCGCAGCTTGCGACCAGCCGGAACACTCTCCAGTCTCGGTGTCTACTCAGGCAAGCTNGCGATTCCNTACGAAGCATTTGCCGCAGGCATTGGCGATCATCGCATCGTNACGACGCTTTGTCCCGGTGGCAAAGAACGCATGCGCAGATTGATGGAAGTGGTGCGCCGTGGCCGCGTCGATCTGACNCCGTTGCTCACGCACACTTTCAGTCTCGACGATATCGGAAAAGCTTACGATCTGTTTGGTGAGCGCCTGGACGGCGTAATGAAAGTAGCGATTAGACCATGAAGATTCTTATTGCCTACGACGGATCAGAGTTTGCTAGTGCGGCGCTCGAAGATCTGAAGCGCGCGGGATTGGATGCTGAAGCGGAAGTGCTGGTCATGTCAGTGGCGGACGTCTTTGTCCCTGATCCCTTGAGTGACGGGCGCGACAATGGTGTGCCCATGTACATTCCGGAGGTGATTCAGCGTGCACACGAACGCGCGCAGCACCATTTGGAGCAAGCGGAAGTTCTGGCGGGGCGGGCCACTGAAAAGCTCAAAGCAATGTTTCCAAAGTGGCGCGTCAGTTATCACGCCGAAGCTGATTCCCCCGCCTGGGCAGTAATCCGGCGCGCCGATGAGTGGAAGCCTGATCTGATCGTCATGGGCGCTCGCGGTCATTCAGTCTTCGGTGGCAGGTTGATCCTCGGCAGCATTTCGCAAAGAGTTCTCTACGAGGCACGCTGCTCTGTTCGCATCGCCCGTGGTCCACGCAAGCAGACTGACAGGCCCATTCGTCTTCTGATCGGTGTCGACAATTCGTCTGATTCGAAAGCAGCCGTGGAAGCTGTTCGCAATCGTCAGTGGCCTGCGGGAACTGAAGTCGCGNTACTAGCGGTGGTCGATACAGTAATGCCAGTNATTCCAAACACTTCGGAACCGACCACAGTGAAGTGGATCGAAGTCGGTGATGAAAAAAACTGGGATGAGGTCCGTGATCTCTTTGAACCGTCCGCCCAGAGACTTCGCAGCACGGGATTGCGTGCGGAGATCCTAATCAGACGTGGTAATCCAGCAGACCAGATCCTGGAAGAAGCCGACACATGGGGTGCTGATTGCATCATCGTCGGCGCGAAAGGAATGAGAGGCATCGAACGCCTTTTGCTTGGCAGCGTTTCGTCCGCGGTCTCCGCCCGTGCGCATTGCTCGGTCGAGGTCGTGAGGCCACAGAAATAACTCGCGAAACGGAGGGGCACATCGCCTTACACCTATGATTAATATCAAACGCATTCTTTGTCCCACTGACCTAACGCCCCACTCCGACAAGGCCGTACGCTATGCACTCGCACTCGCGCGCGCGCACGAAGCGGAATTGATTTTCTTCCACTGCACGCTGGACCTCGATGGCGAAGAAAAACTGCGAGCGTCCATTGCCGAACTCATCGATCCTGCTGATACGCGCTGGCGTGCGATCGCTACGACTGCCACTGATTTCGGCGAGGCGATCATGCAGCAAGCGCAGCTTGAAAATATCGATTTGATAGTCATGCGATCGAGACGTCGTCCTCATCGCGCGGCGCTGCTGGGCTCGACGGCCGAGTCAGTTTGCAGAAGTGCTCCCTGCCCCGTGCTGGTTATGCACAATGACGAGCAGGAGTTTGTCAATAACGAGCTGACTGTAAACATCGAACGCGTGCTCGTGGCTTATGACTTTTCTGATTACTCAGAGCTGGCGTTGAAGTATGGGTTGTCGATCGCGCAGGAGCACCAGGCTGAACTACATCTGCTTCACGTGTTGCCGCTGCGCTCAGTGAACGAGCCCGAGATTGCCTGGTATCCGGTTAAAGGAGAATCCGCCTATCACACGGCCGCGTGTCGACTGCAAAGAGTCGTGCCGGCTGAAGTTCATCTTTGGTGCGACGTCAAGACTGCCGTCAGTGAAGGACATCCGTACCGGGAGATTCTAAACTATGCAGAGAAGAACGAGATCGATCTGATCAGCATTGGCGCGCACGGCGCCGGGTTTGGAATGCGTGCCTTGTTTGGCTCGAATGTGGATCGCGTACTACGCCAGGCGCCGTGTCCGGTGCTCGTTGCGCGTCCCCTGCGGCCCAAAATAACAATTCAGGAAAGGGCAGTAATTGCTGAGACGAGATCCTTAGAGATGGCAGCCTTTTCAAGACTGCCAGGACCTACATTGACCTAATGGGCGAACACAACGTCGAACAACACGCTGATGAGACGAAGGCGCACGCCTTCATGAAAGCGCTACTCGAAGATCTACGCGCACTCGCGTATATGCTTCAGGATGGACGTGTCGAGAGTGGTGTCAGGCGCATCGGTGCGGAGCAGGAGATGTTTCTCATCGATCGCTACCTGCGACCAGCTCCGGTTTCACTCGAAGTCCTGAAACAGGCGAATGACTCGCGACTAACTACTGAGATCGCGAGGTTCAATCTCGAAGCTAATCTCACGCCGCTCGAGCTCAACGACAATTGTTTTACGCGGCTGGAAGAAGAGCTCACCGAAGTGATTGAGCTGGCGCGCGCAAGCGCTGCGACTCAGAATGCCGATGTGCTTCTCTCCGGCATCCTGCTGACGCTGCAAAAGTCAGACTTGACGCTCGACAATATCACTCCTGTCGCACGTTACTACGAGTTGAATCGAGGCGTGATGAGGATGCGTGGTGGTCCACTCTCGATCCATATCAAAGGATTGGACGAGCTGCAATTAACGCACGACAACATCATGATGGAGTCGTGCAACACGAGTTTTCAGGTCCATTTCCAGAGTAACGCAGGAGAATTCGCNAATCATTATAACGTCGCGCAGGCGATAACNGGGCCCCTGCTTGCTGCTGCCGTAAATTCCCCNCTCTTGTTTGGGCAACGCCTTTGGCAGGAAACACGCGTGGCCCTGTTTCAACATTCAGCTGACGAACGCTCGCGTCCGCAACTCGCGCGTAATCAACCAACGCGCGTCAGTTTCGGCGATTGCTGGCTGCAACATTCCGTTATCGAGCTCTTTCACGATCAGATCACGCGCTTTCGTCCCATCATGATAATGCCACCGGACGAGAATCCCTTTGCAGTGCTGGCCCGTGGTGAGACGCCTTCCCTTTCAGCGTTGCGATTGCACAACGGTACTGTTTGGCGGTGGAATCGCGCTTGTTACGGAGTACACAACGGTGTTCCACACCTGCGGATTGAGAACCGCGCGCTTCCTTCTGGTCCAACGGTCGTCGATGAGGTTGCGAATGCGGCTTTCTTTACCGGGTTGATGCTGGCTGTGCCACAAGCTTATGGCGAGATCGCGACGCGCATGAGGTTTGACGATGCGAAACAAAACTTTTTCCGCGCTGCCAGGCACGGCCTTGACGCTCAATTCCACTGGATCGACGGGCAAAGCCACAACGCCGCCATGCTGATCCTGGACGAGTTACTTCCGCTTGCGCGCCAGGGATTGAGCGATGCGCGCGTGGCGAGTGAAGACATTGATAAGTATCTCGGCATCATCGAAGAACGGGTGCGCAGCGGGCAGACGGGTGCGCGTTGGATCACGAAGTCGCTGGCCGCGATTGGCAGTCCANCTTCGAAAGATGCTACGCAGANATTGACNTCTAAGATCCTCGCCAACCAGAAGCAGNGTCAGCCGGTTCATCGTTGGCCGTTGATCGAGAAGCTGGATACAGAGTGGGAGCACAGCTATCGAACTGTCGGTCAGTTTATGTCGAGGGATCTTTTCACCGTCAGTCCTGACGATCTGATCGATCTGGCTGCGAGTGTGATGGACTGGCGCCACGTCAGGCACGTTCCGGTTGAGGACAGCGAAGGGCGATTAGTTGGTTTGATAACTCACCGTGGCCTGCTTCGCATGATGATCAACAGTGCGACCGGCAGTACGAAGTTAACGACAGTGCGCGAGATCATGGTCGCTGATCCGGTCACTGTCTCACCCTCGACCTCGTCTCTGGAAGCGATGGAGCTCATGCGCAACCATCGCGTCGGCTGCCTTCCGGTCGTGGAGGGCGATCAATTAGTCGGCATCATCACCTCATACGACTTCCTCGAGGCCACCGCTAAGCTCTTCGAGCAACACCTCTCCGCCACGCCGAAGGTGGAACCCGACCGCTCACAAGCCTCCAGCGCTTAATATTCCGTGACTCAACTGTAGGGACGGCCTCTGTGGCCGACCGATTGGCAGGGCGTGATGCTTTGGGTCCGCAACGGGCGGCCACGGACATTTGGGGAATCTTGCGCACGAAGATGCCAGGATGCGAATTATTTCCCGCGGATTGAACAAGAACCCACCAATTACCTACTTCCCCGCGTTGGCATAAACGTTGCGCTTGGAGGTCTGCTGATATTTCAGCCGGGGTCCCACGATGTCGAGCGCGCAATACCAGGAAACAGATAACGCAGCGAATTTTGATATGAGCCGAGGAGCAGATTACCGATCACTCTTGCAGGCGATTCACTCGTCCAACATTAGCAATCTTAGTTTGGTCCACCCGCGCGGAAAGGTTCTGTTGGCAGAAGGCGAGCCTGCTCGTGGTGTCTTCATACTGCGAGCAGGCCGCGCCACAGTGTCCATTTCTTCAAGTGAAGGTCGTCTGGTGACTCTTCGGATTGCTCGACCTGGTGACGTGCTGGGATTGAATTCTGTGCTGCGCAATGCGTCCTATAACACAACAGTCAAGACTATCGAATCGTGCCGGACCGATTTCATTCCGCGCAGTGGTCTCCTCGAACTCGTGGACACAAGTCAACCAGCCGCTCAAGCAATATCGCAGATCCTGAGCCGGGAGGTGGCTGAACTCACTGAGCGAGCGAGGTCGCTGCTGTTACCACAAACTGCCAACGCGAAGTTGGCTAGGTTATTGCTTGAGTGGTGTGAACAAGCGGGAACAAACAAGACACTCGCGGGAAGCATTACCAAGACTTTTACGCATGAAGAGATCGCACACATGATCTGCTCGTCGCGGGAAACAGTAACGCGGTTGCTGGCGAGTCTTAGCAAGCGCCGGATAATTCACGTGACACCCGAAAGCATTGTAATTTCCGATCATGGAGCTTTGCAGAAGATCGCCATCAGGTAGGCTTGACGTAAGATGACTGCTAATTCATCATTAGAGCGCTCATTGTGACGCTCGTCACATCGTCGAACCCGGCAAGAACCTAGAATGCGTTAGTCAAGGTCAGTTAATCGCGAACAATTTAAAAGGTGGGGGCTTAAGATGAATAGATTCTTCAAAGCACTCCTGATCTGTGGCGTTTTGGTTATCGCTATCGGTTGGCTGAGCTACGACAATTCCTCTCGTTCGGCGCCGGTCACTCCAGCCGAGGTCGCGCAGTCCAAGTCTGACGACTACGTAGGTAGCGACGCTTGTAAAGACTGCCACGAGGACCAGTTCAAAAACTTTTCTCACACGTCCCATTTCCAGCTTACAAAAATTAGCACTTGGAAGAATAAGGTGACCGGTTGCGAGTCGTGCCATGGTCCAGGTAAGGCTCACATCGAAGAAGGCGATCCGAAGAAGATGATCTCGTTCAAAAACAAGTCTTCGAAGGAAGTGTCTGAGACGTGTTTAGCCTGTCACTCCGGCCGCGAGGAGCACAACAACTTCCGCCGCGGCGAGCACTGGCGCAATGACATCGGTTGCACCGATTGCCACACCGCCCACTCGCCTGAGACCGGCCGGCAACGTGCGGCTTCGAATGTATTCGTTTCACCGGCAAACGCGCAGAAGCCCGGCTTGTCGAGTGTGCGGTTGCTCAAAGACAGCCAGCCGCAACTCTGTCTGGGTTGTCATAGTGAGATCAAGCACCAGTTCACAATGCCGTTCCATCACAAGGTCCTGGAAGGGGCCATGAAGTGCAGCGATTGTCATAATCCGCACGGCGGCTTTGAATTGAAGCAGACGAGATTGTCGACTGGAGCAGACGGGGTTTGCCTGAAGTGTCACGTCGACAAGCAAGGTCCATTTGTTTACGAGCATGCGCCGGTTAAGACCGAAGGCTGCATTGCCTGTCACACACCGCACGGCTCAGCTAACCCGCGTTTATTGATTACAAATCGTGTAGGACAGCTCTGTCTCACTTGTCACAGCGTGGCGCATGGAGTGGGCGCGGATGAACCTGCTGGTCCACAGCATAATCAGAACGCGCAATATGCGAACTGTACGAATTGTCACGTCAAGATTCACGGTTCGCGGACGAGCCCGGTGTTTTTCCGTTAGCAATTATTACGTCCGCTGTCGAATCCATTTAACTGAGCGAGGATTGGGCCCATGAGGACACAAGAAAAATTTTCGTTGCGCACATTCGGATCGATACTGGTCCTGATTGTCTCGACGAGTTTGGTTGCGGCACAGCAATCGTCTGCAGCANCATCTTCTCCTACACCAAAGAAATCGAGCGACACNGCGGTTACNGCGGGCGAGGACGCCGGCGACTTTATGGTCACCTCCAGTGTGGAGTTGGGCTACCGCGGCCTCAGTGTTGACGGAGATCAAAACAAGTATCGAAGCGACCTGAACTACAAGGCCGGGCCGCGGCTTTTCGACAGCTCGTTCCTGTTGAAAGCAAAGGATGGCCACGACAACGGTCTGTTTGAGACTTTTCTGGTTACTTCGACAGGCTGGGGAGCCGATCCGCAGGGCCACGTGCGCGCCAGTGTGGAAAACCCCGAATGGTATCGCTTCGATGCCTCCTATCGTCGCTTCAAATACTTCCGGTTTGTGAATAACTTTGCGAACCCCAACTGGGTCTTTAGTCCGGCCCAGTTCAGTGTCCCGCCTAAACCACTAACCGGCGAGCACGGACTCGACACGAGAATACACCTGGGAGATTTCGATCTAACGTTGCTCCCGAAGAATGAACGCATTCGCTTTAATATCGGCTACTCGCCCGAACGT
>Ga0065705_10104774_pt1 | contig 11273 bp, 13 predicted proteins | sample SwibulcommuniRL2_FD_59092 | JGI IMG/M metagenome (GOLD analysis project Ga0065705, IMG submission 59092) | Bulk soil microbial communities from switchgrass field near Rose Lake, East Lansing, Michigan, USA - RL2 Bulk Soil v2 (version 2) | ecosystem: Environmental > Terrestrial > Soil >... | reverse complement strand
GCGGGCGGACTTGGCAGAAGCGCTGAGGCTGCTGCTCGCAGTGAGCGGCGAGTATGGCGTGCCACATGCCGAATCGTGCCTCGTAACCTTTTGGGGTGGCAGAACGGCGGCGAAGTGCGATTGTGGGGCATCGGATTTGATGAATCGCATCGAGGCGTTCCTGAAGCGCGAGGCGAAGACGTGAAGATCCACCTCACGTGGTTCGAGGTCGCCATGGCAGCCAACGTCGGCGTGATGCGCCAGCTCGCCGCACTTCGAGCCGGGCGACCTGATCGACACGGCTACCAAGGGCTAGGCTGGACCGAACACTGCGAAGGCGCGTGCGGCGAATTGGTGGTCGCAAAGGCGCTGGGAACCTACTGGAGCGGCAGCGTCAACACGTTCAAGGTTCCAGACCTTGGCGGGAATCTCCAAGTCCGCACTCGCAGCGAGGACAACTACGAACTGATCGTGCGGATCAACGACAGCAACGACGATCGATTCGTCTTGGTCACTGGTCGCGCCCCGATCTTCCATGTGCGCGGCTGGATTTCTGGCGGCGCAGCGAAGCGAGAGGAGTGGCTACAGACTCATGCCGGCAGACCGGCTGCCTATTTCGTGCCGCAGATCGCACTGCAGCCGATGCATGAACTTATCATCTAGCCCCATGAACCGCCGCTCTTTCCTCTCCCGATGCCTCGCCGCAGCCGCAACCGTCGTCGCGAGAGCCTACGCACCTGCGGCTCTCGTTGCTCCCAAGGTCGCCGAGCCGGTGACGGTGATCCATGTGCTCGACTGGTACGAGACAGACTTCGGGATGGTCGCTGTAGATCGGCACGGTCATTACGTGGCTGAAGCGGCGTGGGCCACGCAGAAGATCATTGATGCATTCGAGAGGAGGCTCTGGTACGGAGCGCCACAGCCACCAAGGCTCAACCGCTGGCAGCGCCGTCAGCGTCGCCTTGCGAGGCGATCGTGAAGGCGCGGCGAAAGCGTTACCGCAAGCGTCGGAGGGCTAAGCCGCTCCTCAAGAATGATCTCCTGCGTCAGCGGCGACTGCTGCTCGCAGCGTTCGAAGACAACTTCGACGAGTTCGCCGCTCTCGTGCGGCTCAAGCTGGAGCCAACGCCGCTGCAGAAGCTGTTGGAGAAACACATGCAGGTCTCCGACTTCGAGACCGATCAGATCAAGGATCGGGAACCGTGACTCACTCCCCCGACATCCAGTTCCCCACCATGTTCGCTCGCCTGCTCACCAAGGACGGCGCCATGATCGGAACCTACGAGATCGGGCGAGTGGCGATTCCACCGCACATCATCGTGCTCGACGACAAACGCGCCTTCCGCCTGACGACCGGCAACGAGATCGCCCAAATCTACGTCGAGACGACAGTGAGGTTCACTGTCACGCCGGCTTCGCAGCCGCCCGCCTCACCCGCTCCTCCGGCGTAGCGACAGGTCCTCGAATCTGCATCACGCGGCGAGTCGCGCCAGCCATGGCAATCGGCGTCCCGAGCAACACAGCCATGAGTACGTTGACCCCGGACTGCATGACGCCGTCCCAGTTGATGCCGCTCTTTTCGTCCAACGCCTCGTAGGCGGCGTCACGTTGCGCCCTCGTCAGCCGACCTGCCTGATACTCGTATTCGATCGTCTGCGAGACGGCGTCGCGCTGCTGCGGCGTCAGGAACTGGCACCCAGGAAGTGCTACGATGAGAACCGAGAGCAACCACGCTTGCGTGCGGCGGTAGTTCATGCACCGATGATACATCCAAGGGGTAAGAAATCCCGCCTCACGAGGTAGCCAACGGCATGAATCACCGCCGCTGTAGACAAATCCTGCTCGTCGGGATTCTCGCAAGCTGCACAGCTACCTACATGGGCATCCGGCTCGTTGGGACCGATCGCATGACCATCGAGGAAGCCATGGATCTCGTCGGCAAGGATCTGACCGACCAGCAGCGCAAGGTCGTAGCCGCCGTCTTGCGCCGCCACTGCACCGCAGCCGTGCGTCAACTGCTGTCGATGGCTAAGATCGACGACCCCGCAGGCATCGAAGCCACCGAAGCGATCCGCCAACTCCGAGAGCTACTGAAGTGAGGTAACCAAGTGCCGAAGATCACGGCCACTCCAGACCCTGTCTCAGCCGGAAAGAACTTGCAGGTCTGCTACGAGTTCGGCGCCAACCAGACCAGCGTCTCGCTGACGATCCACTACGCCACGCCTAACGATGGCGATGTCCTTGTCGGCATCGAACTGACGCCTGCGAATCCGTGCTACGACCGACACGTCCCATCGAACTGCAACGGCGTCCTGATCTCCGATGACAGTGGGGCTGCGGAGGATCTTGCGGTGACGGTGACGCCCTAGCGGGGCAGCGCTGGCACCTTGAGATCGCTGATCTTCAGGTTCGGATTCTCGCTACGCATCTTGTCGGTCCACGCCTGCACGGTGATCTGGTACAGATCCATCCATGCTGCAATCTGTCGGATCGAGACGTTCTCTGCCGCGAGCTGGCGAAGCTCATCTCTGACTTCCTTGATGCTGGGAACCAACTGCATCTGAATGGTAGTCTGGATCGTCTCGATAGCAGCACCGGTTCGCACGTAGAGCATCGTTACCCACGCCGTGAGCACAACCGCAGCCCATAGTGTCGTTGCTCTAAGCCAAGTCCGCTCCAGGTCGACTTTCAGATCGGCCATGAGACCTCCGATGCGTTTGCGGAGCGCTTGCAGGCCCATGGCCCTATCTGACCACGGGCGGCAGGAATGTGGATCGGTGGATCACCTGATCTCACCGCCGCCTCCTTCTCCTCACGGATGGCTGGAAGAACGCGGCAGTCCGTGCGAGCACCGCATCGAAGCCTTCGAGAAGTTCCACGCGCTCGGCTCCCAGCGACCGAAGTTTCGATTCCTGCTGTTCTTCGGTCAGCTTCGACCAGTTGGAGCCACTGAGCACGCGCTTGTTCAGGAGCGACGCTGCGATGCCCTTGTCGTCCACGTCAGGCATGGCGTCGCGGATCGCCTGCGCGATGTCGGCTACGTCCACGTCGTCCTCGCGAGCCTTCAACTTGGTCACGGCTGCGCGCATGGTCTGGACGAACAGGTCGCGGTCGTCGATGGCATCCTCGTTCTTGTCCTCCTGGCGGTCCCTCTCGCTGCCGAAGAACGGGTGGATACCGAGCTTGTTGTCGATGCGCCGGTTGGCCTTCAGCGCGTTCTCCAGCTTCGGATCGGTGCCGAGGAAGGTGAGGCCAAGCCCGAGCGGCCCGCTCTCAGCCCACTTCGCCAGAGGGATCTGTTTGCCCACGTAGTAGCCGAGCTGCTGCAGCGGGGACTTGCCGGAGTATTGGTTCTCCTCGCTGACCGGCTTCTCGGCGAGCGTGTGGATCATCGCGTTTCCGAAGTCCCAGCTTTCCAACGCGCTCTGGATCAGCGGCACTGAACCAGTGATCGTGTCGAGCACCTCTGCCTTGCTGCGGTCGTTGCCAGTGAACAGAGCATAGACGCCGCCTGCCAACGCTGCCCCAACACTGCCAGCCATTGAGCCGATGAACGCGGACACGGCCAGTTTCCCAGCGCCTTCGAGCGACTGAACGTCCTCGACAGTCTCGGCCCAGAATCCCATCAGCTCGTCCAGACCGCCGCTGGCCAGCTTGACCAAAGACGAGCCGACCATGAAGCCAGCCATGTTGAAGCCGAGTAGCTTGCCGAGGTTCGCCGAGGCGGTTGCTTGCTGGCCAACGGTCTCGGCTTCCTTGAGGTTGAGCACGGCCTTGCGCAGCTTGGCGAACTGGGCCTGGAAGTATCCGGTGTATTTGATCGCCTGCGCCAGTCCCTTGCGAGAGCGGGCGAAATCCGACTTATTGATCGCAAGATCGCCCGTGCGCGTGATCCGGGCCAGACCATTCATCTCGATCTGCCGGTATGCCTGTGGTGGTGCATCGCCGTTGACCACCATCTCGGCATGGGCGCGGCTGAAGCCGAACAGTGTCATCAGCGCATCGGCGTCGGTGCTGCGATGGTCACCTTCGCGCCAATCCGCTACCGCTTGGTGCAGTGCCTTGTGGACGATAATGTCGGTGCTCATCTGGATGAGTCGCAACGGCAGCGTGAGGGCCTCGCCTGCAGTGCGAAGAGCCCGCATCGCCTGATCGAACTTGCTCTCTTCGCCTCCGAGCAACCACTCGCCCTTGTGGATGGCGAAGCCGCCAGCCTCTTGACGCTCGCGCAGCATGTCGCGCCACTCTCCACCTGCGATGCGCGGGTAGACGTCGCGAGCAGCCTCGGCGATTCGACCTATACCAAGCAGTGCGTTGGCTGTCGTCCATGCCTCGGTCGTGTTCTGGATCACGCTGCCGAAGGTCATCTTCCCAGCAGCGGTTGTGTCATTGAGACCTCCGAGCATCCTCCAAGTCTTGTGCCAGAAGGCGCCGACTTCCATGTCGCGCCTGAGCACGTTGGTCTGCATGCCCATCAGTGACCGAAGCGCCGTCGCCGCAGTCTCGCGCGCGTTCGCTGGCACGCTCTCGACAATGCGGCGGTAGGGCGTCGGCAAGCCATCCGGCATCGTTCCCTTCACCTGCTCCAGCCACGCCTCGGGATCGGTTGGCAACGGGTCATCTGGCCCCAGTTCCTTGACCGTCCCCATACGTCCAGCCGCACCATACATCATGCGCTTGGCGTGCTTGAGCGGCTGGGTCTCCAGCAGTCGAGTCGTCCCATGGCCTGGAACCTTGAGGTGGTCAGGGAAATACTTAAAGCGCCGCATGTGCTCGACGGGATCGCGACGCTTCAGACTACGCGCCTCGGCCCAACCGTCTTCGGCCAGGATGCGCTCGACGTCCTCGCGCGACAGGTTGTTCTCGTGAGCAATGGCATCGACAATGGCTTCTCGCAACCAGTTGCCTGGACCGCGCTGCAGAGCGTCGATTGCTTCCGGCGTAAGTTGCCGCGTCAACACGTCCTTCTTGGCCTCTGGCGCGATCTCGGCGAGTTCGCCTTCCGGGTTCCACAGGTTCTGGACATGCATGTGCAACGAACTGGCGATGCGGCGGATCTCCCGTGTCAGCTTGTTCCAAGGCTCCAGTGCTTCCTGGGCTCGCTCGCCAAGTGTGGACGGGTCGAATCCGAATCGTTGCTGCAGGTCGGCTTCCTTGGCGATGTGGCCAAGCTCGTAGCCGGCGACGACACCAGAAGAAGTCGGCTCCATCCATCGCCGCTTTTCGAGTTCGCGGATACGGCCGCTCGGGATCGCCTCGACCAGCGGGCTCAACTCGTCGATGTACTCGCGGGTGTTAGTCTCGGCCTGCAGGAACTGGTTGGCCACCGGCTCGGGCAGCTCCTCTCTGGCTTTCTCCTGCGCGGCCACTGAGAAGCCACGGCTCACCTTGTTATCGGTGACCGGCCCGACCGCTTGCGCGAACGAGCGAAGCGGCATGCGGACGATGGCGCGGACGACGCGGCGGATGGCCACATCGGCTATGTCGGCCATCCTGCCGACGTCAATGAAGCCGGCTTCGCCTGAGCGATCACCCGCTTCGGATGGTGTTTTTTGCTCCTCAGGGCGGGGTTCTTGAGCGGAAGTCGGCTCTGGAACGCCTCCTTCCCGCTGCTGACGGAGCTTTTCCCGCGTCTGCTTGACGAGAGCCTGAACCTCGGCCTCCCTTGACATCATGTCGTCGATCGCGACCTCGGGAGCCTTGGTCGTCAGCATCTCCATCATCGTGTCCAGCACCCGATCGGCATGCTCGGGAGAGCCGTTGGCAATGCCAGCCAGAAGATCCTGAGCACGGTCCAGCGTCTCAGCCACCGCACGATCGTTCTGCCATGACACCGTGTTGAGCTTCGTGATGATCTTGCCGAGCTTCGCTGACGCCGCAGACGATAGATCCGTCCGCGTGTTCAGGATGTGGGTCAGCAGGTCGACCACCTCTTGCTGCGGTCCACCGACCACGTCGGCGCCGCGAGCCGTCACTTCCTTGGCCTCTGTCCACTCCGGCTTGGGACCAAGCGGCGATTCCAAGATCGTGCCGTCAGGCGCGATGGTGCGCATCACTTCGCCGTCCGCGTAGATCATCGGTGCGGCGCTGATCTGGACGCCGGGAAGCAGCGTGCTCGCATCGAGAGCAGCGAAGTTCCCAGCCGCCTTGATGCGTCTGGCGAACTCGTCGGCTGGCATCGACTCCGGCATACTCATCAACTCGCGCAGAGCCTGTGAGGGAAAGACTTGTCCCTCGCGCACCTCGAACTCGAACGGCGTCCCTGGCCATTCCATGCGACTCGATGGCTTGCCGCGCATCTCGACCGGCGGCAGTTCAGTCTCCAGCTTGATCTCGGGACCTGGGACGCGCTCAGCAGGGATCTCGGCTTCCGGATGGCGGAACTGCCAACCCTGTCGCAGCAGGTCGCCAATGGCCTGATCGCCCATGATCGCGATGGCTTCAGGATCGCCGCGCTCGTAGCCGCGCCAGAACTCTTCGGCGAGATCACGCTGCTGCGCTTGCCCGCGCTCCTCGACGGTCTTCTTCTGCGCAACGTCGGCGGCTTCCTGCTGCTTCGCCTCTTCCGGGCTCGGAGGCTTCGGCTCCTGCGCAATCGGCTTCGCCTTCTTGGTAGGCTGCTGCCGCTGGAATCCAGGGATGTCCTGCACGCGCATCCGGCTCGCTGCGACGCCGAGGAAGTTCTCACCGTAGGTCTTGATCGCACGAGCGAACGCTGTGGGGTCCTGCTTGGTGATCGTGTCGATGGCGTCATGCCAGAAGTTCACGTCGATGGCAGAGAAGCCTCCAGCCTCGACGCCAGCCGCCAGCGCTCTCCCAATGAGTCGCCGCGCAGCCATCGGCGGGGCGCCTTGCATGCCAGCCGCGATCCACGAGTCGATCACCTTCGCCCCGTAGGCTGCCACGGACTGGTTAGGGACCGGGACGATGTTGTTCTTCTTCGCCCAGTCCTTCATCGCTTCGAGGATCTTGCCGTCCTCGCCAGCAACCTTGGTGGCCTTGGCTGATTCCGAGAACAGCTTGCGCAGCCCGAGGCGAGCAACGCCTGCCGCAACCGACATGGCGGCACCTGCGACCGCGCCGTGCTCAGCAGCTTCGAGAGCTTGCTCTCTGGTCGGACGCTGACCTTGCCTCGCAGCCTCGGCAACGACCTCGTAGGCTGCGAATGCTCCAGCGCCGCCTGCAAGATCCTGAATCGCCCTGCCAACGGTGGACTTGACCGCAGCCTTGCCTGCCAGCCTCGTGCCGAGTGTGCCTGCAACGCGACCAACGAGTTCGCCAGTCTTCAGGGTCGCGGTGGTAGCGGCACCGACAGGTCCGCCGATCAGAAAGCCTCGCAGCATGCCGGCGATGTCGGCCACCCTTCCAGCGGTCTGCGCGAGCCCAGACGACGAGGCAGACATCCCGCCCAGTTCCGACGCGGCACGCTGTGGGTCGTAGTCCTTCCCGGTCTCAGCCCCTGGGGTATTGAACAGCCGACCGAGAGGATCGTTGCCGATGATGGCGCGAATCCCAGCCATCGCCTGAGCGCGTGAGTTGAACTGCGGGATCTTGGCGCCAGCCCAGTTCGCGATACCGACGATCTGGTTGACTGGCAGATCCACCGCAGCGCCTGCGAACCGGCTGAGCGGCTCCAAGAAGTAGTCGTACATCGCCAGCGCTTCGCCAACGAACGGCTTGCCAGCTTGTCGCTCGCGCCCTTCGGCAGCACGCTGCGCATACAGCCCCTCGCGACTTGGCAGCGGGCTCTCGTCCAGCACCCATTCCTTGGGCATCTCGGCCTTGCCGTCGAGATGGTCGCGCAGCGCCTGCATCGACTTCTGCGCCTCCGGATGATCCCCCGAGTTGGATGCGATAAAGCCGCGCAACGCCCGCTGCGCAGTTGCGATCGCCTCTGCAGGATCTGTGATCCCAGGAATCACTGGACGCCCCATTTCGTCTGGGCGCGTACGCGAGAGTTGATCGGCGCGGAACTTCACCATTCGCGCCAGCCGGTCAGCCTTCTGCCGCTCGGATGCGGTCGGCGGTGCCTGTGGCTGCGGTTCCTGCGGTGGATCGGTAGGCGACGGCAGTGCAGGGAGAGCCGACATTAATTACCACCTGGGATGGATCGCAGCGCGTCGAGATAGAACTTGTCGCCGACTGCTGGCGCCTGCTGCTGCTCTGGCGTTGCCGGCTCTGCGGCGCCGGCCTCACTCCGTTGCTTTCGCCATGTGTCCAGCTTCTCGCGTAGCGTTCTCATCGTCTCTTCTCGAACCGCCTTGTCCTTGATGTTCGCAGCTTGCTCGAACTGCATTGCCAAGGCATCGAGGTCGTCGCCAGCGCTCTGCTGCGCGACACGAATCTCTGCGATCTTGAGCATGCGCTCGTCGCGGCTCTTTGCGATCACCGAAGGCCGATCCTCTTCCAGACGCTTCGCGGCTGCTGCTCGCTCTTCTGGAGACACCGTCTTCCACTCTCTCGCGCTTGGGTCCGGGATCCTTCCGCCCGTAGCGATCATGTAGTCCATCTGCGCAAGGGTTGGCGGCTCCTTGAAGTATTCCGATCCTGGGGCGAGGTCGCGCTCGACCTTGAGCGCCTGCGCCTCCGCAGTCCTAGCCTGCGCCGCGACGATGCGCCGCTGAGCTTCGACTGCCTTGGTGTTGTGGATCTGCTGCGTGAACCACAGCTCATACTCCGCCTGCTTCTGCCGCGTCTGCTGCAGCGCGAGCGCACTGGCGCTAGCCGTCTTCTCGATCTCCAGCGCCTGCTGCCGCTGCTGGAGTTCGCGATTCGCCATGGCGCCGCGCTGGTAGATTTGCACTCCCTGGCCAACCGACTCGGCAAAGCCCTGCGTCGCGTTCTGCATGCGCTGGCGGGCGGGCTCCACGTCGCGGTTCACCTGCGAGGCGTATTCCTGCGAGCGGAAGGCGATGTCGTCTTGAGGAGCAGCCATGGGTTAGCCTAGGGCAAGGGCATCGAGGAGAGTCTGGCGAGCCGACTGCGCCATGAGCGCAGTGCTCTGCTCGCGGTATGGATCTTCCGACCAGATCGAGGTCGTCATGTCCGCCGCCATGGGCGCGGTCCCGAGCGAACGATCAGCCACAGCTTGGCCGGAGTAGTCGCCGAGCCCGCCACCACCTGCCGCGCCGATCACGCCGGCATCGCCTTCGTAGCTTTGTCCGCCGCCACCGCCAGGGGCAGCGCCGCCACCGGGACGACCACCACCACCACCGCCGCCACCAGCCTGACCGCCTGTGGTGCCACCCTCGAACAGCCCGGCAGTGCCGCCGCCAATACTGCGTTCGGGAGCTAGAAGCCCAGGCAACACACCGCCACCTCCAGCCCCACCTGCAGTGGTAACCGGCATCGGCGTCGATGGGCCACCCTGCATCCCAGGACTACCGCCACCAGCAGCGTTGAAGGCTGCGGAATTGTCCGTCCCCACGTTGTAGGTTCCGCCAGCAGGCTGCGTGTTCTGCTGCCCTGGCTGGGCTGGCTGCTGCGTCAGTGCCGCGAGGGTGCCACCAGCGATCGGGTTGAGCGCCGAGAGCCCGGTAATCAACTGGGCGTTGCGGTTCAGTTCGTTGGCGTTCTCCTCAGCCCGCTGCCGGATCTGCTCACGCCAGTCGATCAACAGATCGGGCGCCGAAGTGTTGAGCGCCTGCGTCGCGTAGAGCCCAGCCTTCTGACCGAACATCCCGCTAGCCGCAGCAGCCGAGCCGCCCGGCCGATACGACTGGAACAGATCGAGCCCCTGCCGCATCGAGTTCTGTGCGTCGCCCCACAGCGCCCGACGCTGCGACTCAGCCCGTCGGTTCGCCTCGTACTGGTAGTCGAGCGAGTACTTGCCACGCGGCATGGGGCCAACTGGGAACCCAGCCTCGTCCCACTGCGGCGGGTTCTCGCCATAGGGATCTGCCGTGCGTTGTTCCCACATCGTGCGCTCGGCCTGCTCTTGCTGCCGGCGTTCGCGCGCGACGTTGCCTTGCTTGTCCCAAGGTCTGTACCAAGCCATGTTAGTTACCTCACAAATTCCACGCTTCCGACTGAACCAACTGGAAGGTTAGCGCATCAGACGCGCCGCTCGTCACGCAGACGCCAACAATCAGGTTGGCCACGGTGACGTCGAACGCCGCACTCACAGTGTTCACTGCGACGCACGGGATCGTGGCATGGCCGGTGGCCGAAAGGTTGTGCGTCATCGTGAACTGACCGACGAAGATGCCAGAGCCTGACAGCGGGCCACGACAGATGCATGTGATCGTGATTGTGCCTTCGTCCGCTGCGGCAGTGCCGGCTGGCTTGGTGAAGCTCACGCGCGCTGTGTCCGCAGTCGTTCCTGCTGTCCCAACGCAAATATCATAGGTGCTCGCCGCCGTGCCCGCTCCGGTCTTGGTAACGCTCATCGTCCAGCGGAAGCAGGTTCCAATCTGGAGCTTGCCGGTCGGGATCGAGAGTGCGCTGCCGGTCAGGTAGGTCCGCGTCGTCGCGGCAGGCGCCTGCGATGTGGTCGAGAAGTTGGCGATACGCCCACGACTGAAGCCGGCGTCGTCTTTGACGTGCCATTCCTTGCTCGTGCTGTCGAAGAAGCCAACGGCTTGCCCGGCCGCAGGAGCCACGGGCACGCTCTGTCGATCGAGCAAGATGTCGGCCACTAGAGCCCCGTTGCTCCACCGAGCACGTTCTTCTTGTCGAGGGCGCCAACCGTGTGGCCAGCGTCGCCTGCAGCCGTCACGGCCGCGTCCTTGATCGCTTGGTTCACCGCAGACGCGAGAGCGTTCGGCGACACTTGCGCGGACCAGGTGACGCTGGCGTCGTTCGACGTCATGTCGGAAGTGCGGCAGTTGCCGCCGATGTAGACGTCACTCGTGTTTTCGAGAGCGCCCATGCCTGTGACTTGGATGATGATGTGTGCCATTTCAGGTAATCCTCAGGGTTGCTGTGCCTTCTACGGCGATACGGGTTGTTCCGGTCAGCTTCAGGTGCCGCGTCATCAGGAAATAAGTCTCGGTCTTGATGGTGAGAGGGCCTGTGTCGTACGGCGCTGACACGATACCCAACGTCACTGCCTGCCAGGTATTGTCCTCGCGCAAGTACTTGATAGAGCCGCCAGAGCCGGAACCGAGACGGGCCGCAGCAACGGTGCCGGTGGTGATGTCGGCGCCAGAATGCACATGCGCGAGCGGCGTCTGCGCGTCTGCGAGTAAGCCAGAGAGCCCCGTGACGTCGATCTCGTCAACGCCAGTGTTCTCGTGCGTCTCCGCATGCGCTCCGGGCGCCGGAGCAGATTGCCAACTCGCGTTGGTTGCATC
>Ga0065705_10002168_pt1 | contig 11281 bp, 6 predicted proteins | sample SwibulcommuniRL2_FD_59092 | JGI IMG/M metagenome (GOLD analysis project Ga0065705, IMG submission 59092) | Bulk soil microbial communities from switchgrass field near Rose Lake, East Lansing, Michigan, USA - RL2 Bulk Soil v2 (version 2) | ecosystem: Environmental > Terrestrial > Soil >... | reverse complement strand
GGCAGCCGCTGGCGACGAGATTGCGAGCACCTAACTGCACCGACAACGATTCGAAGCCCAGGCCACATGCGATCGCTCCCATCGATCGCCGCACGCGGAACGCGGTCTCGCCGGCGCTCAACATCAAGCTACCAAACCGCAGCAACTCTTGCAGCGGACTCGTCGTCACTGCCGCGGCTTCATCAGTTCCGTACGCCGGATGAAAAGACGTGCTTAACGCGACCACTCTACCCACTCTCTCACTTGCGTGTTGCAAAACGATTAATGCTTCGAATAGCCATTCTTTTACTCCTTCTGCGACCTCACTGATTCTGAGTTTGATATCGTCTTGAATGGCGGTAATGCCGGATCAGATTGTTTGTAGAGCTGTCATGATTGAGAGCAGGCTCTGTTGTGCTCTCCAGTTCCGGGATAATGCGTTGCGCCAGAACCTTCCCCAGCTCGACGCCCCATTGGTCGAATGAATCGAGATTCCAGATGACGCCTTGCGTGAAGACGTAATGTTCGTAGAGCGCGACAAGCTTCCCCAAAGTCGCGGGTGTCAGCCGTTCAGCGAGGATCACGTTCGATGGCCTGTTTCCTTCAAAGACGCGGTGAGGGACGAGCCAATCGGGTGTGCCCTCGGCTCTTACTTCTTCCGCCGATTTACCGAAGGCTAATGCTTCGGCCTGCGCGAACACATTTGCCGAAAGCACGTCGTGATGCGAGTCAAGCTCGCTCAGCGAGCGTGTGAATGCGATGAAGTCGCACGGGATCAGCCTGGTTCCCTGGTGTATCAGTTGATAAAACGAGTGCTGCCCATTTGTGCCCGGCTCACCCCAGTAGATCGGACAGGTTTCATACTCTACGACGCCGCTTTCAAGAGTCGCTCGCTTACCATTACTCTCCATCGTCAACTGTTGCAGATACGCCGGAAACCGCTTGAGGTATTGTTCGTAAGGCAACACCGCTATCGTGTGCGCGCCGGCGAAGTCGACATACCAAATACTGAGCAGGGCCATCAGCACGGGCAGGTTTTTATCGAACCGCGCGGTGCGAAAGTGCTCGTCCATCTCGTGAAAGCCCGCGAGCATGGCGCGAAAGTTCTCCACTCCGATCGCCAGCATCGTCGAGAGTCCGATCGCTGACTCCATCGAGTAACGTCCACCTACCCAATCCCAGAACTCGAACATGTTCGCCGGGTCGATACCGAATTCAGCAACTCTTTCCGCGTTGGTCGAGACCGCCACGAAATGACGTGCAACAGCCTTTGCATCCCCCAGGCTATTCAGTAACCATTCACGAGCCGAGTTTGCGTTCGTCATTGTTTCGAGGGTAGTGAAGGTCTTCGATGAGACGATGAAGAGTGTCTCTGCTGGATCGAGATCGCGAAGAGCTTCAACAATGTCCGTGCTGTCGACATTGGAAACGAACCTGAAATTAATCGATCGGGTGGCGTAATACTTAAGAGCCTCGTAGGCCATCACCGGTCCCAGATCCGAGCCGCCGATACCGATATTGATCACGTTGCGGATTTGTTTGCCGGTGTACCCTTTCCACGCGCCACTGCGCACTCGCTCGCTAAAGCCGGCCATCTTGTCGAGCACGGCGTGAACGTCAGTAACGACATCCCTGCCGTCGACCACCATCGTTTTGGATCGCGGCATGCGTAGCGCGACGTGCAAGACGGCGCGATCTTCGGTGACATTTATTTTGTCGCCGCCGAACATTGCTTCGATTCGCGAGCCGAGGCCGCATTCCACAGCCAATTGGCAGAGGAGCGCAACGGTTTCGTCGGTGATGCGGTTTTTGGAGTAGTCGAGGAACAATCCGGCAGCTTCAAGAGTGAAGCGCTCGCCTCGTTCGGGATCATCTTCGAACAACGTTCGAAGATGCATGTTGCGGATACTCTCGTAATGAGTTCCCAGTGCCTTCCAACTTTGGCGGTTGGTCAGCTTCGCCTCGTTCGCCGCGGTCATAATCACGCTCCTTCTTAAAACGGCCACCGCCACTGGCCGATGTCGGGACGGTCAATCCCGAACTCGTGTGCATATCGCTTACACGCCATCTGGTCATTCTTGAACTTCTCTTTCGCGTGCGCGCCCGTTGTTTTCAATTTAGGTACTCGGTCTATGACATCGATTGCGAGTGTGAAGCGATCGACCTCGTTATTGATCGCCAGCTCCATCGGCGTGTTGATGTTGCCGCGTTCCTTGTAGCCCCGCACGTGCAGGTTCCGATGATTAGTCCGCGTGTAGGCGAGCCGGTGTATCAGCCACGGGTAGCCGTGGAAGTTGAAGACGATCGGCTTGTCGACCGTAAATAAGCTGTCAAAGTCGCGGTCACTCAGACCGTGCGGGTGTTCTCTGTCCGCTTGCAGCTTGAACAGGTCAACCACATTTACAAAGCGAATTTTCAAATCGGGGAATTCACTTCGGAGAAGCGCGGTTGCCGCGAGCGCTTCCTGCGTCGGGATATCTCCCGCGGAAGCCATCACTACATCCGGTTCTTGTCCTTGATCGTTGCTGGCCCAGCCCCAGATACTGGCGCCCCTCGTGCAGTGCGTGATCGCTTCATCCATCGTCAGGTACTGAAGGTGCGGCTGCTTATCGCTGACGATCACGTTGATGTAGTTCTCGCTGCGTAGGCAATGATTGGCGACAGATAACAAGCTGTTCACATCAGGTGGCAGATAGATGCGAGTTACTTCCGCGCGTTTGTTCACAACGACATCGAGGAAGCCCGGGTCCTGATGGGTGAAGCCATTGTGATCCTGGCGCCAGACAGTCGACGTGATCAGCAGGTTAAGCGAGGCTATTTCCTCACGCCATGAAAGTTGATTACAGATCGATAACCACTTGGCATGTTGGTTGAACATCGAATCAATCACGTGAGCGAATGCTTCGTAGGTTGAAAGAAAGCCGTGCCGGCCGGTAAGCAAATAACCTTCAAGCATGCCTTCCACGGTATGCTCGCTCAGCATCTCTATGACTCTGCCGTCGCTAGCGAGTTCACCGCCATCGTCGTCCTCGGGAAACGACTCGTCGATCCAAAACTTCTTGGTTACTTCATAGATCGCGTCGAGACGGTTCGACGTCGTTTCGTCCGGACCGAAAACGCGAAACGAGTTCATGTTCCGCTTCATCACATCGCGCAGAAAAATGCCCAAAGGTCGCATTTGATCGGTCTCGGTCTGACCAGGCTTGTCGAACCTCGTCCCATAATCCCGGAAGTCCGGCAGTCGCAGATTCTTCTTCAGCAAGCCGCCATTAGCGTGCGGGTTTGCACCCATCCGGCGAGTGCCGGTCGGCGCCAGCTCGCGAATTTCGGGAATAAGAGTGCCGTTGGCGTCGAACAACTCTTCAGGTTTGTAGCTGCGCAGCCAGTCTTCAAGCAGTTTCAGATGTGCTGGATTTTTTCTCACATCCGCGATGGGCACTTGATGTGATCGCCAAAAGCCTTCGAGTTTGTGTCCGTCGACTTCGGCCGGCGACGTCCAACCTTTAGGCGTACGCAGAACGATCATGGGCCAGCGAGGCCGAGAGGGAATGCCAGCGTCGCGAGCTACACGTTGAATTGATCTAATCTGCCCCACGCAATGGTCTAAGGTTGCTGCCATTGCCTGGTGCATCGATCCGGGATCAGAGCCTTCAACAAAGTAGGGTGTGTAACCATATCCTTTAAATAGATTCTCGAGTTCTTCATGGGGTATGCGCGCCAGTAGGGTGGGATTGTTAATCTTGTACCCGTTGAGATTCAGGATCGGCAGCACAGCGCCGTCGCGAATGGGATTGAGAAATTTATTGATGTGCCACGAGGTGGCGAGCGGCCCTGTTTCGGCTTCGCCATCACCCACGACTGCCGCGACTATTAAGTCGGGATTATCGAACGCGGCGCCGCACGCGTGCGACAAAACATAGCCCAGCTCGCCACCTTCATGGATCGAGCCCGGCGTTTCGGGAGTGCAGTGACTACCGATGCCACCGGGAAAAGAAAACTCTTTAAAAAAACGGGTTAAGCCGTCGATGTCCTGTCCCTTCTCTGGATAGATTTCCGAGTAGGCGCCTTCGATGTAAACCGGGCCCAGCACTCCGGGCGCGCCGTGACCCGGGCCAGCCATGTAAATCATGTCGAGATCGAACAGTTTTATGACTCGATTCAAGTGCGTATATATAAAGGAGAGCGCTGGACTGGTGCCCCAATGTCCAAGCATGCGCGGTTTGATATGTTCCGGCTCCAGTTTTTCACGCAGCAGCGGGTTGTCCTGAAGGTAGATCATGCCCAGGGCGAGATAATTCGTGGCTCGCCAAAACGCGTGCAGCTTTCTTAATTCCTCATCGCTCAACGGCGCGCCTTTTACTGTCGAACGCGCGACTCCGTAACTGCTCAACTCACCCAATGAAGCTTTTGTCGAAACCATAACTCCTCCTGAAATTCCTGGCTGTTCGTCTCTCTACTACGCTGCCTTCGCCCCGGGCTCGCGTTTCGAAGCAATCACCGCCATTAAACTGTTCCATGATTTAGCGAACGACTTTGTTCCTTCGTCTTGCAGGCGCTCTGCCAAAGCGTTAATGTCAATTCCCGCCGCTGTGAACTCCCTTAACACTTCTTCGCAATCGCCGCCGTCCGCAGCCATCATCGAACCGAGTTGTGTTTCCTCTGCGAGCGCCTTCAAAGTACTTTCGGGCATAGTGTCGATTGTAAAAGGCGCCGCGAGGGCTTTGACATAGTGAACCGGCGAAGCTTGAGGATCTTTAACTCCGGTACTGGCCCAAAGCAGACGCAGCGGCCATGCGCCCGCGCTGTAGAGCCGAGTCCAGCGGGGCGAGCTTAATAATTCGCCCTCTGCTTTGTATGTCCGTAACGCCACGGCTAGCCCTAGTTTGTTTCGTTGTTGGGTAGGCACTTTGTCGTTGACGGCAGCGTCCCAGCGACTGATGAATACCGAAGCCACTGATCCGACATTCGCTTTAAGACCGGCATCGATGCGTCTTTCAATTCCGCGCAGGAACGCTTGAGCCGCGGCCAAATACTGCTCACGCGAAAACAGAAGCGTCACGTTAACAGGGACCCCGGCGAAGATCGCCTCTTCGATCGCCGGCAGTCCTTCCTTCGTGCCGGGGATCTTGATGAAGACGTTTGGACGGCACGCCCTGGCAAATAAATCTTTCGCCGCAGCAACGGTGGCGGCTGTGTCGTGCGCGAGCAACGGCGATACCTCAAGTGATACCCAACCATCNACGCCGTTGGTCTGGTCATAGATCGGCCGAAATAGATCGGCGGCGCGAATAAGATCCGNCANCGCGAGTTCNAAGAAAATCTGCTCCTCGGACTTCCCTTCCTTCAGCTTGCCGCGAATATCCCTGTCGTATGCAGTGCTGTTCTTAANCGCTTGTTCGAAAATTGTCGGATTCGANGTAAGTCCCGTTACGGACAACTCGTGGATGTATCGTTTGAGTGTGCCCTGGTCGAGCAGGTCACGCGTAATGTTGTCCAGCCAGAGACTCTGACCCAGTTTATGTAAAAGTGTAGTGGCGTAAAGATTATTTCCGACCGTGCGCAAATCGGTTTTAGTTTTAGTCATCGTGGCTCCTTCTTCCGTAGCGCGTGTGGACGTAGCTCTCGTCATTCCCAGCACAATGCAGAGCAATGGACGTTCCAGCGAATCCTGGTAAAAGTTCCGGCAAAGATAGATTTTTTGCTTCGTGATTTCATGATTTCTTCGTGCAATCACGAGTTTGTGATCATGGTGTAGAGCTTGGTCCAAGTATCGGTATCTAAGCACCTCCGTGCGCCGCATTCTAAACAGGTGCGATAAGGTTCATCGTCTACGGTGTAGGGCCGACTCATCTGCGAGTGCCGGCACCCGAGAATGCGCCTGATGACTCTCGCAACCCGTTTCCACGAATTGCTCCAGCGTCTTATCTGCATCGTTGCTGTATAGGCTTGCATACCCGCCTCATATCCTCGACTTAGAAGGTTCAGGAGCTTCGGCGACGAATGTAACTGATATCTCCTGGCCATCCGACGATGTTAGGTTAATCGTTAGCTCTTTCATCGATTTTCTATCCTCAGTCAGCAACAGCTTTCCTGATCCAATCACTTCTCCTTTGACGGCGCCGCCAGTGATCTTCAAAACAATCTCCTCGGGCGAGGAGACAGTCGCCGTCCATGTTCCTTCCGCTTGTAGCTGGAGATCAGCAGTAACTGTAATCAACACAGTGCCGTTTTGCCTGAGGACAACCAGCGCCGAAGTGATTTTTCGCTCTTCCACTACTGAACTCAATTTACCGTGTCCCTTTGCCGAGACTATCAGCGACCCTAAATCTCCAGATTGTGCGGGGACAGGAAGAAGAAATCCCGCGAACAGCACCAGCAATGCGGCGTTGTAAGGTCGTAGTCTGTTCATAATCGCCTCCTGCTACTTCTTCTCGATCACAAACTTCATTCCAAACTTGCGACCGACGCCATTGTAGAAGCTGCCGAACTCGTCACTCGCGAGATTTCCCTGGAAGTCGCGCGGGTTGAAGTGATCCGTGAGATTGAAGACTTTGACTCCCACTCTGAATCGATAGTTCTCGCTGAATCGCCCAGGCGCTGAGATACTCTTTAGCACTTGCAGATCGAGCGAAGCGAAATTAGGAAAGCGTCCAGCGCGATTGCGTTGGCCCACGAAGTTGCGATCTTCGTCGATGAATGACAGCGGAAAGCCGTTGCGGATGTCGACGATCGGCGCGACCGTGATCCCGTACTTCACGCCGAAGTTACCCCAGAACACGAAACGGTTCGGCGCGTCGTACGGCAGTAACGATCGCTCGTTCCGTCGAATGATTGGATTTTCGAAGTTGGCGTAGTAAGAATTGAAATCGTTCAAATCGCCAATCGCTTTGGACCGGACGTAAGAGGCATTCAGCTCATCCGTCCCACGAAACGTGTACCGCGCGGTGACCTGAAATTCCCGGTAACGTGATTGGCCGCTGTTGCTGAGCAACAACAAATCGCCGAGCGTTGCGGACTGAATTGGGTTGAGCACGTATTCGCGTGTGGCTTGGCGTTGTTGGAAACCAACACGGACCAGGAGGTTCTTCAGCCACTCGCGATCGAATTCAATATTCCAATTGACGCTGCGCGGAGTCAGGAACCGTCCGTCTGCAAGCGCCAGGTGTTGTCGCTGACTAACCTGCTGTCCATGCAATCCGAAGCTGGTGTTAATTCGATCCTGTAACTGCGGAAATGTGGCGATGTTCAGATTGATCTGGTCGTAAAACAATCCGACGCCGCCGCGTACTACCGTCCGGCCATCGCGGATTGGACTAAAGGCAAATGCCAGCCGAGGCGCAACATTATTTTCGTGCGCGATCGTGTCGCGATCAAAACGAACGCCATACTCCAGGGTCAGACGATCGTTGATGGTCCACTTGTCCTCAAAGAATGAAGCAAACTCAGTCGTGTTGCGGCTCTGGATACCGTCCCCGACAAAATCGATCTGCTGACTAATGGTGCCGTCGCGTCGCAGGATGCGGACGGTGTTGCTTGTGTTACGACCATCGAACGCGGTGTGTGTCAGGCCCACGCCCACCTTCATGTAGTGCGTACCGGCAAAATCGGGCGGCGTGAAGTTATAGATTTCGAGTGCCTCCGCGCGCGTGGTGCGACGGTCCTGCCGGTTGAAGTAATTACCTGAGTTCACGTTCGGAGCAAAGTTCATCACTTGCTCGCCCGAGCTTGGGAACACGTCGGCGTCGAATTTCTTAATGCTTAGGTACGATTCAAGCAGGGCCTTATCGCTCACTGTCCACCGCTCGTTTAGTCCCCAGAAAAAACCTCTCTGTTTATAGTTGGGTGTGACTTCCTCAGGATTGAAAGTGTTGAGTCCGACAAACCTGAGCTTTTCCGGAAAGAGTGAAAACGTGCTCGTAAGATGGTGCTTAGGGTTGACATCCCAATCTATCTGGGTGAGCGAATCGAAACTCTCGAGACCTGTATCGCGCTTGTCAGATGGCAGACTCTCGACGGGCGTGCGGACGAAACGATATTCGAAGGATTGCATGAACCACAGTTTGTTTGTCTTCAGTGGACCACTGAATGCCAGTCGTGGAGTGAATCCCTCGACTCCAGTCCATTTGCCGCCACGGCGTCGAAACCGCGGGAAAAAGCTCTGCGCCTCGACATTGAATTTGTCGGTGCCGGAACGCGTTGCTACAGCAGTTACACCGCCGGTGAACTTGCCGTACTCCGCGGCGTAGGGATTCGTGAGCACCTGCACAGATTCAACGGCTTCAATCGGCAGGTTGAACGCAAACTGCCCTGTTACCGGATCGGTGACGTTCGCGCTGTTGACCGTCATTGAGCTCTGGCTTGCGCGTGCGCCGTTCATATCGATCTGACCGTCTGGCCCACGCACAACTCCCGGCACGAGCGGCAGGGCATCCAGCAGTTGCTCATTTGGTAATGGCAGAGCTTGGAGCGTGTTCTGTTTGACAGTACTGGCAGGCGCGGCTTCTGTGGTCTGCACGTTGTCGTTTGCGGAGGCGACTGTTACCGAAGCGCTTACATCAGCGATTTCCAGCGTCACGTTTTCAACCAAGGTTTCACCGGCGCGGATGGAGATGTTCTTGCTACTCGCCTTGAAACCTTCAGCCGTTGCCTCCAGCGCGTACTCGCCCGGCAATAACTTAGTGAATTCATACTCGCCTGCCTCATTAGCAGAAGTTTCGGCGACTTGCGTTCCTCGCTTCAGCTTCAGGTTTGCGCCGGGAATGTTGTACGACTGGCCGTCAGGCGCCTTGGTCGCAACCGCACCACGAATGGTGCCGATTTCACCCTGCGCGTTTTGCGCATTTCCTACGTCGCCAAAGATCAAAACTGCGAGAACCGATACAAGTATTGCCGGTAATATGTATTGCGATCGTGGGCGCATCATGATTTTCGTTATTCCTCCGCAACGGCCAAGTGCAACGGACGTTCCAGTAACAAACCACTGACCTTTTGTGGGAAAGGAATGAAAAACTCTCGTGATTTCACGAGATCTCGTGGAACCACGACACGACTGATGATAAGAATTATGAGTATGACCAGGTGAGTCTTGACGGCAGTGAAAACTAGATAGAAATAGCGCGGGCTGAAGGTCAACCAGCAGGAGGTTGGTCGAGCAGGCACACTATCGAACGTGGTTGGACCAGATACGTCGAAGCCGAAATTAGTGCCATTTCATTCCGTGCGCAGATGTCATCCGGCGACGCGAGAGAGGTATCGATCCATCGTCGCCAGCGCCCTGCTTCACTGGTCAGTGGAACTTCGAAGGCCAACGGCTCCCAATATCCGTTCATCATGACGTGAAGCATTCCGCCCGCAGGGTCGCGCGCAGTCAAGGCGAGACTGTGGGAGTCGTCACTCCAATCCGGCTGATTGAGTTTGATGCCGTGAATTTGAATATGAGCCTCACTTAGAAAATCGGCCAGCGTCTGATCGCGCCGGCCAGGCTGCACGAGGTGATGAAGGCGATGCGAGACGAGTAGCTTTACGAAGCGATGCACGTCCTTGTGCCGTTCGAGCAGCGACCAGTCGAACCAGTTCGTTTCGTCATCGTGACAGTAGGCGTTATTGTTGCCGCGCTGCGTGCGCCGCACCTCGTCGCCCATCAAGATCATCGGCGTCCCTAACGCAAGCAGGCCTAGCGTGAGGAAATTCTTCACCTGACGATTGCGGAGCTGCTCGACAGTCGTGTCTTCTGTAGGACCCTCGACGCCGCAGTTCCAGCTCAGATTGTTATCCGTGCCGTCGTGGTTCCACTCACCGTTGCTCTCGTTGTGCTTCACGTTATACGAGACGAGGTCGTTTAGTATGAAACCGTCGTGGCAGGTCACAAAGTTGACGCTCCGTTCAGGCCGCCATCTTTGGATTCCAAAGACGTCGGGACTGGCGACCAGACGGTGTAGCAGATGGCGAACCGTGCCCCCGTCTCCCTTCATGAAGCTGCGGATATCATCACGAAATTTTCCGTTCCATTCCTTCCACGCATCTCCAACAAAGCTGCCGACCTGGTAGAGGCCCGCAGCGTCCCAGGCTTCGGCAATCAACTTTGTCCCAGCCAGTACGGGATCCGTTTCGATGTCCCAAATGACGGGAGGATCCAGCATCGGACGGCCCATCTCATCGCGCGACATGACGGATGCCAAATCAAAACGGAAACCGTCTACGTGCATCTCCTGAACCCAGTACCGCAGACTATCAAGGATCATGCGCCGCACTATTGGACGGTTCGTGTTGAGAGTGTTTCCGGTTCCTGTGTAGTCGGAGTATCGCGAACGATCATTCTCGAGAAGGTAATAGACCTCGTTGTCCATGCCGCGAAAGCAGAGTGTTGGGCCAACCTCGTTGCCCTCGGCCGTGTGGTTGAACACCACATCCAGGATGATCTCGATGCCGGCTCGGTGCAAAGCCTTGACCATTTCCCGAAACTCGTCAACTGGCCCAAGCGGATCTCTTCGTTGACTGTAGCCTGAGTGAGGAGCGAAAAATGAAACCGGCGCGTATCCCCAGTAGTTCTTCAAACCGTCCGGGGCGTCCTGCTCGTCGAATTGAAACACAGGCATTAATTCAACAGCCGTGATGCCGAGATCCTGGAGATACGGGATCTTCTCGATTAGACCGGAGTAGGTGCCGCGCTTATCAGCCGCAAGGCCGGAACTCGGGTGACGCGTGAACCCGCCCACGTGCACCTCGTAGATGATGGTCCTAGACCATGGGCGATGAAGCGGAGCATCGCCTTCCCAGTCGAGCTGATCAGGGTCAACTACTATGCTCTTCATCGCGGTGCCGGTGTTTGCGCCCGGCTCGCTGGCCGCGCGCCGGCTGTAGTTCGCGGGAACGACAACGGCCTTTCCGTAAGGATCGAGAAGAACCTTGTCTCCGTCGAAACGAAAGCCTCTTTCCGGCTCGTAAGGACCAGTTACCCGATAGCCGTAGATCTGCCCCGCCTTTAGGCCAGGGACAAATACGTGCCAGTAGTAGTACGTCTGGTGAGTCGAGGAATCGAGTGGGATCGAAGATGACGGGTGTGCATCATCGACGTGATCAAACAGGAGCAACTCGACTCCGGTAGCGTTCTTGGAATAAACGCTAAAGTTTACGCCGCCGGCAGTGCACGCTGCACCGATGGGGAACGGCTTTCCTTCCGCCCCACTCTGATCAGTCAACGCATGCCTAATGTTGCTTATCGCTGACATAGTTTGTAGGAGCGGCACTCCGTGGCCGCCCCGTCTTCCCTCCACGTTATCCAGAAGATGGCATCGGATGCGAG
>Ga0065705_10002266_pt1 | contig 11289 bp, 7 predicted proteins | sample SwibulcommuniRL2_FD_59092 | JGI IMG/M metagenome (GOLD analysis project Ga0065705, IMG submission 59092) | Bulk soil microbial communities from switchgrass field near Rose Lake, East Lansing, Michigan, USA - RL2 Bulk Soil v2 (version 2) | ecosystem: Environmental > Terrestrial > Soil >... | reverse complement strand
GGGTGTTGCCGCCGCCCGCCAGCCGCTCGAGCTATCGGGCTCGACGGCGGCCGGATTCTGGTGGTACGCACCCTCAATTGTCCGCGCCGCGAGGACAGTCTGAAGCTCGTTGGCGTCGACCGATTCCCGACGTTTGGAGGCTGCCTCAGGTTCGCGAGGCTCGGAAAGTTCATTGAACTCGCTGGCGTCCCGCTGGTCGGTGGGTGCGACGAGCGCGTTGTCCGGCGGCGCGCTCATCCGAACGGATCTGAGAGGCTGAATCGGGCCTGATGATGCGACTTCGACCGGATTCAATCCAGCGACGGTCCGGGCAACCGGCGACGCGACCAGCGGCAGAACCATGTCGACGTACTCGCCAACCAGCGGCAGGGCGTTCAGCCGCACCGAGATCACGCCAATCGCGCACGCAGCGCCGACGACGACGAGCCACGAGACGCCGCGCCGTCTGCTCTCCTTTGTATGGAGCAATCGATCGACGCGGCGCACGAGATCGTGCTGGCTTCCGAACAATGCCGGCACGACAGCCGGCGCAAGCCTGATGCGCCCGCGCACTTCGGCGGCGAGCATGAGGCACTGGGCGTATGCCTTTGGAAGGCCGGTTCGCGCGATGACCGATTCGTCGCACGCCATCTCGCTTTCGCGGTTCAAGGCGCGGCCGATGAAGGGAACCGCCGGATGAATCCACAGCACCGCCTGCAACAACGCCTGCGCCAATCGCGCCCAATCGTCACGCCGCTCGACGTGTGCCTGCTCGTGCAGAAGGATCTGATCCAGCTCCTCGACTCTCAACGCCTTGACGAGCGAGGTTGGGAGGGCGATACAGGGACGCTGAAATCCGAGCACCGTCGCGCCCGCGAGCTCGTCGCAGATCATCAACTCTGCCCGGCGTCGCCCGCGCGCGTTCGCTTCCAGCCAGAGCGGAAGCCGCGATTCGATGGCAGCCGGAAACGGCCGGCACAGATCGCGTAACGCGTACACGGCGTGCAGGCTCGGCACGAGTCGAACCAGTTTCACGAGGGCGACCGCGACCCAGGCCCCAAGCAGGATCGAAACAAAGAACGGCGAGAATTGCTGAACCAGCAGGAGCGGCTCCGGCGCGAAACTCATGCCATTGGGGTCTGACCCCCGTACAGGTACAGGTACGGGGGTCAGACCCCCGTACGGGGACGATTCGTAGCCCAGCCAGGTGAGGGCGACGAGGGCCGCCCACCACACCAAGTGCCGCGTCGCGGCATTGAAGCGCTTCGCCTTTAAGAGGATAGCTACGCTCACCGTCAGGACTACCCCCTGCCAGAGCCACGTGATCAGCCACCCCGTCATGAAGCCTCCTCGATCCGCTCTTTCAACTGCTTCACGACATCTGGCGCAAGCTGCTCGTCTTCGAGCAGATTCAGCATCAGCAGGCGCGTCGACCCTTCGAAGAAACGGTTGATGAGCGTCTGCAGCGCGCTGCGGCTCGCGGCGGCACGGCCGACTTCGGGCAGGAAAATGAAGGCTCGCCCGTCCTTCCGGTGCGACACGTACCCTTTCCTTTCCATGATGCGCAGCAGCGTGAGCACCGTGTTGTAGGCGGGTTTCGGCCCAGTGGTGAGAGCCTCCACCACCTCTCCCACGGTCGCCTGACCCTTTTCCCAAAGCACGCGCATCAGACGAAGTTCGCCGTCGGTCATCGTTGGGGACGTGGGACGAGGCATGTTCACCTAATAAATTAAGACTTACCGAGGCTACGCCTCCCCGGGGATTGTGTCAACTATGAAATTAAGAATTGGAGACTTCGGAAAGCGCGTCGCTGAGGATGCGAACCGCGATGTCGGCTTCGTCCCTCGTAAGCACGAGCGGCGGCGAGAAACGAATGGTGTTTGCACCGGCGGCAAGGACCAGCAACCCCCGACGGAACGCGGCCATCACGACCTCGTCGCGCTCGGTCGTTGCTCGTTCTTTCGTCTGGCGATCGCGGACAAGTTCGACACCGATCATCAGGCCGTGCCCGCGCACATCTCCGATAAGGGAATGCCGCTTTGCCAGCTCGCGCAGCCGGTCCTGCAGGTAGCGGCCGATCTCGACTGCGTTCTGCATCAGCCCTCCCTCGACCAGCTTGATCGTCGCCAGCGCCGCCGCAGAGGCGACGGGGTTGCCGCCGAACGTGTTCGAGTGCGCGCCTGTCGGCCAGTCCATCACGTCCTGCCCGGCAATGGTGACCCCCATCGGAAGACCCGACGCGATGCCCTTCGCGGCCACGATAATGTCGGGCTGCACGCCGAAGTGCTCGATCCCGAACATCTTTCCCGTGCGTCCGAAGCCCGACTGCACTTCGTCGGCGATGAGCAGCATGCCGTGTTTTGCGGCAATCTTCGACAGCCCCAGGATGAATTCCTCCGGCGGCACGACGTATCCACCCTCGCCCTGAATCGGCTCGACGATGATGGCGGCGACCTCGTCGGGCGCCACCAGATGCGCGAGGATCTGGTGCTCGATGTATGCGAGCGCGTCGCACGCGACGTTCGACCGATCGCGCCCGCTTCCAATCACTGGCCGATACGGATTGGCGTACGGCGCGTGAAACACGCCGGGCGACATCGGACCGAACCCGTGCCGCTGCACGGTGCGGCTCGACGTGAGCGAAAGCGATCCGAGCGTGCGCCCGTGAAACGACCCGAGAAACGCGATGAGGTTGAAGCGTCCCGTGTGATGCCGCGCGAGCTTGATGGCCGCCTCGACCGCTTCGGTTCCGGAATTCGAGAAAAATGTCCTGGCAGGACCCTTTACGGGCGCGATTCGCGAGAGCTCCTCGCCCAGCACGATCTGCGATTCGTGGTAGTAGTCGGTCGAGATGTGAAGAAACCGCGCGGCCTGCTCGGTGACGGCGCGAACGACGTCGGGATGCGAATGGCCGGTCGACGCGACAGCGATTCCCGCACAGCAGTCGAGATAGACGTTACCATCCACGTCTTCGACGACGCAGCCTTCGCCTCGCGCCATCACGAACGGCGCGCTGCGGGGGTAGGATGGCGACACCACAGCGCGATCGCGCTCGAGGAGCGCTTTGGCGCGGGGTCCGGGCGGCGTCACTTTGATGTCGGGAACGCGCATACTTCAGGCTTCTGGCTTCAGACGTCAGGCTTCAGCCCATATATCGGGACGAGAGCCTGGAGCCCGCAGCCATTCTGATATTGTACCGCCGTGCCTTCGGCGGTCCATCTCATCGGCGTCCCTCTGGACATGGGCGGCAGCCGCCGGGGCGTCGACATGGGACCGTCGGCGTTTCGCATCGCCGGACTCAGCGAGAAGATCGCGGCTCTTGGCCGCGTGGTCGTCGATCGCGGCGATTTGCTGTCTCCCACTCCCGAGACGAAGAAACACGGCGATCCGCGAAAGAAGTACATCAGGGACATTGCGAAAGTGTGCGAACGCGTGTATCAGACCGCGCGCGCGTCGCTCGAAGAAGGCGCGCTGCCGCTGGTACTTGGCGGCGATCACAGTCTTGGCGCAGGCTCCGTCGCCGCATCTGCCGCGCACGCCCGGGCCGCGGAGAAACCGCTCGGGCTTCTGTGGGTCGATGCGCACGGCGACATGAACACGCCGGCGAGCACACCAAGCGGAAACGTACACGGCATGCCGCTCGCCGCGCTGCTCGGTCCGGAGCCGTCAGAGCTGTCCTCCATCGGCGGCTTCTCGCCAACCGTCCTGCCGCAGCACACCGCGCTCATCGGCGTCCGCAACCTGGACGATCGCGAAAAGGATCTCGTCCGCAACTCAGGCGTGCACGTCTTCACGATGAAGGACATCGATCGGCTCGGCGTCGGCACGGTCGCCTCGCAGGCCTTGAAGGCGGTGAGCGACGGCGTGGCCGGCATTCACGTCTCGTTCGATCTGGACGTGTGCGATCCGTCGATCGCGCCAGGCGTCGGTACGCCCGTGAAAGGCGGATTGAATTACCGCGAGGCACACCTGCTGATGGAGCTGTTCGCCGAGTCCGGCCTGCTGCTCGCGCTCGATCTGGTGGAGGTCAACCCGACACTGGACATCCGCAATACAACCGCCGAGCTCGGAACCGAGCTCGCGCTCTCTGCACTGGGTATGAGAATTCTCTGACGCGTCCGCTCTTCTGAACTTCCCTTAGGTATTGACCGGACCAGAGGACAGCCCGCCACAGTTTCGACACGACTCGTACAAATTTCCACGGGATTCCTCGAAGATCTGAACGCCGTACCGTTGGCGCGACTTTGGCAGAACTCCGCTCGGATGCGTCCAGCCACCTTCTTTCAGGAGCTCCCCATGCGGCAGATATCCCGCCAACTTTCCCTCAGTGCCCTGTCGGTCCTTCTCATCGTGTGTGCGGCGTCACCCGCACAGGCGCAGTATTTCGGCCGCAACAAAGTGCAGTACAAGGACTTCAAGTTTGAAGTGCTCAAGACCGAGCACTTCGACGTTTACTTCTACGACGAGGAGAGCGAGAACGCGGCTCGCGTCGGCCAGATGGCCGAGCGGTGGTACGCGCGCCTGTCCAAGGTCTTCGACCACGAGATTCGGTCGCGTCAACCGCTCGTGCTGTACGCCTCGCATCCGGACTTCGAACAGACCAACGCGATCGGCGGCATGCTCGGCGAAGGTACGGGCGGCGTCACCGAAGGCCTCAAGCGGCGCGTCGTGCTGCCGCTCGGCGGCACGCTCGCGGAAACGGACCACGTGCTCGGCCACGAGCTGGTCCACGCATTCCAGTACGACATCTCGGCCCAGCGGCCCTCCGGTGGCGGCATCGGCGCAGGTATGGAGCGGCTGCCGCTGTGGTTTGTCGAAGGACTCGCCGAATATCTGTCGATCGGCCCGGTCGATCCGCACACGGCGATGTGGCTGCGCGACGCCACACGCAAGGAGGAGCTCCCGCAAATCAAGAATCTGGACAGCGGCGAGTTCTTCCCGTATCGATGGGGGCAGGCCGTGTGGGCCTACATCGGCGGAAAGTACGGCGACGATTTGATCGGTCAGATTTTCAGCAGCGCGGTTCGCGACGGCGACGCCATTGAAGCCATCAAGCAGGCGACCCTCATCGAGGACAAGGAGCTCTCGGCGAACTGGCATGCGGCCATACGCGAGCAATACTCGCCGGTCATGCAGGCCACAGCGCGCGCGCACACGTTCGGGCGCCCACTGAGCGCGAACGACACGGCGAAGAGGACCATCGACGTCTCGCCGTCTATCAGCCCCGACGGCCGGCACATCGTGTACTTCTCGGCGCGAGACGTGTTCTCGATCGACCTGTATCTCGCGGACGTCGCAACTGGAAAAATCGTGCGAAAGCTGGTCGATACCGCCCTCAATTCGCACTTCACCAGCCTCCAGTTCATCGGCTCGGCGGGCGCATGGAGTCCCAACAGCCGCCAGTTCGTGGTCGGCGGCATCCACGCCGGCAAACCGGTGCTGGCCATCCTCGATGTCTCGAGCGGTGACGTCGTCCGTGAAATCGAAGTGCCCGAGGCCGGCGAGATTCTCAACCCGACATGGTCGCCCGATAACACGTCCATTGCATTTTCGGCGACCGTCGGCGGCGACTCGGATCTCTTCATTCTCGACCTGGCGACCGGAAAGAGCCGGCGTGTCACGAACGATCTGTTTGCCGACCTGCAGCCCTCATGGTCGCCCGATGGCGATCGCATCGTGTTCTCGACAGATCGTTTCACGACCGACGTCAAGCTGCTGCGGGCGGGCGACTACCGGCTGGCGCTCTACGACGTGGCAACCGGCAACATCACACCGTTGTCCACGTTCGCCGAGGGCAAGAACATCAACCCGCAGTGGAGCTCCGACAACCGGCGCGTGTTCTTCGTCTCGGATCGGAACGGTATCAGCAACGTGTATGCGGTGGACACGTCCTCCGGTGCGATCACGCAGGTGACCGACATGGACAGCGGCGTCAGCGGCATCACCGCGCTGAGCCCGGCCATCTCGTCGGCCATGGACGCCAAGACGCTGGCGCTGAGCGCTTACGAGGAAGGCAGCCACCACATCTACCTCATCGAAGCCGATCGGCTGGCGGGGACGCCGGTCGTCTCCAACGTCGAACGCCTGCAGGCCTCGACCCTGCCGCCCGTGCCGCGCGAGTCGATGGTCGCGACGCTGTTGAGCGATGCCACGACCGGTCTCGCCACCACTCCGGCCGAAGTCCAGCCCTACAAATCGACGCTGAAGCTCGACACCGTCAGCCAGCCCTACATCTCGGCCGGCATCGATCGGTTCGGCGGCTCGATCGGCGGCGGCATCGCGTTCCAGTTCAGCGACATGCTCGGCAATCACAACCTGTACGCGCAGGTGAACGCCGACACCTACGGCGCCGGCGCCTCGGAACTGCTCAAGAACACCGGCGCCGCCTTGTTCTACACAAATACGGCGAAACGCTGGCACTGGGGCGTCGGCGTCGAGCAGTCGCCGTACCTCGCCGGGGGATACTCAACCGCGCAGGGCGTGGTGAACGGCCAGTCTGCGATCGTCGAGCAGACCATCATTCAGCGGCAGATCAACCAGGGCGTCACCGGGGTCGTGTCGTATCCGTTCAGTCAGAACACCCGGCTCGAGCTTGGTGGCGGCTACATGCGGACGTCGTACGAACAAAGTGTCCAGACGACGGCGTATTCACTCCGCACGGGCGGGGTGATTTCCGATGACAAGGTGTCCACGGATCTCATCGATCCCTTGAACATGCCGTCGGTGACCACGGCACTGGTGACCGACCGCTCGATCTTCGGCGCGACAAGTCCCGTGGCCGGCGCCCGCTCGCGTCTGGAGGTCTCGCCGACCTTCGGCGACTTGAACATGACGTCGGCGCTCGTCGACTACCGGCACTACTTCATGCCGGCCCGGTTCTACACCATCGCCGTCCGGGGCCTCCACTACGGCCGCTACGGCGCGGGTGCAGAGGACTCGCGTCTCATCCCGCTCTATATGGGATATCCGGAGTTCGTGCGCGGGTACGACGTCAACACGTTTGAGGCGGGCGAATGCGAATCGGCCACGGTGTGCAGCACCTACAATCGTCTCGTCGGCAGCCGGATGCTCGTCGGCAACGTCGAGTTTCGCTTCCCGCTGCTGCGGCCGTTCCGCGGCGTCGACAGCAACGTGTACGGGCCGGTGCCGGTCGAAGTGGCGTTCTTCCTGGATGGCGGGGTCACCTGGAACAAGGGTCAGAAGCCGTCGTTCCTCAACGGAACGCGCGAGCCGGTGACGAGCGGCGGCATCACGCTGCGCACGAATGTGCTGGGCTTCGCGGTGGCGCAGATCGATTACGCGCGGCCGTTCGACAGACCAGGAAGGGGTTGGATCTGGGGCTTTTCGCTGACGCCGGGATTCTGAGTATCCCACATTGGAAGATTGGGGAGATTGGAGGATTGAGAGAGTGTTGGCGGATTGAAGAGTGAAGATTGGCAGAATCGCACAATCGCCATTCTTCAATCCGCCAACATTCTTTCAATCCAACAATCCTCCCCAATCTCCCAATGCACGAACTAGTGAGACCGCGTGAATTCGGGATGAGGCATCCACCGCAGGACGTTTCCGGTCAGGCTTCCCACGAAGATGTCGCCGTTGGGCGAGCCGTTCACCGAGTGCCCCGGCGATTCCATCGAGCCCAGCACCTTCCCGCTTTCGAGATCGATCTTCATCAGCCGGCCCGCCAGTGTATCCGCGGTGATGTTCTCCACGTTGTTGCGGTGCGTCAACACGTACATCTCGTCTTTCGGTGAGATCCAGATGCCCTGCGTCGAGCCGAGATGGTTCCAGGTCTTCAGCAGTGTCCCGTTGGTGTCGAAAATCTGGATCCGGTTGTTCTCGCGGTCGCTCACATACGCGCGATCCTTCGAGTCGAACTGAATCGAGTGCACCGTGCGGAACTGGCTCGGCCCGCTGCCGGGCGTGCCCCACGACTTGACGTACTTGCCGGTCTTGTCGAACTTCGCCACGCGGCTGTTGCCGTAGCCGTCGGCGATGTAAATGTTGCCCTGCGAATCCCAGTCGAGGTCCGTCGGGCTGCCGAACGACTTGTCGTCGTTACCGCGCACGCCCTTGGTCCCGATCGTCATCAGGAGCTTGCCGTCTGTCGTGTACTTCAGAATCGCGCCGGCGCGATCGACCACCCACACGTGGTTCTCGGCGTCGACGCGCACGCCGTGCGGATCGTCGATGACGTCCTTGCCCCACGAGCGCAGGTAGTTGCCTTCGGAATCGAACACGACGAGCGGGTCGATGTCGTCGTTGCGGTGCAGCACGTAGACGTTACTCTGGAGGTCATTGGCCACCATCGACACCCGGCCGAAGTACCACCCCTTGGGCATCGGCTTCCACGCGCCCTCCTTGCCTCTCACCCCGACGGGCGCCTCTACGCCGAATCGCAGGTGGACCTTCACGCGCAGCAGTCCGCCTTCGTGAGCGCTCCACGCTTCGCTGACCCACCCCTGTTCCGGGGCCTTCGAAGCCAGTCCAGATGGGTGCGGGGGCTCTGCCCCGCGCGATCCGCCACCGCCGCCACGTCGCTGTTGCTGTGCCACGACGGCCACCGACGCAGCAAGGCAGATGAATAGTACGAGCTTCTTCATGGTCTCTTCCTCCAGCAGGCTTACACCAAATGGGATTTGCGGGCAGACGATAACACGATCGGCCTAAAGGCCGACACTACAATGTTTTAACTTTGGAGTTCAAACGAATCGCGAGAGCGTCGCGGTCACCTGGCGCTCGCCGCGATGGGCGCGCCGCCACTGGACCATGATGGGCGTCTGGTAGGTACCCTCCACGACCGCACCGCGGCCGTGGGCTTTCGTGTCGGACACGAGCAGATCGACGGAGCGCTTCATGCGGAGAAAGCGCGACGCGGGAACGGCCAGCGCCTTCGACAGTACACGCTCGATGGCCGACTCGGCGAGGCCCAGCGTGTCGACGAGACGGTTCACCGCCCTGACCAGATCGTACTTGGCGTAGTCGAACGCCTTCGAGGGAACGGCGCGCGGGTCGTCCCACGCATGCTTGGCCTTCTGCGCCGCGAACCGCATCGGGTTCTTCAGGACGTCGGCGAGGTCGTACCGCATCAACAGCGTTTCGTACTCGTTCACGGTGAGGCTGGCGAACTGCTCGCCCGGGCCGAGGCTGAGACGAACGCGGCCTTTTTCGACACCGTGCTTCCTGAGGAGCTCGTCGATCTGATCGTACAGGCCGAGGCGCGAATCTTTCAGGTTCACGGCATCAACCGGGTGCGTCCTCGACACCGGCACGTGGAGCGTCGTCTTGGCGATTTCGATTTCGCTGTTGTAACCGACGAGCGTGGTCGTCCGCCGGCGTGGCTTTCCGGCGTTCACCCCATCGAGATCGATGAACGACACAGGGCCGGGACGCCGCGTGACGTACGACACGCACGCGCGCAATCCGCTGCCGATGAACGCGAGGTGCGAGTCCGCATTCGTCGGCTCGATCGGACGCTGCTCGGCCGTCAGTTCGGTACGGCGATCGAGATCGTCGTGCTGGTAGCCGGCGCCTGCCGGAAAGACCGTCGTGAACAAATCGATGTACGGCCGGACGGCGTGCGGTCCGGAGCCGAGACGCGCCGCGAAGCTCTGCGGAAGGTAACCGGCGGTCGTATGCAGGGAACAATACAGGCAGCGGTTGTACTGCTCGAACACGTCCCCATAGGTGGCTGTGGCTTGCGCCCGGACATCAATGACGTCGAGTCGGCCTCGCGGTGTGATGTCGAGACTAAGTTCGAGAGGTGGCACCGAGGCCCTTACTGTAACATTTGGAGGCCCAAGCGCGCAAAGGCTCGTACGGATTTTGCACACTCCTACTGGCGTGAATCGTACGCGTACACGAATCCTTACACTTTTGCTTGGCGCCGTGCTCGGCGCTGTCATCCGCTCGACAGCCGTCGGCGCTGACGACCCGCGCCCACGCGAACGCTTCAGCGCGCGGTCACTGGTGTTTCCGTACGACCAGGGTGCGATTTTCGCGCTGCCGGGTGAGAAGATTCCCCTGGCCGTCAGCGCACCGCGCACGCGTCTCCACAGCGTTAACGCCCCGCAGGGAGGGCTCACGGCGGTCGGACCCAACCGGTGGACGTGGGAAGCGCCGGCGAGGCCCGGTGTGTACGAGATGAAGGTCAAAGATCCGGCGGGCAGCACCATCGCGGACTTCTCTGCGTTCGTCATGGTGCCGGCCGCAGCGGTACGCAATGGCGTCCTGAACAACTATCGCATCGGCTTCTACCCCGACGCGCCGCTGAAGGGCAACCCGATTTACGTTCCACCGAAGGGATTTGTCGAAGTCACCGACGAGAACGAAGACGAAAAGGTCTCCGAGAACTTCCGCATCAAGCAGTTCGTGGCGAAACAGGAAAGCGGCTTCCCGAAGTACGTGGTGCTCGACGAGCGGCTGGTGTTCCTGCTGGAAGCGATTGGACGCCATCTCGAGTCGCGCGGCTGGGATGCCGATGACATCGTCGTGATGAGCGGATATCGGACGCCGTTCTACAACAAGCTGCTCGACGACACCGCCTACAGCCTGCACCAGTGGGGGCGCGCGGCCGACATCTTCCTCGACAAGGATGGCAACGGCAGAATGGACGACCTCAACAAGGACCACGTCGTCTCGAAACAGGATGCAATCGATCTGGCGCAACTGCTCGAGTCGCTGGCCACGACGGCCGAACTGAGCGGGTTCATCGGCGGGGTCGGTATCTACGATTCGACGCCGGCCCACGGCCCCTTCGTGCACGTGGACACGAGGCCGTGGAGGGCAAGGTGGTAGGAATCTATTCCTCTTCCTTCTCCTTCTCCGCGTCCTCGTCCTTCAGGGTCGCATCGTCCTTCAGGGTCAGCTCGTCCTTCACGTTCAGATCGACGTCCAGTCCGGTATCTTCCTCGTCCCGGAACCGGGCGTCCTCGTCGACGCTGAACATCCGGCCGCTGAGCCGCTCCTTGAGTGGACCGCGGGCTTTGCCTTCCTGGTTCCGGCTCTTCGCGAAGTTCGATCCACCGCGACCCTTGGGCGGCTTGTTCGGACCGAAGTTGCGGTTCCCATGGTCGCCGCGAGGCTGACGGTACGGACCGGCATCGCCCGGAGGCCCGCCTCCCATTGGCGGCCTGGGACCTCCACCCATCGGCGGTCGCGGTCCCGAGAAGCCTCCGGCGCCCATCGGCGGCCGGGCCTCGCGCGGACGGGCCTCGCTGACCGACAAGGGCCGGCCCTTGAACGGCTGGCCGTGCAGCTGCTGAATCGCGCGCTCGGCAACCCCGCGATCGTCGTAGTCGACGAAGGCGA
>Ga0065705_10104772_pt1 | contig 11302 bp, 4 predicted proteins | sample SwibulcommuniRL2_FD_59092 | JGI IMG/M metagenome (GOLD analysis project Ga0065705, IMG submission 59092) | Bulk soil microbial communities from switchgrass field near Rose Lake, East Lansing, Michigan, USA - RL2 Bulk Soil v2 (version 2) | ecosystem: Environmental > Terrestrial > Soil >... | reverse complement strand
CTCGCCGAACAACTTTTAGAGGAAGAGGATGAAAATGGCGCTTCTTGAAGTAAAAGGCATTACCTCTGGTTATGGAGAGGTGCAGATCCTGTGGGGATCCACGATGAGCCTGGAAAAGGGCAAACTGACCTGTCTGGTAGGCGGTAACGGAGTCGGGAAAACAACGCTGCTCCGTACGATCATGGGACTCATCCAGCCGTGGAGCGGTACGGTGTCCTTTGATGGACGCGATGTCAGTAAGCTGCCCGCCTACACAAAAGCAGAGATGGGACTGGTTCTCGTCCCCGAGGGCAGACAGCTATTTACCGATATGACGATTTATGAGAACCTGGAAATGGGAGCCTCGAACCAGCACGCAAGACCCAAGTTCGCCCGCAACCTTGAGCGCGTTTACGAGATGTTTCCGCGCCTCAAGGAACGCAGCACCCAGAGGGCCGGCACCCTGAGCGGCGGCGAACAACAGATGCTGGCAGTAGCCCGCGGCATCATGGCTGATCCCACCATACTATTCATCGACGAATTGTCGCTTGGGCTCGCCCCTGTCCTGGTATTACAGCTTTTTGAAAGCCTCAAACGGCTGCGTGAGCAGGGCCTCACCATTTTGCTGGTAGAACAGAACGTTCATCTTGCGCTCGCGATCAGCGACTATGGCTACGTGATCGTCGAAGGGAAGATTCCATTGGAGGGACCTGCCCGCAAACTTATCAAAGATAAACATGTACGTGAGGCATATTTGGGCTTATGATCGTTAAAAGCGCCAGAACATGACCTTAGGCACTCCTTTTCAATGACAGCAAACCGGACAAAGTCGCGTATAATAACTTTGTAACTATTTTCACAAACAGCGACTATTGCCGCTTGTACCATGGAGGTAAAATGTTTGTCGGTGAAAGAATGTCCCGTCCTGTGATTTCTGTAACGCCGGATGCGTCCATAAACGATGTACTTGCAATGTTTAGAAAGGAGCATATCCGCCGCGCACCGGTCATGAAAGACGCCAAGTTGGTTGGCATTGTCTCCGAACGAGATCTGCTCAACGCTTCGCCATCACCTGTTACGAGCCTGAGCATCTGGGAAATGAACTACTTGATCAGTAAAGTCAAGGTCAAGGATGTGATGTCCAAAAAAGTCATCACCGTAGACGAGGATGCACCCATCGAGGAAGCCGCGCTCATCATGGCTGACAAGAAAATTGGAGGGGTTCCCGTCGTCAGTTCTGGTAAAGTGGTAGGAATCATTACGGAGACAGACCTGTTCAAGGTTTTGCTTGAATTCATGGGCGCGCGTCAGAAGGCTTTGCGCGTCACAGCCACCCTGGAAGACAAACCTGGTCAACTGGAACGCCTTACGAAGGCGATCGCACAGAATGGAGGAAACTTCATTTCGTTTGGCATGTTCTCGGGTCCGGATGCGAATTCGAGAGTTGTCACCTTCAAAGTGGAGGGAATGAAGAAGAATAAGGTGAAGGAAGTTCTCGAACCGATTGTCATGAAATTCTGGGACATGCGTATCATCTAGGAAGTTACCCTGCGGAATCACCTTACAGAAAGGAACCAGGTCGACGACCTCCCTGGTTCCTTTCTGGTTTATAATCATGGGAAGCGGGGAAATGGTTTTCGATCATCGCACTCTCATCACAGGCAAATAGCATAATTCGTTGCATGTATTGGAGGTAGATATGTTTAATCACATCCTTGTGCCATTGGATGGCTCATCCCTGGCAGAGTGTGTCCTGCCGCACGTGATGGCAATTGCGCCCGTGACCAATGCCCATGTGACCCTGATCCATGTGCTGGAGCATCCGGAGGACCGAAACGGTAATTCTCCCATTGACCCGGTTGGCTGGCACATGCGAAAACAGGAAGCCCAGGCATATCTGGAGCAGACCATTGAACAGCTTAAGAAGTCGGGCATGGAAGCATCTCACATGCTGGTGGAGGGCAAATCGGCTGAGAGCATCATAGACTTTGCCCACGCCAATCAGGTGGATCTGATCGCCCTGAGTACTCATGGACGCACCGGCCTAAGTGGCTGGAATGTCAGCAGTGTCGTCCAAAAAGTCCTGCTACGTGCCTTTCGATCCGTTCTGCTCGTACGCGCCTATGCGTCGCACATCGAGGAGGAAGTTAAGTACAAGCAACTCTTTATCGGTTCTGATGGGTCGACGCGCGCCGAATTCATTCTGCCCGTCGCCATTGGACTGGCGCAATTTTACAAGTCACAGGTAATCATTGGCACAGTCATCGAAAAACCGCAGTTTATTCAACGCATGCCTCTCTCAGAAAAGGATGCAAAGATGATCAACCAATTGACTGAAAAGAATCACAAGACTGCGACCCACTACCACGCACAGATCACAACCCAGCTTTCGCTAAAGGGCATCGAGGTCCAAAGCACGGTGCTTGTAGCGGATCACGCGATCAGCGCTTTGCACGACATGGCGGATCAGTCGAAGGCGGACCTTGTCATGCTCGTTGCCCACGGGAATTCGGGGGAGCGGCGCTGGCCGTATGGAAGCATTGCCACGAGTTTTATTGCACACGGCAATACGCCGCTGATGATCATGCAGGATCTTTCAGAAGGTGAGATCGAGCCAACTCACGCCGAACAGGCAATCCGCGATGCAAAGGGACATTAGCTCATGGTGCAGACGGCGACACAAACCGATCAAAACATCCTGTTGCAAGGTGATGCGCTGGCTTTTGAGCTGGCAGAGCAATTAAGAGGGGCCAAACCGCGCAAAGCCGCGTTTCCAATCCTGACGCGGCTGCGGAAACTAAAGCAGTTTTTCCAAACTGCCTACAGCTATTTTGAGCAGGCAAGCAAGACCCAGATTGCCGTGCCCAACGCGGCAGAATGGCTTCTTGATAATTTCTATGTTCTGGAGCAGGCAATGCGAGTCGTAGAGGATGACCTGCCTGCCGATTACTACTCCCGCCTCCCAAAAACAGACGACGCAACGCGCATCCAAATTATTGCGCTTGCGATCAATCGTGAGACTCCCCGCTTCGGCATCGAACAAATCAAGTATTTCATTCAAAGCTTCCAGCGCACGACACCATTGCAAACTGGCGAGTTATGGGCGCTGCCACTCATGCTCCGCCTGAGCGTGATGGAAACCCTTGCAGATGGCCTGGCTGAGATCACCAAACTGCCCTGGGATCAGCCCGCGCTACCAAAACTCTGGATGGAATTCAAATCTGCTCAAGGTTTACTCAAGGTGGATTCCGAAACAAAGGTCGTTCACTCTATCCTGAATCTGCGTATGATTGCCACCCTGGAGTGGAAGGAGTTCTTTGAGTCCACGAGCGTACTGGAGCAGACTCTGCGCCGTGACCCCGTCAACGTATATGGGAATTCTGATTTTGAAACCCGCAATCAATACCGCAGCATCGTGGAAGAGCTGGCACGCGGCTCTTTACGCGACGAAAACGAGATCGCCCTGGCGGCGATCCAACTCGCGGAAGCTGGCAGCAATGCGCGTGAGCAGCACGTCGGTTACTATTTGATCGCCGAAGGTCGTCCAAAGCTCGAAAAACTGATTCAATTTCGCCCGTCTGTACGTGGACGTTTGTTGACTTTTGTCCGCCGCAATCCCACTTTCCTTTATCTCGAGATCATCGTTTTTCTGACTCTTCTCTTCGTTTCGGCAATCGCGTTTTTTGCAATCTATTCCGGTGCCACGCTCGGACAAATAATTGTCGCGGCAATCCTTGCCATCATTCCCGCCTCTGCGGTAGCGATTGATTTTGTTAATTGGCTGGTGGTTTCGCTGATACCGCCGCGGACGCTGCCCAAGCTGAACCTTGAAGCAGGTGTACCGGCGGAATACAAGACAATGGTGGTGATCCCGTCGCTTTTGGCTGCAGGGCGGGATGTCACATTTCTCATCCGTCAAATTGAGCTTCATTTTGTTGCCAACAGCGACCCAAATATTTCTTTTGCGCTTCTCACCGATTTCGCAGATGCGGCTGAGAAGCAGATGCCCCTTGACGATGAATTGATCGGGCAGGTGACAGCAGAGGTCGAACGACTGAACGGGAAGTATGGCAACGGGACTTATCGTCCCTTCTATCTATTCCACCGGGAGAGGACCTGGAATCCAAGCGAGGAATGCTGGATGGGCTGGGAAAGGAAACGCGGCAAGCTGGAGGAGTTCAATAAGCTGCTTCGAGGCAGTGGCAGCACTTCCTACAGTACCCAGATCGGGGACCTGAGTAGTCTCGAAACAATACGATATGTGATCACACTCGATGCGGACACGCTGCTGCCGCGGGAAAGTGCACGTCGCTTAATCGGTACGCTGGCTCATGTTTTAAATCGCGCCGAGTTCGACGCCAGCGGTGAGATCAAGGCTGGGTACACCATCCTCCAGCCGCGGGTCCAGGTGAAACCCGCCGTTGTCAATCAATCGACATTCACGCGCGCCTATTCCGGCGACTCGATCATCGATTTGTACACGCGTGCCGTTTCCGACGTATATCAGGATCTGTTCGGCGAAGGGAATTTTGTCGGCAAGGGCATCTATGAAGTGGATGACTTTGAACGAAGCCTGGATGATAAAGTTCCCGAGAATCATTTGTTGAGTCACGATCTGTTTGAGGCGCTGCAAGGTTCATGCGGACTTGTGACCGACGTCGTCCTATTCGAGGATTACCCTCCACATTATCTTGCATACACCGACCGGATGCATCGCTGGGTACGGGGCGACTGGCAATTGCTGCCCTGGCTGAGTCAGCGGGCGCCAAGCCGAACGCAGGGAAAAGTTCGCAATACGCTCTCGCTCATCGATCGCTGGAGAATTTTTGACAACCTGCGACGCAGCCTGGTAGCAGCTTCCACCCTGGTCCTTCTTATCGGAGGTTGGCTCCTGCTGCCAGGGTCGCTCCTTGCGTGGATGTTCTTTGCTCTTGCCCCTTTTCTGATGCCGATTGTCTTGAATCTTATTTCGGAGGTACGTCGCAGCATGCGAAACCAGGAATCGAACGTGGTGACGCGTCCAATCCGATTGGCTGCTCTACGTGCTTTTTTTGAAATCATTTTTCTGCCTCACGAATCATGGATCTCCCTGGATGCAATTGCTACAACTTTCGTCCGCCTGTATTTCACCCATCAAAATATGCTGCAGTGGGTCACAGCAGCGCATACGGTTCAACTGTTTGGCAAGCGATTAAAGGTCAAGTCGGCATGGCAGGCGATGCGAGGTTCCCCATTATTTGCCGCCGCGTTGGGCGTTGCGGTTTTCCTGGAAGACCCGCGGGCAGTGCCGCTGGCTGCTCCACTTTTGCTGGGCTGGTTCGCGTCGCCTTTTATTGCCGCACGCATCAGCAAGCCGGACGTGCATGAAGAGATCAAGTTCACTCCAGCCCAGGAGAAAAAACTGCACTTGTTGGCGCGCTCTACCTGGCTGTACTTCGAGCATTTTGTCAGTCCCGAAGACCGCTGGCTGCCGCCCGATCATTTTCAGGAAAATCCGCGCGGATTGGTTCAGCATCAAACATCGCCAACCAATATCGGCTTGATGCTGCTTTCCACTCTTGCCGCACATGACATGGGTTACATGGGTGCGCCCGAGCTTTCCCTGCGCATCCGGGATACATTCGACAGCATGGAATCGCTCGAGCGACTGCGCGGTCATTTTTTGAACTGGTATGACACGCGCACATTAGCGCCGCTATTGCCACGCTATATCTCCACTGTCGACAGCGGCAACCTCGCCGGATGCCTGCTGGTGCTCAAACAGGGTTGCCTGGATATCGGTGAATGCCCCGTCACCAACTGGGACGGCTTTGTCGATACGATAGAGATGCTGTTACGCGTTCTGGACGAATCCGCGATCGGTAAATCGGGAACGCAATTTAGAGAACAGATCAACGCTCTGCTCAGTCAGGCAGAGAGACTGCGCAACCCGGAAACTTTTTCTTCGGGTTTGCTGGTGGAAATTCTCGACGGCGGGTTGGAGGAATTGGAAAGCCTGCTTTGGGATGCGATCCGAAATTCGGAAGAGGAATTGCCCAGCGAGTCGTTGCGCGCCCTGTCCATATGGATCCAAAGGGTTCGCTACCAGTTGCGACACATCCGCTCTGATTTGCAGATCATAGCTCCCTGGTTAATAGCGCTTGCCGACGTTCCATTTTTGCTCGACTCAACCAGCACCAGCGAAGAATTGACCAATGCCTGGAATGAGTTGCTGGCGACGCTCTCGCTGCAGCCCACCATTATCGAGGTTCAACAGATCTGTGATCGCGCCGGGCAGATCCTGGAACAAATCATGGATCTGTTGGATGCCAGCGACTCTGCGGCGTTCAGCTGGTGCGAGGTCCTCGCTTATGACCTTCAATCGGCGAGCAAATTTACCGCCTCGCTGCTTAGTGACTTTGCATCCCTGGCAGCACGCGCCGAAGCCTTCTTCGAAGAGATGAATTTCAGTTTTCTGTACGATCCCAATCGTCGCGTCTTCCATATTGGATACAACATCGAATCGGGCCGCATGGATTCCAACTACTACGACCTGATCGCATCCGAATCACGCCTCGCAAGCTTGATCGCCATTGCCCGCGGTGACGTTCCCCAGCACCATTGGCTGTATCTCGCCCGCCCGCTGACGGAATTGGGCGGCCAGCGAACACTGCTCTCCTGGAGCGGTACGATGTTCGAGTATCTGATGCCAAATCTCTTCTTGCAAAGTTACCCGAACACACTCATGGACCAGAGCTGCCGGGTGGCTGTCGAACAGCAGATTGCCTATGCCACCGAGAATAACATTCCCTGGGGCATTTCCGAATCAAGTTATTACAATTTCGATTCTGCGCAGATCTATCAGTACCAGGCGTTTGGCGTGCCGCGCCTGGGCTATAAACGCGGACTCTCCGATAACCTGGTGATCGCTCCATATGCTTCCGTGCTGGCGCTCCCCTATGCATCCCAGCAGGTCATGCAAAACCTGGCATGGTTCGAGCAGCACAAGATGTGGGGTTTATACGGATTATATGAATCGGTGGATTTCACGCCCGAACGCCTGAAAGTCGCCGAAGATTATGCCGTGATTCGCTCCTACATGGTCCATCATCAGGGCATGATCATGCTTTCGCTGCATCACAGGATCTTCGAAAAGTTAATGGTGCGCCGCCTGCATGCTGATCCGCGCATCAAGAGCATCGAGTTGCTGTTACAGGAGCAGACTCCGGCTAACGCCCCCACCGAACATCCGCGCCCTCAGCAAATGGAGACGGCACGCGGGGCAAATGTGAATGTCCCGCTGGATCCCTGGTATGTCTCTGCCGATGCATCTTATCTTCAAATCCATTGTCTCTCGAACGGAAGCTATAGCTTGTTGATCAGTGCCTCCGGCTCCGGCTTCAGCCGCTGGAACGATGTGGAACTGACCCGCTGGCGCGCCGATGCCACACTTGACGATTGGGGCACTTGGATCTATGTGGAAGACCGTCTCAACGGCAGGCTTTGGTCAATCACCCCTCAACCGACGATGACGCCGGCCGACAGGAGCGAGGTTTCCTTTCTGCCGCATCGGGTCGAATTCGAACGGCAGGATGGTGATATTGTCCTGCGCACGGCGATAGGCGTCGCTCCGCAAGACGATGCAGAGATTCGCCGGATCACGATTACGAATCATGGGAATGAGCCGCGCGTCTTCGCCTTTACGAGCTACGCGGAGATCATCCTGAACCAACAGTCCGTGGATCAGCGTCATCCCGCGTTCAACAAGCTCTTCATCGAGAGCGAATTCCTCGCCGCCGAACAATGTCTGCTTTTCCATCGCCGCCCGCGTTCTGCCGATGAAAAACCAATCTATATTGCCCACTTCTTTACCAGCAATCACGAAAACGTCGAATTGTCAGGCTACGAAACGGATCGGAAGTTTTTCCTCGGACGCGGCGGAACAGTTAAGTCACCGGGCGTTTTCTCGATCGGAAATGAAGCTTCCATGCTGACGGGCCGGACCGGTGCGACACTCGATCCTGTTTGCGCCCTGCAGGCAGAGGTTGCGCTGTCAGCATATGAAACAGCACAGATCGCATTTGTGACCGTTGTAGCATCCTCACGCAGGGAGGCGCTTCAACTCGCGTATCGTTATCGGCGCTGGTCACAGATCAGCCGCTCTCTCTCCGACGCGCGTACTCACTCAGAAAAAGAGATTGCTCTGCTCAAGATCACATCGAAGGAAATTGAACGATACTTAAAATTGCTTTCACCGCTTATTTACCCATCTTCGACACTCCGCGCCAATCCCACCGTACTCGCATCCAATACGCTGGGTCAACCAGGGTTATGGACATTTTCCATTTCCGGTGATTACCCGATCCTGTTGCTGCGTCTGAAAGACGATGAGCACCTGGCTTTGCTGAGTGAGGTGTTACAGGCATACACTTTTTGGCGCCGACGCGGCTTGACGATCGATGTTGCGATTCTCAACCAGCGTGCTACAGGATATGATGAAGATCTGCAGGGCAAGATATTTCGGCTTCTCAACCGCACTGCGAATGCGGACCGGATCAACAAACGCGGCGGGATATTTATGCTGCGTGAGGATCAGATGAATGAAGCGGAGCGGATTTTGCTGCAGACCGCGGCACGCGTCATCCTGGACGGTGAGGCAGGCTCGCTTGGAGAACAGTTGTCGCGGCTGGATGCGAATCTGGTTCGTTTGCCGCGCTTTGTCCCTGTCGAAGCGCCAACTCCTGAAAGGACCACTCCCGTTCCCAGACCGGAGGATCTTTTGTTTGATAACGAATTCGGCGGCTTTACTCCTGATGGGCGAGAATACGTGATTTACCTGGCTGCAGGACAGTGGACGCCCGCGCCGTGGGTCAACGTGATAGCCACGCCTGAGTTTGGCTGTGTCGTCTCCGAGTCGGGCCTTGGTTGCACCTGGGCACACAACAGCGGAGAGAACCGACTGACTCCCTGGCGCAATGACCCGGTCAGCGATCCACCCGCCGAAGCGATTTACTTGCGGGATGAAGATACCGGCGAGACCTGGTCACCCACTCCCCTGCCGACCCGCGCGGGTACCCCCTACCTCGTCCGCCACGGGGCAGGCTATTCGATTTTTCAGCACAGAAGCCACGACCTGGAGCAGACCGTGCGCGTCTTCGTCGCGCCGGCTGAACCGGTGAAGATGATCCAGGTGAAACTACAGAATACCGGTTCGGGCATACGGCGCATCAACGTCGCCTATTTCGCCGAATGGGTGCTGGGGACAACCCATGAGAATACCGCGCCCTACATCGTCCCCGAATTTGCATCGGGACGTTTTGCTCTGTTGGCACGTAACCCATATAACCACGAGTTTCATGAGCATGTTGCGTTTCTTGCCTGCACGCGTGAACCCAGCGCAATTACTGCCGACCGCGCGGAATTCCTCGGCTCCCACGGAAGTTATGCCCGTCCCGCAGCACTCGAACGTGTGGGCATGGCTCCGCGTGTGGATGCGGGTGTGGAACCCTGCGCGGCGATGCAGGTCATGTTGTGGCTGCGACCGGGCGAAGCAAAGGAAGTGACATTCCTCCTTGGTCAGGGTAGGGACCGCCCAGATGCGGAACGAATCATTGGTCATTTCCAGGATATCCAAAATGTCCAATCGGCGTGGGATCAATTAGGCGAGTTCTGGGACGAGCTTCTTGGGCAAATCCAGGTGGACACGCCAAATAGCGCAACCAATATCCTGCTCAATCGCTGGCTGTTGTATCAATCATTGGCAGCACGCTTTTGGGGACGGACAGGCTTCTATCAGTCCAGCGGCGCCTACGGCTACCGCGACCAGCTTCAAGACTCGATGCCTTATGTTCACGCGAAGCCTGAACTCGTCAGAAAGCATCTCCTGGAAGCAGCGCGCTATCAATTTGAACAAGGCGACGTATTACATTGGTGGCACCCACCTACAGGCCGCGGACTTCGGACGCGCTGTTCGGATGATCTGCTCTGGCTGCCCTTTGTCACAGCACATTATGTGGAGGCAACCGGCGATCACGGAATCCTCAAGGAGCGGATTCCGTTCCTCAGCGCCGAACCTTTGAAGGCTGATGAAGATGAACGCTATGGACAGTTTCCCTCGGTGACCGAAGGGACTCTCTACGAACATTGTTGTCGCGCCCTCGCCAAAGGGACCACAGCCGGGATCCACGGCATCCCACTGATGGGCGCGCACGACTGGAACGACGGCATGAACCTCGTGGGCGCAAAAGGCAGGGGCGAAAGTATCTGGCTTGGCTGGTTCCTTTCTGCCACGCTCATGAATTTCGCCCGCATCTGCGAGTTGATGAATGACAATCCACGCGCCGACGAGTATCGCAAACAGGCAGCGAAGATCAATGCCGCTATAGAATTAACTGGCTGGGATGGCGCCTGGTATCTCCGCGCCTATTACGATGATGGCTCACCGCTGGGTTCCAAAGAGAACAATGATTGCCAGATCGATTCGATCGCACAGTCCTGGTCGATTATCTCAAAAGGTGGAAATCCGGAACGTGCCGCGCAGGCAATGGAGTCGCTCTATGAACGGCTTGTCAAACCCAACTATGAATTGATCGAGCTGCTTACCCCCCCGTTCGATAAAACGCCCCGCAGCCCGGGCTACATCAAAGGCTATCCGCCCGGCATTCGTGAAAACGGTGGCCAATATACCCACGCTGCATTGTGGGCGATCTGGGCATTTGCAGAGTTGGGTCAGGCAGACCGTGCCCACGAACTATTTAGCTTTATCAACCCAATCCATCACAGCGATGCGCCGGACAAGGTCGCGCATTATGTTGTGGAGCCCTATGTGATCGCCGCAGACGTTTACAGCGTTGCGCCCTATAACGGTCGCGGCGGCTGGACCTGGTACACCGGCTCAGCCAGTTGGATGTATCGTCTCGGGGTGGAAAGGTTATTGGGTATTTTCCGATTTGCCGATCATCTGGAGATCAAACCCTGTGTCCCCGCTGACTGGAAGGAATATCAAATCAATTACCGCTTCGGGAAAGCGGTCTATCACATTAAAGTAGAGAATCCGGGCGGCGCTACCTGCGATGTTGCTCAGCTTCAGATGGATGGAGAGCAACTAGCCGATCAGAAAATTCCCCTGCGCGATGATGGAAAAGTCCACGAAATTGCGGTTACGATGAAATGAGCGACTACTCTCGCATGGACATCGTGCCCGTAGGGTAGCGGACGGACAGCGCACTTCTGTCCCATAGACGACACCGCCTGATTTGCTCGGCAAATCATAGTTCGCTGCCGCGGAGGGTGTCTAAACAAAAAACTTTACCGGTTGGGTTTACCCCGCGGCGCCATCGAACGC
>Ga0065705_10002300_pt1 | contig 11305 bp, 12 predicted proteins | sample SwibulcommuniRL2_FD_59092 | JGI IMG/M metagenome (GOLD analysis project Ga0065705, IMG submission 59092) | Bulk soil microbial communities from switchgrass field near Rose Lake, East Lansing, Michigan, USA - RL2 Bulk Soil v2 (version 2) | ecosystem: Environmental > Terrestrial > Soil >... | reverse complement strand
GCGACCTTGGCGCCCCTTCGACGTCGCTCAGGACATGCTTTGCGAGAGATATTCCGAGGTTCGATTGCAGCTCAGCCACGGTAGGTTTTTGGGCGGAGACTCTACGCCGGATAAAGTACCAACAGTGTGAGACACTACACTAGCAACGATGTCGACGATATAAAGTAATTAGGAGTAGTCGTTAGCGTGACGTGCTGGCGGGTCGGTCTTGCACGACGTTGGTCACTGCCGGGGAGTTTTGCAGGACACGGAGAGCGTCCAGCCCGACGCGGAGCGCTATTCCAGGGATGCTCCGGTAAAGCCGTAGAACCTTGAATTGAGTACCGCCCAGTTCCGCCAGGATGTAGCTTTGAGCGCTCAAGATCGCTTTTCTTTGCAGTGCGACCAGCTCTTCGCTCATTTGATCTTCCTTTTGCCACGGTGTGCGCAAGCCCGCGAGCACCAGTACGGTACCGTTGTTCGCAGCATTTTTGAAAAGTTGCACCGGCACCTTGTCCGAGGACGGCGCTTCATCGGTGTCTGCGGCGGGGCGGTCGAGCAAGACGTTCACTACGTTCGTCGAGTGCGCCAGCTCCGCCAGCGCGTCAGGGCCGACCTCTAGGGCAATGCCCGGAATGCGGTCATAGCGACGCGTGATTTTGTAGGACTTGCCTAGCAGTTCGGAAAGCAAATTGTTTTGAATCGAGGCGATGGCGCCGCGTTGGGCTTGAATTTGCTCCTCAGTGAGCGTGGATTCCATTTGCCACGGCACGTTCAGCCCGATCAGCACCAATGCCGATCCATGTTCGGCGGCGTGATCGATGATCTCGGCGGGAATTTTTGGAATCGCTTGAGCCGCCGTCGCGGGCATCATCCCAAAAATAGCGATGAGCGAGCAAATGACCCATAGTGAAATAATATCAGGGAATTTCATGGACGTGACCTTCGCTCGATTAGAGTTAATAAACCGTTCGAGTCACGGGTGAAATGCAGTGTTGTGCTTGCCCGACGACCGATTGTAATCCCTTTATTGTCGCGTTGTCCAGAGTCCGAAGGCAAATTGTCTCGCGGAAAATACCGCGCCGGTCCGGCATCGATGCTGCTATGCGGTAAAACTTGGCCGCGGAGTATTTCTGTTTCGGCGATGTTATGATATTGACGGCGATAGGGAGGATCTCGATGGAAGAGTTGACCAAGCGTTTGTTCGCGGGAATCAAGATTACCAAATCATTGCAGGATGATTTGGACAACCCTGCGCCAGGCACCAAGCATTATTTTGAGGGGGATAACAGCGAATATCTTCAGATCATCAGTCTGCACGACGAAAAATATATCGGCCGTTATCTCAAAGACGGATTTCCCGCCGCCAGTATCGCGGACGTCAGCCGCAATGTTTGCAGTATCGTCAAGCTCATCGCGCGGGGACGGCGCATCGACGAAAACGAAGTGCACATTTTTTCCTGCTGATCTACTGAACTCCCGCCGCTTTTAGATATTGCAGATCGATAAATCGCTCAACGGGCGGCAAGGGCGCCTTGAGCTCTCCTGCTTCGTTCATCACTTGAATGACCTGAGCAAACCCTTTTACGTCGATCTCCCCCTGCTTCGGTACGACGCCGCGATCGGGTTCAAAATAGAGCGCCAGNGTTTGTCGCGCGATATCCTCGGANGAGCCGGTGGTCTCGACAACGAGTCGCACGACTTCGTCGCGGTTGGCGGNATCGCGCATGTAACGAAAGGATGACGCCAGCGCGCGCACATAGNGCACCAGAGNGTCTTTGTTCTTCTGAGCCCAGGAGCGGCGTACGGCACTGACGATAAACTGAAAATGACTCATGGCGTCGGTGGAAACCCCGAGACGAAGGTAGCCTTGTTTCATCAGGATGAAATCTTCCGGTTGACCGAGCGGCACGGCGTCACATGGGCCCTTTCGCAGACACTCGGAACGTGCGGGCGTGCCGACCAGTTCTGTGGTTTTGAAGTCCCCCTCTTTTATCCCGTTTAGCGCCATGAGCTTGCGCGTCGAAATCGAAATCGTGTCGACGGCGAGGGAGAGACCGACGGTTTTTCCTTTAAGATCGGCAAAGGTTTTGATTTCCGGCTTGACGATTAAGCTGTAAATGGGGGTTGCGGTTTCACCCAAAATCGCGACATTGTCCGATCCTTTGAGGACGTCCTGAATCAAGTAAGGTGTAGCCGTGCGGGTGATGTCCACGTCGCCTTTGTTGAGAGCGACCACCATGTTTGCGGCGCCGCCCGGGATGGGCAACATCTCCAAGGTGATTCCCTCACGGTTAAAGAAACCTTGCCTGTGAGCGAGGTGAAATTGCAGCGCGGATACCGTTTTGATGCTCGAGGGAATTTGGCCATAGCGAAGTTTGATGCTCTGGCCGCGGGCGCTTTGGATCGGCCACAACAACAGGCCGACGGTGATCACTGCAAGCAAATGTTTCATGGCTGAACCTCCGGTCACTTCTATGTTCCGCTTCGCCGCGGGTTATAACGCAGGCGCTGTGGTTTGTCCATGTCGATGGTGGCGCTGTGAAGATGAATCGACGCGCCGCTTTTGCTATAACTAGCCGATGCAGATTCTCCAGGTTACACTTTGGATGTACGCGGTTGCGCTCAAGCGGTCCTGGGAGTGCCTGCGCCGCAACTGGGTGGTCAGTTTCGCTCCCGTGGCCTACGGGGTCATTCTGGCAGTGATTGCTTCGATCGTAGCGCCTCTCGGCATGATCGGCGGGTTGCTCTTTTCTCTGGCCAGCCAATCTTGCGTAAGCTCCGGCCTTCATCTCGTCAAGAATTTGGTGGACAGCAACAGGGCCAGCTTTAATGATTTTCTAAACGGCTTTACGATTTATCTTTGGGAGTTGCTGGGCATTGCGTTCATCCTGTGGATACCGCTGCGTGTTCTTGCCAGTGGCTTGGCGACCGTATCCAATGGGGCGTTGATTTATTTCTTGATCAAACTGTCGCTTTACATTCTTCTCAATCCCGTTCCCGAGTTCATTTATCAAACTCGCGCGGCGGCTTTGGAACTGATCAGCGCCAGCTACAATTTCATCGTGGAAAACTGGATCGAATGGCTCATTCCCAATGTGATTTTGTTGGCCGTCGGATATCTTTTGCTGCGGCTTATCGAGCCCTTGTTTTTTGGACTGCCGGGTTTTGTGGCGCTGTTTCTCTATGCCTTGATCACTGGACTTGGGCTCACTTATTGTATGACCTTTCGCGGTTTTTTGTTTGCTCAATTGCACGGAACCACCCGCCGGAGCCGTCTCTATCGCTACAGGTCCCAGAGTTGATCGATGCAATTTGCCATTGCGGCGGCAAACTTGACCTGTCGAGGTTCTTATGGTGTTTTGTTGGGACGCCCGCCTAACCGGTTATGAAAATTACCAGTATTAAAGGATTTTCCGACATCTTGCCCGGCGAGGTGGAGCTTTGGCAGGCCGTGGAGTCGACGGTGCGCCAAGTCTTTCGCGTCTATCACTTTGCCGAGATTCGCATTCCGATCCTGGAGAAAACGGAGCTTTTCAGCCGCTCCATCGGCGAAACCACCGATATTGTCGAAAAGGAGATGTACACTTTCGAGGATCGTGACAGCCGCGCCGCCGAATCGGCCGAATCGGTGAAGTTGACACTCAGGCCGGAGGGAACCGCCGGTGTGGTGCGCGCCTATATCGAAGCGGAGATGTTCAAAGTCGAGCCGGTGCGCAAGCTTTATTACATGGGGCCGATGTTTAGGCGCGAGCGGCCGCAAAAGGGCAGGATGCGCCAGTTCCATCAGATCGGCGCCGAGGCCCTCGGGCGCGGCGATCCGTTGATCGATGCCGAGGTCCTGCTGCTGCTCAATGATTTTTTCCACCGACTTGGGCTGACCGAGCCGGTCTTGCAGATCAACTCTCTCGGTTGCAGCGATTGCCGGCCCGGATATCGCGAGATTCTCCTGGCATTCTTACGCGGGCGCGAAAATGAATTGTGCGACAACTGCCGGCGGCGCATCGAACGCAACCCCTTGCGCGCGCTCGATTGCAAAGAGCCCGGCTGTATTCGCGCGACGAAAGACGCGCCGTCGATTCTCGATTCGCTCTGCCAAGCCTGCCGGGATCATTTCGCGGCCGTGCAGCGCTCGTTGACCGCGACCCGCGTGGGTTTCGCGGTCAACCCGCGGATGGTTCGCGGCCTCGATTACTATTGCCGGACGACGTTTGAATGGACGACGGCGATGCTCGGTTCGCAAAGCGCGGTTGCGGCGGGCGGGCGCTACGACGGCCTGGTGCAGCAGTTGGGCGGGCCGCCGATCCCGGGAGTCGGTTTTGCGCTCGGCGTCGAGCGCCTGACCATGTTGCTGAAAATGCAAAATCAGGCGGCGCCCGGGGGTCCGGCGATCTACATTGCCTGGGTTGGCGAGAAGGCGCGCGATTGGGCTTTTCCGCTGGCGCATCGGTTGCGTGAGAAGGATTTAGCGGTAGAGATGGAAGGCGAAGCGCGCAGTCTGAAGAGTCAAATGCGCCGCGCGGATAAGCTCAAGGCAGCTTCTGTTCTGATTGTCGGCGAGGACGAGCTTGACAAAGGGACCGCGGTATTGCGCGACATGGCGACAAAACGGCAGGAAGAAATCAAAGTGAGCGAGCTGGAGAATGTGTTGACCTCAAGGAAATCAAGTTAATGGCGACGGACCGTACTTATGACGATCAGCTGGGCGATTGGAAGCGCAGTTCTTACTGCGGCGAGCCGCGCGCGGCTTTAGTGGGAAGCGAGATGACTCTGGCCGGCTGGGTGCACAGCCGGCGCGACCACGGCGGCGTGATTTTTGTCGATCTGCGTGACCGCAGCGGCATCTGCCAAATTGTATTCAATCCGGAAGTCGACTCGATCTCGCATGAAAAGGCCAAGCAGATTCGTTCAGAAGACGTCATCGCGGTGCACGGATCTTTGGCGAAGAGATCGCCGGAAACGATCAATCCAGATCTCGGTACCGGCGAAGTCGAGCTCGTCTGCAAGGAACTGCGGTTATTGAACGCGTCGGCGGTGCCGCCGTTTCCCGTCGAAGATGAGACCGACGCCAATGAAAATACCCGACTCAAGTATCGTTATCTCGATCTGCGCCGGCCGCGCAGCCTCGCTCCTCTCATGCTGCGCTACCGGATGACGAAATTGATCCGTGATTATCTCGATGGTTTGGGGTTCGTCGACGTCGAAACGCCGGTGCTGACGAAAAGCACGCCGGAGGGCGCACGCGACTATCTGGTGCCGAGCCGGATCTACCACGGTAAATTTTATGCGTTGCCGCAGTCGCCTCAGCTTTTTAAGCAGATTCTGATGGTCGGCGGGCTCGATCGCTACTTTCAAATCGTCAAATGCTTTCGTGACGAAGATCTGCGCGCCGACCGTCAGCCGGAGTTTACCCAGCTCGACATGGAGCTGTCGTTCGTTCAGGCTGAAGACGTCATGGAGATTGTTGAGGGGATGATCGCTTTGCTTTTCAAGGAGCTGAAAAGTATCGATCTGAAGCGCCCGTTTGAGCGACTGACTTACGACGAGGCGATGAACCGGTTTGGCTCGGACAAGCCCGACATGCGCTTCGGCTTGGAAATACGCGATTTCACTGATGCGCTGCGCAATAGCCAGTTCAAAGTATTTGCCGGCGCGATTCAAAAAGGCGGCGTGGTGAAAGGCGTTCGTATTCCCAAAGGCGGTGAGATGTCGCGCAAGGATCTCGATGACATGACGCCGTTCGCGGCGACGTTCGGCGCCAAGGGCATCGCCTGGACGAAGATTACCGCGGAGGGTTGGCAGTCGCCGGTCGCCAAGTTTCTTTCCCAGGCCGAACAGAACGCCATCGAAACAATCGCCGGCGCGCAGGTCGGCGATGTCATTGTGTTTTCCGCCGACAACGCGAAGACCGTTCACGACGCGCTTGGCAATCTGAGGCTTCACTTGGGCGAAAAACTCGGCCTCATTCCCGAGGATCAATTTGCTCCTGTGTGGGTTGTCGAGTTCCCGCTGATGGAGTTCGACAAGGATGAGAAGCGTTACGTTGCTTTGCATCATCCGTTCACTGCGCCCCTCGACGAGGACGTGCCGTTGCTCGACAGCGATCCAGCCAAAGCGCGCTCGAAGGCCTATGATTTGGCGCTTAACGGAACGGAGGTCGGCGGCGGCAGTATTCGTATTCACCAAGTGGAGCTGCAAAAAAGGATTCTTGGCCTCATGGGGATCGGCGCTGAGGAGGCGGAGGTCAAATTCGGATTCTTACTCGAAGCACTGAGCTTCGGCGCGCCGCCCCATGGCGGCATCGCTTTCGGCATCGACCGGCTGGCGATGCTTTTGAGCGGCGCGAAGTCGCTGCGCGACGTGATCGCATTTCCGAAGAGCCAGCGCGCCGTATGTTTGTTGACGGATGCACCGTCGGACGTGGAACCGCGCCAGCTCCGTGAATTGGGCCTTCGCGTGACGGCTGGCGAAAAATGAGGGAGGCTTATTCGCTTTGAGTCTCTACGGCGATTTTGTTAATTTTGGATCGATTCGCATGATAAAAGTTCTGGCTGTTTTTTTGCTGGTCGTGGCGTGCAGTTTCGGTCCTGGAAATATCCAGAGTCGGCATTCCACGGATTTGGAGACGCGGCGCATCCGAAGAATCGCGATCGTGCCGCCGAGCGCGTTGAGCGGAGAGGTCCGGGCCAAGACTCTGCTGGGGACCGCGCCCGAGCCGAAAAATTCCGAGCGCGATGCCGGTGAAACGCTGGCGCGGGCAGCCCATGCGGCGATGGCGGCCATGCCCCATTGGCAGATTGTTTCAGACCGTGAAGTGCGTGAAGTGGCGGAGAGCTTGCCGCCTGCCGTCGAAGCAACGCGCTTGCGACAGATCGGCCAAGCCGTGTATGCCGATGCGGTGTTGACCGGCCGCGTGCAGCGGTATCGTGAAAGAGTGGGCGATGAATGGGGTGCCAAGAGCCCGGCCTCGGTGGCGTTTGTTCTCGACCTGATTGATGTGCGGCGCGGCGATATCGTCTGGTCGGCGAGTTTTGATGAGACGCAAAAATCCCTGAGCGAAAATATCTTCGCCATCGGCGATATCGGCCAACGCGGCGTTCGGTGGCTGACCGCCGACCAACTCGCACAAGAAGGCGTCAGGAAAGCGACCGCTCAGCTGCACCAAATGATTGGGCACGCGCCAGCTTCGTGAATCCCCGCTAACCATTCGGTTGAGATTGTAGTTCGGGGTCTATTTCTAGGGATGTCCCGATTCGTTCGCTGACCAGCCTGCCCATATCCGCCAATTTTCGAAAACTGCCGCGATCGAGCAGAACGTTCTCGCCGCTCATCAGTACAATTCGCAGCGCCGGAATCGGAAAACTCTGCGCGGCCGTGGAGCCGCCGATGGCAAAGCCGCTGTAAACCTGGTCGATGCCAAGACTGATTTTGCTGATTTCGTTATAGTGGGCGGTCAACGTTATGTTGCGGTACAGGCTCTGGCGGCGCAGCTTCATCTGACGCGCGTCGCCGTCGACTTCAATGGTTCGACGCTGGGAAATCAGAAAGAAAGAGATCCCGAACAGAATAAGATTCATTACCGGGAAGTACCAGAGCGAGGCCGCCGGTCCGGCGAAACCGCGCAGGCGCAAGGCTTCGACGATGGGCACTGAAATGAAAAGGAGCAGCAGGGCGATACCCAAACAAAGAAAGGCCGGGAAGCGGGCTCCCTGCCAGCGGAGCAGAAGCTTGCGCGGTGTCTGTTCGACGACCCGAAAACCGAGACGATTGCCGATCGCTTCGAACTGAGCGGGATTGCCGATCATGCGATGGCTGGCAGAGCGGCAACGGGTGCGGCCGGAAGCAGGTTCAATGTTTTTGGCTCTTCTGATCCTGGTAAAAATCTCTGAAGCGATATTCTTTTAGGTGAATGAGATTTTGATAGGAGCCGAAGCGTTGCGCCGGATCATTGACCTCATCGAGCAAGTCGCGGTGATCGTTTTCGCTCTCGAACACGCGGATTTTCTTGTAAGTGGTCGAACGTTCCGCCGGGATGCGCCCCATGTCTCGAATCAAACCGCGAAACTGGGACGGCTTCATCAGTTGGCCGTAGGACGCCCCGGCCGCCGTGGAGATGCTTTCGTTGATCAAAGTGCCGCCAAAATCATTGGCGCCGGCGAGAAGCGCGATCTGCGAGAGTTTGGGTCCTTCTTTTACCCATGAAACTTGCAGATTGGGAATGTAATTGTTCAGCATCAGGCGCGACACGGCGTACATCTTCATGACTTCAGCGCCACTTGCGCCGCGCCGCAACCCGGGGGGCGGCTTGCGGTGAAACATCGGCGCTTCCTCGTAAATGAAGCTCAGCGGCACGAATTCAGTGATGCCGCCCGTGCGCTGTTGGATTTGTCGCAGGATGTCCAAATGTACGGCTTTATCATGCGAGCTCTCGATGTGGCCGTACATGATCGTGGAGGTCGTCGGGATTCCCAGCTCATGCGCGGTCTGAATGAGCTCGATCCATTGAGCCGTGGCGATTCGTCCCGGTGAAACCAGTTGGCGGATCTCGTCGATCAACACTTCGGCGGATGTTCCCGGCAGGCTGCCCACGCCCGCTTCCTTCAAAGCTGTAAGGTAATCGCGGATGCTGACGCCGGCGAGCGTCGAGCCGTAAAGCACCTCCTCAGGAGAGAATCCATGGATGTGGATGTCGGGCAGAGCTTTTTTTAAAGCCCGGCACAACTTGACATACTGCCAGCCATCCATGCCCGGCGCCAGGCCGGCTTGCACGCACACTTCACTGGCCCCGAGGTCATAGGCTTCGCGCGCGCGGCGGATGATCTCTTCGTCGGGAAGAAAATACCCTTGTTCCGCCAGATGTCCTCTGCTGAAAGCGCAAAACCCGCAAGCTTTGACGCAGACATTGGTGAAATTGATGTTGCGGTTGATCACGTATGTGACCACGTCCCCGACGGTGCGCGCGCGCAGGTGATCGGCAGCGGCGATCATGGCCATGAGTTCGGAGCCTTCGGCATCAAAAAGGCTCGTGGCCTCCTCAACGGTGATGTCCCGTCCTGATAAAGCGCGGTCCAAAATGGCCGCAGTGCGGGGTGAGGTCATGGAGAGTTGTTGCTCGATAGCGCTTTGCAGGTAAGGGAAATTCATGGCGGGACTGTAACTTTTCGGAAGGATAAACTCAACGACGATGGCTCATTCGTCGGGCGCCGGATGCAACCAATAGCGCGTGAATTCCTGGAGAAAAGTCAGGGTTGAAAAATCGCGCATGCGGTCGATGTAAAGCTTGCCGTTCAAGTGATCGTATTCGTGCTGAATGACGCGGGCGTGAAAATCTCTGGCGACAAAATCCAGCGGTTTGCCCCTCCGGTCCCAAGCTTCCACNCGGATGCTTTTGTAGCGCGGCACCCTGCCCCTTAAGTCCGGAATGCTTAGGCATCCTTCCCAGTCTTCCTCAGTTTCGTCCGACAGAGGCGTGATCTTCGGGTTGACCAGCACCGTCAGCGGCACCTGCGGCTTGTTCGGATAACGCGGATTGTCGGCCACTTCGAGCACGGCTACTTGTTTGGATTCGTGCACTTGATCCGCCGCGAGGCCGACGCCGTCGTATTCTTTCATCGTCTCGATCATGTCGTCAATGAATTGCTGCATCAGCGACGATTTCAGCATGCGCTGCGACACAGCGGCCGTGACTTGACGCAGGACCGGATGGCCGAGGCGGGCAACCTTAAGGATTGACATGATGAAAATTTTTTACCACAGGGCATGAGCGGGAGAAAGAGAGCCATGATATTGACAATGAAGACCTAAGGAGTCTATATTCAAGAAGGTCGGATGGCAAAGAAAATTAAGGGAAAAAGCGAACGCAGTTCGCTCATGAACGTTGGGCGGCGGGTCGATTACGCGGTTCGGGCGCTGTCCTATCTCGCCGGGCAACCAGAGGGCAAGATCGTCAGCAGGGCGGACATCGAGAAGAGTCAGGATATTCCATCCTTCTATCTTTCAAAGATTATGAAGGATTTGGTTTCCGGTGGTCTGGTGCAATCCCACATCGGCTCCAAGGGCGGCTTTACGCTCGCCAAAGGCGCCGGCGCAATATCGATCAAAGATGTTTACGAAACGGTGGAGAGGCCGCTCGTCTTGATGGACTGTCTCGAGAAGGGTGCGAGCTATTGTTCCTTTTGTGCGGTGTGTTTGCAAAAATCGGTCTGGGAGAAGGCACAGGAAGTATTGGCAAATTTTCTCGCCGGCGTAAGCATTGCCGAGATAGCCGATGGCGAAGGGCTCAAGCGACGGTTGAGCAAGGCGCCGTTACAAAGAGCGATCTGAGCGGCCGAGGATTTTCGAAAGGCGATAGGATGTTGGATATTCAAGGGCTTCGGGCCAAGGCCGGAGATAACGAGATTTTGCGCGGCATCGATCTGCATGTCGGCGCCGGCGAAGTCCATGCCATTATGGGACCCAATGGCTCCGGCAAGAGCACGCTGGCGCACGTCCTTTCCGGGCGGGAAAACTACCAGGTTACCGGCGGCCGGGTGACTTACCAAGGTCAGGATCTGTTGGCGCTCAGTCCGGAGCTGCGCGCGCGCGAAGGAATTTTTCTGGCCTTTCAGTATCCCGTGGAAATTCCGGGAGTCAGCACGACTTATTTTCTCAAGGCGGCGCTCAATGCCGTGCGGAAACACCGCGGCTTGGATGAGCTCGACGCCATGGAATTTCTCGTGCTGATCAAAGAAAAGATGAGTCTTGTGGAAATGGACCAGGCGCTCCTTAACCGGCCGCTCAACGAAGGCTTTTCCGGTGGTGAAAAGAAGCGCAATGAGATTTTGCAGATGGCCGTGTTGGATCCCAAGCTCGCGCTGCTCGATGAGACCGATTCCGGCCTGGACATCGACGCGTTGCGCATCGTTGCCAACGGCATCAATGCGCTCCGGGGTAAAGACCGCGCCATGATCGTGATTACGCACTATCAACGATTATTGGATTACATCGTTCCGGATTTCATCCACGTCCTTTACGACGGACGCATCGTCAAGTCCGGCACCAAGGAACTCGCGCTCGAGTTGGAACACAAAGGTTACGATTGGCTCAAGAGCGAGCCCCCGACAGTTCACTAATATCGATCGAAGTTTGGTAAATAATGTCGGCAACCGAACACACCGGTCGTTACCTGACGGCCTTCAAAGACTGGCAATCCGCCGCGAACGAAAATTCTCCTTCTCGGCTAACAGAGCTGCGCCAAGCGGGAATCGCCAGCTTTGCATCCCTCGGTTTTCCTACGCCCGGTCACGAAGATTGGAAGTACACCAACGTGGAGCCGGTGGTTTCGCGG
>Ga0065705_10104771_pt1 | contig 11310 bp, 3 predicted proteins | sample SwibulcommuniRL2_FD_59092 | JGI IMG/M metagenome (GOLD analysis project Ga0065705, IMG submission 59092) | Bulk soil microbial communities from switchgrass field near Rose Lake, East Lansing, Michigan, USA - RL2 Bulk Soil v2 (version 2) | ecosystem: Environmental > Terrestrial > Soil >... | reverse complement strand
CACATGTCTGATTCCTTTTTGTAGGAACTGGCAAAGAAAAATATTCATCTCCTACTCGCGCTGCCGTAAATGCCAGTTTATGAGTATTTCCCTTGCAGTCAGGGGTTAATTTTACTTTACACTGTAAATTCGCTAGAGGAACACGCCACCATTCCTAGCCTGTGAACTACTGTTATCGTGGGTATTCCTGAGCAATAGGAGCTTTCTCGAGCGGCTGGATTCTTTTTTCCCTGATACTCTTCAAGCACGAATTTACCGAAGAGTGTGATGAAAATTTGTTTCTACTTGACTTATTCATCCAAGTATGTGTTTATCTATTCTTTACCGGTATACAGATGGATGTTTACCAAGGTGCATAAGACCAAGAATAGGAATTGTCTGTCCACGGGAGAAGAGGATTTGAAAGGTCGTCAGTGAACCAATCAACTTGGACACCGCGCTTGCAAAACGTAGGAAAGTAGAGAAAGCCAAATGTGGCTGTCGATGCCGCATGGATCCATGTGATTGGGCCGGTAAAGCATCATCAACTCTGATCGCCGACATGGCTTATGCAGTCCAGGACCTTACGCTAGTGTAAAGCGCAGCAAAGCGTCTTTCTGCTTGACAGGTCAAAGGTAACCACTATAATACGGGCAATTCTTTTTGAACGACCTTTTCTAGTTTATTTTTCTTTACAAACGCCCGACGCAAGTCGGGTGGCTTTGTTTGTTGCGGAGCTTGGGGATTTTATTAACGGCTTCAAACAATCTTCTCTAATGCACACTAATATACAAACCAAACCTCAGTACACGAAAGGATTAAAAGGTTTGTCTCCTTCGACTGAAATTATTCTCTGATTGTCTATCAGTTTCCATAACAAATTTAACCACTCGTAGATTATAATAATTTACATGTGGTCTATTTTAGGAGAAAGAAATGTTTATTGATCGACGCCAAGAAATTGAATTTTTGAACAGCTTGCTAGAAAGACAACATCCTGGGCCTGCACAAATGGTGTTGTTATATGGACGTAGAAGAGTTGGGAAGACATCTCTGCTGCGGTTTTGGTCCGCTCAATCAGGGTTACCAGCTATTTATTGGTCGGCTGAAAAGGAGCCAGCAGCCTTGCAACGGCGGAAATTGTATGCAGCTTTATTAGGGATGCCAGTGAACCGAGCACCTATTTTTGAGAGTTGGGCAGATGTCTGGGATGCGGCCGCCGAATTAATCGGGCGACAAAAAAATATCTTGATCTTGGATGAATTGCCTTATGCTGCCGAAGCTGATCCAGCGATGCTCTCGGCTCTACAACATGCCTGGGACCATCATTTTAAATCTTCGAAACTAATATTAGTGTTATGCGGCTCCCAGGTCCATACGATGGAAACGCTCTTGTCGCATCAATCGCCGCTATTTGGCAGGATGACAGGACAGTGGCACTTACAACCGCTTACATTTTCAAGCCTGCGCGAATTCTTGCCAAAATGGTCTGTCGAAGAACGTGTCGCTGCATACGCAATTGTTGGTGGTGTCCCAGCATACCTGGAATGGTTGGAACCCAGTCGAAACCTTACGCGCAATATTCGGGAGGTGATGCTTGCTCCCGGAAGCATGTTTGTGGCCGAACCTGCATTTCTGCTTTATGACGAAGTGCGAGAACCAAATATTTATCTGGCTGTAATAAAGGCAATTGGACAGGGAGCTCACACTCTGAACGACATCAGTAATGCCAGCTTGATTGGAAAAGCTCATCTATCTGCGTACCTAGCGCGTTTGCAAGAGCTTTATTTGGTAGAGCGCCGTTTACCTGCCACAATTCCTGTAAGCGGATTGCATAAATCTCGCATGGGACGGTACCATTTGAGCGAGCCGTATTTCCGATTTTACTTCCGCTTTTTAGCACCGTTTCATGATACGTTGACTTTTGATCCGGATCATATTCTGGCACAGGTCAAAGAAGGATTGAGGGCCTTTGTTGGGCAAACTGCATTTGAGGAGTTATCCCGCGCTTGGGTAGTTGGTCAGGGTAAAAAGAGGCAACTGCCTTTTGAGCCGGAGGTGATTGGCAGTCATTGGAGCGCCTCTGTGCAGGCAGATGTAGTGGCTATAAACTGGCATGAGCGACAAATTCTATTAGGGGAATGTAAATGGGGTTCGGAAAGGATTGACCGCCAGATTGTTCGGGAACTGATCGAGAAAAAGACACCAAAGGTAATGCAGAGTTTACCAGATAGTGGGACCGGCTGGCGTGTGCACTATGTCTTTTTTTCTCGTGGTGGAGTAACGCCCGCTGCGCTGACCGAACTTGAAAGATTTGACGGCATTTCGGTTGATTTGGGGATGCTAGACAATGATCTAACAACATGATTTCAAGTCGGTTTTATTACAGAGAGGCTTACTTTACCAACGCTGCAATGTAGGCCGAACTAAGTGAGCGTTTGCAAGCCGAACCTTACCCATATCCTTTCAAACACCGATGGATAGGGATGTAAAGTCACCGTTGGTACTAAAAACGCTATATCGAGCGAGAACTGTGATGGCATTCGGGAAAACAGTACAATCTTTGCTCCTGTTATAGATAGTCAGCGACTTGGGATCGCTTGTGTCTCACATGTCAGTACAATATTCCTTCGATTGGTTTTCGACAAAAGGCGTAACTTGATGAGTCCAGTAACTATTTCATCCTAATTAATCTACATCAGGCTGGACGACAAGGGTCTCATAACAGATCCTTATGAAATGCCTTGAGGCGTGGTGCTTATGTTTCACTCCAGTCGGCATCCAGTAACTCTCTTGCTAATCGCATGGCTTCTCTCTTCGACATGGGATTAAATCCAAAACGATTGAGCAAAGCAATCAGATTTATATGTTCTCCCGGCGCACTCTCTACGTCTGACTCCTGAGGCGTGCGACTCATTTGGTTATCCAGGTCTTCCCATTGGGCGCGGGTGAGTTTGTTCATAGGCTTGTTTCTCCATATACAAGGATGTCGCATTCTTGTTTGCGAAATTGAGGTGATACTACGCACGTTTATCAAGGAGATTCTCGGAAACAAGAAAGTCCAATCAGACTAATTATTTGATTTTTCTCCATTGATGCGCTCAAACTTCTTAACAGTCGGCAGCCGAACGGTACTGCCAGGCCAGCAGACCCTGTGGACGCTCATGGATTTGCAATAGGGTGTTTTCCAACATATTTTCTCTGACAGGAAGATCAACAATACAAGTTAAATTCACCATAACTCCAGGGAAAGCCCCTTGTGATCAGAACGCCTTGCCCAAGTACTAGGCGAGGTTTTAAAGCAATGGGCATGTTGAAAGGCATGCCATTGCCAAAAGCATTAACAGCATGTCCACCCTGAGCAGCATGAATACTACCCCGGTACTGGAAGCCCTTTTGAATATAGTCCCAAGCGAGTTGGCTGACGGCAACATTGTAGAATTAGGCGATTTCGACACCTTCCGTGTCAGCGTTTCGAACAAATTGCTCGCTTGGGTATTATGGTTTATCCCGTTTTTGAACCACTTTCTACTTCATAATTGGAGAAGGTATTGCTTTGTTAACTATATTAATAACGCCCCGGGCTGGGATGATTCTAAATGATTTGGCCAAGCGCGTTGATTTTCTAGATCCCTGCACCGGATAAAACGATCCAAAAGTTAAAACTCTTACAAAGCACACGACTCTACAATTCCGTTAGGTAGTGGCTGGAAAACAAGAAAATGTCTTAAAAAGCTGAAAAACGGCTTTTTGGGGGACTGAAAATCGTAATTCGCCGCGTTGCAGGAGATGTTGTGTAACCTTTTAATGTGGTACTCATCTTGACGAAAAGAATTCCAAATAAGTAATATTGGCATTGGTTAAAAGTCATAGAGTTATATCAAATCATTTATTCAGCTAGATATTCCCTCGCTGGGGAAATTTTACAGGTGCTTCACTCCAACCATCCAAACACAACCAGGAAAAATGTTTCTGGTTATCAACGCAAAACATGGAGAAATTATGTTTGCACTGAAATCCAAAACGGAATTTGTGATCCGCGTCTTGTTGATGGCGGTAATTTTATTCACTGCGTTGGCTCCAACAACAGCCACCGCAATGTCACTACCAAAGCAGCAACAGGTCACCGAACCTTCTGCATCAGTGGCACAGTGGCACAGGGTGCAATAGGTTCAGCCACCAAATACGGCTTACTCTCCATACGCTTGCCAATTGCTTTTCAGGATGAGCTGCCAGGTGAGAGTACGCCTACTATACCACTGACGAAAACAGCTACGGAGACGCCAACACCCGAACCCTCTCTTGAAGCTGCAGTGACTGCAACAGATACTCCAGAAGAAACGCCTGTTGTGGAAGAGACACCAACCCCTTCACCTACATTTGAGAGTACGCCAACGCCAAGTGGCACACCAATCTCTGCCCAGACCTCTACTTTATCAACAGAATCTCCTGCACTCTCAGTAGAATTTTCTGCAACCCCCGACCAAGTAAAAGTTACAGATCAGGTCACCTTTACAGTAAAGATTGTTAATAGGGGATCATTCCCAGCTACTGGTCTTCGTTTCACCAACATCCTTCCAGAAGGATTTAACTTCATTCCGGGGAAGAATAAAAACTTTACATTTGATTCCAGAACACGTGAGTTGAGGTGGCTGGCAGATCAAGGCACGAACCTGCCCGGAGGGGAAAGCCTGATCCTGGAATATGCCATCGCCGTCATTGCTTCCCGAGCGGACGTTGCGCAAATCATTGACACAGCCAGTGTGGGAGCCGATGCGCTAACAGAACCCTTGGTCATTGAGACAACTCTTCTTCTGACTCGATCAGAAACTTCCCTCACCATGTTGAATGCTGACAGGCGAGAAGCAAATGGGCTGAACGGGAAAGTGAAGCTCAAGTTTCCTGAAAGTGCATGGAAGGCACAACAGGCGGTATCGATCCAGGATCTGAGCAAGGATTTCTCAGGGAATGAAGATGGAGAATCCTGGTTGATCTTTGAATTGGATTTGCGTGCGCCAAAAACAAATGATATACAAACGGCTTTCGCTGTAAGCACCGGCGTTATTTCCGAAGACATACTCGAACCTTCTTCTCAAGAAACAGCTACACCTGCTCCGCCTCCTACAGGAGAACCTGCCTCACCCGAGAACGATCAAATCATCCCCTGGAACCCATTGAGGCAGAATTCGAGCAGCCTGTAGAACTCATTGTCTCTTTTGATGGTCTTGTAGATCTCGCAACGATGGGTGCAGATGTAGCTCCCTTCCTCGTCACCCTGGATGAAGATTCAGATACATGGGTGCGCATTCCATTGAAATCCGTTGATCGGGAAGCCAATACGATCTCGGCAGAACTCACGCATTTTTCCACCTGGGGTGTGGGGTTTGGCCCCACCTTCCCGCAGAACGGAGCCAGCGTCTTGCTCTTCAACCAGCCCTATCCCAGTCTCTTCAATGGGACCGCACAATATTCCATCCCAATTTGGACACCTCCTGGGCGGAATGGGATGCAACCTAACCTCACATTGTCCTACTCCAGCGGCACAGCGGATGGAGTCCTCGGAGATATTCAGGCGCCGTGGGTCGGGATGGGTTGGAACATCGATACGGTCGAAATCGCACGAAAGATTACCAATGGAGGTTGTAGCCCCTGCGGGGGTGGTTCCTATGGGTATAAAAACGAATTCATACTGCTCTTCAATGGCACGGGTTATGAACTTATACAGGATACTTCGGATTCAAAGTACTACCACACGAAGCCAGATAGTTTTCTCCGCATTGTACGTCACAATGTTGAATTGGGTAACTTTGAGCCAGCGACGCGCAACGCAAGCGGTGAGTGGTGGGAAGTTCTGGGGAAGGACGGCACCCTCTGGAGATTAGGATGGACTCCGGAGTCAGAACAACTGGCAGCCATGAAGGGTTACCCTGGCGCTGCGACAGGCGCCTGGGCAACTTTGGGTTATGCGGGATATGCATATGATGTTGTGGCAGCGCGCTGGCGCGTCGACCAGGTGCTGGATAGCACTGCCAATCGGATGACGTTTACCTACGAAGAAGAGCCGGAAGGGGTATTTGGAACAAGCGCACTCTATGATCGCGCCAGCTATCTTTACCAAATTGATTACACCAGTCACCTCTGGCAGTCTATAGCACCCGGATATTCCGTGGTCTTTGTGCGTGAAAGCCGTGAGTATCCAGATTATATGGAAGATGTCCCTGGCTGGGATGTCCGAAATGAGTGGGATAACTGGGATTCTCAGCGCCTGGACCGGATTGAAGTCAAATACGGCTCGAGGATCATTCGCACGTATGATCTAACACACGAAGTGCGCAATTACTCTGATGATGGCAAGACCTGGCAGACGACTACCCTTAAGTCAGTTACTATGTCAGGCACAGCGGAGGCAGGCAGCACAGTCACTGCACCCACCATTGAGTTCAGCTATCTAGATCAAAACAACCGGGCCACTTATTCGAACTGGCAGGAATGGGCATATCCGCGCCTCTCTGCGGTTTCCAATGGCTGGGAAGGCACGACCGAGTATTTCTATGAAAATGACAGCCGCGCACATACCTCCTGGTATAACTGGCGCGTAAACAGGGTCGAAACGACCGATGGCGTAAGCACCAATCGCATGAAAACCACCTTTAGTTATAGCTCTCCCTGTTATAACGCTACCGCAGGCTGGTGCAATGGGAGCAACGTAGGAGAGTTGGTTGGCTATGGTCAAACGACGGCAACGACCAAGGATTTCAATGGCACGACCACTTTAGGGGTCGCAGTACATAAATTTATTACGACCAATCCGGCGCAGCCCGGGCGTGAATATGAGGTGCAAAACCAGAACCCCTCTGGCACAATCCTGAGCAAGACCCTTACCTCTTACACTACTTATGTATCTCCTACAACTGGGGCATCGTTTACCTATGCAAATCAGGTACAGAATTATTTGGATGAGACCCTCGTCGGCAGGACTGATTATGCTTACGATATGGCGACGGGGAACTTAACCCTCGAACAGGAATATGAGGGTACCACCTTATCCAGGCAGACGGTATATGAATATGTAATAAACACACAATTGCCGTCCTGGATTCTAAATACCCTTTCACGGCGTATTCTGAAAGATGGAAGCGGTGCAGTTATCAGCCAACAGGAATATGGATACGATGGTCAGCTGCCAGGGGTTGGTGTGCCTACATCCACGAAGCCCACATTAAGCCGTGTTGTCAATGGTTCACAGACGATTGACACGGTCTATGTATATGACCCGTATGGATATGGGAATATTATAGAAACACGCCTCTATAAGAGCTATGGTACAACCAGCAGCCTCCCAAGCGGTAATTACATCTCAAACTTAATGAATTATACAGATGACCCCGCGACAACCGAAGACAATAACCTGCAGACCTACATCACGTCGAGCACGAATCCGCTGGGGCAAATCACACGTACGCACTATGACTACGGTACGGGATTGCCAACCATTGTCACTGACCTGAACGACAATCAAACCACAACCGTTTATGACGGGCTGGGCCGAGCCCTTGAGACGAGGTATCCGGGGTATAGTCAACCCAATATCAGGTATACCTATCCAACTCCTTATATAGTGAATGGCTCATATAGGGTCGATGCGCCATTTTCAGTCAAAATGGAGGTGTGGGACGAAACGGCCAGCCTGTATCGTTCCGCCTGGCAGATCACGGACGGCTTGGGACGCGTGATCCAGACCCAAGGTCCGTATGAGATACCTGGCTATTTGGTTTTGAGTGATACTGCTTACAACGCGCAGGGCATGGTTCAATATGCGGGCTTTCCTCGCACATTGAGCGGCACTGGCGGGAACTACTTTGCACCCAGCTGGGGAAACATTCCACAGACATCTTCGTATTACGATGCGCTCGACCGGGTCACTGCCACCTATTACATGGATGGCAGTGTCGAAACCGCCTATTATTGGTGGCTGCGAACCGCATTGGTGGATCGTAATGGACACAAAAAGGTACAGCAGAATGATGCTTTTGGCCGGTTGAGAAGTGTAGAAGAATATACCGGTAACAGCCCATATACCCTCTATGCCACCACATCATATGAATACGATGTGCGTGATTTGCTCAAGAAAGTAACGGATTCGGCAGGTAGTCAAACAATAATTGGTTATAACGGTTTTGGACGCAAGACTTCAATGAGTGACCCAGACCTTGGTTCATGGACGTATGGATACGATGTGCTGGGGAATTTGACAACACAGACGGATGCACGGAATTGTGTCACCACGGTCACTTATGATGATCTCAACCGGCCTACTCTTAAGTCATATAGCGGACCGGGTGCCTGTGATGGCACGCCGGATGTTACTTATACCTATGACTCCACGACCAACGGTAATGCAGGTATTGGGCGTCGCACCGGCATGAGCGATACTTTCGGCAGTTCAACGGCGTGGTTCTATAACGCTTTGGGTCAGGTTACCAATGCGACGAATAATATTGAGAACACAAATTACAGTATAGATACTGCCTTTGACGCCTTCAGTCGGCCTCTCAGCCAGACAATTCCAAGTTCAGGAAGCTCTGAAACGCTCACCTATTCATATAACGCTATGGGTGCCCTCTCAAGCCTGAGTGGAACAAATACCTATGTTTCGCAAATTCACTATAGTGCTAGTGGGCAGGTCACCGACCAATTATTGGGCAATAACCTGAACCAACAATCCTGCTACGATGCAAATACCCTCTTTCTGACAAATCTGAGAACCTATTCCGGTGCATGGCAACCCTGCGGATACACCGTGTCCAGTCCTCTCATCAACTTTACCTATACCCACCAGCCAAATGGCAACGTGAGTCAGATTGTAGATTCTACCCGCAATGAAACGCTTACCTACTCCTATGATGAGCTGGACCGTTTGCTGGGCGTGAACGGCTCGGATACTCAGAGCTATACGTATGAGCAAACTGGCAATATTACAAGCAAAGGAGCGCCGTCCAGCCCCGGGACAACCGGGTTGTCGGCCTGGTGGACTATGGATGAAACGGCCGGTACCCGCTACGACAGCTATGGCGGGAATGCTCTGACCGATAACAACACGGTCAGTTATGCCGCGGGCTTGCGAGGCAATGCCGCAAGTGTCGCGCCAGCCAATTTGGAATATCTTTCCAGAAGCGACAACACTGTCTTAAGCACAGGCGACATTGACTTTACGCTTATCGCCAATGTGTACCTCAACAGCACATCCGGTGTCATGATCATCGCCAATAAAGGTCTGGTAAACAGCAATTCCCGCGATTACGCTTTGTATTCCAATGGTTCATCCTTTGGCTTTATGGTTGGGAACGGTACAGTAGCTGGTTATGTCTCAAGTTCACAGACCATCACAGCCGGGCAGTGGTATACAGTTGTAGCCTGGCATGATTCGGTCAATAATACTCTCAATCTACAGGTCAACAATGGGCCCGTCAGCACTGCCAGCTATTCCAGTGGGGCTATTGACTCGACCTATCCGCTTTCCATTGGTGCCCACACAGGCGGATATTCCGGCTTCAATGGACGCATCGATGATGTGGCGCTCTATAAGCGTGTCCTCACTGCCAATGAACGACTGTGGCTGTACAATAACGGGATGGGACGTTCCTTTGCCGATCTCACGATGAGCAACCCTAGTACAACGAGCCTAGTCTCCTGGTGGGATATGGAAGAAACAGCCGGCACCCGCTACGACAGCTACGGGGGGAACCACCTGACAGACAATAACACGGTCTACTACAGCGTGGGTTTACCGGGCAACTCGGCTCGTTTCGTACCTGCCAATCTTGAGTTCCTCTCCCATACAGACAACGCTGCCTTGAGCACAGGCGATATTAACTTTACTCTTGCGGCGAATGTTTACTTAAACAGTACCAGCAGCCTCATGGTAATCGCTAATAAGGGATTGCAAAGCAGCAACACTCGTGATTATCTTTTGTTCTACAATCCGAGTGGGTCCAAATTTAGTTTTAGTGTAGGGAATGGTACAGCCTCCGGGTATGTTACAAGCCAGGAAACCATTACTGCCGGGCGGTGGTATACCATTGTGGCGTGGCATGATGCCACGAACAACACACTTAATATTCAGGTCAACAATGGAGTGGTGAGCAGTGTCAGTTATTCCATTGGAGCGATGGATACCACTTATCCGCTTTCCATTGGTGCCCATTCCGATGGCTACACAGGGTTTGATGGTCGCATCGATGAAGTGATTCTCTATAAACGCGTGCTTACTCAGGCGGAACGGTGCTGGCTGCACAATAACGGTGCAGGACGCAGCTTCGCTGATCTAAGTGCCCCACCTCCCAGTGCACTCACCACGTATACCTATGATGATTCTGCCCATAAGCATGCGGTGACCTCGCTCAGCACGGGTGAAATCTACACCTATGATGCCAACGGGAATATGATCACGCGCGTAGAAGGCGGACTGACCTATATCCAGGTCTTTGATGCTGAGAACCACCTAGTCTCAGTTACCGTAAGTGGACAGACCACCCAATTTATTTACGACGGCGATGGGAATCTGATTAAGAAAATCAAAGCCGATGGCAGCAAGACTATCTACGTTGGTGGAATCTATGAAGTGGACAAGAGTTCCGATGGAACAGTGACAGGCACGAAAACCTACTATCCTGTTGCTGGCGCGATGCGAATTAATAGTACACTGTATTATGTGCTCAAAGATCACTTAGGTTCAGCCGGAGTTGTGACCGATGCAACCGCAACTGTGGTGGGAGAAGATCGTTTCGGCCCCTTTGGCCAGACGCGCTTCACCACCGGGACAATGCTGACAGATAAGCTCTATACAGGACAGCGCCAGATAGTGGATCTGGGCATCTATCACTATGGTGCACGGTTTTATTCGCCTTATATTAACCGCTTCCTGAGTGCAGACACGATTGTGCCAGGGTATGCTAATCCGCAGAGCTTGAATCGCTACTCCTATGTGCTGAATAATCCACTGCGCTACATCGATCCCAGCGGGCATAAGTGTGTATCTACCGGGCCCGACGATTGCTTGAATGACAACAATAAGCCAATCAATGGCGCTGGAGGATTGCCTGTACAACCAAAGAAGGAAAAGGATGATATAGATGATGTTAATGCCCAAGAACAACTTCAATTCTGTCTTGATCATCTATTGGCCCCTCAGTGCCAAGCTTATGATGGACCATCAATTTCCCCTGCATCGGGATACTACATCCAAGGTTATCAGCTTTATATGGACTGGGGCTCTGTAGATTGGTTGCATTTTACATCAAATGGCGTTGGCATAATAGGCGATGCTGCTTC
>Ga0065705_10104770_pt1 | contig 11312 bp, 8 predicted proteins | sample SwibulcommuniRL2_FD_59092 | JGI IMG/M metagenome (GOLD analysis project Ga0065705, IMG submission 59092) | Bulk soil microbial communities from switchgrass field near Rose Lake, East Lansing, Michigan, USA - RL2 Bulk Soil v2 (version 2) | ecosystem: Environmental > Terrestrial > Soil >... | reverse complement strand
GGATGCGGCAGGGCCCGCCGATCAGCACGTTCCTGACGCAATCCGATCTCGCGCAACTGGCACGCTTGTCGGGATTCGAGCTGGTTCGCCTGCGCCCGGTGGCGTACTTGCCCTGGCACTTCTACGGCATCGGCACGCTGGTCAACGCCATCATGCCGGCGATTCCCGGCCTCCGCTGGCTCTCCTTCGTCACCGTGGCCGTCCTGAGGCCTGTGGCCGGATCCGCGCAGCGGCGGCCGTCGCTCACGGTGGTGATCCCTGCGCGCAACGAGCGCGGAAACATCGAAGCGGCGCTTCAGCGGATGCCGAATTTCGGCGCGGCAACCGAGGTGATGTTCGTCGAGGGCAATTCGACCGACGGCACGTGGGAAGAGATACAGAGAGTCAGCGCGCTTTGGGACGGCCGTCAGGGTTTGCGTGTGCGCGCGCTTCAGCAGCAGGCCAAAGGCAAGGCCGACGCCGTGCGGCTGGGTTTTTCGCAGGCGTCGAGCGAGGTGCTGACGATTCTCGATGCCGACCTCACCATGCCGCCCGAGCGGCTGACGCGCTTTTACGAGGCGTACTGCGAGGGTGCCGCCGATTTCATCAACGGGACACGGCTCGTCTACCCGATGGAAGGAGAAGCGATGCGCCTTCTCAACCATCTGGCGAACGTGTTCTTCGCCAAGATGCTGAGTTTTGTGCTCGATGCTCGCCTCGGCGACAGCCTGTGCGGTACGAAGATGGTGTCGCGACACGACTACGAGCGGTTCGTACGATGGCGAAAAGACTTCGGCGACTTCGACCCGTTCGGCGACTTCGAGCTTCTCTTTCCGGCCGCGGTACTTGGAACCGGTATAATCGACATTCCGGTGGATTACAGGGCGCGAACCTACGGCACGACCAACATCCGGCGGTTTCGCGACGGGTTTACGCTGTTGCGGATGACGATGACCGGGCTTTGGCGCATCAAGTTCGGTAGTTTTTGACAGACTGAATCTTCGGTAGCGCAGGGCTTTAGCCCTGCCATTCAGGAGCAAGGGATTGTCCGAACCCGGGAAGGTCTTTGTCGCCGGTCACCGCGGTCTGGTGGGGTCGGCCATCGTCCGGAGCCTCCAGAAAGACGGCGTCACGCCGCTGACGGCGACCCGCGCCGACCTCGATCTTCGCAATCAATCCGCCGTCAACGAGTGGTTTCGCGTCAACCGGCCCGACTACGTCTACCTCGTCGCGGGGACCGTCGGCGGCATACTCGCGAACAGCACGCGCCCGGCCGAGTTCATCTACGACAATCTCCTGATTCACGCGACGGTCGTGCATGCGTGTTACCTGCACGGCACGAAGAAGCTGCTGTACCTCGGCAGCTCCTGCATTTATCCGCGCGAGGCGCCGCAGCCAATGACGGAGGAGGCGCTGCTCTCCGGTCCTCTCGAGCCGACCAACGAGTTCTACGCGGTCGCGAAGATTGCGGGCATCAAGCTCTGCCAGTCCTACCGGCGCCAGTATGGCTGCGACTTCATCTCGGCGATGCCGACGAACCTGTACGGGCCGAACGACAACTTCGACCTGACGAGCTCGCACGTGCTCCCGGCGTTGATCCGCAAGTTTCACGATGCGAAGCTGTCGGGCGCAGGCGAAGTGTCCGTGTGGGGCAGCGGGCGGCCACGGCGCGAGTTCCTTCACGTGGACGATCTCGCGTCGGCGTGTGGGTTCCTGATGCGCAACTACGATGAGGAGCCGCACATCAACGTCGGCACGGGGGAAGACCAGAGCATCCGCGAGCTGGCGGAGATGATCCGCGACGTGGTCTATCCTCGCGCCCGGATTGTGTTCGACGCCTCGAGGCCCGACGGGCCACCGAGAAAGCTGCTCGATATCGGCAAACTTCGCGGCCTTGGTTGGACCCCTGCCATTCCGCTTCGCGCGGGCATCGAATCAACCTATCGCTGGTTCCTCGATCATCAGGCGGATGCGCGTGGGATTGCCGCGGACGCCGGACGTACCAGCGTCCGGGCCTGACGAACCACGGTTACCAGTCCAGCCGAGAGAAGCGCCACCAGAAGCGGTTGCATCGGCACCATGAATCGGCCGTGGGCGCTGTACGTCATCGCGATGCTGAGCACGTTGGCGCAAACAACGAAAACGACGGTCCATGCGGCAGGCGATCTGAACAGGACGAGCGCCGCCACGCCAGCCAGGGGCAAAAGCCATTTCGTGTAGAACTCTCGTCCCGGCGTGAGCTCCTGCGACACGTGTTGCCACATCAGCCGCACGACGTCGCGCGGGTTGTCCAGCATCCAGCTAATCGTGAGCTTTTGACGATACTGCGCGAGCTTGACTTCGGACGTCACGGTGTCGAGCTTCTGGGCGGCGATCTCGGGCCAGCCGTCCTCGGGATTCGAGTGCCAGACACCTTCGAATCGAAGAGCTCTCGGTCCAAATCCCATCGGCAGATTGATGCCGCCCTGAGTGCCGAGGGGCATGAACGCATCCAGCACGATAACGTTGCGGATCCACCACGGGCTGATGACGGCAATGGCGACCACAAGACAGATGGCCTTGGGTTTCCACGCGAACCAGGATCCGAATGATTTGTCTCTGCCCGGCAGGATCGCCAGAATCGGCGCCGACAGAATGAAAATCGTACGCGCGGCCAACAGTCCGCCCATGATGACGCCCGCCGCGATCGAGCCCGCGACAGCCCACCCGGAGCTGGCCTGGCGCGCCCAGGCCAACGTCAGCAGCGCCACCATGAGCGTCGCCAGCGGCTCTGTCATGAACATGCTGGCGTACCGCGTCAGGTCGCGGCTTTGCAGCGCGATGGCCGCCGTCAGCACCGCAGCAAACGGCCCCGCGATGGTTGTGGCGATTACAGATGCAGCCGTCACCGCGCCAGCCATAATCCCGCAGTTCACGACGCGCCAGGCCGCGAAGTTCCTGCCCATGACGGCATACACGCCGGAAAGCAGAAGCGGCATGCCGGGTGGACGATAGGTCGTGGGGTAGTACTCGGACTGCCGCGACAACAATGGGCGGTAGCGCGGGATTCCCTCGTAAGGCTTGCGCCACTCTTCGTCGCTCCACTCGTAGCCAAATCCCCGGCCCTGCCAGACGTTGTAGGCAATGGCATCGTAGTCGTGGCCGTCGCCCGATTCGGGCGGCTCGCGAAGACCTCCGCCGTTCACGACTCTCATCGTGTAGGTGGCGAACGCCGCGAGAAAGATCGCGACGTGGACGAGTCGCCGCACGAGGACCCTGTTCAGCGTCATCGCAATGGCAGTCCTGGGACTTTCGGCAGCGCTGCCATCAGCGTGTCGTACTTGGCCATGATGACATCCCAGTGGTAGTGGCTTCTGACGTATGCCTGTCCGTTGCGGCCCATCCGTTCCCGAAGGCGGCGATCGGCGACGAGCAGCTTCGTGCACTCGACGAATTCGTCACGATCGGAGTAGTAGAGGCCCGCATGGCTGCGCGTGCAGTGGTCGACGAGCACGTCGGCGCGTGCGTTGCAGAGAACCGGGGTACCAACCGCCATGCCTTCGAGCGCAAGCAGCGAAAGGCTTTCGAGCGGTGAAGGCACCACGACGACGGTGGCAGCCTCGAGCGCCCGAAGACGGTCGGCTTCAGACAGCAGGCCGACGTAGCGCAGCCACGGGACGTCAGGGAGCGCCATCAATTTGGCCCCCATCATCGCGAGCCGAGCCGTGCCGCCTTCATCCGTGTAGCTGCCGAAAAAGTCGATGAGCTCGGCGCAGCCCTTGCCGGCATCGATGCGCCCGCCGTACAGCAGAAACGGATCGTCAGGAAAACCCTTCGGCGCGGTTCGCGACTGTGGCGCCGGACGGCCATCGAGAAGATCGACGCCGCATCCGATCGTTTCCTCCGCCACGGCGTTGAACGCGAATGTGGACTTCAGAAAGGCTTTTTCTCGAGCGGTATTGTAGGCGATCGCCGCGGGCCTCGCGAACATCTCTCTGTAGATGCCGAGGCCGATGGCCGGTTCGTTGTGGGCTGTCGGTGCGAGTATGCTGCGCGCGGGAGCCACCTGCAGCCCGAGCACAGTTGGTGCGTAGAGGTAGGTAAAGAATATGAGCGCATCGTACGACGAAGATGTCTGCGACAAGTAGTCGAGGAGGGCCGGGCACCACGGGCCCTGCTGCTCGAGCCACGTCATCTCGTCATCGCGACTGTGCGGATTGTGAAAGATCCAGTCCGAGTAGCGGTTGAAGGACTCGATATCGCGCGTGCGCGCGTTCGCAAAGCGCCGCACCGTGACGCGATTGATCGCGGTCGTGCCTTCCTGGTACTCGTTGGCCCACGAGATGTAGTCCCGCGCGCACGTGGTGAGTACTTCCACGTCGTGATTCCGGGCCATGCGCTCGGCGATCAGCCGGCAGTGGTACTCGGAGCCACCGAGAATCTCCAACCCGTAGCGCTGGACGATGAAGGCAATGCGCACATTCGTTGTGGGTAGCGCAGGGCTTCAGCCCTGCCTTCCCGGTTAGAAAGCCGATATCACTGAAGCCAGACGTTGCTGGATGACCGCGTCACCGAAGTCCTGAAGGCGGCGGCGCTGGCCATCAAGAATCTGCTCTCTCGGGCTGTCCTCGAACGCCAGCATGCCGAGCAGCTCTGCCGCATACTCGAGATCCTTGGGCGCGAACTGCAGGCCTGCGCCTCCCAGCGTGTCCGGAACGGCCGCTGTGCTGTAGGCGAGCACCGGCACATCCATTGCCATGGCTTCGACCAACGGCACGCAGAACCCTTCGTGTTCGCTCAGCGAGATGTACGCACTCGACGCTCGATAGTACGCGGCGAGCTCCACGTCGGGCACCGGCCCTGTGAAGATGAACCGATCCTCCAGCATCTGGTACTCGGACAGGAGCGCCCGGATGGTTGCATAGTATTGCGGGACGACGTCGTAGCGGCCAACGAAGATGAAACGGTAGTACGCGTCGACATACCGCTTGTATTGTTCGGCCAGCCTGATGTGATCCTCGATCTTCTTGTTCGGCGCGATCCTTCCCACGAACAGAAAATTGACGAGGCCATCGTCGAGAATCTCGTCCAGCACCGGGTGTCTGGGTGCATTGGTCAACCGGCCCGTGTCGACCGCAATCGGCATGACGCCCGTCTGGCGAAACCCGATCTCTTCGAGCTCCTGCCGGTTGTACTCCGAGTCTCCCAGGGCGAGGTCGGAAACCGGCGCCAGGCTCGCGAGCTCGTCCCGCGCAATCGACGCCAGCCGGAACAGCGCCGGCGCATACGAAGCAAAGAAGTGTGCCGGGGTGACGTTGTGATACTGGAGGACGCGGCCGTGCGGCAGTGCCGCAAACGCCTGCGACATCGGCGAGGGCAGGGCGAAATGAAAAATCGTGACGTCACCCTGCTTCGATGCCGGATCTGAAAACGATCGGATGTCGTGCCGAAGCTCGTCGTCGATGGTCATCGCGAAGACATCGGACTCGTGGCCCATCGCCCGGAGCAGCCCGCGGACGCGGCGTGCGCTGTCGCCAATCGCGTCGCCCTTGTGGGCGGCCGGCACCCACTGGTTGACGCGCATCAGCGCTTTTCCTCGACCAGGCCGACCTTCGACTCGGGACTCTCCGGCAGACCCCGGAAGATGGCCGGGCGATACTGCTGAAGCTCGAAGAGCTCTTCAGCCAGCCTGAACTGATCCCAGAAGTCCCATGCGACCTGCGGTGTCGGTTTTCGAGGCGCGTTCAACACCTGTCGTACGAAAGTCAGGAGCGTGCCCTCGAAGTCCTGTGCGCGGAGGCGCGCAAGCGCCTGGTTCTGTTTCGCGAGGATCGAATCGTAGAGCGCCTGATCGCCGAGGACGGTATCGACGAGTGCGGCGACCTCGAGCGGCTCATCTGTCGAGTACAGCACGCCGGCGCCGTCCATTGTGGCCGGCACGGCCGTGGCCGCATACGCCACAACCGGAATCTGCTTGTAGAACGACTCGACGATCGGCACGCAGAAGCCTTCGTGCGCGCTCGCGCAGAGGAAGAGATCGCCCACCTCGTAATAGGCGGTCAGCTCCGCGTCGGACACGTGGCCGGTGAAGTGCACGTTGGTCACGCCGAGTCGCGCGCACAGCTGATGCAGAATGGCGAGGTACTTCTCGAAGCCGCCATAGGATCCCACCAGCAGAAGACGCGACCGCGGGTTGAAGTGGCGTTGGTACGCGTCGAAGTACCGGATGACGTCTTCGATGCGCTTGTTCGGGATGATGCGTCCGACGAAAAGGATGTTCGTCCAGCTGTCGTCGAACTCGCGCGCGACCAGGTCGTTCGGCCGGTGATCGAGGTGCGAGAAGTCGGGTACGACAGGGAGCACGCCGGTCGGATTGAAGCCCAGCGCTTCCAGCTCCCGCCGGTTGAACTCGGAGTCGCCCAGTGCGAGATCGACGCGCCCGGGATAGATTCCCAGCTCGCGGCGTCCCTTGAAGCACTGCTCGACGAGCTGCTCGTGGACGTCAACGAAGAATTCCGGCGGCGTGATGTTGTGGTAGACGAGGATCTGCCTGTCGGGGAGCGCGTAGGTGATGCGCGAGGCGCGCGATCCAATCGAGAAATGGTGGATCAGGATGTTCGACGAGTCGCTTTCGCGAATCAGATCCCTGTAGTCACGCGTCTCGTCTTCAACGCGCGGGTCCGCCGTCTGGACGAAGATGTCCGAATCATAGCCGGCGGCCCGAAGGACGCGCCGGATGCCGAGGACCTCGTGGCCGATGGCGTCGCCGTAGCCAAGCGTCGCCAGCACCTGATGAATCTTCTGTTTCTTCAATTCAGCACCGGTCCGGATGGAAGCTCCGTGAGCACCTCGCTCGCGGGCCTCAGGGCCTTGCGCCGTTTTGCGAGCCACCCCGGTTCAGGCTCGATGGCGCGAGCCGCGCTGTTGCTGCGGGCCGCGCTGTCGTCTTCGTCTTTCAACTGCCCCAGGACGTCGAGGTATTTCTGTTCGATGACAGGCCACGCGTAGTGCTGTTGAAAGAACTCGCGCCCGTTGGCGCCGAACGTCGCGTTCAGCCGCCGGCTCTCGGCGATGGCGCGGAGCGTTTCGATGAACTCGGCCTGCGTCTCGTAGTAGAGCCCGGCCCCGCTTCGAATGCACTGTCCTCGCAGCACTTCACACCGGCCGTTGGCCAGCACCGGCTTGCCCAGGGCCCACGCTTCCAGCGCCACCATCGACAGGCTCTCATAATATGACGGCATCAGCAGTAGATCGGCAGCGGCCAGCGCATCGAACTTGTCCTGGTCGTCGAGAAACCCGAGGTGGTGGATGCGGGGATGGTCGGGAACAGGCACGATCTCCTTGCCGATCAGGACCAGACGCAGACCTCTCGGCAGCGCCTGCAGACCGTTCAGGAAGAACGAGAAGAGCTCGTTGCAGCCCTTGTTCTGATCGATCCGGCCGATATAGAGCGCGAAACGGCTCGTGATGCCGTACTTCTGGCGGAAGCGCTCGGGCTTTGGCCGCTCGGGAATCTCGGATCCGATGCCGACCACCACACCCGGCACGTTGTGGTTGTTCGATACCGCCTGGATCAGCCGCTTCTCTTCCGGACTGTTGTACATCAGCGCACGGACACCGCGGAAAATCCGGGGCGAGATCCCCAGCCCGATGGCGTTGTCGCGCTCTGCCGTCGGCACGAGAATCGCGCGCGCGGGTACCGCCTTCACGCCGTGGTAGGCGTGGTAGTAGCGATAGCTGAAAAAAATGACGTAGTCATAGTCGGCTTGCGCTGACGACAGATAGGCGAGCAGCGAAGAGCTCTTCGGTCCTTCCGCGTCGAGCCACTTCAGCTCGTCGAGATACGAATGAGGCTCGCCGAAGACGCGCTCGGACCAGTGCGCGAAGACCTTGACGTCGCGCTCGTGATCGACCCGGAAGCGCCGGACCGGCACGCCGTTCACCCGCTCGATGCCGGCCGGATATTCGTCGTGCCACGTCACGTAATCGCGCGCGCACGTCGTGAGGACCTCGACTTGCGCGTGCTGCGCCAGGCGTTCGGCGACGTAACGCGCGTGCAGTTCGGCGCCGCCGTTGATGTCGGCGCCATACCGCTGCACGACCACGGCAAGCTTCACTGCGCGGAGTCCGGCCCGTCGTCTTCGCCGGAGTCGTTTCCGAAGTCGCCGGCCTCAGGGCCATCGAAGTCCGTGTCTGGCCCCTCGTCCAGCGCCGCGTTGCCAGTGGGTTCGCCCTGCGGGGGCGTCGCCGAGCCCATCAACGGGGGAGCGTCCGTCGACGAGCCGGCTGGCGCGACGTTGTCGCCTTGCATCCGTCCGCGTCCACCACGGCGTCCGCGGCGGCGACGCCGACGGCGGCGTGCGGTGTTCGATTCACCGGCCTGGGGCTCGGTCGCATTCGCGTCGCCGGTGCCCGGCTGACTCTGACTCTGTGGCGCTGCTGGAGAGGGCGCGGCGGCGACGCTCTGCTGCGGCGGTGGTTGATAGGGTCGATCGTCCTGGCGAGGCCGTGGGGCAGGTGCCTCGCGCGACGGGCCCGAACCCGGCCTGTACTGAACGACGGTTTCGAGCGCGCGGGCGCGCCGCTCGTCGAAATCCATCCGGCTCGAGAGCGACTCGAGCCGCATTTTCAGGTTTCTGTTCTCGATGCCGACGCGCGTGAGCTCGAGGACCAGGTTATGGACGAGCTCGTAGTAGAGCGTGTCGACCTCGTCGCGCTGCTGGTTTTTCTCGCGCAGCTGGTGGAACTGCTTTTCGTAGAGCGTGTTGATTTCGCTCTGCTGGTGCAGTACCTGCACGAGCCGGTTGGCGTTGAGCAGCATCTTCAGGATGGGGCTGAGGAGCTTTCGCAGCAGGCGGACGGGCGCCTTGCTGCTGCCATACAGGTCGTTGGCGTCAGTGACCCATTGCTGCGGCTGAAACGGGTCCGGCTTGCGATCGCGCGCACGCTTGAACTGCTCGACCAGATCCGAGCGCACGCCTTTCGGATCGAGAAAGCGCTCGAGCTTGACGTTGGCCAGCTCCTGAATCTGTTCTTCGGTGTAGTCGACGCCGCGTTTGGCCTGAATCCGCGCCCGGATCTGGCGCATGATCTGCTCGACGTCGACGGCATCAGTTCGTATGTTGAAATCGGCCATAGTTGTTCGACGGGGGTCAGACCCCCTTGATAAGTTCGGGGGTCACCCCCCCTTGTGCGCGCCCTTCGCCGCGAATTCCGGCGCTTCCTTCAGGCACATGCCCAGAATGCCAATCGACCTGATCAACGCGCGCAGTCCCGTCCGCTGAATTTCCGCGTCCTCGTTGCCGAAGTCAGGGTAACCGTTCTCGTCGACCGTCGCCGTTTCCCACCCGCGAAAGAGACGCCCCCACGGACTGGTCAGTACTTCGCGCATCAGCGCCTTGGCTTTCAACGGATACCAGAAGCTGTCGTGATAAAGCACGCTCGCCGCGTACGCCCATGGCGCGAGCACCGTCCTGAGCGACCACTCGACCGGCTTGCGGAGCGGCCCCCAGTAAATCTTGTGCTGCATGCGGGCGGCGAACGTCATCTTCTGGTATGGCCCGGCAAAATGCCAGTTTTCCTCTGCGGCATCCTTGTCGCCGACCATCTCGATGTCGCGCGGATCGCCGCACCCCAGTCCCCGCTCGTGCGCCAGGCGGATGAACTTGATGGAGAGCGGATCCATGCCCATGAGACGGGCGGCGGTGGCATCAATCGCCACCTGGTCGGCGCTCGCGAGGATGACGTTCTTCACGCGCGGAATCATGCAGCGCGGACCCGGGCCGTCTCCCGCGAAGGTGCCGTCCATGACCGCGAACACCCCGCGGTGGATCTTCTTCTGAATCATCAGCAGATCGACCAGGGTTTCGTGGATGACCGGGTGCGTCCAGTGGCGCCGTTCGTTCAGCAGCCCGCCGAAGGCGTTCTTCATCGCGCCCGTCATCGTAGTGAAGACGTGCGTCTTGACCGTCGGGAGATGAATGATGTTCTCGCCGATGAAGCGGCGCGGAATCATGAATCCCTTCGGGTACACCGAGTTCAGGCACAGGAAGTCTTTCGTCAGATCGCCAACCGCGTCGCGAATGTTCGTCCACTCTTCGCCTTCGTAGATATGAAGGTTTCGGAGACCGTGCGCCTCGACGACCGGGAGCTGCTTGTTCTCGCGCTCGCCAAGATGGGCGTCGATCACGACCGTGCGATTGTGACACGCGTGCATGAGAGCCGGTGAGTACCCATCCTTCTTCATGGCGCGAATCACGCCGTCGAGCTGCCAGGGTGTGGTGGAGCTGCCCGGGAAGAAGAAGTGCCAGGAGATGTTCACCTTGAGCGCGGTATCTGCGTCTTTCGCGATCACGTCCTGGTAGCCCGCGAGATTCAGGAGACGGTGATAGTCGCGGAGCACGGTCTCCGGCCTGGTGCGCAGAATGGCAACCCGTGCCTGGGGCATGGCCACGATTTTACCGGTAAATGATGAGGATCACCGAGAGCGCCCACAGAGCGACGCAGATGAGCAACGGCCGGTCGTTCACGACCAGTTCGGCCGGGCTGCCGCCCTGATCGCGCCGGTGCACGAGGTAGAGGTAGCGAAAAATCCCGTAGAGCGGAAACGGAATGGTCAGGCTGAGCAGATCGGTGCCGAACCTCGCTGTGGTTTCGGGGCTGATCGTGTAGAACGCGTACGCAATCACGGTCGACGCCGTCACCACCGAGATCATCTGGTCGAGCAGGTACGGCGTGTAGTCGCCGAGAATGGGCCGGTGGTCGGTCGCGGTGTCGGTCAGCAGGGTCAGCTCGTGCCGTCGCTTGCTGAGCGCGATGAAAAGAGCCAGCAGCGTGGTGCACACGATCAGCCAGTGGCTGATCGGGACGTGAATCGCCGCCGCGCCGGCCGCCGCACGCAACGCGAAGCCGGCTGCCACCGTCAAGACGTCGAGAATGACGAGGTGCTTGAGAAAGAGGGAGTAGAACGAGAGGAGCACGAGATAGGTCGCGGCGATGGCAAAGAACGGGAAGCCGAGCATGAACGCGCCGCCGAGTGCCGCCAGACCGAGCACGGCCGCGACGGCCAGCGCGAGGCCGGGGCTCACCTCACCCGCGGCGATCGGACGATGTTTCTTGACGGGATGACGACGGTCCTGTTCGCGATCGGCGACGTCGTTCACGAGGTACACGGCGCCCGACAACGCGCAAAAGAGGACGAACACGATCGACGCGCGCAGGACGGCGTCGGGATCGTTGAGCCGCTGCGCAAACACCAGGGCCGCAAAGACGAAGAGGTTCTTCGTCCATTGACCCGGGCGCAACGATATCAGGAGACTGAGGAAAGGCAGGCGGCCGCCCCGACGACTAGACAT
>Ga0065705_10002437_pt1 | contig 11324 bp, 11 predicted proteins | sample SwibulcommuniRL2_FD_59092 | JGI IMG/M metagenome (GOLD analysis project Ga0065705, IMG submission 59092) | Bulk soil microbial communities from switchgrass field near Rose Lake, East Lansing, Michigan, USA - RL2 Bulk Soil v2 (version 2) | ecosystem: Environmental > Terrestrial > Soil >... | reverse complement strand
GGGACGTCGCGATACGCCTGAAGCAGGAGAGGGTAGAGGAACATCTGGCAGAACTGCCGGTATCCCACCCACGGTTCGCCTTCCGCTCGTTTGTAGAACGAACCGATGTCGACGAAGACCGGAGTGGCGCCCTTCCATTGGACGTTGTACGCCGAGGCGTCTTTCAGACCGATCCCTTCGTCGAGCCCCGCCAGCACGAGATCGAGCTGGAGCAGCGCGGCGTCGCGAAGCATCTCGAACGACCACTCGTAGGGGTACGAGACAAAGGGAAGACGCTCGTGTTCGAGAACGGCCGCCCAGGGCTCGTCGAGGCGGAACGGAAGAGAGCCGATTTCACGCTGCCGCGTCGTGACGATCGCGCCGTTCTCGGCAAACCGTCGATAGAGGCCGGTGGCCGACAGGGCCTGCCATTCCTTCAATGCAGTGGCAGAGAGCCCCCGGAAGATGTGTCCGTCGTGGTAGAAGACGCGTGCCGTTCGATCGCGGAAAGATCCAGGCTCGGCCGCGATCTCACTCATGCGATTTCGTAGGGCCCTCGGGCTTTGAACCGGATGAGCGGAAAATATCGCGGAACCGCTGCCAGCCGAGCCTGGCGATAACCGCCACGCCCGCCACGCCCCCGAGGAGCAACTGCACGAGCATGCTGCCGCTGCCCGGATCGAGGTAGGCATCCACTCTGGTTTCCGAGACCCATACAAACAGGAGTACGAAGCAGATGAAGGCTATGCTCATGAATCTCCGGCGACATTCTAGCATCCTCGAGCTACCTAGGGGCCGCAGGCGTTTTGCCGTACGCCCGAATCCACGTATAATTAGTACCCCCATCACGTGACCAATGCTCGTCTTTTGCTAGGCGGCCTTCTCATCTTCGGCACGGCCTGTACTTCCACGCCTTCGAAACCGACGCCACCCGACCCGGGCCCTGACCCTGGCCCCGTGGTGCAGAACGCTCCGCCAACCATCGGCGCGTTCCGCGCGCAGGGATCGCGAACGGGTCAGCCCGCGGGCTTTGCTGATCTCGGTGAGTCGATAGCCCTCAGCGTGACCGTCACCGATCCGGAGTCGGCTGCAAGCGGCTTGACGTTCAACTGGGCGTCCACCGTCGGCACGTTCAGCGGCACCGGCCCTTCCGTGACATGGCAGGCTCCGGCAAACGCGACGACCCCGATGGACGTGACGCTCGTCGTCGAGGTGGTCGAAACGTACCAATCTCAAGGACGCAACCTCCAGAATCGCGTCACCGGTTCGACTACGGTGAGCCTCCACAATTCCATTCGGGAAGTCAGCGACCTCGCGACACAATTTCTCTTCGACTTTTCGAGCTCGAGTCTCAGCGTCGACTACGTGATGCGGAACTTCGAGCCGGGATGCTACGGGACCGCAGCCGAGACCAGCGACGTCACAGAGAATCGTCAGGACTTCACGATCATCGAGTCGAACATCGGGGCCGCCAATACGAGCGTAGGATTCGGCGGCGCGTGCTCGTACAGGAACCGCCCCGGAGACTCGTGTGCGCGCGTGCCGGTCTTCTGGAAGTCGAGGGCCAAACGCGACTTGTACGACTCGCGAGGAAGGCTCGTCCTGCGTGAGGGGGAAACCGCCATCGCGACCGGGATCGACCAGGTCGCCGCCATGTACTACCCCAGCCAGAAGCGCTGGCGCCTGTGCGACAGCGCGTTCCAGTCGGGCAGCACCTCGTTGACCGATGTGCTCAAGGGGCTCGTCCCCTGAGCGTAGACATCTCGCCAGACGAGCTCTGGTCGGCCGACGGCACGTCATAGCGCCGCACGATCTCCTCGGCAAATGCTTCTGAAATCCGCGTCTGTCCCAGAGCCGACGGATGCAGCCCGTCGCTGCCAATCAACTGCGGATTGGCGTCGAACAGCGCGTACAGGTCGACGACGGGCCCAAGCTTGAACTCCGCCGCCATCTGCTTGATTCGCGTGTTGAGGTCTTTGATGCGCGCGATGGCCCCCGCGTGACCGTCGGCTTCCCACTGTGGCGTGGCCGCGATGACCGTTGCCAGGATGACGTCAACACCGCGCTGCTGCGACGAGACGATCATCGAGCGAATGGCGTCCGCTTGCTGGTTCACCGTCAGTCGCCACGACGCATTGATGCCTTCGAGTATCAAGACGACCTGCGGATGCTCGGCATCGAGTACGCCGGGCAGCCGCTGCGCCCCTTGTCCTGTGTGTTCCGCACCTTTTCCACTATTGAAGACGACGATCTCCTGCGCCGGATATCGCTGGCGCAGGAACTGCTCCAGTTTGTCGGGATAGGTCTCCGACAGCGCGAGCCTGATAAACGGCACCAGGCTCACCGCTCCAGCAGTGATGCTGTCTCCAAACGCCACGAACTTCGTTTTCGCAATCGTTTGCGCGACTCGTACCCTCACCGTGAATCCGCATGACGCCTGCTCCATGTCTGCATCGATGGCCGTGCAGGAAACGGCTGTCTCACCAATCGGAAAGATAGTGCCCGGGCCAGGGTTACACGTCACCTGATACGGCTCGCGCCCGCCGGTTGGCCTCGGATAGTCGAAGATCACGTCGGTGCCAAGCGGGCTCGTCGCATCGCGGACGAGCTGCGTCGGACTCACAAGCTGAAGCTTCGGAGCAGGTGGAGGCGGCTGAATAGGCGATTTACCACCGCACGCGCTGGTCGCCACGAGCCAGGCAACCAGAATTGCAACCGTCGAGCGCCGGCACAGATCAATGTTCAGCACAGTCTCAACCGCGCGGCGCCGTCCGCTTGAAAATATATACCCAAGGATGATCGAAGAGCCGGAAGGTGAACTCCGCTGCCTCGTCGTGAATCGTCACACCGAAAATCTCTGGATATACCTTGAATGCCTTGACCATCTCAAACCCGAGCTTCCCATCGAATAGATCCCGATAGTGCTGCGACACAACCGCGTTGTGCGCGATCTCTTCCTGCCGGACCGAGCGCGATAAGTGCTCGTACCACTGGACGTAAGTGTCGTCGATCACCATCCAGTCCGCCTCGGCAAGCCGTGACGCGATATACCTGCGCTTCTCGGCGTCGTCGTATCGATCCGCATAAAGATAGCGGTACATGTCGAGCGTGAAGAGGTGGTAGTAGTCCTTCCGTTCCCGTTCGGCCTCGTGCCGTGATCGCCCGCCCCAGAGCACGTAGTCACGCCGGAACCTGGTGTCGGTGAAATACGACCCCATCGGCGGCGTGTTCTGTGACGGCTCGACGAGAATCCGCGATCCTTGCGGCACGTTGTCGACCAGCCACTTCGACGCTTCCACGCGGGCATCTTCCTGACGGAACACGTTCATATATGCCAGCGCGTAGAGGCCGGTTGTGGCGACCGTCAGACCCACCACCAGCATCGCCACGGCGCGTCCTCGCGGTCGAGCCAGCCAGTCCGCGCTCAGAACACCTGCCGCGATGGCCAGCGCCGGAGTGAGCGGCAGGCTGTAGCGGATCATCGGAGCGACGGTTTGCCCCGCGACCAGGTAGTAGATCACCGGGAATGACGCGGCGACCGCTGCCCGCTTGTCCCATCTGACCAGCAACCAGAAGACACCCACGATGCCGAGCACCTCGAGCGCCGGCCCGAGACTCCACCAGAGATTGCGAAGCCAGTAGAGCCGATGACTGGACACGTCGTAGAAGTGCGCGAAGATGATCGGCCGCGTGACGCCCGTGAGCGGTTCGGTCACCTGCTGTCTGAAGTCGAGGAGGAATTTGTCCGGATACCAGACGACGAGCGGATCGAGCAAGAGGAAGGTCACAATCGCGGCGAGGATCGGAACCATCCCCCAGGCGACCCATGTCGCCCACGGAAGAATCGGCTTCAATTGAGACGGCCGTCTTGGCGACAGGAGGTACGCGACGCCCACCGCGCCCAGCGAGAGGAGTCCCGTGTACTTCGAGGCCACGGCTGCACCGACCGCCGCACCTGCGCCGACCAGCGAAATCCAGTCACCACGCTCGGCGACCCGCAGAGACAACCAGACGGCGAGCATGCAGAAGAAGACCATCGGCATGTCGGTGGTCGCAAAGTGCGAATCGCGCAGGTGGAGGACAGCGCACGCCAGAAAGAAGGCCGCAAGCAGCCCAGCCACGCGGCCCGCAACGCGCGCCGCGATGGCGTATGTCACCAGGATCGTCGCCGTGCCAAAGGTCGCGGCGATCGCGCGGCTCAGGACCATGTACGTCACCTGGTGGCTCGGCACATCCAGATCGAGCGGCTGAATCAGTGCCTCGTACGTGCCCCTGACGACGTTGATGAGGTACATCATCATGGGCGAGTACATGAAGAACTTCGATCCCATGGCCGCCGCGCGCACATCGTGCCTCAGCGTATCAGCGGGGCCGAGCACGAAGTGCTCGTCCATGTGAAAGTGGTAGTACGGAGCCCCCCACGCGAGGTTGTAAAAACGAAAGGCGGCCCCCACCGCAACAATCGCAGCCAGAATCAACAAAGAGCGCTGTCTCGTCACATCTGTATCAGGCAGTCGCGCCCGCGCGGTCGGTGGTCCGCCCGGGGCGTTTGTTGCGGATGCGGTGGGCGAGGTCTTGCAGCGACTTGTCGAGGCGCGATTCCTGGCGATGCTGCACCAGGTTCTGGATCAAGCGCACGAGACGCCACGGTCGAACCGCGTACTCCGTGCCGTAAAACACGAGGAACCCGATGATCCGGTAGGCATTCAGCTCGCTGGGACTCAAGCCTTCGGTGAACGACACCGGCGCTGAGAAGTCCTTGTAGGCGCCCAGTCCGAGGAAATACTCATCCGAGAGCTCCGGAATCTTTCCGGACTTCCGCAGGTCGTGATACAGCTCCGAGCCGGGGTAGGGCGAAAAGATCGAGATGCTCATGTCGTGCACCCCGGCCAATCCCATCCTGAACAGAAAGCTGATCGTCTGGCGCAACTCTTTGGTCGACTCGTTCGGGAAACCCATGATGATGTTGAGCTTCACGTTCAGCTTGCTGTTGACGGCGCCGCGCACCGACTTCTCGAGGCGATCGAGCTTGACGACCTTCTTGATGCGCTTGAGCACCTCGGGTGAGCCGCTTTCCGGGGCATAGCTCATGTTGCGGCAGCCCGACTCGTAGAGCAGGCGGCTGACCTCGCCGTCGATAGCCTCCGATCGCGTGCCGCTCGGCAGCTGCCAGGTGAACTGCAACTTCTGGTCGAGGATCATCTGCGTGAACTCGATGATCCAGCTGCGTTTCACAATCGCGGTGAGATCGTAGAAATCGAAGTTGGTCGCACCGTACCGCTCCTGGTACAGGCGCATCTCGTCGAGCACTTTCGTTGGATTCCGCGCGATCCACCGGGTCGTCCACATCTCGGGGTTCGAGCAGAACGTGCATTCGTACGGGCATCCGCGCGTCGCCAGCATGGGCATGCTGCGGCCGCGATCCACGCCGTAACCCAGCCCGTGATCCAGATAGTGGTCGAGGGGTACGAGATCCCACGCGGGCATCGGAATGTCATCGATATTCCGGATCCGGGCGCGCGGACCCGTGGATCGCGTGCCGCCGTCGCTCCTGATTACCAACCCGGGGATGCCGTCAAAACTGACACCGCGCTCGATCGCATTGGCCAGATCGACGATGGTTTCTTCGCCCTCGCCGATCGCGCACGCATCGACTTCCGGCGTGGACTCCAGGGTGAAGTCGGGCACTGCGGTGATGTGTTCGCCGCCGGCGACGATGGGGATGTTCGGAAACCGCTTACGGGCCAGACGAATGAGGCGCGCGACTTCGGGCCAGTCCTGCGAAAACATGCAGCTGACCCCGATGAGGTCGGTGTCGGGCTCGATCCGATCGACGATCTCCTCGCTCCTCAGGCCAATCGCGGTGACCTTGTTGTCGAAGAGCGAGGTCACCTCGAACGGGTTCTCGCCAAGACCATCGATGATTCGTGGGGTATGACCGGCTTGCCTCAGACTCGCCGCCAGATAGGCTGGACCAATGGGCGGGGTCATGGGGCCCGAATCTGACCAGGTCGGCACCAGTAACGGTGGCCGGACCAGCGTGATAACTGCCATGCGCTCAGTGATTATAGCCCATCAGGGGGCCTTTCTACGGGGCCTCCAGGGCCGAGCCGAGCGACTCGGGCCGCGGCCGGTTACCAATCCAGACATTGCTGAAGGTCAGCCCCGGCCAGGATCCCTCCTCATCACACTTACCGCCGTTGTTGGCACCTAGGTATGCCACGTGCGGCGTCGGGTTGTAGGTGCCACCAGTGGTGGTTCCGTGCTCGAAGATCGTGTTCCCACCCCTCCGGTCTTCCTGCACGACCACGTTGATGCCCGAGCTCCAGGTCGCCTTCCAGTGATAGGTGCGCGACGAATCGAGGAGCCGGACCGAAGCAGTACGAATCGTCTTGTTCGGCTCGTTCTTGAAATCCTCGTCGCCGAACAACGCCTTATATGAGAACGCGTTGTCAGGATTGCCCGGGATGCCGCGATATTGCACATTGAAGAGGAACTTGCTCTTACAGAGGTTGTCTCCGCCATCCATCATGGAGAACACGCGCATCTTGCCGCCAGGTCCGTTACCGTACAGTCCCGTCACGTCGGCCGAAAATTCCCCGTTGGTAATGGTCTGGGGCAGCTGATACCGGACATACGAATAGCCGTCGTTGACGCGGATGCCTTTGCCATCGACGAACGTCGTTGACCCGACCCGCACACCGACCGTCTCACCGTGAATCAACGGGTCGTACAACTCGCCCGCGCGATTGAAGCCCACCAGCTTGGTGTTAAAGCTGCGCACCTCGGACCAGTCGGAGGTCGCGGTGCCCTGGGACAGGCGTGCCCGCCAGTAGAAGCGGGTCGTCGGCTGAAGATCCTCATCCGGCGTGAACGTCGTCTGGCCGCTGCCCTCGGCCACGCCCGTTTTCGTCGCCACGACAAGAAACGAGGTTCCGTTTTTCACCGATAGTGACGAACCGGCCGCCAGCGACGTGAAATCGGCGCGATCCGAGATCTGGAACTCGTAGGTCCGCGTCCCCTGGGGCTGGTCGGACGTGCCGTTGGTCACCGTGAGCGTGGGACGGAGCGTGTTCAACTGAAACCGGTTGGCCGGAGAGTCCGGCGTTGGCGAGGTCAAGCGTGCCAGTGTCACCGTAGGACTGGGCGTGGTAGGCGCAGGGCCACCCCCGCCTGTGGATTTCGATCCGCAGGCGGCAGTCAACACACACGTCACGAGGATCTGGACTCTTCTGGTCAGCATATACGCAGGTTTCTCCGGGTTGTGTCACCGAGGCAGGGGGCTCGAGGACGCGCGCAATCTATCGGCGTGTCGGCTCAATGCCTCCACACCGGACTGAAGGTTTTCAGAATTTCCTGTGCGGCGCGATGGTTCGCTTCGGCGTTCGGATGGGCGTCGAACGCGTTGACCCACAGGTGCCGGGGATTTTCGTCGCGGGCGAATTCCGCGAACAGGTCGAGGCAGGGAATCGTTTGCTCCTGGCAGATCGCGCGTACGTGTTCGTGCAGGTAGTCAAACGGATAGTCACGCCCTCCGGGTTTCAGCACCCAGAGTGCCGGAAAGATGACCGTGCCCACCGGTACATGGGCCTCCTTCGCCTTCGTGATGAAGGTCGTCAACATGCCAAACGCCTCGCAGGCATCAGGCGAGTTGGGATCCTTCAGATGACTCGCCATGTAGTGGGTGTATTCCTCGGAAACGCCAACCGCCTCCTGAAGTCTCACGGAGGCGGTGTTGATGAGGCGGTACAAAACGAACCGTTGCATCTGTCGATCGGTATCGTCCCGCAGGGTGTGGGCGACGGGCCGATGCATGTTGCGCGTCTCGAAATCGTTTTCGTAAAGCTGCAACAGCACGAAGTCCGGCTTGTATCCCAAGGCGCGATCCAACGTCGAGAGGTGGTGCGGCAGATTGTGCCCGGCGGTGCCAAAGTTCAGCACCTCGTACTCGGCGCCGAGCCGCGTCTGGATCAGATTGGAAAACCTGTCGCGTTCTTCGATGCCGGCACCAAACGTGAACGAATCGCCGATGATGATGATGCGATAGCGATCGGGCCGCTTCGGCCCGAAATTGCGGTCGCGATACCTCAGCCGGTTGCGCACCACTCGCGGATTCGGCTGTAACGCGTCGTGATACACCCATCGTGCACCAAGCTCGGTCATGCCGAGCAGTGCCACCAGCAGGACCGTCGAGAAGGCGAGGCGTATCAGTCGAGAGCGAATTCCCGCTGCCATACGTCCTCTGAAGAAAGAGGCTGTTGCTCAGCCTTTTCGAGAATGAAGTTTTCCAGGACGAGCGCATCCATGTTCGTGCGCATGAAACACCGATACGCGTCCTCGGGCGTGCAGACGAGCGGCTCGCCGCGCACGTTGAACGACGTGTTGACGATCACCGGGCACCCCGTGCGGCGGCGAAACGCTTCGATGATGTCGTAGTACCGGGAATGAGTCTCTCTCCGTACGGTCTGGATCCGAGCTGAGTAGTCCACGTGTGTCACGGCAGGGATCAGCGAGCGCGGCACGTTCACGCTTTGCAGGCCGGTCGCCTCGCCCTCCGTTCGCGGCAAACGTTTGGCGCCCTGAACGTCCGCCACGAGCAGCATGTACGGGCTTTCGTCGTCGAGCTCGAACCACTCGTGCGCGTGCTCGCGAAGGACAGACGGTGCGAACGGACGGAAGGACTCCCGGAACTTGATCTTCAGGTTCATCACCGACTGCATGTTGGGTGATCGGGCGTCGCCAATAATCGATCGGTTGCCGAGCGCACGCGGACCGAACTCCATCCGGCCCTGGAACAACCCGACGACTTTTTCCGAAGCGATCAACGCGGCCACTTCGTCCGCCAGCGCAGACGGCTCGACGCGGCGAGCGCGGTAGCCATGCTCGTCGAGAAACCGCGCGATGTCGGCGTCGCTGTATTCAGGCCCGAGGCTGGCGCCGTTCATGCCATCGGCATACGCCGGTGGAGAGCCGGCTGAAGCTGTGTGCCTGCGCTGCCAGGTCCCCAGGCGCTCGGCGCTCGTACGCGGCTCGCCCAGATACCGATGCCAGAGTGCCAGCGCCACGCCGAGTGCGCCACCGGCGTCGCCGGCCGCCGGCTGGATCCAGATTTCTTCGAAGGGCCCTTCCCGCAGAATGCGCCCGTTGCCGACGCAGTTCAACGCGACGCCGCCGGCGAGACACAGGTCCTTCAACCCGGTCTCACGATGGGCAAAGCGGGCCATCTTGAGCATCACCTCTTCGGTGATGTCCTGGACGGAACGCGCCAGGTCGAGTTCGCGCTGGGTCAGAGGGGTTTCCGGCTGACGCGCAGGACCACCGAGCAGTCGCTCGAACGCGCTGCCTGTCATGGTGAGTGCGTGCGGATAGGTGAAGTACTCCATGTTCATCCACACGCTGCCATCGTCGCGGATGTCGATCAGGTGATCGCGGATGAGTTTGACGTAGGCCGGCTTGCCATACGGGGCAAGGCCCATCACTTTGTACTCGCCGGAATTCACCTTGAAACCGGTGAAGTAGGTGAAGGCAGAGTAGAGCAGGCCCAGCGAGTGCGGGAACCGCATCTCGTGCAGAATCTCGATTTCGTGACCCCGCCCCGCCCCTATTGAAGATGTCGCCCACTCGCCGACGCCGTCGATGGTGACGACGGCCGCGTCTTCGAACGGCGACGGGTAGAAGGCTGATGCGGCATGCGATTCGTGGTGCTCGCCAAACAGAATCTCGCCGGCGTAGCCGTCGAGTCGTGAGCGGATGTCGTCGTGGATCAGGAGCTTGTCGCTCAGCCACAGCGGCAGCGCACGCCAGTACGACTGAATCCCGCGTGGCGCACACGCGATGTACGTCTCGAGCAGCCGCGAGAACTTGACGAGCGGCTTTTCGTAAAACCCGACGAGATCGAGTTGGCTGGCGCTGATACCGGCGGCGCTCAGGCAGTACTCGACCGCGTGTGTCGGAAACTCGGCATCGTGCTTGATTCTTGTGAAGCGCTCTTCCTGCGCGGCGGCGACAATCCGGCCGTCTTCAACCAGACACGCCGCCGAATCGTGATAGTAGGCAGAGACGCCTAGAATGCGTTTCGACATTCAGAACAGCGGGTAGAGGAACGGCCCGAGCGGACTCGACGACGAGAACACGAGCAGGAAGGCGAACAACAGGAACACCAGGACGATCGGGATGAGCCAGTATTTCTGCTCCTCGCGCAGGAACCGCCAGAACTCCGCCAGGACGCGGGTATGTCCCATCTCGCTCTACGACTCAATACATTCGTTGATAGTGCATGCGGTTGCGATACCGCGAGGGATACGGCGTCCACCCCATCCACTGACTCCGGCGCCTGGTGAGCGGATCCTTTCCAACCATCCGCCACAGCAACGACATGGGAACCAGCGCGACGAAGAAGAGCACGGTAAGCAGGATACGGGCGTTGACGGCCGCAAGCGCCTGCGAGAAACGCCACCACAGAGCATTCGGCCGCTTGAGAACGAGAGGAAAGGTGAGCGCCAGGATGACGAGCATCAACCCGAGCGCCTCGACCGTGGCGACGATGCCGCCAGACACATGGCGCCAGACCAGAATGGCCGCACCGACACACAGCGCGCCGCCGACCGAAAGACCGAACGACCGCGGAGTACCTGGTTGTCGCCTCATCTGTCGATCACATCTCGTAAGGCGTGGACTCTACTGAACTTCAGGGATATTTACAAGCTAAATGGCCGGAGCAATAATTTTCGCGGCGAAAACAATATGACGCGCGCTAGAATCTGGACCGCATGCGTTCTGTACCTCTGTTGGCGACACAAGGACGAGGACGGCCCAAGAAGTACGGCCGGCCGGCTCGCGCGGTTACCGTCACCCTTCCCGAAGACATTCTCGCGACCTTGAACGCCGCCGATACCGATCTCGGACGCGCGATTGTGAAGCTCGTCGAGCGCCGCGGCAAGGCGCTGGCTATCGCACGCAAGCCAGCGGCGGAGATCGCCCCCTATGGCAATCGCTCGGTCATCATCGTCCCGGAAGCGCGAGCGCTGCGCCGCTTGCCGGGCGTGCAGCTCGTGCCCATCGGCAACGGTCGCTGCCTGATTGCGCTCGAGCCGCCGTACTCGATTGCGCGGCTGGAGCTCGATATCCGCGATCGCCTGACGGAGAAGGGACTGGCCGAAGCCGAACGGCGCACGCTCGATGCCGTCGCGGCCATTCTCCGGACTGCCCGCGTGTCTCCCGACGTCACACCCGAAGAACGAACCATCATCGTGCTGGAAAACCGCCGCCGTCGAAGCGCGTGACGCGGCCGTCGTCTACCGTGGCCGCGGCGGCCCCGGGGAGATTCTGACGTTCCGGAACAGCCC
>Ga0065705_10002413_pt1 | contig 11331 bp, 9 predicted proteins | sample SwibulcommuniRL2_FD_59092 | JGI IMG/M metagenome (GOLD analysis project Ga0065705, IMG submission 59092) | Bulk soil microbial communities from switchgrass field near Rose Lake, East Lansing, Michigan, USA - RL2 Bulk Soil v2 (version 2) | ecosystem: Environmental > Terrestrial > Soil >... | reverse complement strand
GTTGGGCTGGCGTCGACGATTCGAGCAGCCGATCGTTGAGCACGAGGTTATATCGTGCTTCGCGAAGCCGGTTCAAGCCTCGGCCGCGTTCGAGGCCGCGGATGCACGCTGGTTGCCGGCGGATCGAATGCATCACAGACGAAGGTCGACTCGTTCTGCTCTCGTTTCATACACGCTGCGAAAACAGCGCACCGTCAAGGAGCAAACGTGTTGCCTGTGTGATCGGAGAGAGACGTCGTAGGCGGACCTGACGGAGAATCAGCGGACGTGACGTCCGCCATCGACTCGCAGCGTTTCACCGGTCACGAAATCGGAGTCGAGGAGGAATGCCACAGCCTTTACGATTTCGCCTTCACCGCCCCATCGGCCCAATGGCGTGGACGCTTCAACCGCGCTGTGCTCTTCTGCGGTGGTGCCGGGCGGCGCCAGGATCGGTCCTGGCGCGATCGCGTTGACGAGAATCTGATCCGGCGCCAGTTCCAGTGCGAGCGCTTCCGTCAATCCGATCACGCCGCGCTTCGCGACATAGTAGGGCACGTAGTTCTTGTAGCGTGGCCGGCCGCTTGCCGCGACCCAGTCGGCAAAATTGATGATGCGTGCCGTGCCTGCCGCGCGCAGGTGCGGCAACGCGGCCCGGGCACACAGAAACGCCGCTTTCAGATCGACGTCGACGACGGCGTCCCACGCGGCTTCGTCGGTTTCTTCGATTGAGACCGATCGATAGACCGACGCCATGTTGATCAACACGTCGAGACGGCCGAGCGATTGAACCGCTTCCGAGACGAGTCGCTGACATTCACCGCCGTGTGACAAGTTCGCCGCAATCAGCACCACTCGTCGTCCGGCTTCTCGAACCGCGGCGGCCGCGTCCTCGGCTTCGGCGCGCGAACGGTTGTACGAGAGCGCGATGTCCATCCCGCGACGGGCCAGATCGACCGCAATCGCAGCGCCAATGCGCTTGCCTCCGGTGATCAGCGCAGCTCGATCGCGCAGTTCCATCTCAGACGCGTGGCAGCGTTTGACGATGACCGAAGAAGGTCGACCACGGCGACTTTGCGCGCATGCGACGCTCCGCGGTCTTGATATTGAACAGCGCCGGATCGAGCCGGGGGCTGACCTCGTCCCAATCGAGCGGCATCGAGACTGGCGCACGGGGCCGCCACCGGACCGAATATGGTGGTGCGATCGTTTGTCCCGGTGCATTGCGCATGACGTCGAGATATACCGGCGCCCGGCGTTTCGCCTTGCGCGTCTCGGTGGTGACGAGCTTTGGGTGCTCGCGCGCCATCTCGCCGGCGATGGCCGACGCATACGCGCGGACGCGCTCCTGCGCGGCGCCGCGGCGGAGGGGAACGAAGATGTGGAGTCCGCGACCACCCGACGTCTTCACAAACGGCTCAAGTCCGTGGTCCTCGAGCTTGGTGCGGAGCAGCAACGCCGCGCGCGCGGCCGATGAGAACCCATCCGACGGATCGAGATCGAACGCGAGCCAATCGGGCTTATCGACCTCGTCGACGCGGCAGTTCATCACGTGCATCGCAATGCACCCGAGATTGACCAGGATCAACAGGGTTTTTCGCGTCCCGCCGACGACGTAGTTGACCTCGTCGCCGATCGAGGGGGCGGCAATGCTGACGACAGGCACGGCGTCGGGCAGATTATGCGGGGCGCGTTTCTGGTAGAAGCAGGACGCACGCACGCCCTCGGGACAGCGCTCCATCGTGACCGCGCGCCCCTTCATCCACGGGAGGATCTGGCTGGCAATGCGCGCGTAGAATTTCGCGAGATCCAGCTTCGTCAGGCCCTCGTCGGGCCAGAACGGTTTCGCCGGATTGGTGATGATCGCGCCGCCAAGACGAACGTCGGAACTCTTCACGGGTTTTGTCGATGCGGCCGTGTGCCGCCCTCACGAGCACTCAATTGTTCCGTGCGATCGGGTATTGTGTCACCGTTTCGGTTCGAGGAGTACAGTAATCTGCCCGAAGGAGTCCGGGATCCGGGATCCCACAATTGAACTCTTGTGGCTGCCGCCTCTAGGCGGAAGAATGCCGAGGGATTCAGATGTTGACCCGACGTTCGTTTCTCCACACGACTGGTGCTGCCGGCACCGTCGCTCTGGCGGCGTTCAGGCACGATAGCGTGTCCCGTGTCCAGGCCGCGGGACGGCGGGTCGAGAATGTCGCGCCCATCGACGCCGCGATGGACGAGTCGTACTGGCGCGAGATCCAGCAGGCATTCACGCTCGACCGCACGATCATCAATTTGAACAACGGCGGCTGCTCCCCGAGTCCGCGCGTCGTGCACGAGGCGTTCAAACGCTATCTCGATATCTCGAACCAGGCACCCGTCTACCACATGTGGCAGATTCTCGAGCCCAACATCGAGAGCGTGCGGCGGCGGTTGGCCGCCGAGTTCGGTTGCCCTGCCGAGGAGCTCGCGATCACGCGCAATGCCAGTGAAGCGCTGCAGATCGCGCAACTCGGCATCGAGCTGAAGAGCGGCGACGAGGTCGTCACCACCAATCAGGATTACGGCCGCATGTTGACCACGTGGGAACAGCGCGTGCGGCGTGATGGCATCAAGCTGAAAAAGATTTCGTTTCCGGTGCCGCCACCGTCGATCGACGATCTGGCCGCGCGCCTGCTTGGCGCGATCACGCCGGCGACGAAAGTGCTTCATTTCTGTCACATCACAAATCTCACGGGGCAGATCTTTCCGGTGAAAAAGATTTGTGATGAAGCCCGGCGTCGCGGTATCAAGACGATCGTCGATGGCGCGCACGCGTTCGCCCAGTTTCCGTTCACGCTTGCCGACCTCGGCTGCGACTACTACGGCACGAGCCTCCACAAGTGGCTGCTGGCGCCCATAGGGACGGGATTTCTTTACGTGCGCCGCGAGAATATTGCCGCGCTCTGGCCGCTCCAGCCGGCCGCCGCATCGCAGACCGACAACATTCGCAAGTTCGAAGAGATTGGCACCCATCCGGCCGCCAACCACAACGCGATCGTCGAGGCGCTGAATTTTCACGAAGGCATCGGCGCCGAGCGCAAAGCCGCTCGCCTGCGTTATCTACGCGATCGCTGGGCGAGCCGCCTCGCGCGACAAGCGAAGTTCAAGATTCACACGAGCATGGATCCGGCGCAATCGTGTGCCATCGCCAATGTACAAATCGTCGGCCTGCCCACGGCGAAAGTGGTCACCCGGCTCTGGGACCGATGGCGAATCATCGCGACGCCGATTGTTCACGAGGAATTCGAAGGCCTTCGAGTGACGCCGAACGTCTACACCACGCTGGAGGAGATTGACACCTTTGCCGCGGCGATGGAACACATCGCCGCGGCAGGTGTGGAGTAGCTCACTTCATCGGATTTCCATCCGCATCGAAGACCTCGAGTGTCCCCTTCTTGCGGAGGATGTCGGTCACCTTTGTGGCATCACCGACGGCGACAATCTGCAAACGAGATGGCGCCCAGTATTTCTGCGCCGCGGCCTGCGCCTGCGCTGCAGAGACTGCCGTGATTCGCGCCGGATAGGTGTCCCAATAGTCCGCCGGCAGCCCGTACGTCCAGTTGTCGATGTAGTAGCCGAGCACCTGCTGCGGGCTTTCGAGATCGCGGGCGAAGCTGCCAACGATCGCGCGTTTCGCGTCAGCAAGTTCATTCTCGGGTACGGGCTTGTCACGCAGCTCCGCGATCTCGGCGAGAAGATCGGTCAGCGCAGGTTCGGTCACGTCGGTGCGAACGCTCGTCGACGACGTCCATGAGCCGCGATAGAGCGTCGCAGAGAAGCCACTGCCAATTCCGTAGGTGTAGCCCTTCTCCTCGCGAAGATGACGAAACAGCCGGCCCATTGTCCCGCCGAGGACTCGGTTGACGACGGTGAGCGCAGCGTAGTCGGGATCCGTACGCCGGAACGACTGTGTGCCGACATACAGCGTCGTCTGCACCGAACCCGGCCGGGCGATGAGGTAAACCTTCGGCGGCCCCATCAGGTCCGGATCGGTGACGCTCGGTTTCGCGACGCCGGCTTTCTTCCACCCTCCCAGCTTGGCCTCAACCAGCTTGCGGGCGTCGGCCAGGGAAATATCTCCGGCAAACGCGATCGCGGCGTGATCGGGCGCGTAATGCGTGCGATGGAATTCGGCCAGCGCTTCGGGCGTGATCGCGTCGAGGTTTGCCGCAGTGGGAGAGATGCGACCGGCCGGATGCGAGCCAAACACAACGCGATTGAATGTTTCGCTCGCGAGAAACCCAGGGTTCGTCCGCTGCTGGATCAGACCGGCCTTCGTCCGGGTCTTGAAGCGGTCCCACTCACCGGGATCGAACGAGGGGCTCAACAGAACCTCGGCCGTGAGATCCATCAGCTTGTCGAAGTTCTCGGATAAGGAGCCACCTGAGATGGTCGCGGTCGTTCCCGACAGACCGCTCCCGACGTTGAGCGTCGCCGCCATGGTTTCGAGTGCCTCAGAGATCTGCGGAGAGGTGCGTGTCTTCGTGCCTTCGCGCATCAGGGACGCGGTATAGCTCGCCAGTCCGATCTTGTCCGGTGGATCGAGGTACCCACCGGCGCCAGGAATCATCAGGGTGAAGGTGACCTGCGGAAGGCGGTGATCCTCGAGAACCATCAGATGCAGTCCGTTCGGGAGATCGACTTCCTGCGGACGAGGTAGCTTCACTTTCAGAATGTCATTCGATACCGGTGCTTTGCCTTTCAGCACCATCTGAGTTGTCGAGGGTTGCGGCGGCGCGGCCGGAGCCTGCGGGAGGGCGCTGGCGATCAACCCGATCATCAGAACGAAGATGCGGGCAGGCATTACTGACCTCCTCTGCCGGCCGCTGGCGGTTTCGGCACCGTCCACACGACGCTGCGATTGGTCTTGACGAGATACTGGTTTGCCACTCGCTGGACATCGGCCGCCGTGACCTTGGCGATGCGATCAGCCCGCGTATTGATTCGATCGGGATCGTTGTAAAACAGCGCGTCTTCAGAGAGCTGGACCGCCCGGTTGATCGAGCTTCCGAGGCCCGCCACAAACGAACGCCGCGCGCCGGTTCGCGCTTTCTCGATCTCCCAGTCAGCAATCGGTGCGGTCTTGAGGCGATCGATTTCCTGATCGATGGCCTCTTCAAGCTCTTTCAAAGTCTTCCCAGGCAGCGCCGTACCAGACACGTTGAAAAGACCGGGGCCGACGCTGCCGTCAGTTCCGGCACCCACGCCAGCCGACAGTTGCTTCTGCCGCACGATCGATTCGTAGAAGCGTGAACTGCGCCCGCCGGACAGAATCGTGCCGAGCACAGAGAGCGAATCCCTGTCGGACGAGACGCCTGGAGGAATCTTGTAAGCCATGTCGAGCCGGGACAGACGAGCGAGGCCATCTTCGAGCGTCAACCGCCGTTCTTCTTTCTGCGCGGGTTCAGTGAGATCGATTTTCGGCGGCGCCGGTTGGGCAGCGATTCCGCCAAAATACTTTTCCACCTTCGCCAGCGCCGTCTTTGGATCGACGTCTCCAACAATCGCGACGACCGCGTTGTTCGGGGCGTAGTACATCTTGAAAAACCCGGCGACGTCATCCACGCTGGCGGCGCTCAGATCGGCCATCGAACCAATGACCGAGTGCTCGTAGGCGAAATTCTCGTAGGCAAGTTCGTCGATGGCCTCGAACGTTTTCCCATACGGCTGATTGTCGACAGCGAGTCGTCGTTCTTCCTGAACCGCATTGCGCTGATTGTCCAGGTTGTCCTTCGTGATCGTCAGCGACCGCATCCGATCGGCTTCGAGAAACAAAGCGAGGTCGAGCTGATTGGCGGGCAAGGTCTCGTAATACATCGTTCGATCCTTGCTGGTCGTGCCATTCATCGTGCCGCCATTCATGAACATCAGGTACGGATGCTCGTTTTGGCCGACGTTCTCGGACCCCTTGAACATCATGTGCTCGAAGAGATGCGCGAATCCGGTGCGCCCTTTGCGCTCGTCGCGTGACCCGACGTTGTAGTTGACGACGATGGAGAACACCGGCGCGGCGTGATCCTCGGAAATGATGACGCGCAGGCCGTTCTTGAGTTTGGTGTCGGTGAACTGGATCTTTCGGAGTGGTGCGGCGCCGACTCCAAGCGCCACGACGAGTCCGACGGCACACAGTCGTTTCATGCGCGCGTCCTTTCTGTTTGGGGCGAAGCCAGCAGAACCTGGCAGAACCTGCTAGAACCTAGAAGTATACGGTCAAGCCGGTCGTCCACATCGATCCCTGATAGGACGGCAGAAAGTGGGCGCCGGACCCCGTGTCGGAAAGGTGAGACTTACTGACAGCCCCCGCGATGGTATCGGCGGTGATCGGATCCGACCCGCCAAATCTCAGGAACGTATATCGGTAATCAGCATGGAAGGCCGCGTGGCGTCCCATTCGCAGTTCTGCGCCAAATCCTGCGTGGGTACCCACACGTCTGACAGTGGTCGAATCAATCAGTTGCTTCCCTGCAAGCTGTTCCACCGTGTGCGTGTACCAGCCTATTCCACCGAGGGCGTACGGCGTAAATGTTGACGGCACCGGCGCCAGCAGCACAGATCCTTGAAGCGGGAAGTCGCGCACTTCTTCCGTCAACGTGTCATTACTCTGAACACGACGGTCGAACGACACCTCCAATGCGGTGTGCTTCGACAACCAGGCTCGAAGGTGGGCGCCGGTAAACCGCTCGGCGCTCGTGTCGGTCTGGACGTCGCCGCGAACCATGCTCAACCGTCCGCCGACGCCGACGCCTTGAGCGGTGCACGTCCAGGCTGGCCCAACAACAAGGAGGGTAATGAGTGCTGTGAGTCGTATGCGTGAGTACATGGGGAGTACCTCGAGGATCGAGGTATCGGTCACTCTCCCGTCACGCTGTAGGAACGGAGCGGGGACGAACCGGCGAGCGAGAAAGCGGGGGAGACGGCCGCGGGGGCGAAGCCCCGGACAAAGGTCGACCGGAAGCGGAACGCGAAGCACCCTGCGAAAGTGCTGACGTTTAGCCGCGGACGTGCCGCCGGACCATTCCGGCGATACCTCCAGCGTTCCGCTCCCGGTCCACCGAGCCAGGCCCGTGGTTCCGCGCGGGAAATGCGCGGAATCACGGACGCGGCTTCTGCACTCTGACTAGGTCAGAACCTTGATGACGACGCGGCGATTCTGGGCGCGACCGGCCTTGGTCTTGTTCGGCGCGATCGGCTTCTCTTCACCGTAGCTGATGACGCTGATCTTGTGGAGCGGCACCTGGTGCTGCTCGTAGAGATAACGTTTCACAGCTTCTGCACGCTCCATCCCGAGCTTGTAGTTGAGATCCTTGTTACCGGTGTTGTCGGTATGTCCTTCGATCTCAATGAAAGCACCGTTCGGATTCGCCTTCAGCTGCTGAACCAGCTGGTCGATGTCGCCCTTTGCCTCGTCGGGCATGGCGGCCTTGCCGAACTTGAAGCCGCCCTTGTCCTCGCTGAGCGTCACTTCATAGACGAGTCTCTTGGACGCGCGCTCGATTGAATCGGCTCGCGCGTTCACTGCATCAGCCGCCGCGCGTGCTTCATCCGCACGGCGTCCGGCCGCATCGGCGCGCTGCCCGGCAGCCTGCGCCTTCTGATCGACCTCTCCAATCCGGGCCTCGTTGGCGCGGGTTCTTTCCTGCGTCTCTTCGACCGACTTGGAGAGCGTTTCGACTTTACCGTTCACTTCCCCGACCTGCGTTCGTACCATCTTCTTCGTTGCGCAGGCGGTGGTGCCACCAAGCGCAAGCGCAAGAATAGGCGCTGCGACGACGAGCTTCTTCATCTTTGCCTCCGAGCGATGACTGCCGATTGAGCGAGTGAGTCCGTACTGGGGTTAAAACGACTGTTGGGTTCGCCAGGGGTTCCGGCGCTCCCGGACACGTAGCCGGCACGCGCGCGCACGGTGAGCTCGCCATTACGCGCGCGAACTTCCACTGGACGCCATCCGTCGCGTGAGCTCGATGCTTCGAACGCGAGAATGTACTGGTGCCGAAGCTCATCCACGATCTGCCGCGCGGCCAGGCTCGCGTGAGCCGGTGCGCTCGCAACGAACATTTCGCCGCCGGTCCACCGCGACAGATCCGGTAACGGACCCGTCATTTCGGGTGCCGGCGCGACCGACTGACGCGGATCGTCAATCATGGCCACCACGGCGACGATGTAGACAGGAATGTCGATGCTGCTGGCGATGGTCGAAACCTGCTCCGACGTCAGCCGGCTTCGCGTGTCGATGCCATCAGTCAACACCACCACTGCACTTCGCTGCGGGACCCGCCCTTTTCCCGGTCCTTCGGTGGCCACGATCTTTGCGGTTTCGGCAATGGCGTCGTACATCGACGTCTGTCCATAGGGCGACTGGACGTGGGCAAGTCCCTCCTCCAGCACACTGAGGTCCGACGTAAACGGCGTGACGCGATCCATGCGTGTATCGAAGCTGAAAAGCGCCGCCTCATCACCCGGCCTCAACGCACCGAGGACGTGACGCGCGGCCTGACGCGCGTCCACCGCCTTGGTTCCCACCCGCATGCTGCCGCTGATGTCGAAGAGCATCGCGAGCTTGACCGGCCCATCGGCCTGTGCACGGAAGTCGAGAATCGGCCGGGGCTGTCCGGCTTCGGCTACGGTGAAATCCTTCCGCTGGAGGTTCCCAACGAAGCGTCCTTTGCGATCACGAACGACGGCGCTCACCGACACCACGTCGATGGAGGACCGGAACGTCGAAATCGGTGGCTCCTGAGCGAACACGTGCGCCGCTATCCCGGTGGTGGGAAGCAGGGAGAGCGTCAGCAGGGTGCCCACGAGGAAACGCCTCGTCATGGCAGTCCGCTACTCCAAGGAGTTTGCCAACTTCTTAAGTTATTAAAGGGCTGTGGTTTATCTCGACAGGACCTTCGGGAACGGCACAGCAGGATCACGAAAAACTGGTAAGAATTACGCGATCGGTCCTTCTGCGGCCGCTCATTTTTACACCCGGGTTCGATTCGCCAATTTCCTGTCGCGCCAAGGATTTACGGGACTTTCCAATTACAGTTTTCGCTCAGTCGGAGTTGCCGCTTGTCGCGATCGATTGGCTCCCGCGCCAAATCGCAATTGGCTGTGGGGACCGGCTGGATCCGATGAATAACGTTAGAATCCAGTCATGATGCCGCGCGTGTCCTCTGCCATCCCTGTCGCCGAACGCGTGCGTGGGTTCAGCTATGCCATCCGCAACATCGTTGCGGAGGCTCGAAAAATCGAGGCGTCGGGACGCACGGTTCGCTACCTCAATATCGGGGATCCCATCATCTTTGGTTTTCAAACGCCTCCGCACATGATTGAGGCGGTCGAGCGTGCGATGCACGATGGCGACAATGGCTACGCGCCGTCGGTGGGCATACTGAAAGCCCGGGAAGCCGTCGCTGCGGAATGTGTTCAGCGGGGGATGCCGATGCACCCGGATCGGGTCGTCGTCACATCGGGCACATCCGAGGGCATCGAGCTGGCGCTGACGGCGCTTGCAGGACCGGGCGACGAGGTGCTCATACCGGTCCCGACCTATCCGTTATATACGGCGGTGCTCGCGAAAATCGGCGCGCGGGCTGTGTTCTATCGAACCGACGAACGACGGGGCTGGCAGCCGGATGTCGACCATATCCGGAGTCTCATTAGCCCTGCGACACGCGCGCTCGTCGTAATCGATCCAAACAATCCGACCGGCGCGACGTATTCGGCCGAAGCGCGGCGCGCGCTCGTCGACCTGTCCTATCAACACAACTTTCCGTTGCTTGCTGACGAGGTCTACGCCGACCTCGCGTTTGACGGACCAGTGCCGGCGATCGCGGCGCTCAATCCCGACGCCCCCGTGATCACGTTCTCGTCTCTGTCGAAAGCGTATCTGGCTCCGGGATGGCGCGCCGGGTGGCTGGCGGTGGCACAAACCGATCGTCTGGATGACGTGCTCGGGGGGATCAAGAAACTCGCCGACGGCCGCCTGTGCAGCACCGGTCCGATGGAGCATGCGCTCGCGGCGGCGCTCACTGGCGATCGTTCACATCAGCAGATGTTCCGCGACGCGTTGCGTGAACGCGCGCGCGTCACGTTCGAACAGATGAATGCGATCGAAGGCGTCACCTGTGTCGCCCCAACCGCCGCGTTCTATGCCATGCCGCGAGTCGCGCTCCCTGCTGGCAAGACCGACGAGGATTTCGTCCTCGGACTTCTTCGCGCCACCGGGGTTCTTTGTGTCTACGGATCCGGATTCGCGACTGCGCCCGGCGATGGATACTTCCGAATCGTGTTTCTCGCCTCGCCGCCCGAGCTTCGCGAGATCTACCAGCTGATCGCGCACTTCACCCGCGAGTACCTCGCAGGCCATACTCGATAACGTGCCAACGGATCGAGCCGAACGGAAATCGCTGATTCTCTGGACCATCGCGATGACGGCGCTCGCCGTCATCGTCGTGTGGTGCGCGTATCTGGTGCGCGACGTGCTGCTGCTCGTCTACGTCAGCGGACTTTTCGCAATTGGATTCAGCCCGGTCGTGCGGCTCATCGAGCGGCAGAAGGCGCTCCCCATTGGAACACGTCGACTGCCCAGGTGGCTCGCGATCCTTGTTCTGTACCTGTTTATTATCGGCGCGCTCGTTGGTATCGGCTTCATGATCGCTCCGCCGCTCAACCATCAGGCGCAGCAGCTCTGGGCGTCACTGCCCGACATGTTCGCGCGCGCGCAGGACTTTCTCGTCTCGCAGGGGATTCTGCGCGAGCGAGTCACGATCACCGAAGCGGTCAAGCAGGCGCCAGCGGGCCATGGTGGTGAAGCGGTCGGCACCGTCTTCAGCGCCGTCGCCAAAGTGATCGGCGGACTCTTTGGGGTGCTGACGATTTTGATCCTGACCTTCTACATCCTTATTGAGGCGGACAACCTGCGGGAAAGGATGCTGCATCTGTTTCCTGCGCGCGAGCGCAAGCGGGTCGATGCGATGAGCCGCGACATCACGATCAAAGTCAGCGCGTGGCTCGGCGGGCAGCTTCTGCTTGGCGCGATCATCGGCACCACGTCGGCCATCGGACTGTGGCTTCTTGGTATCCCGTTTTTCTACGTGCTCGCTCTGATCTCGGGCGTCGGAGAATTAATCCCGGTTGTGGGGCCGGTGCTCACGGCGATCCCCGCGATCTTGATCGCCGCGACCGTCTCATTGAAGAAGGTGCTGCTGGTGATCATCTTCTTCATCGTCCAGCAGCAATTCGAGAATCACGTGCTTGTCCCCAAGGTGATGCAGCGGCAAGTCGGCGTGAGCCCTGTCACCGTGATCGTCGCACTCCTCATCGGCGGCAAGCTGC
>Ga0065705_10104769_pt1 | contig 11333 bp, 8 predicted proteins | sample SwibulcommuniRL2_FD_59092 | JGI IMG/M metagenome (GOLD analysis project Ga0065705, IMG submission 59092) | Bulk soil microbial communities from switchgrass field near Rose Lake, East Lansing, Michigan, USA - RL2 Bulk Soil v2 (version 2) | ecosystem: Environmental > Terrestrial > Soil >... | reverse complement strand
TAACCCAACCCCTGGGAAATTTTTCTGTGGCTATCCAACAAATGGTGGCGATTGCACGTGCACTCGAAATTGCTTCTGCCCGGATTCTTATTCTGGATGAGCCCACCTCCAGCCTCGATGTTCATGAGGCGAATCGGCTCTTTGACCTGATGCAGAAATTAAAAGGGGAAGGTATCGGCATTATTTTTATCACTCATTTTCTCGATCAGGTCTATCAGGTTTCTGATCGGATCACGGTATTGCGAAACGGCAAGCTGGTAGGTACCTATGCTGCGGCTTCGTTGCCGCGGGTTGAACTGATTGCTAAAATGCTTGGACGAAGTCTCACGGATTTGGATAAGGTGTCAAAAGCCAAAACCACCATTGAGCAAAAGGCGGAGAAGGAACGCCTGCTTGTAGCCAGGGGGTTGGGGCGCGCTGGTTCGCTTAAACCGTTTGATATGGAACTCCACGGCAATGAAGTGGTTGGGGTCGCTGGCCTATTGGGCTCGGGACGTACTGAAATGGCAAACCTGCTTTTTGGCATTGATACGCCGGATGAAGGTACGCTCACGCTGAATGGCAGGCAGATCAATCATTTTTCGCCTCTGGAATCTCTTGAAAATGGGATCGCCTTGTGCCCGGAAGACCGTAAAGCAGAAGGGATTGTAGGAGATTTAACAATTCGCGAAAATATCATCCTGGCTTTGCAAGCTCGCAACGGATGGTTCAAATTTCTAAGTATCCAGAAACAATACGAAATTGCTGATAAATATATCCAACTGTTAGGGATCAGCACCCCTTCACCCGATCAATTGGTTAAAAATTTGAGCGGTGGAAACCAGCAAAAAGTCATCCTGGCGCGCTGGCTGGCCACAGACCCGCGGGTTTTGATCCTGGATGAACCTACTCGGGGCATTGACGTGGGCGCAAAAGCGGAAATTCAAAAACTGGTAATTGACCTGGCAGAGCAGGGCAAATCGTGTGTGTTCATTTCCTCCGAGCTGGAAGAAGTACTGCGCACCAGCCACCGTATTATTGTCCTGCGTGACCAGAAGAAGGCCGCTGAATACTCCGGCGATGTCGATGATCAAACCATTATTCAAACCATGGCAGGAGATTTATGAAAAACAACCCTCCCGTGTTCAAACGCTTTCGTGAGAGCCGGCTGTTCTGGCCCCTGGTTGCTTTGGCTTTGATTTTGATTACGGATGCACTCTTTGCTCCCGGATTCTTCAAAATCGGGATCGTCGATGGTCACCTGTTTGGGAATGTCATTGACGTTTTTAATAATTCAGCGCCTTTGATGCTGGTGGCGATAGGCATGACCATGGTAATCGCAACTGGAGGGGTTGACCTTTCTGTTGGCGCAGTGATCGCGATTTCAGCCGCCATGGGTGCGGTGTTGATCAACCCGGCCCTGGGCAACAAACTGATCTCGAATGATATTTTGACAAAAGATGCTACGAATACCCCGCTGTGGCTGATCGTTCTAGCTGATTTGGCTGCAGGGACCCTATGTGGCTTGTGGAATGGACTGTTGGTCTCGCGGGGAAAAATCCAGCCGATGGTGGCGACCCTTATTCTCATGGTGGCTGGCCGCGGAATTGCCCAACTTATTACCAACGGTCAAATCATGACCATTTATTACACACCCTATTTCTTCTTTGGAAATGGCTTCATTTTTGGATTACCCGTGTCGATTTATATTGTAGCAATTGTATTTTTGTTCGCCTGGGTCCTGGTTCGCAAGACCTCGATCGGCATGTTCATCGAAGCAGTCGGTGGCAATGCCAAGGCAACGTATTACAGCGGCATCAGCGAAAAAAACATCAAATTGTTTGTATACGTCTTTTGTGGATTTTGTGCCGCCATCGCTGGTCTGATCCTAAGTTCCTACGTCCATAGCGCTGACGGCAATAATAACGGCCTGAATTATGAACTCGATGCAATCCTGTCCGTTGTCATCGGCGGCACACTCATGTCCGGTGGGCGTTTTTCCTTATTAGCAAGTGTGGTTGGCGCGCTGGTGATTTGGACATTCACCATCACCATGTACACCTTTGGTGTACCCGCGAATGCCTTGCTGGCTGGCAGAGCTGTGCTTGTTTTGGTGGTGATCCTGCTTTATTCTGATTACGCCCGTCGCATCTTGAATAAATTCGTTGATCGGAAAGGCTCCCCACATGGCGCAGCGAATTAAGCATTTCCTTCTAAATCATGGTCCTTTGCTGACCACCATAACAATATTTATTCTGGTCTATGTGATGGGCGGAAGGCTATACCCTGCCATGCAAAAGCCACAGGTGTTCTTTAACCTGTTTATCAACACCGCCAGCCTGTTAATTGTTTCGATTGGAATGACGTTTGTGATCATTACCAAGGGAATTGATCTTTCGGTGGCAGGCATGATCGCCTTAACCTCTGCCGCTTCTGCCGCTTTACTCGCAAAAAATGCCAGCCCAACATTGGTGATCCCCTTGATGTTGTTAATGGGTATCACATTTGGATTCACGCTGGGCTGTATCATCCACTTCCTGAAAGTGGAGCCATTTATTGTCACGTTGATGGGTCTCTTTTTCGCACGCGGTATGGCTTATATTATTACTCTGGAAGCGTTACCCATCCAGGACGCAACCTATCGTCTGCTTGCATTAACGAAGGTTCATATCCCCTTCCTCACCAAGGAATATGTTTATCCTGCTTCCCTCGTTGGTCCCTTGCTATTATTGGTGGTTATTTACCTTTCCTTTTTCACCCGTTTTGGTCGTACCGTCTATGCGATTGGGAATAATGAACAATCTGCGAGATTGATGGGATTACCTGTCGGACGTACAAAGATCACCGTGTATACCTTCAGTGGCTTTTGTTCTGCCCTGGCCGGAATTGTGTGGAGTATTTCGTTGCTTTCCGGTTATGGAGGCTATGCCCCCGGGATGGAGTTGGACGCCATTTCCTCCGTGGTGATCGGCGGTACCTTGCTGACCGGCGGTGTCGGAAATGTAATCGGTACCCTGTTTGGGGTCCTTATTAACGGTACCATCGTGTCTATTCTACAGTTCAACGGCACCTTGAGTTCGTGGTGGACTCGCATCGGTGTTGGTGTGCTGACGCTTATCTTTATCGGGATTCAAAGCCTGTTCTATATGCGTAAAAAGCACGGATAAGAAATCGATGTGCAGAACATCTATAGCCTATACCGCGAAGAGTCCAAAGAGCCGCGAACCTGTGCCAACTACGCGCTGAATATCAGCGACAAATAAGTCCGCGAATATAAGTTGTCAGCATGAAACAGGCAGGTGCAATACTTTGTACCTGCCACTGTATTAATCAGCCGATTTCGGTTGCGAGAAAAGCGACTATCCATTCTGTTGCAACAAATCTGGTTCAGACGTTAAGATAGGGGTAGATGACATATTTTGCCAAACATCCCCGCCCCGATGCCTTGCGCTCGCTTTCCGATGTTCAACACAGACCTTTTTGGCTGGATGATCCCGATCAGCCGGAACCTTGCGCTCCTTTGATATCCTTCACCATGGCGGATCTGGTGGTCATCGGCGCGGGCTTTACCGGGCTGTGGGCGGCTTTGTTGGCCAAGGAGGCGAATCCCACCCGCGACGTGGTGCTGATCGAATCGGATGAGGTTGCAACCGGCGCCAGTGGACGCAACGGTGGTTTCGTGTCCGCATCCCTGACGCACGGATTCCATAATGCCCTCCAACGCTGGCCGAAGGAAGTCTCCGTTCTGACCTCGATGGGTCACAAAAACCTGTACGAGATTGCTGAGACAGTCAGCCGACGAAAGATTGATTGCGATTTGACTCGATCGGGCGAATTGATCGTCGCTCTGGAACCCTATCAAACAGATGAATTGCGAGGTGTGCCCCACAAAGCGGCGGTATACGGTGAGAGGGTTGAGTGGCTCGATCGGGATCAAACCAGGAGGCTGGTCAACTCACCGACATATCTCGGCGCATTGTTCGACCCGATGGTGTTCATGCTCAACCCCGCGCGCCTGGCGTGGGGGTTGCGACAAGCGTGCCTGGACCTGGGCGTTCGGCTGTACGAGCATTCGCCGGTGAAAAGCCTCGACGAGGAAGACGGGGTGATCCTCGTTCGTACTCCGCATGGACAGATCCGCGCCGCGCAAGTAGCGCTTGCAACGAATGCGTTCCCACCGCTTTTGAAACGCCTGTCTTATTATGTGGTGCCCGTCTACGACTACGTTCTTGTCACCGAACCATTGACGGCATCCCAGCGAGATTCGATTGGCTGGAAGGGTCGCCAGGGAGTGGGTGACGCAGGCAATCAATTCCATTATTACCGCACCACATTGGATGGCAGGATTCTATGGGGCGGCTATGATGCCATCTATCACTGGAATAACAGCTTCAGTGCACATTGGGAAAATAACCCCGAGTCATTCGGACGATTAGCCGAGCACTTCTTTCAAACCTTTCCCCAGCTTGATGGACTCCGTTTCACACATGCCTGGGGCGGAGCGATCGATACCAGTTCACGTTTCAGCGTCTTCTGGGGAACTGCCCATCATGGATGTACAGCTTATGCCCTGGGATACACGGGCTTGGGCGTAGGTGCTTCCCGCTTTGGAGCACAAGTTATTCTTGATTTACTGGATGGTATCCCGACCGAGCGCACAAAACTGGAAATGGTGCGGACGAAGCCAATACCGTTTCCACCGGAACCGTTCCGTTCAGCTGTGATCAATCTGACACGCCGCTCGCTGGATTGGGCGGATCAAAATGAAGGTCGCCGAAACTTGTGGCTGCGAATGCTGGATGCGATGGGGCTGGGCTTTGATTCTTGAACGAACTCAGGGACTTCAAAAGGAGATGGAATTATGACCAGGACTGCTGACATCATGATCGTCAACGCCAGGATCTTTACAGGCAATCCCGATCGACCATGGGCGGAGGTGGTCGCCGTCCGCGGAAATCGTATTGTTCATGTGGGAACGATGTCAGATGTGGAGCAATGGCGCGGAGAGAACACGAAAGTGATCGATGGCAAAGGTGGCACGCTTACGCCGGGTTTCATCGATTCGCACTTTCACCTGCTATCAGGAGCCGTTTGGCTGGGGACTGCCGGTCTTCAAGATGCCAAAAACCTTGATGATTTGAATACTGCATTATCCACCTTCGCCGAGGAAAATAAAACATCTGAATGGGTTCTTGGGCGCGGTATCAAATACAATATCGTTTCCACGCGACAGGAATTGGATTTAATCGTCTCCGACAAGCCCGTCTATGTGGGCTCGTATGACGGTCATACAGCCTGGGTCAACACGAAAGCGCTCCAGATGGCGGGCATCCTGGATGGGGGAGAAGCACCTGGAAATGGTGTGATCGTCCGTGACGCTCAAGGCACTTCGACGGGCGAGCTGCGTGAAGCGGCGATGGATCTGGTCCAGGATTTGATCCCGGAGCCGGATGCGAATCGTAAACGTGAGCTTCTCAAAATGGCGATTCGACGCATCAACGCAACGGGTGTGACGAGTGTGCACAATATGAACGGAGATATGGAAGAGTTGATGTACTATGCAGCGCTGGAAGATGCGGGCGAGATGACGCTTCGGATCTATACGCCGTATTCAGTTCGACCTGAAACCAAGGAAGAGGACTTGAAGGAAGCCATGGCAATGGCGAACGTTCAGGGAGAATACGTCCGGGGTGGTGCTGTCAAATTCTTCATGGATGGGGTTTGGGAATCTTACACCGCGCTGACCATCGAGCACTACACCGATAATGCTCAGGCGAAACCGGACGGGATTTATTCTGCAGAGCATTTCACGCGCATGGCAACTGCCTGCGATAAATTGGGGCTGCAAATCTTCGTCCACTGCTGTGGTGATGGAGCAGTGCGGCGCGTCCTGGATGGTTATGAGTCCATACAAAAGATCAACGGGAAACGCGACAGCCGCCACCGGGTCGAACGTATCGAGATCATCCATCCCGATGACCTGCCGCGCTTCCGGGGACTGGATGTGATCGCATCCATGCAGACCAGCCATGCTCCGTTCAGCATCGATGACGGGGATGTATGGCCCGTGCGTGTTGGCGAAAAGAGATGGCCGCGCTCGTTCGCCTGGCGCGACATCAAAAATGCCGGTGCCATGCTGGTTCTTGGCAGTGACTGGACGGTTGCACCCTATGATCCATTGTTCAACATCTACGTGGCAATGAACCGCGAAAAATGGTCGCCGACTGATCCCGATCAACGCCTGACACTCGAAGAGTGCATCATTGGGTACACGCGCGATGCTGCCTATGCCGAATTCAAAGAGGATGAAAAAGGTCAGATCCGGGAAGGATATCTGGCTGATATGGTTTTGTTCTCACACGATTTGTTCGCCCTCGAGCCGCAGAACATCAGGAGCGCCAAACCGGTGCTGACTATGGTCGACGGAATAATTGCGTACGAAGCGTAGGGGATAAGAATATACGCCCGGCCCTGTATTGTATAAGGTATTTCATTCTATTTCGAGCGAAATGGGAAATTTTCCATTTAGGTTATTGACTTTGGTATTTGCGCATGCTAGAATACGTAATACCGCATACGATTGCACAAATCAACTCATAACCTATGACCCTGGAATCGACGAAAACCCAGCGCAAAGTCACGATGCGAGACGTAGCGAAAGCAGCCAACGTTTCACAAAGTACTGTGTCTCGAATCCTCAGCCCATCCTCTGCCAAGTCAGAGGTGCCGATCAGTGGGGAGACGAAAGAGAAAGTTTTGGCTGTTGTGAAGGAACTGGGATATCAGCCGAACCAATACGCTCGCTCGCTGCGCGGTCAAAAAAACCATGTGATTGGGATGCTCATCGCGGATATCAGCAATCCGTTCTATCACCCGATGGTCCGTGCGGTTCAGGATGTTGCCTCGCAACGTCACTACAGTGTCATGATCGCCAACTCGGACCATTTACTGGAAAAGGAAATGCTCTTTTGTGAGACTCTCCTGCGCCGGCCGGTGGATGGGTCAATCATGACCCCTTATCACCTGACCGATGATGATCTGCAGAACCTGATAGCGCGGACGGGCATGGCGATCTGTGCAGTGGGGAATCACATCCAGCATCCCAAAGTGGATGTGGCATATGCCGATGATATAAAGGCGAGTTATGATGCGGTCTGTTGGCTGATCGAGAAACGTGGACATCAACGCATCGCGATGATTTGTGCAAATCATGAGTTCCCTGTGATCAAACGCCGGTATGGGGCATTTCAAAGAGCCATGCAAGATTCCGGTTTGTCCATTCCACCTGAATATGTGATCGAAGGCGATTGGTCCACAGAAAGTGGACGCCGCGCAATCTCGACATTACTGGCATTGCCTACACCGCCAACGGCTGTGTTCGCCGCCTGCGACACAATTGCAATCGGCGCGCTGGATGCCGCCGAAAAAATGAATTATCGGGTTCCGGAGGATATTGCCATTATTGGCTTTGATGACATTCCCGCTGCTTCCTGGGTCCGCCCACAGCTTTCCACTGTGGCTCAGTATCCAGGCGAAATGGGCACTTTATTGGCAAAGGCTTTGTTTGAGCGTATCAGTGGGGAATACGATGGTCCCAGCCGCCGCTTTGAGGTACCCTGTCGATTCTTTGAGCGGGCGTCAGCCTGAAGCTTACTTTTACAACATACTTGGATGCCGTTTACAAGGCAAGATTGAAATACTGATTTTCGCCGTTACTAACCTTGGTTGTGAACGCAGGAGAATTCTGCGTTTTTCAATGGTCGATCGTATTCAGTTTTTTCAATTCTCAAAAAGGAGAGAAGGTATGAACGCAGTAAAGTATGCTAGCAAATTGTTACTAAGCCTGACCCTGCTCATGGTGCTGGTGCTAGGCGCCTGTGCGCCCGCTCCGGCCACCTCGGCTGCAGCTACGGAGGCCCCAGCCACTGAGGCTCCGGCGGGGGGGCCAACGCTTGAACCGACTCCGATTGTGAACGCCTTCGGCGAGTGCGAGGATCCTTTGATTCTGTGGCATGGCTTAACCGGCTCAGATGGAGCCGTTTTTGCCGATCTGCTGGAAAAGTTTGTTGCAGATAACCCCGATGTTTGTCTCCACTCCGAAGGCATTCCCTGGGACACATTCTTCCAGAAATACCCCACAGCGGTAGCCGCCGGTTCACCGCCGGATATGGTCATCTTCCATGCCGCCGAAGTCAATCAGATGGCATCGCAGGGGCTGATGATGCCCATGGATGATGTGATCTTCAACGATGGTACCCTGAACAAGGCTGACTTCAATCCTTCCGTTATCGAGAATATCACGTTCGAAGGCAAAACCATGGCTGTTCCTTTCGATAACCATGGCTGGTTGTTGTGGTACAACACCGAACTCGTCAAAAATGCTGGACTCGACCCGGACAATCTGCCCAAAAACGGCGCAGAGTTCATCGAATGGGCCCAGAAACTAACCACCGATGTAAATGGCAAGCACCCCACCGATGATGGATTTGACAAGGATAATGTGGATGTTTGGGCGATCGACTTTACCTGGCCGCGCTACACCGTTCCTACCACCTTGTGGCAGTTTGGCGGCGATATTATGAGCCAGGATGGTAAACAGTGCCTGTTGGATACTCCTGAATCGGTTGCCGCGATTCAATACTGGCACGATTTGATGTACAAGTATTTTGTCTCTCCGCCAGCTGTCCCTGGAAAGATGTGGGCTGGCGATCTGTACAAGAACAACCGCATGGTCTTCATGTGGGAAGGCACCTGGACTGGGGGCTTCATGAAGGATAACCCGGACGTTGCCGCCAAGACCAAGACTGCCTTCATCAACTCACTGGCTCCGGATGGCAAACAGGCCGTCAAGTTGGATTCGCATATTATGTCTATCCCAACCGGTGTGGATGCGGATGGTGTCGCCAAGGCCAAGAAGTTGATGGCCTATCTGGCGAATAATGGCGCCTTCTGGGCTACTTCAGGCCAGGTGCCAGCCAAGCTGGCGGTACAGCAGGAAGCAGATGTCCAGGCGATCCAATCCGTCGCCGATGCTGCAAAAGAGTTCAATGAGATTGGTCGCACAACGTTCGCCCACAAGGCGTTCATCGAAATCCAGACCGCCTATGAAACCGCCGTTGGCAACGCCCTTGCCAGCGCCGATGCGGATATCGCAGGCGAATTAAAGAAAGGCTGCGAAGTCATCCAGCCCATCCTGGATCGTCCATAGTCTCTATTCCCTTACCACAGGTCGGTGTGCTCGCTATAATGGAGCACATCGACCTGTGCCTAATAGAAACATTCCGGAAGGAAAGGATGTGACGCATGACACAAGTTCCCACTTCCACTAAGGGCGGCTTGATGGCGAAACGAGTCGCGGTGCGCTCAGGGTTAAGTTGGAAAGAGTTACGCAAGCAGCTTCCCAACTATCTATTCATTCTTCCCCACTTCTTCTTTTTTGCGTTGTTTCTGCTCTTTCCAATCTTTCGTGGGTTACAGATTAGCGCCTACGATTGGAAAATCATGCTGAAAGAACAGCAATTCATCGGGCTGGAAAATTACCAGGCCCTGATGAAGGACAGAATATTCTGGGAGTCATTGCGTCACACGGCAAATTTTGTGTTGATCACTGTAACAACCAACATTGTACTGGGCCTGCTGGTGGCGACAGGACTGAAACACTCCTTTTTCGGGAGGGATTTCCTCCGTGTTCTATTTTATGCGCCCGGAATCCTTTCCGTATCGGTATTGGGCATTATTGGCATACGAATTTGGGATACCCAATTAGGCATTGTTAATTACTTTGTGACCACTCTAATGGGAGGGCCCCGGATTTCCTGGTTGGGCAATCCAGACATTGTCATTCCAGCCCTTGCCATTACCACAGTCTGGTGGACCTTCGGTTTTCCGATGCTGGTGTTCTTAGCCGGGCTCCAAAACATCCCTGAAACATTATATGAGGCTGCCAAAATAGACGGCGCCAACTCCTGGCAGTCGTTTCGCTACATTACGATCCCACTGATCATGCCAACGCTGCTGTTCGTGACGGTGACCCAATTCATCGCTCACATGCAGGTCTTTGCTCAACCCTATATCATCTCAGGTGGAGGGCCCGGCAATGCCTCACGCACAGCTGTGATGTATCTATATGAAACTGCCTGGAAGTTTTTCCGCTTTGGCTATGCCTCCTCGATCGCGGTCGTGCTGGCCGTGATCATGATCGTTGTCACCGTTATTATTTTTTCACTAATGCGCGGGCGAACTGAGTATTAGCGTCAACAGGAGCCTGATATGACTACAGAATCCAAAACCACGAATTTCCTTATGAATTTGAGCCCCAGCCGTAAAAGTGTTTTGCGTTCGCTGGGCTTATGGCTGGTCTTCTTACCGCTCGCGGTCGTTATCTTTATTCCAGTCATTTACATCATTTCCATGGCGTTCACGCAGGAAGCGAATCAACTCCATTTTCCAATCGAGTGGATTCCAAAGCCCATCACCATCGGAAACTTCATCCACATCTTTACAGACGTGACATTGCCGATTGTGAAATGGTTTACGAATAGCCTCATTATCGCCACTGTAGGGACACTGATTGTTGTTTTCCTCTCATCGTTAAGTGGTTATGCGTTTGCCCGCCTGGAATTTCCTGGCAAAAGCCAATTATTCTCCCTTCTCCTCTTTAGCCTCATGATTCCAGGAGCCATTACCCTCATTCCGGCATTCCTGCTGCTCCGTGATCTCAAATTGCTAAATACCTATCATGCGATCTGGTGGCCGACAGCCGCCTCGGTAGTGGGTATTTTTCTCATGAGGCAACACTTCTATGCGATCCCCCGCGATCTTGAAGATGCCGCGCGCGTAGATGGTGCGAGTCCCTTCCGCATCTATTGGCAGATTTGTCTGCCGCTGGTGCGCGGCGCGATGGTAGCCCTCGCTATCTTCACATTCCTGGGCATGTGGAACGACCTGTTCTGGCCCCTGATTGTGCTCAGCGACCGCGAGACATTTACCCTTCCGGTGGGATTGGTGATCATCCAGCAGGGAAGTTATATTCAGCGCGGTTTGGCCTTTGCGGCCGCCTTCATTGCCTCGGCACCCGTGCTTGTCTTCTATTCCATATTCCAGCGCAAGATCATCGCCGGTATCACGACGACAGGTATGGCGGGGCAGTAGTGATGCCTCACCTCAAACCATCATATTCTTCAAACGATAGGCTCTTAAATGTCCACATCAAAAGCACAAGTCCTGATCGATCGAAATCGAACGATTGCTCCCATTTCGCCTCTGCTTTTTGGCGGGTTTGCCGAGCATATGGGGCGCTGTATCTATGAAGGGATCTATGATCCCAAGTCACCGCTTGCGGACGAGCGCGGTTT
>Ga0065705_10002688_pt1 | contig 11337 bp, 13 predicted proteins | sample SwibulcommuniRL2_FD_59092 | JGI IMG/M metagenome (GOLD analysis project Ga0065705, IMG submission 59092) | Bulk soil microbial communities from switchgrass field near Rose Lake, East Lansing, Michigan, USA - RL2 Bulk Soil v2 (version 2) | ecosystem: Environmental > Terrestrial > Soil >... | reverse complement strand
GCGGCGTCGGCGGTGATGATCTATTCGTTCGTCACCAACGACTACACGATCAAGTACGTCCAGCACTATTCCGACGCCGTCCAGCCGCTCTTCTACAAGATCACGTCGTATTGGGGCGGGCTCGACGGCTCGATCATGTTCTGGGTCTTCCTGCTGTCGATCTTCGGCAGCACGGCCGTCTACGTGAACAGGGAACGGCATAGGGAGTTGATCCCCTATGTTGTCGCGATCATCTCGATCGTTGAAATGTTCTTCCTGTTCCTGATGGTCATTCACAACAACCCGTTCGACACGTTCATCACGTCGAACCCGACGGATGGCCGCGGTCTGAATCCGCTGCTGCAGAACTTCTACATGGCCATCCACCCGCCGACGATGTATCTCGGATTTGTCGGACTGACGATTCCGTACGCGTTCGGGATGGCCGCGCTGATTACGGGCTTCCTCGACGACTCGTGGCTGCGCGCCGTCCGCCGCTGGACGATGATCGCGTGGTTCTGCCTCTCGTTCGGGTTGATGCTCGGGATGATTTGGGCGTACGAAGAGCTCGGGTGGGGCGGCTACTGGGGCTGGGATCCGGTTGAAAACGCCGGGCTGCTGCCATGGTTCACCGCGACCGCGTTCCTGCACTCCGTGATGGTGCAGGAGAAGCGCGGCATGCTGCGCGTCTGGAACGTTTCCCTGGTCATCATCACGTTCTTCCTCACCATCTTTGGCACGTTCATGACGCGCTCCGGCGTCGTGCAGTCGGTCCATGCCTTCGGCGAGGACGTCGCGCTGGCGCGGATGTTCACCGGCTTCATGATCGCGATTGTCACCATCAGCTTCGGCTTCGTGATTTACCGACTGCCGCTGCTGCGATCGCGGAACGAGCTCGACTCGTGGGTGTCTCGTGAAGCGGCGTTCCTGGTAAACAACTGGATCCTGCTGTTCGCGGCGCTGTTCGTCCTGTTTGCGACGATGTTCCCGACCCTCAGTGAAGCGGTAACCGGTGAACGTCTCACGGTCGGCCCGCCATTTTTCAACAAGTGGATGCTGCCCATCGGGTTGATCCTGCTGTTTCTCACGGGGTACGGGCCGCTGACTGCATGGCGGAAGTCGACGCTGATTAATATGCGCGATCAGTTCCTGTGGCCTGTCGCGGCGGGACTGGTCATGGGCATCACGATCGTGGCACTAGGCGTACGTGTGTGGGCGTCGGGAATCTGCTTCGCCTTCAGCGCGTTCGTCGCAGGAACGATTACCCAGGAATTCTGGCGTGGCGCACGCGTCCGGCAAGCTGCCACAGGCACCGATATCCTGACGGCGTTGATCGGTCTCATTGCACGCAACAAGCGCCGTTACGGGGGCTACATCATTCACGTCGGCGTCGTCCTCATCTTCCTTGGCTTTGCCGGAAACGGGTTCAATCGCAGCGAAGAGGTCACGCTCAAGCCGGGCCAGCAGACGACCGTCGGCGACTATACGGTGCGCCTCAATGGCGTGAAGGTCACCGACGACGGACAGAAGCAGATGATCACGGCGGATACGACGCTGGTGCGCGATGGCAAGGAAGTCGCGCGCATGTATCCCGCGCGGTGGTTCTATCGCAAGCACGAAGACGAAGCGACCACCGAGGTGGCCATTCGTCGTGGGTTCGCCGAAGACGTGTATCTGGTCATGCCCGCGTTCAGCGTCGAAGAGCAGAGCGCGAGCATGGGCATTCACATCAACCCGCTGGTGAATTGGGTGTGGGCGGGCTTCGGTCTGCTCGCGCTCGGGACTGGCATCGCGCTGCTGCCCGACACGGTCTTCTCGTTTGCACTCGCGAGCCTTCCCGCCGGCGCGGCGACCGCATCGATGTTGCTCCTGGCGATGCTGATGTGGCCGTCGACGCTTTTCGCCCAGCAGGCGGTTCCCCTTGTCGAGAAGAGCGCGCTGCAGAAGCAGATCGAGAACGAGATCATCTGCACGTGTGGCTGCCGGCTGCCGGTTGGTTCCTGCGGCATGTTGAACTGCTCGGGACACAAGGCGCAGGAAGAAAAGCTCGTCGCATATCTCGCCGAAGGGAAGGATCACGATCAAATCATCGAAGCGTTCGTGAACGACTTTGGCAGCCAGGCCGTCCTGACCGCGCCGATCGATCGCGGCTTCAATCGCGTCGCGTGGTTGTTTCCGTACGTGATTGGCGTCACCGGTCTCATTGCGATCGTCGTGACCGCACGGCGGTGGTCGTCAGGTCCCAAGGTGGTCGCGGCGGGTGACGCGGGGCTTGATCCATCCATCANTGCCCGCCTGGACGATGAACTCCGCGACCTCGACTGANCCCCAGNCCTTACAGCCCTGGCAGTTCTTCACGCTCGCCGGACTCGTCGGCGCGACGGCTGTCGTCTTCGTGTCGGAGGGTCAGAGTCCTGCGAGTATCATCCTGCTGAGCCTGATCATCTTCGGCGCCGCCGGTGTAGGCATTGCGGCGTGGCGCACGTTCTTGCCACTGGCGGGCGCGAACGAACCCACTGGCCCGCAAATGTTTGGCGGCCGCACGCGCGCCGCCCTCGAGCGGGAGAAGACCCTGGTGCTGCGATCGATCAAGGATCTCGAGTTCGATCATGCGATGGGGAAAGTGTCGGACAAGGACTTCTCCGAGATGGGCGCGCGCCTTCGCGGCCGCGCTGCGGGGCTGATTCGCCAGCTCGATGCGGGGACGAGCTACCGTCAGGCCATCGACGCAGAAATCGAGAAGCGAGTCGGGCCGAAATCCGAAGCGAAGCCGGCGGCGGCGCCGGCCGTGGCTGTAATCGCTAAGGAAGAGAAGCAGACGAAGATCTGTTTGTCGTGCTGCACGCAGAACGATCCCGACGCGCGATTCTGCAAAGGGTGTGGCTACCAGCTGGGTGATTGGTGATGAAGCGAACGCTCCTCCTGCTGCTCGTGTTCGCGGCTCCGGCGGTTGCGCAAATCGCGATGCCCGATCCATCCGTGATCAACGGCAAGGCGCTGCCTGCAGGCGAACTGCAGACCGGCACCATCACCGTGCGCGTCGTCCGCGAATCGATCGGCAACAACATCGTCGGCCAACAGGTAGACGTCACCGTGAACGGCGAGACGAAGAAGGCCGTGACCGACGAACAGGGGCGCGCGGAGTTCAAGGGACTCCCCGCAGGTGCGAACGGACATGCCGAAGCGACCGTCAACGGTGAGCACCTCCAGTCCGATCCGTTCGTTGTGCCGTCCTCCGGCGGATTGCGCCTGATTCTGGTTGCGGGCATCACGCAGGCAGAGGAGCGGAAGAAGAAAGAAGAAGCCGAAGCGGCCGCGGCGCCGCCGGTGAAAGGCACCGTGGTGATCGGCGGCAACAGCCGCATCATTTTCGAATTTCCAGACGACTTGATGCGTGTCTTCTACATGCTCGAGATCGTCAACAACGCGCGCAACCGTGTGGACATCGGCGGCCCACTTATCATCGATCTGCCCGAAGGTGCTGCCGGAGCGTCGCCGCTTGAAGGTTCTTCGCAGCAGGCGACAGTTGCTGGTTCACGGATCACGGTCACGGGTCCGTTCGCATCCGGCGTGACGCCGGTGCAGGTCGGGTTCCAACTGCCCTTCAGCACGTCGTCCACGACGATCGAGCAGACGTGGCCCGTCCCGATCGAACAGGTCACCGTCGCGTCAACAAAGGTTGGTGCCGTATCGTTCGCGTCTCCGCAGTTCTCTTCAGTGGGCGAGGTGAAAGGCGACGACGGCACGCCGTTCATCCTGGCGAGCGGCCCTGGCATCAAGGCGGGTGGGACCCTTCGCATCCAGGTCAGCGGATTGCCCGTGCACAGCGCAGTACCGCGCTACGTCGCGCTTGCACTCGCTGCCGCAATCGCGTTGTTTGGGTTGTGGCTGGCGCTGCCAGGTGCAAAGACAGCGGGGCAGTCGCGTCAGCGGCTCATTGCGCGTCGTGATGCGCTGCTCGGCGAGCTTGCGCACATCGAGGAGCGCGCCAGGACGGGCCGTGAGTCGGCCAGAGATGCGGCACGCAAGCCACGCCTCGTCGCCGAACTGGAACAGATTTACGGGGAGCTCGACACCGACGTAGCGGCGTGATCCCTCTTGATTTCGAAGATCTGACGGCCGACGAGGTCTCGCGTCATTTCGGCCGCCGCCGCGCCCTTTCACGAATCTCTTTTCAGACACGCAAAGGTTCGATTCTCGGCCTGCTCGGACCGAACGGCGCCGGTAAATCGACCATGCTCGCGGTGCTTGCCACGCTGTTGCGTCCGAGCAGCGGAGCGGTTCGGTACGGAACGCATACCGCCGCCGCGAGTGGCGCGACGCTGCGTTCACGCATCGGCATCCTCGGACATGATCTTTTTCTGTATCCGGAGCTCACGGCGCGCGAGAACCTGGCGTTCTTCGCCGGTCTCTACGGCGCGGCGGATCCCCAGAAGGCTGCTGACGCGGCGCTCGAGCATTCCGGGCTCGCGGACCGGGCTGACGATCCGGTTGCCAGCTTTTCGCGCGGCATGCGCCAGCGCGTCGCGCTCGAGCGCGCGCTGATCCACGGTCCGCGTCTCGTGCTGCTCGACGAGCCGTTCACGGGACTGGACGACGCATCGACGGCGGCGCTGGTCGCGCGTCTCCAGGGACTGCGCGAGAGCGACGCGATCGTCGTGCTTGCCACGCACGATCTCGATCTGGCGGAGGGTCTGCTCGATACGGCGCTGTTTCTCCGCGACGGACGACTCGCCGAGGCCGTGGCCCGTCCCGATTCTCTTCGGTCCACTTACCGCACGATCATGAGGCGGAGCACGTGATCCGAACCGCGTGGCTCGTGCTCAAGAAGGACTTGACGGTGGAGGTGCGCAGTCTCGAGATTGCGTACACGACGCTGTTCTTCGCCATCTCGTGCGTCCTGTTCTTCGCCTTCGCGCTGGTAAAGGAAGGGAAGGCGCCTGAAGACGGCGCTGCGGGCATTCTCTGGATCGCGATTGCCTTCGGCGGCACACTGGCTCTCGGCCGAACCTTCGAACGCGAGCGCCAGTCTGAAACGCTGCGCGCGCTATTGATGGCCCCGGCGGCCCGTCCGGCCATTTACGTCGGGAAGCTGCTGGGCATCGTCGCCTTGCTGGTCGCCGCGGAGATCGTCCTGGTGCCGCTGGTCGCGTTCCTGTTCCAGGCGCCGCTGCTGTCGCACCCATTCTGGCTGAGCGCCGTGCTGCTGACCGGTACGATTGGATTCGCGGCGGTCGGGACGCTCTTTTCGGCGATGCTCGTGCGTGCGCGCAGCCGCGATGTGCTGCTGCCGGTGCTGTTGTATCCCATTACGGTTCCGGTCATTATTGCCGGCGTTCGGGCAACTGCGGCGCTGCTGCAGCCGGACGTCGAGCTCGCCCTGGTTCGATTCTGGGTGGCGCTGCTGATCGCGCTCGATGCCGTATTTGTTACGCTGGCGCTGTGGACCTTTGAACCTCTAATGACCGATTGAATTGATATGCCTAAATGGTTCCTTCCTCTTGTCGCCGTGGCCGCAGTGATGTTTGCAGCGTCGCCTTTCCTGATCGCGAACGCGCCGTACGAGGCGACGATGGGCCTCGTACAGAAGATCTTTTACTACCACCTCCCTTCGGCGTGGGTGTTTCTCCTCTCCGCGATTGTGTGCGGTATCGCGAGCGCCAGATTCCTGTTCGGCGGATCGCCGCGCCAGGATCGGCTCGCCTATGCGGCGGCGGAGCTGACCGTGCTCTTCGGCGCGATCGTCCTCGTCACCGGTCCGCTCTGGGCGCGTAAGGCGTGGGGTGTCTGGTGGCAGTGGGACGTGCGGCTCACGTCGAGTCTGATGGGCTGGATGGTCGCGTGGGCGTACCTCCTCGTCCGCAAGTACGGCGGTCCCGGTTCCGACAAGCTCGCGGCGGGCCTTGCCCTCTTTGGGATGGCAAACGTCCCGTTCGTCTACATCTCCGTCAACTACTGGCGGACCATTCACCCCGCAACGAGCGTGGTGCCGACACTGCCAGTCGACATGGGCCTAGCCCTCTGGTTTGCGGTGGCTTGTTTTCTACTGTTGTTCGTACTCCTGCTGCGACTTCGCGTGTACCTGGAAGAGCAGCGGGCGCGGCTCGACGCACTGTATCTTTCCCTGGATGAATAGCCTTATGCGCGCCTTGGTTTTACTCCTTCTGTTGTCTTTCTCACCTTCGGTCACTTTCGCGCAGCAGCCGGAGCCGCAGCAACCGAAGCAGACGGACGAGTTCGTTCCGATCTCGCAGTTGCCGCCGCAGGATCAACTGCCTGCCGCGCCGCTACTCGTGATCGCCTACGCCTTTGTCTGGCTGGTGCTGTTCGCATACGTGGTGTCGGTTAGCCGCCGCCTTGCGAAGGTGCAGCACGAGGTGCAGCGACTCGAGTCGGACATCGCGAAACGCGCCTGATGCCGACTGCCGCCCACTTCATCTACATCCCGGGCGTGCTGTTGATAGGCATCGTGATTGGATGGATTCTCGGGTCGCGCGCGGCGGCTGACGCCTATGCATCGGAGCTGCGCAAGAGAAATCCCAAATCCCAAATCCCAACCCCCAAATCCTAAGGGCTGGTGCTAGCGCGCAGCGCGGGCCGATGGCAGCAGCGCAAAAAGGACGGCCATCGCCTTGCTGACGGGATCGCCGTTGCGGACGTTCGGCGCGTCCGTGCGATCCCACACGACCTTTCCGTCGCGGACTGGAATCATGAAGAGCGGCCCCGCGATTGGCCGATAGCGGCCGATGGCAGGTTCCCATCGCACGAACGCGATGTACTCCTCGCTGGTGTTCCACGCGACGCGGCCGTCTCTCACGATGTGAACCGTCTTGGTGATCGAGCCGCTGTCCGGGCCCATGTTGAGAATGCTCAACACTGTGGCGGTGTGATCGATGCCAACGATGCACTGGTCGTTGACGATCCATCGGTCGGGATCCGACACCGCGACGAAGCGGATGTACAGGATCGCTTGCGCCGCCTGCAAGCCCCACCGCAACCCACCGTCGACGTACGACCCTTCCTCCAGGCACGCCGGATGCAACACGAATTCGGTGTCCGAGCTGCCGCCCCGCGAAACAGTTACGACCTTGGTGTCGCCGACGTAATCCGCAAGGTCGACCTTCAAGCTATAGCCGCCCGCCGCGAGATTCTCGAACGCGAAGCGTCCGTCGCTGTCGGTCGTCGCCTCGCGATGCGTCTTCAGACCGTCAATCGTCACGTGCACGCCTGGTAACGGTCCCGCTTCGACCTCTTTCACTGTGCCCGTAATGCCGCCGGGCTTGCCGCATGCCGCGACGAACAGGCAAGCAAGGACTGCAAATCGGAGGACCCTCTGGGTACTCATCTCCCCAGCGCCAGGCGTTGCGCGAGCACGTCGGGCAGGCCGGCGGCGACGATCTTCGCTTGCGCCGCAGCGACGTCGTATTCCACGCGCGCCAGCGAAAGAGTCCTGGCTGCTGAGTCGAGGATGCCGTAGGCCGCGCGCGGATCGCCGTCGCGCGGTTGTCCGACGGCGCCGCAATTGACGAGGAAGCGTGAGCCGCCGTCGCGCGGAATATGAACCGGGGTGTCGTGGATGCCGCCGACGGTGTGCATCTCCTTCGTCACGTGATAGCCCGCCACGACGTGCGTGTGCCCGAACAGGCAGAGCGGTCGTCGTGCCACACGCAGCGCGCGCATGGCGTCGAGGTCGTCGAAGATGTAGACATCCTCGTCAAACGGCGCGCCGTGGCAGATCTCGACCAGGTCGTCGATGATGGTCGGTCCCTGTGGAAGTGCGGCCAGCCATTGCCGCCGCTCCGGCGTCAGCGTGTTGGTCGTCCAGGTGATGGCGTGACGCGCGAGGTAGTTGAAGCCATCGGTGTTCTCGAGGCCTGCGCCAACCTTGTCGTGGTTGCCGCGAATGAACGTGGTGGCCGGCAGCGCACGGACGCGGTCGATCACCGCGTTGGGGTCGGCGCCATATCCCACCAGATCGCCAAGCACGAGCGCATGATCGTAAGGATCCGCAGCCGCGAGCACCGCGTCGAGCGCCTCGAGATTGGCGTGAACGTCGCTGATGACGAGATACCTCAAAAGTCGATCCACTCCAGGATGCGCTCGACGATCTCCGGGACGGGTCGCGAAGCGTCGACTCGGACGTGTGCCTGACTGTACGCGGCGCGGCGGCGGACGTACAGTTGTTCCATCTGCACGCGATCGGCCGCGAGCGGACGGCGGCCGTCCGCCGGAACGCGTTCGATCACGTGCTCGAGCGGCACGTCCAGCCATGCGACGGCGCCGTCCGACAGCATGGCCGCACGATTTTCAGGATCCACGAACGTGCCGCCGCCCGTCGCGACGATCGCGTGGCGCTCGCGAAGCAGATCCTGCAGTACCGCACGTTCGATACTGCGGAAGTACGGCTCGCCTCGCCGCGCGAAGATCTCCGCGACACGTTGATGCTCGCGCGCCTCGATGCGGTAATCGATATCCTCCACGCGCCAACCCATGCGGCGTCCCAGTGCCCGCGCCACGCTCGACTTGCCCGCGCCCATGAAACCAACCAGATACAACTTGTCGGCCTTCACGCGCGCAGCGACTCGAGCACCGTGAAGAACTCCGGGTACGACACCCCGGCGGAGCCGGCGTCGTGGATCACGGTCGGCCCGCTGGCGCCGAGCGCCGCGATCGCGAACGCCATCGCAAGCCGATGATCGTTTTTCGCGTCCACCTCGCCGCCGCGCAGGCGGTTGCGTCCGCGGACGTGAAAGCCATCCGGTTGTTCGTCGATCTCGCCACCCATCAGACGCAGCCCTTCCGCAAGCGCGGAGATGCGATCGCTCTCCTTCACGCGAAGCTCCTGAGCGCCCGTCACGCTCAGTTCGCCCCCATGAGTGGCAAGCGCCGCAAGCACCGGCAACTCGTCGATCACACCAGGAACTTCTTCCGGCGCGATCTCGGTCGCCTGCAGGTCTGCGTGACGGACCCGAATGATCCCGATCGGTTCACCCGCTTGCGCGTGTTCGGTCACGGTCTTCACTTCCGCACCCATCCGGCGCAGGACGTTCAGGATGCCGGTCCGGGTGGGATTGAGTCCGACATGTTCGATCGTCACATCCGAGCCCGGCAGCGCCGCCGCTGCCACGATCCAGAAGGCAGCCGACGAGATGTCGCCCGGCACATGGAATGTACCGCCGATTAGCCGCTGGCCGCCGCGAATCGCCACGGATGTTCCCGCGCGCCCGACTTGCGCACCGAACGCTTCAAGCGCGCGCTCGGTGTGGTCGCGCGTGCACATCGGTTCGACGATACGCGTCACCCCTTCGGCGTGAAGTCCCGCAAAGAGCACGGCGCTCTTGACCTGCGCGCTGGCGACGTCGGGCTGGAAGTCGATTCCCTGCAGGCGATCCGCACCCATAACCGTAAGAGGCGGCCGTCCGTCGTCAGAGATAAATCGTGCGCCCATCCGCTCCAGCGGAACAATAATCCGGCGCATGGGCCGTCGACGGAGCGATGCATCGCCCGTTATGGTCGTCCGGAACGGGTGCGCAGCGAGGATTCCCGAGAGCATGCGGATGGTGCTGCCGGAGTTTCCGGCGTCGAGCGGTGTGGACGAACGATGCAGGCCGCCGACTTGAAGACCGAGGATTTCGAGATGAACGCCCGTCTGGCGGTCGCGGCTGATTTGCTCGATTGGTACGCCTAGCGCGCGCAGGCAGCCGAGGGTCGAGGCGCAGTCACCGCCCGTCGAATAGCCGTAAACCACCGAGGGGCCGTCGGCAATCGACGCCAGCATCGCGTAGCGGTGCGAGATCGACTTATCGCCGGGAGGGCGGACGCGGCCGGACATGCGGGCCGCGGGCTGCACTGTGACGGCGAATGCCGAGGACATGAGACAGTTATAATTCCGATCCGACCCGATGACCAGCGGCAACACCGTCCGTATCGACTTCCACAGCTCGCTCGGGATGCTCGACTTCGTGCAGATGATAAGTGAGTACGTTGCGCGAACCGTCGGCCTTGATGACGATTCCGTGCACTGGGTCACCGTTGCCGTGCGCGAATCGGTGGTCAACGCGATCAAACACGGCAACTGCTACGACGTCCACAAGCGCGTGCACGTCGAATTCACGGCGCTCGAGGACAGCGGGGCTCCAGGCGTCGCGATCCTGGTGCGCGACGAAGGCTGCGGTTTCGACCCCACGACAATCGCCGATCCCCTAGCGCCCGAAAATCTCATGAAGGCCAACGGGCGCGGCATCTTCCTGATGCGTACCTTCATGGACGAAATGACGTTCCAGCGCTCGGAAGCGGGAGGGATGCAGGTCCGTATGGTGAAGCGCGTTCCCCAGTCGCAGCTTGCCTGATCCGATTTACCTCGCGACAGCCGTTGAAATCGTGCTGCGCGCGGGTGACCTTCAGCTGGCGGGGCAGCAGTCGGGATTCCGCATCGATAAAAAGGGCAGTATCGATCTCGTGACCGAGGTCGATCTGGCGTGTGAGCGGATGTGCCGCGACACGATCGCGGAGCGGTTTGCCGGCCACGATGTGCTCGCCGAGGAACTCGGCAACGGAGCCCCCCGCCGTGAGCCGTCGCGTTTCCGGTGGGTGTTCGATCCGCTTGACGGCACGACGAACTACGCGCATGGCCTGCCCATCTACTGCTCCTCGCTTGCGCTCGAAATCGACGGGCGGGCCGAAGTGGCCGCGATCTACGACCCGACACGAAAGGAGTTGTTCACCGCCGAGCGCGGCGAAGGCTCATATCTGAACGGCCGGGCGCTGCGCGTGTCGTCGACCGCCACCTTGATCGATTCGCTGCTGGTCACCGGGTTTCCATACGACGTGCACGAACAGGGGAGAGAGCTCGTTGCGCTCTTCGGCTATTTTCTCGGGCGTGCGCGCGCCGTGCGCCGGCTCGGTTCTGCCGCGCTCGACCTCGGTTACGTGGCGGCCGGCCGATTCGAGGCGTTCTGGGAGCAGCACTTGAAGCCGTGGGACGTTGCTGCGGGTGCCTTGATCGTCGCGGAGGCCGGAGGACACGTCACCGGCATGGACGGTGGCCCGTTCGATCCGGCTGCCGCGCATCTCATCGCTTCCAACGGTCAGGTGCACGCGGAAGTGGTCGACACGATTCGTGCATTCCGGGCCGAACGNGCCAAAAACCAGCTGAGCTGACTGGCACCTCCGTTGCTGTAGTGCCGAGTCGGAGTACGGCTCCNACTCTGGAGGCTCAGATGACATTGCGATANCGGCTGGTGACGGCCATCGTGTGCAGCGCAATGCTGTTTTGCCCACNGGCCGCACGCGCGCAGCAAACGGTGAATCTTTCAATCGGATACTTCACGGTTCGCGGGCAGGACGCACGNGTCGTCG
>Ga0065705_10104768_pt1 | contig 11342 bp, 15 predicted proteins | sample SwibulcommuniRL2_FD_59092 | JGI IMG/M metagenome (GOLD analysis project Ga0065705, IMG submission 59092) | Bulk soil microbial communities from switchgrass field near Rose Lake, East Lansing, Michigan, USA - RL2 Bulk Soil v2 (version 2) | ecosystem: Environmental > Terrestrial > Soil >... | reverse complement strand
GGGCTATGCGTTCGTGGATACGGGCCAACGCCTGCCCCAATTTCCCATCCCACGTCCGCAGCGTGACCCGATGGAGGAGATGCGTAAGACAATCAACGCAATCCAATTCCAGAAGGCCAATGACGCTTACAAGGCTGCGCTATCGTTTCAGGCCGCACGAGCGTATCGGCAGGATTTGGATGCTGGCAAATCGCAGGGAGAAGCCTTGGCGAGATGGGGACACATGCTGCCCGGTGGATTGGCTGGCGCAGCGCGAATGACAGAAGCATCTCGGCCAGCGTTTACGCCTGAGCCGTTGCCGGGGAACACGAATCTTTACAGGGTTGGGCCACGGGGCGAACGGTTGTTTCAGTATCGGCCACAAGAACCTGTCATGGAACCAACGGTCACAAATGTTGGAGGGGTGAACGTGCTGCGATATGGACAGGGCGGTAGAAGTGCAACGGTGGTTCCGAGGGGGGCATTGCCGCAAGAGCAAGGCGAAATCATCATCAAGTACGACCCGACGACAAATCGGCATTTCCAGCTACGCAACAACCAGTGGTATCCGGTTACGGGCGAAGAAGCCAAGCGACTCACGCCACTGGAAAAGACAGCTACGGCTATTGACACAAAGGCGATGAAAGATGCTGCCGAGACGCTCCGGGAAGAGACACGGAAGGGAAAGCCGGATTCCAAAAGAGCAGTTCAGGCCACGAAAGATTACCAAAGCGCCAGCAATTCGCTATTCCAGGCTTCGCAGCCTGTTGCGACGGCTCCCGCCGCAACCGCACCAGCACCAGTGCCCAAAACTCGCGCCGAACTACAGAAGGGGCAGGTTTACCAAACCAGTCGTGGTCCAGCCCGCTGGGATGGTGAGAAATTCATAAAGGAATGAGCAATGCCGGAAACCTTCACGTACGAGGAAGCGATTGCTCCCGAAACATTTTCTTTCGAGGAAGCGGTTGGACCAGAAACGTTCGGCTTTGAAGAAGCAACGGCCCCCGCTGGCCACCACATACTGCCACTGGCCGCACCAGCGCAACAGCCTTTCACGGCGGACGTAGCTGCCCCTTACTCCCCGGGACGTGAAGGCGAAGGTGGGTTATACACGCCTCGCGTAGCGCCGGAATTCCAGATACGACCAATTCCCAATACTGGCCTTGCGCCGTTGACTGCGCCAATCGCAGCCATTGGCGACATGTTCACGATTGGGGAACAGCTTCAAAGGGCTGGTGCGCCACGCCGCTCCGACAAATACGAGCCATACCGTGACCCGAACGCCACAACAAGCAGCATTCCGGCGTTGCAGATTGCGGGCGGGGCAGTGAAAGGCATTGAAAACGCGGCGGCGAACACCATCAACTTCATGCTTTCCCCTGCCGGGTTGGCGACTCTTGGGCTTTCCGCTGCGCCCGGGGCCGTGCGGGCGGTTGTGAGTGCTGGTTTTGCAGCAGACATGATTAGCCACGCACCGGATGCCTACCAGAAATTTGAGGAAGCGCGGTTGAAGGGGGATGCCCCAGGGCAAGCTGAGGCACTGACTGAAGGGCTGGCCACGCTGGCTGGGGCGGGGCTGGCTGGAAGCCATGCTTACGCCGAGGCACGTAACGCCATAGGCAGCGGCAGGGCGGAACCGGTGTTTGCACCCGAAAAACCGTCTTTTGCACCAACCGAACCGGGTTTTGCAGGAAAAAGCAGCTTAGTTGCAGAAGAAAGGCCGTTAGTTTCAGAACCGGTGGCAAAAGCCCCCGAAACGCCCACGCCCGCTGTCCCGACCCTTCCGACGCCTGAAAACGCGCCTACGGGCGTACCTGAAGCGCCTACGGCCACTCCTGAGATTCCCGCAAAGCCACGGAAGCTGTCCGTGGACGACATGCTGAACGAGGTTGGCCAGAATGGGCTTGATGCGGCGGTGTCGTATTTCGCTGACTCACTCGGTATTGATGCAACCCTGAAGGGGAACCGCATTGTCATCCCAAAAGCAGACCAAGCGCGGGCTACTGGCCAACTGTCTGGTGCTCAAGGTGGGGCAGCTAATCAATTCAAGGCATGGTTGGAATCCGATGCGGCACTGGCTTCCCATATCGACGAACGAACAGCGGCAGACATAGCGAAATTACGCTCTGCGGCTGGTATTCCTGCGGAGCCTGTAAAGACGGTCGCAACACCAGAGACGGTAGAATCTACTCCGCAAGCTTCTACTGACATTAACACTGGGGCACTTGGGGAAGTCGGCATGGGCGGGGCTAAACCAGCCGAATTCCAGCCAGTTCGTGAAATAACCACAGGCATTAAGAACGCGATGGTGGACAAGGAGCGGGAGGCACGCGGCCAGGAACCCATTTTGGCCCCGCAGCGGCTCGCCAACCCAGTCGTCTGGGACAGGGCCATGGACCGGATTGATAAAGAATCCGGTTGGCAGGACAGGCTGATTGCTGAACTCAAGGAAAAGCCCAGAAACCTAAGCGCCGAAGAAGTTGTTGCCCTCGACCATCGGTACGTAGATTTGCAGAACGAATACGCCAAAGCCCAGCGGGATGGAGCACGGCATTACGATGATGGCTATGAAATCGGCGTAGCAGAAGCCAAGGCCAGAGCCGACTTCTACGAAGGCAAGCTGAACGAGCTTGAGCATATTGCCCGCAGGGTTGGCACGGAATGGGGACGCAGCGGCCAGATGCGGCAACGGCTGATTCGTGAAGACTTTTCTTTGGCAGCAATGGAAGCCAAGGTGCGGGCAGCGAAAGGTTTCAAGCCCCTGACAGAACAGGAACACGCCGACATTGCCGCACTGCATGAAAAGCTGGCCGCACAGGAAAAAGCGGCGGCAGAAGCGGAGCAGGCAGCGAGCGAACGCATCTCCCTGCTGGAAGTGCAGAAGTCACTGGCCGAAGCCAAGGCGCTAACAGCGCAAGGACCGGCCTACGAACCTCGCGTACTTCAGGCTGCTGAGAAGTTTGCGACGTTCATGGACAAAAAGGGCGAAGAAGCCCTTGGACGCATCCGTGAACGGCTTGGCCGAGTCTCAGCAGGCATCGACCCAACGATGCTCTCAGACATCGGCATTCTTGGAGCAGCAAAGCTCACACGCGGCATTGTAAACAAGGCCAAGTGGGTGGATTCGATGGTGCGGGATTTGGGTGAATGGTTTCGGGAACACGCAGAAGAAGCATGGGAATCGGCACAGGTGGCTTTCGGCAAAGATTTGGACACCTTCCACAAGGGCGTTGATAAAGCGACCAAGGAAAGGGTCAGAACAGTTACGACGGACTTGCCGGGCCGCATCGAAGACACCAAAACAGCAATCAAAGAGAGGGCAGCGAGCGCAGCCGGTTCACCGCTCCATTCCGACGTGAAGAAGCTGGTGCGATTGCTCGTGGAAGCTGACCCCAAGATAACACGCGATGCCCTGGTGGATACGGTTCACGGAATCCTCAAGGAATCGCTGCCAGACATTACGCGCCTTGAAGCAATGGATGCGATTTCTGGACGTGGCAAGTTCTGGACACCGCCCAAGGATGAAGTGTCAAGAACCGTGCGGGATTTGACCGCCCAAATCCGGCTGGTTGGGCACCAGATTGATGTGGAAGCTGGAAAGCCACTCCCGCGCACAGGCTATCAGCCTGATAAACTTTCCGATGCTGCCCGACGGGAGCAGCAAAAGCTGAACGAGTTGAAGCGCAAGTACGGCGTCACAGTAACAGACCCGACTGCCCAACTTGGTTCCGTGTTGCAGGCTCGCAAGACCTACTACACGAATCGGATGGCTGATTTGAAGGCTGAGATTGCAAGTCGCCAGCGAACAGTCACAGCCAAGACGCCTTCACCAACCGATGCTGCGCTGGACGCGCTCAAGGCCGAGTACGAAAAGGTCAAATCTGAGCACGACGAGATTTTCGGGCGAAAAGAACTGACAGATGAGCAACGGTTGGCTACGGCGATTGCCGCGGCAGAACGCGCAGAGGTAGCCGCCGAAGCGCAACTCACGAGAGCAGAAAAGGGCGACTTCGGCCCGAAGCCTGAAGGCAAGCCGCTGCCTGCCAGTCAACGACTGGATGAAATCCGCGCCCGCACGGCTGCGCTACGGGAAGAAACAAAAGAACTACGCAGCTTGGACGAAGGGATTAGGGACAAAGCGAGAATCGAGCGGCAGGAGCGGGAGCTTGCCGGAATAGATTCCCGAATTGCAGAAGCCGAACGGCGCATTAACGAAGGCGACATTGCCGCTAAGAAAGCCGTTGAATCCGAAGTAATGCCTGAGCTAGCCGCGAAGCGTGCCGAGTTGGAAGAACTCAATAAGGTCATCGCCAGACTTCGCGCTGCCGAAAAAGGCAAAAGCCCAGCAGAACGTGAAGCCAAACAGATTGCAGACTTGCAAGCAAAGGCAGACAGGCTGGCAGAGCAAATCAATGCAGGTGAAATTGCTGTTTCAAAACGCACTCCAAAGAAAGTCTCTCCAGAAATGGAGGCGGCACGAGCAGAAATCGCTGAACTGAACAAGATTCGCCAACAGCTTCGCACCGCTGCAAAGCCAAAAGGCACACCAGAAGAAATCGCCCTTCAATCACTCAAGGCCAGACTGGCCAGAGAGAAGGCCGACCTGACTCGGCGCATTGTTGAAGGCGATTTCAGCCCACGCAAGAAAGCACCACGGGAAATCCCATTGGATACGCCTGCTGCCAAAGCCAAGGCTGAAGTGGAAGCGTTGAAGCAGGAATTCCACAAACGCCTTGAGCGACACAAGTACGAGATGAAAAGCCGTCTGGAGAAAATCTGGCATGGCATCAAGCAGAGTGTAAGGGCTTCCGTAAATCTGGTGTCGTCGTACGACGTTTCCGCCCCGCGTCAGGCCGTCCCTGCGCTGCTAGCCATGACAACCCGGCTTGTCACGCATCCGGTTCAAGCATCGAAGATTCTTGGGCGCACATTTGGCAGGATGTTTCAGGCTTTGGGCAGCGAAATACGGTCCAGAATCTTGGAACAGAAACGCAAGGCCAGAGACAATGCCAAATCTGGCGCTGACGAGATGGCCGGAATCGAATACACGGACATCCATTCCGAATCGTTCACACGCCGAGAGGAAAATGCCCATTCCATATTGGATGAATGGGCGCAACTTCCGTTCAAGACCGGGAATGCAGCGAAGTCAGTCGCTACCGCCCCCGTAAAATTCTTAGCCAAAGGCGTACGCGCTTCCAATCGCGCCTTCGCTACGTTCCTGAACGAAATGCGGGCGCAATTGTTCGATGAACTGCTACGTGCAAACTTCAAAGACCGCGCACCAACGGAAACTGAACTTAAGGTCATCGGGAATCTTGTGAATGTCACCACGGGTCGTGGGAAAATTCATCCCAAAGCAGCGAAGCTATCCGAAGCTGCCTCCATTGCCCTCTGGTCCCCGAAACTGAACGTCAGTCGCGCCCAATTGCTCCTTGGGCAACCACTGTGGGGCGGTGGTAAATGGTCTGGAAGCGCAAAGGCCAGACGCATCGTGGCAAAGGAATACGCCAGAATCATTGCTGGTGGATTTCTACTGTCGCAGGCCGCTCGATTATTCGATGACAAAGACGAAGTGCCGATGACTTCAAGTGATAAGGGGAAAATTGTGCGTGGCGATACCAGAATCGACCCTTGGGGCGGATTACAGCAAATGACCGTGCTTGCCTCCCGTGTTGCTCAAGGCGAAAAGACAACGCTGAAGGGCAAAACGCAGGACATCGGGGCAGAACGGAAGTACGGAGTCAGCGGACCTTGGGCAATGGTGATTGATTTTGGCCGAAGCAAGTTGCGTCCCGATGTTGGGGCTGTTGTGGATATTCTGGACCGTCGCAATTACATCGGTGAACCCACGACTCCGGGCAGTGTCGCCAAGTCGCTTCTGGTGCCTCTGCCCATGCGTGAAATAACGGACATTATGAGGGAGCACGGCTTCACTGAGGCCATGATTATTCAGGCTTTGAACCTGTTCGGTGCAGGCGTCTCAAATTACGAGGAGCGCGAGAAGCAGCGATAACCCTGCTGCCGCCCGCAAACAGCGCCAGTCCGACTGGGCATGGGTGCCGGAGCTTTACAAGCCGTGAGGGCGCTTCTTGCTGCGCTTCGCAACCTTTCTATTCCATTCCCAGCAGCCAGTAAGATACTTCAAGACGGCACCAGAAGATTCCCACGGGTCTGCTTCTATCATTTTCCCGTCGTCGTGAACAATCCACACTGAACCCCTAGCCAGACATGCTTCTGCCCATTGCTCTACGCAAAGAGGCACAGTTCCATAAATCTCCGTAACCCTGCGAATGATGGCTTCAGTGCGGGTCATGGCTTCTTCGGCGCTTCCTTCAGCGCCCATTGTTTCGCCATATCTTCAATGCGTGCTTCAGGCGATTGGGCCAGTCGCACATTGTGCACTGCCCCAGCCAGTTTATCTACAGCGATACGCATGGCAGGCAATACCTGTGTGCATTGCTCCCACCGGTGATCGCCTACAAGATAGGCCAGTTGTATTGCCCAATCACTGAGTTCAGCCATGTAAATGAGGGCGAGGTTTTGGAACTCATCCTCGTTGCGTGCTTCCACGGCCAGTTGGCTAATCTTCGCTGCCATGCCAGCATATTTGGCTGTGCCAGAGGCGATGGCTGCTGCTACTGCTGCGTTGGCGTCTTCGGGGGTCATGGTTTCCAGATGTTGAGGATTTTCAGGAAGGCTTCGGCACGCTGGGCGGCAGTGGCGTGGAATGTTCCAAGCTCTGCCTCTTTGCTCGCGGCCATGATTGGCCACAGTTCAGAAAGGAATCGCTTCACCTGTGTTGGCCGAAGCACTTTCTCCGCCTCGTGCATCGCGTTCAGGTCGTTTAGGTAGTCGGGTAAGCCAATCGTTTCGGTCCCATTCTCATCCCAGCAATGCTCCGCCCAGTAAGTCATTGGCTCTGGATTGATCGGATACCCGCCCCCAAGGGATGCACTCGGACAATCAACCCTTTTGTAGCCACACGCCTCGGCGATAGCAATTCGTTGTTGTTCTGGTGTCACAACCCTTCCCTCAATCGTTGCAACGCCTCCTTCGCGCTCATTGCCTTGAACTCTAGCAACATGGTGTTCATTTCCTTTGGGGTGAACCTTTTCAGGTGCCGCTTGCCGCAGACACGACAGCGTTTACGGCTTTTGATCATGGCTTTATCCTCAATGTTTCTTCCGCTTCTTTCAGCGCATCCTCAAAGCCCTTCGTCAGCAATCCGCGCACAACTTCCTTGGCAACGGTTGGCTCCGGTAATGGCGGCGCATCCGGCCTGCCTGTGGCACGGAGCACTTCGGCCTTGGCGGGCGGGTAGGAGTGCTTGGCGCGGAAGTCTTTCGCTCTTTTCTCTGCGCGGGCCAGCCCAAGTAAGTCGCCAAATTTCTCAAGGTTGCCCACGAGGCTTCCAAAGTTTAGCGAATAACCAATCCCGCCGCTGAACTTCCGATTCGCCTGTCGCACGTAGGCGATTACAAGCCGCAGTTCGTCCACGGCAAAGCCTGTATTGTGAAACTCCAGAAGTCGGCGCTCACAGGTTGCGTACGGCGGTTGCTGGCCTGTAGCCTCGCAGAATGCGACGTGCAAGCTACGTAGGATTTGGTTGAGTGCTTCCATGCTGATTGGGGGTTAGGCGACTTTCGTACAGCCCATGCAGAACGGCATGAACTGTTGTCCGTTGCGTTTCTCCTTCTTGAATTGCACAGCACCAGCAGGCGGTCCATCTTCCCAGCCCCAATTGTGGCCAGCAGCACGAACCCTGCATTCCAAAGCATCCAATCGTTCCGCTGCTCCGGGGTCCACGATTCTCACAAGAGCCTTCTCGCCGGGATGGGCGAACGCGCCACAGAGGCATTCTCCACTGAATCCAAGAATCTCCGAAACTGGATTGCGCTTCAACTCGTACGCATGAATGTACTCGTGGAATCGCTGCTTCGACCAATGGAACAACGGGTTCACCCACATTTGGGAACCGACGAAATTGATCTCCCGATTGATGTAACCCTTCTCACATTCGCTTAGCTTGCTCATGATCATTTAGGTTTGTGCCAAGATCCGTAAAGTTGTTCAATTAACGCATCTGGAAATCGTTGCTTACAATCAGCGCATTCCCAGAACAACACTTCGCCTTCATCATTCGCCCTTCTGTCAATCGTACCGAACTTGCAACTTGGACAATCGCGCAAGTTCTTCAACCTCGTGCCTTGAAGGATGTAACCCATTCCTGCTGGACTGTGTACGTTCTTAACTGTGTTCATGCTGCTTCCCTCTGAGAGCGACTGCGATCCGGTTCCGGGTTGGGCAGAGGGAGATCACCTTGGTTAAAGGCGATCAACTCTCTAAGAGCACTGCGCTCTCGGACTCGGAGGTGTAGAGTTTTTCCAGAAGCCTTTGGTACAGCTTTATCCATTCTACGAAACCGCACCCTCAACTCGGGGTCGCTTCTGATCCGCTTGCCCATGCCGTTCTGTTTATGCTCCAGAACCGGGCAGCCATTCATTTCAGCCGGCTTGTCATGGTTAAGCCACACCGGCCCTGTAATCTCCCCGTTTGCGTATCCCCCAATGGGGAGTCGCAGCGTTAGCGACCGGGGGAGTTCGAGCCTTGGGCATCTGAGAAAGGAAATGCCCCGTCCTTCATCACTCCCAAAGAGGTGTGACCCAAGACAGGAGAGGACGCGCACGGGGGCATCGTGGGTTCGCGTCGGACAAAGCACTGTATGTCTTGAGTCACAGGGCGATGGTAGGCGCTCACCCCATAATGTCAATGTGTTTTTCATAGGCTCGAAACCCTAGCGGGGCGGGCTACCCCCATGCCGTACCAGCAAGTACCAGCATGTTTGCTGTGTGGGAAACATGGTTAATTCTGCTCTCCGGGCTTCATGTACGGCGGGACCGCATACTTTGGGTCAGCACTCATCTTCATTTGTATGCGCTTATCTCGGCGAGCCGCGCCCCATTGTTCCGCCATTGCGTCGGCGATGCCTTGGAAGGTGCGACTGCGTTCCTTCCAGCGGTCTGGCGACGGTGGTAGCTTGTGTAATCGCTGCCCACGGGCTTCCGGCTCCTGGGCGCAGAAGAAGTCATCCTTGCGATGCGTGGGCTGCAATGGCGGAAGGCCGCGCAACCACAGGCAGGTTGCCTTGGTTTCCCCGTGCCCGAACATCCACGGCTGAATAACTTGGTCAGGCTTCCTGAAGGTGCTGGACATGATGCCGATTGGGTTTTCGACGGCTACACGCTCAATTGGCGCATTGTACAGAGCCATGAAAAACGCGATGGCTTCCTGCCGTTGCCTTGGACGGTCTGGAAACTTGTGCATAAACTCGGGCTTCATCCATTTGTTCGCCGAGACAGTCAAGTAAGTGCAAGGCGGGTGCGCCACCATTAAATCCCAGCCCTGCTGAAGCACTTCAGGGCAATCGCCCTGAATATGCTGTCCGCCTTGCTCGCATGGCAGCAGGTCGCACGACCAAGCGTCGTGGCCCCTGGCTGCAAAGGCGTCGCGCACGATTCCGCTGAACTCACATGCTATGAGCACTTTCATCCTAGCGGGGCGGGCGCTTGGCCTTGCGCTTTGCATTATAAACGATTTCCTTGCGCCGTTTTGGCGGTGCGACCACCTCGCAGAAATCCACCTTGGTTCCCACGGGCCAATAGTAGCCACGGATGGTGACGATTTGCCCGCTCGTATAATGGCGTAGCATTGTGTCCGTTACAGCAATCCGCGTGTTAGGCGAGTAATGGATGAGGATTTCCACCGCTTCAAAGGAAAGCGACATGGGTTGTTTGTGGATGCGTTTCATTTGGGCGGGCGCTTGGCCTTGTCGAAGCAGATGGCTCCAAGAGAGAACAGGGCGCACGTTAGGATTCCGCCAGCAAGACTGGCCACTACCGCCAAGGCGAACCAGCACAGCTGAATCCCGAAGATGGTCCACATGGCTGCGAAGAAATCGCGCCCGAACCACGCAAGCGCGGCGATGGGCAATAGGAACAGCACGCATCCAGCGATTCGCCAGAGCAGGGGTTTCATGGTTTTGTGACAGTCTCGCGCACGCGCACTGGTCGGAACCACCAATCCGGTGAATGACTACGGGATTTCTCGGTTGCAATCTTGCACCATTGCCTTGCGTACTTGCGCGTTGTGAACAGCAGGCATCTCGCTGGCTCGCCGGGATAATCGCCATTCTTTATGATGTGCCACGCCTTGCCGATTATCAGCCTTTCGTTAGGAAAGTGTTTGCATCCTTGCTCCACTCCCCACATTACTCGGTTCCATGCTCGCCCTTTCACTTCAGCAACTCCTCCTGCCCATCCTCGCTCACTCGTTTCGTGTCCCCCGCAAAGTAGTAAAGTGACGCACAGACGCGCTGGTGCATTGCGATGCTATTCTTCCGGTCCTCGAATGTGGTGAGCATCTCGCCACGCTCTCGCGTAACGGGATTCCATTCCCAAACGATTGTCTCGTTGTAGCGCGGTGAAGGAATCACGGCAGCAGATGAATCTCGTTCAATCGTGGAAACGAACCACGCCTTGCCGCCATGATGGACGTAGCTTTGAATCTGCGTAATCGAGACGGTATCGCTCATTTCTTCCTCGCTCTCTGCGGCCACCAACGTTTTGCCAGTGGCACCTTGAGGCATTCAGTCGGCGAGCCATCGGCACATTTAAGCCATACGTCGAAATCGCCACAGCGCCGACACCAATCAGCGCCGCCGTCCGCGAAGGCGAGTAGGTGCCTGCCGATTTGGTGACGTTGGCGCAGGGTCATGGCTTGCCCTTCTCGTCTGCTAGAACAATCTTCTTTATCTCGCGCTTCGCTTCGTCCATGAGCCAATCGTAAAACGACTCAAACTCGTTCTCTTTTACGGTGTGGTCGTAGTGTAATTCTCGTCCATCAACAACGACGGTAACGCGGACCTGTTTTGCCCCATCAATAAATGAGTAGGGTTCCATCCGGATGCTCAGGTGGTTAATCTTCACGCCTGCATTCCAACGCCCGCCGCAGCGCAGGTCAATTCTTCTGTGGTCCGTATCTCTACTGATAGACGGCGGGGGCGCGGTGTGGTGAAATGCGAGGCGTGAAAGAGAACTGGAAGCGCAGACTGGTGATTGGTGTCGCAGCCGTGGCGATGTGCCTATTAGGCGCATGGATAACTGGATTCAATTTTGATAAACGTGGCAATGAAGCTACTTTCGTCTATCTTGTGACGATTATTCTATTTGCGTTTGGAGTTAGTTGCCCGCTTGCCGATAAAGACTGACCCATGACACCAACCCAAAGATCGCTCGCGAAATTGCGCCGGGAAGGATGGTTCGTTGCCATCACCGAGCGTTGGAATCCGTTCAGCAAAACGC
>Ga0065705_10104763_pt1 | contig 11345 bp, 13 predicted proteins | sample SwibulcommuniRL2_FD_59092 | JGI IMG/M metagenome (GOLD analysis project Ga0065705, IMG submission 59092) | Bulk soil microbial communities from switchgrass field near Rose Lake, East Lansing, Michigan, USA - RL2 Bulk Soil v2 (version 2) | ecosystem: Environmental > Terrestrial > Soil >... | reverse complement strand
CATGGGATGAAGCCTATACAGACCCTATTTAACGTAACCTGCTGAAATCCCCGCCTCCAGTAAAGGGTGGGGCAGATGAACAAGCACATGTCGTACGGAAGACTCCAGGGTTTGTCGGGAACGAGTCTCCGTAGGTGTTGCCATTGAAATCCATGTCTTCCCATCCTGACCATGTATCACCAATGTGGCAGGATCTTCCTGTTTGCCATACACAAGCAGGATGACCATCTGGCAGCTGCACTGCTCTGTACCATGGTTGGGACATTCACATTCAGGATGTGCCAGGCGAGCAATCTGCAGATCAAATGTAGGCACAACCCGCAAGCCGGCCTGGGTCAGTTTTTCCCGAACCCATCGATCAGTCTGTTCACAGGTCTGTTCCAAAGTCAAAAATGGCAGGAGTGCGCTCATGCTTTCATCCTATGGTTTTGAGTATAGGCTTGTGCTGCTGGTTGCTAAAGCGCCAAAACACGCATTCACTCGTAAGCATTTTCGCCTATGCTATCTTCTTCATTTGAATCCCCTGGTTGATCGGCATTTATTCCATGGCGATCAACTGCGCTCGATACTCATGTCGTCCATCGTTTCCGGCGCTGGCAATAGCAGCGACAAACGCAACGGCAGAAATCTTTTCGCGATCGTAGCTGACTTCCGCCACTGCCATGTTCAGATAGACATCCACGCCAAATACACCGGTCAGGGACAGCAGGCTATTGCGTACGCGCGTGACACAATTCGGGCAGCCCATGCCCCAGACGATCAGGGTAGCTTTATCTGCCTTCTGTAACTGATCTGCGGGCGTCAGTTCCTTGTAAATAGGTTCAACGTAACAATTCGCGTCCATGATGGACCTCCACTAAATAGTTTGTTTTGACATGCTTCGCGCTCGTATAGTCAGGAAGACACCTGCGATCACCAGGCCGAATAGAGCAACTATCTGTGACTGCGTCAATCCGAGCACGATGATGCGATAGGAACTTGTAAATGCCAGGAAGAACCGTTCCAGACTGTAGAGGGTCAGGTAGATCAGGAAGAGTGTTCCATCACTCCACTTGCGGTTGCGTAACTGCCACAGAACAGTGAAGATCAACAGGTTGGCGATGATCTCGTACACCGGCATGGGTGCGTAATAGACCCCAAGTTGGGGAACGAGTGCGTGTTGGCTGGTATAGGCAAAGCCGAATGGCCCATCGGTTGGCTTACCCATGGCATCGCCTGTGATGATACAGGCGATTCGTCCGATAGCCTGTGCAAGCACCAGCCCTGGCGCCGCAGCATCCAGGAGTGCAGGAAAGCGCCAGCCCCGTTTCCAGCAGATCAGGGCAGTTGCGACCAGACCACCGGCAACAGCACCCCAGATCGCCAATCCACCCTCCCAGATATATAGTGCACGGATTGGGTTGGCAGCGAATTCATTGGACCATTGATCTAATACGTGGAAGAAACGGGCACCGATGATCCCGCCCAGGATGATGTAGATAGAGACTTCGTAGACATCATCTTTCTTCATACCTTTGCGTTCCGCTTCACGCGCAGTCAGCCAGACGCCCACGCCGATGGCAGTCATCAAGATCAAACTGTACCAGCGCAGAACGAAGGGACCAACGCGTCCAATGATCGGATCAAGTGTGATGGTAAACATTTTTATCAGACCTCTCTCAAGAGCTAATTTCAAACATTCAACATTCTATATTTTCCCCGTCCAAACCCCAAGCGCCGTTTGTCGCATTTACGCGTAAGCTTTTTTGCTTATAGAGAATCAAACGGCCCTGGTGATCCCAGGGCCGTTAGGATGGCAAACAAGCAAATGCAAGTCTTAGTCTTCATCCAGCGGATGTTCAATTCCTCCCGCCATGAAGTCATCAGGGGATTGCTGGAAGGTGCGCAGACATGCCTGTGAGCAAAAGTAAACTTCCTTTCCTTTGTAAGTGGCACTCGGCCATGCATCTTTGCTGTTGATCGCACCGCCGCAAGCCGTCTTCGCGGGTTCAGGTGTAGATGGGTTCGTGTTCACGATGAGTTAACCTCTTTAACGATAACGAAAAATTGTGTGCAATGATCATTTCACAACAGACAGACTGCTCGTCTCGAGGCTATTCTGTATCTGTATTACCAGCACCGCATTGGACGCTGTTCCATTCGGAATGGAGAGCCAGGTCTGTCCATTATTGCCATGCAGAATTAGCGTGACAGGTTCCGCTGTTGATCCATAAACCAGAAGCACCACCATCTGGCAGTCGCATTGATCTGTGCCGTGATGAGGGCAGTCGCAGTCATGCAGGGCCGCACGCGCTGTATTCAGGTCGAAGGTTTGAACACTCCGCAGCCCTGCCTTGAGCAATTGTTGGCTTACCCAGGGTAGGGTGCGATCGCAGGTCAGATCAACGGTAAGAAAAGGAGATATATTCATAAGTGCCTCTAGTTTGATGAGGACATTGTACGGACTCTTGAAGCATCTTATCAGGGCAACTTCACTTATTTCCATATAGGCAATATTGCCTATTCTGTCCAACCTTCGACTGGCAGGATTGACAAGTTCGCCTAAAGGCGATGACCACAAAAGAGACTGTGAGAATCAGTTAGGAACCAGCAAACTTTCCCGCATACACCTTCTAGCCAGATGATCAGTCTTCGAAAAAAGTAGAGGCGTTCTCCCCTAGCAAAATAGAGGCGAACGCCTCTAACGTCATTCAGCCATAGTCCATACAATGAGTACAAATCAAGATCGAATTATCAACAAGGAGAAAACGATTATGGATATGAATGTTCGTGAAATCTGGACCGTTGTCCATGGCATGGTGTTCGGTTTCATCTTCCTGCTCGGCTTCAGCGGAGCTTTGTATATGATCTACAGTATGAAACCTGAATTGCTGACCGCCGATGGCATCGGCAGGACCGCCAAAGCCGCCAAGGTCTATGTTTGGGGATTGGCACTTTCCGTATGGGCAGCAGTATTTACCGGCGCATGGGTTGTTTACCCCTGGTACCGCGCTGTTCCACCCGAAGGCACCCTGGATCTCTCCACCTTCCCCAAGTTCCTGCTCATTGCGAGTGAAAGCACCGCGAAGTGGCATGAATTCGGTATGGAATGGAAAGAGCATGTCGCCTTCATTGCCCCCATCGCCGCCACTGTCGTTGCCTTCGTCGTCAGCTACTACGGTCCGACCCTTGCCAAAAAAGTGGGCGAACGCCGCGCAGTGATGATCTTCTTCATCATCGCTTTCGTCGCTACCGCCATCGCCGGTATGTTTGGCGCCTTCATCACCAAAGCCGCTGCAGTCCGCTAAACTCCTGAACCATTAAAAAGGAAAATAACATGGCAACTTTAGCTAATAACCTGAATGAAAAAGTCAACGGTCCCGTCTCTGCCGCCCTGCTGGCTGGTGGAATTGGCTCCGCTGCAATGGGTCTCGTGACCCTGATCTATGAAATCAACGATAAGTCCGCATTTGCAAAGAGCATGGCCTGGAGCAAGGCTGTCGGTGGGCTCTCTGGTAAATCCATGTGGTCGATCATCATCTTCTTCGTCGCCTGGGCGATCCTGCACTACGTCTGGAAGGATAAGGAAACCGACTTTGCCCGCATTTCCTCCATCGCGATTGCATTGCTGGTGGTGGGTTTGCTCGGCACGTTCCCCCCAGTTTGGGAACTGTTCAAGTAAAGAGTTAGCACGAAACGAAACTCCCCTTTTACGGGGGAGTTTTTTTTATTCCTTACCCATCCGTTCGAATAGGTGGTGTTCGACCGCATAAATGGCAAGCTCGATGCGGTTGTTGAAGTGCAGCTTCTCGAACATCGTGCCAATATAATTTCCCACCGTCTTTTCACTCAAATTCAAAAGCTTTCCGATCTCAGCATTCGTCCTGCCGCGTGCCAGATGGACCAATACATCCATCTCCCGATCTGTAAGTTCACGGAAGGCGTCCTCTTCGGACTTTCGGTCCACCTCTCGCACTCGTGACAGCAACCTTGCCGTCGTAGATGGATCGAGCGATGCTTCGCCCCGCGCCGCAGCCTGGATCGCCCTCAACAGCTCTTCGTTGCCGACCTGTTTCAACACATACCCTACCGCACCTGCGCTGATGGCACGCATAACAAGGTCATCATCAGCAAAGGATGTGAGCATCACGACGCGGCTTTTGGGAAAGAGGGTCATGATCTGACGCGTAGCTTCGATGCCACCCTCGCCGGGCAGGCGGATATCCATAAGGACGACATCCGGTTGAACCTGCTCCACCGCGCGGACCGCTTCGGCCGCGGTGCTTGCCTCTGCTACTACTTCCATATCAGGCTGATCGTTCAACAGGGTCATCAAACCGAGACGAACGATCGCGTGATCATCCACCAATAAAATTCGTGTTTTTGTCATGTCTTCAATCTATCCATGGGATCTCAAGTATGACCGAGGTCCCTTTTAAAGAAGGGTCGGAAAAATGCAGTTCACCATTCAGGAGGCGAGACCGATCCCGCATGTTTCGCAGACCATATCCCTGTTGAGCATTGGGAGACAAACCTGCACCATCGTCTTTGATCATGAGCTGCAATCTCTCGCCAAGGTCTTGTACCTGTATTTTGACATTGCGGGCATTGGCATGACGTACTATATTTGCCATCGCCTCATTAATGATCGCAAATACATGGCGGGAACGCACCGGTGAAAGCATCTTTTCTTCAGGCAGCTTCAAATCGAGCGAGATATTCACCAGCGTATTGTAATGGGGGTCCTGGGATAATTTCTCAAGCATTTGAGACAGAGTTTCCTCTGAAGAGGAGATATCGGAATGATGGAGTTCCGCCAGGTTATGCCGCAGATCCACAATCGCATCATTCAGCACCACCACAGCCCGTTCCAGACGTGAGCCGAGCTCACTCTTCGCTTCCGTCAAACGGGACGCAGATTCGACCAGGAGCCCAGCGGTATACACTTTTTGGATCGCGCCATCGTGAAGTTCACGCGCCAGTCGTTCATGTTCTGCATTGATGATCTGTTGCTGCTCCAGCTCTTCGATCTTTCTTTCCGTTTCCAGCGTAAAGATCTCAAGTGAACGAATGACGGAAATGGCAATGACGAGGCTACTCAGGGTGCGAAACAGGATCAACGGTATGCCAACGAACTGTTCGAAGGTACGTGCGTTAAGAATATTCCCGGGAAAAAAATTCACTGGGCCAGGTATCAGTCCTCCCAGGATCGCATAAATTCCCAATGCGATACCCGCAACTCTCAGCGTACTAAAGATCACAGGTACATTCAGTGGTTGAATACGGCGGATCGCATGCACCCGCAATCCATAAGCAGCTAACAACCCGCCGGGAAAGCCGATAAAGTATCGTGCCAATGCATTGGCAGTGCGATGCCATATTTCTATATTTGATTGGAAAGGCAGTAAGACGAAAAAGATGACAAATCCCCAAAGTACTAGTAAAGCAGCCGGAACGCCTTTCAACCAGGCCAGAGCATAAAACGGGCTCAGCACGGATATTCCGAATTCAAAGAGACAAGCAAATGAAACCGCCAGCAAAATACTTTGAAATACGAGTAGCAACCTGACGATGGTGACATCCAAATATTGCGCCTGAATTGGAATAAAAAGATCACCCCATTCGTTGAAAGCATGAGCGATCCCGAATGCGGCCAGCCATCGCAAGCTGCGAGCCAATTCCAGCCTTGAAGATTGCTGAACCTGCAGGATGATGGCAAATCCCAAAATAAAAAAACCCAGTCCGTAAACGAACAGGATGATCTCTTGATTGATGGCAAAAAAATCACTGAGGGAAGTCATATGGTATTCAGAATCACTGGCTGGTATTGTAGCATAGGCGAAATTCAACGACTCAAATCTGCGCATCTCGCATCGGGCAAAGAAGAAACCGATTGACACGAAATACCACTCCTATGTTTTCGCAAAGGAGTGGCATTTTCGTCTATTTCCAATATACAGCTTTCAACTAACCTGAGCCACTATTTGAAGGTAACCATCGTTCTTTCTACAACGTTATTCTTCGCAATAACTGTGCGTTAATTGCCACAACAATCGTACTTACCGACATCAGCAGCGCTCCTACAGCAGGTGAAAGTAGAATGCCCCAGTTTGCCAATACACCTGCGGCTAGAGGAATGGCTATGATGTTATATCCCGCTGCCCACCACAAATTCTGGATCATCTTATTGTAGCTGGCGCGGCTAAGCTTGAAAATCTTCACCACATCCAGCGGGTTGCTGTTGACCAGGATCAAACCCGCTGACTCGATTGCAACATCCGTGCCGCCGCCGATGGCAATGCCGACATCCGCGCGGGTGAGGGCCGGTGCGTCATTGACGCCATCGCCGACCATGGCAACGCGCTTGCCCTGCTTCTGCAACTCCATCACCTTTTGGTCTTTATGCTCGGGCAGCACTTCAGCAAATACACGGTGGATTCCAAGTTGATCTGCGACTGCTTTTGCCACTGCCTGGCTATCTCCGGTGAGCATGGCGACCTCGATATCCATTTTGTTTAACTCCTCAACAGCCTGCTTACTCTCGGGGCGGATGACATCGGCAATGGAAATCGCAGCGATGATCCTTTCCTTGTTCGTGAGATACACAACTGATTGCGCTTTGTTATTGGCATCCTCGGTAAATGCCGTGATGTTCCCTTCGGGCGTGAGAGCAAGCATCTCCAGGAGGCGTGGACCACCAATGAAGTATGTCTGGTTTTCGAAATCTGCCTGGACACCGCGTCCTTTCAGAGCGGAGAAGTTACTGATCGATGGAAGCGTTAGCTTGCGATCCCGCGCATAGCGGCGGACCGCTTGAGCGATCAAGTGCTCCGAGTCACCTTCAAGTGCAGCTGCCAGAGAAAGCGCTCGATCTGCGTCCCAGTCCTCTGCTGTTGCCATATCCACCACACCGAATTGGCCTTGCGTGAGCGTGCCGGTCTTATCAAAGATCACCACGTCGATCTCGCGTGCGGCTTCCAGCGCCAATCGATTTCGAACAAGAATGCCATTGCGTGCACCCATTGCTGTAGTAATGGCCACAACTAGCGGAACGGCAAGCCCCAGCGCATGCGGACAGGCAATCACCAGCACCGTGACCACGCGGTTCAAGACTTCAATGTTGAAGGACTCGGCGATCGTCCAGGCGATGCCGGTAATGAGTGCAGCAGCAAGTGCGATGTAAAACAACCAGCTTGCCGCTTTGTCAGCAAGTACCTGGGTTCTGGATTTGGACTGCTGCGCCTGCTCGACAAGGCGCATGATACCGGCGAGGGCAGTCTCGTTTCCGGTCGCAGTCACGCTGACACGCAAGCTACCATCGCCATTGATCGTTCCCGCAATAACCTTCATTCCAGCCATTTTGTGAACTGGAAGCGACTCACCAGTGATCATGGATTCATTCACATTCGAATGTCCATCGGTCACCTCACCATCCGCGGGCACACTTGCTCCCGGGCGGACCAGCACGAGATCGCCTTTCTTCAGCGCCGATGCTGGTACCGTTTCGGTCTCGTCACCGTGATGGATGCGCTCCGCTGTATCGGGCATGAGTTTGGCGAGCTCATTGAGTGCACCGGACGCCTGCCGCACGGAACGCATCTCCAGCCAGTGACCAAGCAGCATGATGTCAATCAGCGTGACCAATTCCCAGAAGAAGCCTTCTCCCAGGTTGATGAACTGTGCCGCGACACTGTAGCTGAATGCCACAGAGATCGCCAGCGAGATGAGGGTCATCATGCCAGGCTTTCGTTCCTTTAGCTCAGGCACCGCCATCTGCAAAAATGGAATGCCACCGTATGCAAAAACGATCAATGAAAAGACGAAGGGAATCCACTGGCTGAAGGGAAACGCAGGTGGCGTGAAGCTCAGCCACATTTGGATCATCCCACTGTAGAGCAGGACAGGAATGCTCAGCAGCAAACTCCACCAGAAGCGCGTACGGAACATTTGCTCGTGTCCGGAGTGGTCTGTACCGTGACCGGTGTGGGCTGCATGGTCTTCCTTCGACAACGCCGACATATCATGACCTTGATGAGCGTCATGCATCGAATGATCTTCCATCTTGTGCATGGAGTGATCCATCATTTCATGTTGAGAAGGGTCGTGAGTTGTATGCTGTTTGTGTTCGTCCATGAGTCCTCTTATCAGCAGATAAAGCGTCTGCACGTGGTTTCAACAAAATTACTTACCTGTGCTGTTGTGACAAGGCATCTTGCATACTTTCTTACCATCATCAGTATAGGCAAAATGGCGTATTTTTTGTTGCGAGGGATAAACCTGCCTCCTGCTTAGGTTATCCTTACGCGATCAAATGAGATGTAAAGCCTCTTCTGACCAACTCCTCATACGCTGTCCAGACGTCAATGGGAATTTCCTGGGGAATTTGGTAACCTCGCTATGTATAAACCTTGATTCGTTGTGTATCGCCCGCCATGATGTAAATTACATCATTCTTCGTAATGGTTTCATTGGATACTCTTCAAAGGAAAACTGCGGTGCAGTGACGATGACATCCTTTTCAGACCATACTTTTTTGAATGTTGCATACGCCCGCCTTTGCAGATAGGGCTTTTGGATAAGGATCACTCGATCCACGGAAATCGCACTTTTTTCCATCAGCGCTTTTGCGAAGCGAATATTATCCCCCGTGTTCGTTGATCGATTCTCGATCAGAATCCTATTCCTGGGCACGCCTATACGCAAAGCCTCGTCCGCGAAAATCTCTGCTGCCGGCTTGGTCCATATTTCTTCTGTGGGGCGACCCAGGTTTCCAGAAAACACGATAAGCGAAGCGTATCCTTGTAAAAATAATTCCGCTCCCCTGTGAGCAACACGAATGTCATGACTGCCTAGCCCTAAAATGCAATCTGATTTCACGATTTGGTGATTGAGATTGTTGTAATCCCAGAGGATTTTTGCAAGTTCATCGGTAGTTCGCATATCACTCATAAGCAAAATTTTATCAAATGGTTCTTTGATCCTTGTTCCAGGCTTTCATAGTTGTCCATCACTTGTGGCCGCATCAACCGTATACTTAACGCGTAGATGATCTCTAATTTTTGCCTGACCGGATTTTCCCCTTATACGCTCGCTATTGGAGTTGTGGATTTTATATTCCGAAGGATATTAAGGCGCTATGGACTTTTTACAACCACCTGTGGAGTGACAGCAATCTCCATTTTGCTTTCTGTGGGTATCACATGGACCATTACTGCAGTTTTAGGCGGCGGACCTCTTGGTGAAGGGTTAATTATTGCTATCATTGCACCACTGGTGATTGCCCCCTTAATGAGTTGGCAAATCATCGGACTTCTCGTGAAGCTAGATCAAGCAGAACGTGGGTGTAGATCATAGTCGTCTTGACATCCTTATGACCAAGCAACTCCTGAACAGTGCGAATGTCATAGCCGTTTTGCAGAAGATCAGTGGCGAAGGAATGACGGAAGATGTGAAGAGTTACGCGCTTATCTACGTGAGCAAGGCAGGCAGCCACCTTGATCGATTTTTGTAGTGCCGTTTCATGGATGTGATGGCGCGCATAATGTCTGCTTGAGGGTCTGAACCCAGTTCGGAAGCCGGGAAGGCAAATTGCCATATCCATTGTTTGTGCGCATTCGGGAATTTTTTGTCCAATCCGAACGGCGTGTAGACGGCCCCAAAGCCCGCAGCAAGATCCTTCTGGTGAACGGCTTTTGCTTGTTGAAGGTGCTCACGCAACGGGACAATCAGGCTATCTGGCAACATAGTGACACGATCATCGCCACCTGTGCCATGATAGACCAGGATGCGATGGTTTACAAAGTCAATGTCCTTGACGCGCAAGCGCAAACATTCCATTAATCGAAGTCTACTGCCATACGTTACCTGCGTCATGAGCTTGTATGGGCCAGTAAGGTGCTTGATAATCGCACGCGCCTCTTCTTTGGAAAGCCCTGTGGCGACGCGTTTACCATTTTGGGGCGAATGAACCCAAGAGAATTTTCATCCAGTTCCACTTGGTGGACGTTGCGATACAGGAAGAGAATAGCGCTAATGGGTTGATTCCCCCGGCACCGGCCGCAGGAGCGGTGCGTGTCGAGGCGGAGGCTTTACGGTCCACAACTAGGTGGATAATAAACTGATTTATCTCAGGAACGCCCATTTCTCGTGGATGGCGCTTCTTATGAAAGAGAATATATTCACGAACCCAATTAACTGCAAGGTTCGTCTTACGGCGGGGTATATCGCTGGCAGAACTGCTTTTTACGGGAAAAACCAGAACAAAACAGTTAACTTGAAACCCAATGGACACACCTGTCCTCCCACTCAGGTTCGCTTCGGGGATGCTACGCAATGGCGGACGGTGCCACGGGGTGTGATATTACTTCAGCGTAGTGATGGGACGGCACTGTAATAAATACAACTCGCCTCCTGCATAGGCACACTCGACATCCACGGGATGTCCCATCGTGGTTTCTAATGTCAGGGCAAGCTTTGCCATTTCAATCAGTTGTTCATCGTTCAGCGAGGTTGAGTTGCGCAAGAAACGCGGTACATCCACTTCGCGTGTTCCACCTGAGGCAGAGATAGTCATGCGTTGTTTATCTGCAACGAGGCGGTTGGTGATTGCCAGATCCGATTTCCGAACGATGAATGTGTCCGGGGTGACTGTCCCTCCAACAATACTCTCGCCCAAACCCCAACTGGCATTGATCATGATTTCATCGCGATTCCCTGTGATAGGGTTAGCGCTAAAAACAACTGAAGACACGTCCGATGCAACTAACTGTTGCACGAGTACAGCGATTTGTGGACGTTCCACTGACAGCCCTTGCTGGCGGCGGTAGTCCAGAGCATGCTCAGACCGCGCCGATTCCCAGCAACGTGCCACAGCTTGAATAATGGCCTCCGCCCCGACGATGTTGAGATATGTTTCGTGCTGACCTGCGAACGAGGCGGTCGCTCCATCTTCATCCACAGCGGAAGAACGTACAGCGGCGATAAAGTCTGGGAGGCTATGGCAAGCCATCAGGTCCGAGATGGCGCAGGTGATTTCATCCCGAAGGTCAAGGGGATGCGCCTCATCCATCAGCGTCACGGGTAGGGAAAAGCCATCTGGCACGCGGTGATACATTCGGGCAAGGCGGCTGAGATTCGCCGCCTTGCCACCCACCAGCGCTGGATCGAATGATTTTGGATCACCCAACCAGAGCAGGTTCATTCGATTTCCGATTTTCGACTGCAGATTGCAGATTGACGGGGTCAGATCGTTGATTTTCAAAGACCACCCGCACAGTACCGGCATTGCCATCCACTTCGATCAATTGCCCATCCTGGAAAGTTGTCGTTGCATTACCCGTGCCAACCACGGCAGGGATGCGATACTC
>Ga0065705_10104767_pt1 | contig 11355 bp, 14 predicted proteins | sample SwibulcommuniRL2_FD_59092 | JGI IMG/M metagenome (GOLD analysis project Ga0065705, IMG submission 59092) | Bulk soil microbial communities from switchgrass field near Rose Lake, East Lansing, Michigan, USA - RL2 Bulk Soil v2 (version 2) | ecosystem: Environmental > Terrestrial > Soil >... | reverse complement strand
CGTTGACTTTGGAGAACGTGGTACTGTCAAGGCTGGCGAGACAGTACTTGCTAGCGAACTAACTGAAGCAGGCTACAAAGTTGAAGGCCCCGTGTTTGAACGTCGCGCTCCTGGCCGCCCCACCGACGTTACCTACCACGAGCTTCTAACTGAACGCATCAACCAAGCTTTCCAAGAACACCCTGAAATCAACCCTATCCAAAACCCCGAAAAATTCTACTCCTTGATGGACGAGTACGAACGTGCGCTCAAGTCCAGCTTCAAAGAAAAAGACAAAGCCTACCACGCCAAGCTAAGCAAAGAAGCTCGCGCTCTTGGCATTGAGATCGGTGCCGAGCCCAACGCTGAAACCATCGCACGCGCTCGTCGCGCTGGAGCTGGTGCTCTCACCGGCAAAGATGTCACCAACGAAACTCTCATCAATCAATATCGTTCAAGAATCGAGGAAGCCTACAAGCAAGTTCTTGACGAACGCACCGAAGCCCGCTACCGTGAGCTACTAAACCGTCGCCAGCCAGGTGAAGCAATCACCATCGACGAAGCCATCCAAGCAATCAAAAACTTCTCCCCTTCCTACACCGCTGCCAAGGAAGCGTTGATGAAGCGCGCCTACCCCGCAGCCGGTAGTGTACTTGAAGCCGAACGCACCGCCCTCACTGCCCTCTACGAGGAAGCCCAACTCGCGCGCCCCGACCTCACGCGCAAGCAAATCAAGCGCCTCAACGACATGTACGCGCGCTCTCGCGACAACTACGTTGGCCGTGATGTGGAATGGCTTGTGGAGCAGATTGCCGTAGCACGTGCGCTGCGTGGCCAAGCTACCACCCCCATCACCACCCCCCACGGCAACTTCCCTGCCTCACGCCTTCCTTTCTATCGCGCTGCTGCTGAACGTCTCAACGCCCACTACGCTGACGAAATCGCCAAGGGCGACAACCCCATCACCCGTCTTGCAGGCAGCGAGTTAGGTCAACTCTCGCCTGAGTTGGCAGCGGAGCGTGTCACGCGCGCTCCCGAACTTGGCGGCCACATCATGGATGACCCCGCAACACTCAAAGTCCTTGAAGCACGCAAAGAACGCGCACGCACAGAAGCACAAGTCGATCTCGACCTTGAACTCGCAGGTAAGGAAGCCCCGCCTCTAGACATCTCGTGGCCAAAAGCTAAGCCGAAGCGTGACCGCGCCGTCCCCCAACCTCCCGACTTCGAAACCCTCACCGAAGCCGACGCACGCACCAACTCCAGTGGCCCCTCACCCTCAGCCAACGCCGCTGCCCAAACTGCCGCCTACAACGGCGCAGTGCGCTCATCTCTCTCGCGCTTCATGGGCACCACTACAGCGGGCGCTTCCGTTACCAACGTCATCGGCCAACTCCAAGCCTCCCTCCGCAACCTACGCAACGCCTTCGCCCCTTCCACCCGCACCGTGGCATCGATGAACAAGCCCCTTGGTGATTTCTTCAACCGCAAGGCCTCTGCCGACGGCTACGTCACCACCATCACCGAAGTCGAGATGCTCAATGCTGAAAAAGCCATCAAGCAAGCCATGCCTGGCATCAGTGACAAGCTCCTCAAAGAAAAGATGAAGTTCTTCGCGCGCAAGCTCAACAGCGAAGGCGCAAAAGCTGCTGAAGCTCGCAACATCTCCGAACTCGCCGAAATGCAATCTATCATCCAAGCCCTTCCAGCGATCAAACTCGGCTCCCGCCACATGTATCGCAAGTACGTCAAGCGCTACAACGAACTCAAAGACCTCTACCGCCCTCAAGTCAACGTGCCCAAGTTCACCCACGCCGAAGAAGCTCTCTTCTCCCAAGACCCCACGATGGCAGCGTTGAGCAAGTGGTGGTTGAGTGAGATGCAACCGCTCATCGAAAGCTATGCCGACCCCGCTGGTATCGACAGTGCTCTCTACGGCCCTGATGGCTTCTACGCCAAGATCAACTACGACGTTGACCCTACTACCGCCCCCGCCGGTGCTAAAGTTGTAAGCATCGACCCCCAAGGTGGCTCTAACACCCTGGGAGCGCGCGCTACAAAACGCGCCGCCGCCCGTCGCCGCCGCACCGCTCACATGCCTACCGGCATGGTCATTGTAGATGACCTCAAACACATCCTCAACTCCACACTCAAAGACCGCGTGGGCAAAGCCGCCGACAACGAACTCATCAGTGCGTTGATGAAAGAAGACCTAACGGGTGTTGTGCCACGTGGCGGTAAAGTCACAATCAATGGCAAAACCCACCGCGTAGTAAGCTCTGCCGTCCTTGAAAACAACGTACGCAAACATCTCCTCCTCCCCGAACCCTACGCCAAAGCATACGATCACGTCACCGCCATTCCACACGAACAACTCCCTATCATCGGCATGGTAGTACGCCTCACCGTGGGCAGCGCGCTCCTCATCCCCGCTGAAGCCACCATGCACGCCCTCAACGTCGCCTTTGCAGCCATGGACATGGGGGGTAAGTACCCTTACAGCCGCACCATCCCTCGCGGAGGTCAATTCCTTGTCGATCACACCCTCCCTGGTCGCGCCATTGGCTTGATGTACAACATGTGGAATCAAACCGGTAAAGACTTCGAGCACCTTGTCGTACGCATGTCCAAAGCAGGCGCACTACGTACCTCGGGCTACAAACACACTGGCCTCACCACCGCTGCTAAGGGTGCCGTAAGCCACGCAATGAAAGGCGAGCTAGGCAAGACCATCGAATCCGCTGCAGCCCTCTCACACGAAACCCCCGGCTTGAGTAATATACGCGACAGCGTATTTGGCCTCCCTAACTTTAACAAGAACGGTTTGAAGGGTATCGAAACCCGAGCACGTGCCGCTATGTGGCGCGCTATCGAAGCGGGCGACCCCACCTTGAGCGATGCCCAAATCGCCAACACTATCAACGACCGCGTTGGTACTTATGTCAAAGCGATGGAACCCCAGTGGGTGCGCAAAAGTTTGTTTATCGACCCCTTCGCACGCGCTGGCACAGCCGCTATCAAAACCTCCGTCAAGAGCACTGCCGAAGCTGCCCTCGCTCCATGGCGTAACCACCGCAACAGCGTGATGCTCTACAGCACCATCGGCGCTTACTTCCTCATTACCCGCTCTCTCACAGGCGGCAAATGGCCGTGGGAAATCCCCAACTTGAAGCCCGGTGACATCCCCATCCCCGTTGGCGAAGATCGCAATGGCAACCAACAATACCGCCACATCCCCTTCCGCACGTGGTACAACACTCCCTACCGTGCAATGCAAATGACCGGCTTGCGCAACGTTGCCGAAAGCTACATCCGTGGCGAGCGCTCCGTCGATGCGCTTGCCGATGAGTGGATGCGCGGCCTTGGTAACGCTGTCATGTCTCGCGTTGGCCCTCCCGGCAAAGCAGCCTTCAGCTCAATGACCGGCGGCAAAGCAATGTACATGCAACGTGGCGGCGAGTTTATGCGCATAAACCCACAACACATGCCCGGTGCAGGCAAGTTCTACAACGAGCGCATCAAACCCGCCGCGCAAGTAGCTGTACCCCTTTGGCACAAGTGGGACGAGAGCATGGAACAACCCACCACTCCCGAACCCGCATCCCCTCTATGGAGATACATCGAACTAGCTGGCAAGACGCTTGGTATCGAAGCCCCACTCCACACCCCCGAGCGTGAACTAGCTGCAGCAGGAAGTGTTGCGTCCAGCCGCCTCAGGCTGCTCAAGGGTATCGTCCGTAGCGTTGCGTACGAACTCTCCAACGTCCCCCCTGAAGAGCGCAATCTCTACATCCTCGAACAGTTCAAATCACGCCTCGCTACCGACCAAGAGCGCCAACGCGCTTACATGGAGTTAATGCGCATCATGGGCGGCCTCCCTCGTCGCTACACCACCCAAATGCTCGACAAGATGCTCACCGAACAGTACAGCGAAGGCAACGTCGAGACCCCAATACTTCCCCAACAACCATAACCCCTTCCTTGCAGCGCAACCTCTTTGACGCTATATTACTGGAGTTGAAGTATGAACGTTCAAATGTCAGATCTCACCCTCCGTGAGATAATGACCAACTGTCACCCCATGCTAGTACGTTTGATCAACACAGTATTAATGTTCTGGGAGGGAGATATTGTCATCACATCATTCAACCGTACATGGAAGCGCGATAAAGAACTTGGGGGCAGTGGCATCCACGCCAGCGGCCCACCGTGGCGCGCCATCGACTTCGACGGCCCCGCGATGACGCAAGAAAAACTAGAAGCCCTCGCCGATAAAGTCAACGACATCTGGAGCTACGACCGCTCACGCCCAACGCTAAAGTGCGTCGTCGCTACCCCTCATGGCACGGGCAAACATGCCCACATCCAAGTGTGCTCATCAACAGAAAGGAAGTTCATCTAATGGCACAGGAGCGAGACCCACGTTGGGAAGGCAACGTGGAGGCAAAGTTAGAAGTTATAATGGACGCTATCGAGCGCTTCACCGCTGTTGTAGAGGGCAACGGCCGCGAAGGCTTGATCGTCCAAACCGACCGTAACACACAAGACTTGAAGCGCTTGGAGAAATTCGTTTGGATGGTCATAGCAGGAGTTATAGGGTTGTGGCTAGCCAAGATTTTTTAAGGGAGGGATATGAACGCTAACAAACCATTTCAGGTTGTTAACAGTGGTCTAAAATTCACCAAGGAAGAGGATGTTAGAACTGGTATAATTATTCCGGATATTCACTTCGCTCCCCTCAATGACGAACAGGGGGGACACGATCCTAAAGCTCTTACAGTAGTTCTAAAAGCTATAGAGATTATAAAGCCTTCATTTGTTACCTTCATCGGCGACATTGGCGAATGGTCTAGTGTCAACCATTACGAGTGGGCTAAAAAGAAGCGCCCCCTCCTCCGCGACACTCTAACTTTACTTGACACCGATGCTGCCGCAGTCAACTATTACCTCGAAGAGCTAAATCAATACTTCAAAGCTAGCAAAGTGCGTGACGTGCATGTCATCGAAGGAAATCATGAGCTGTGGCTCGATAACTTGTGCGAAGAAGTCCCCCAGCTCAAAGGTGCCTATCGCCCCGAGAAGTTAATGAAACTAGCTGACCGAGGCTGGAAGTACTTCCCCCACGGCCGTTGGGTCAAGTACGGTAAGCTCTACCTCAACCACGGCACGCACGCCAAAGGCGTCAACCACCCCCGCTCATCCCTCATCAGCGCAGGCGGTGCAAGCATCATGTACGGCCACGTCCACGACTGCCAAAGCTACGCCATGCGTTCCATCGGTGGCATCCACAAAGCGTGGTCAATCGGCTGCTTGGCGAAGATGGACAAGCCCTTCTTGAGGGGCGACCTAAGCAACTGGCAGCACGCCTTCGCCATCCTCCACGTCCACCGCAGCGGGAATTTCACCGTAGAGATAGTAGAAATTCACGATGGCGTAGCGTGGGTCTATGGTAAGAGACTCCTCTAATGCCTCGCTGGCCAAAACTCCAACACGGCGACCCTATCGAGGTGCGCTGGTACGATATCACCGGCGACCAACTTGGACACGCTGACGAGGCAAAGGTCACGCTATGCCACACCCAAGGCTATTTCCACTCTTGGCAAGGCAAGGGCACCAAGCGCTTCCTCGTCACCTGCCTTACCCTCTACCCCGAAAGCACCAACCCCAACGACAAATGCCGTGGCAGCGACAGCTACCCCATCGGCACCATCAAAGAAGTTAAAAAGATATGAAACTCCGCACCTTCCGTCCACGCCTAGCGCCCCTTCCCCTCAAAGCCGCCTACGGCCTCCATCTCATCAAGATGTGCCGTGAGGCTGACGCCCTCGGGGCTGAGATGGGCACCTTCATAGACATAACTCCCCCTACGCTTGATGAATTCAAGCGCATGAGAGTTGCACATGGTGGGAAGTCTATTTACAAAGGAAAGAAATGATCAAGAGATATCTTATCGCAGGCCTGTTGATTGTCATAGCTTTGCTGGCCACTTACGCTTGTACTCAGAAGTATCAAAAGGATCGCCTGGCTCGGCAAGCCGACGATCAACTGGCTCAGCTAGAGAAGTTGGAGTTAGAGAGGGCAGGGTGGCACCAAGCACGTTCGACTGTAGTAGATTTACCCGACGTTCCAACTCCCCCACCCGCCGCAGGCAAGCCCGAAGCCTCTCTTCGCATTCAAACAGTCGAAGTTCAAGTCCCCGTTCCTTCACCTTGCTCTCCAACCGTCGTTGAACTTCCTTCCGTAGGGGCAACTGTTGAGAGTCCTCAACAACTGACAGTTGGCTTGACAACTGACGTACAAGCTCGCCTCGATCTGACGAAGGCTGGTAAGATATATTGGGTGGGGGCGATAAACTCGGTAATGAAGCCTTCGTGGTCGTCTCATCCCATATCTGTTGAGCAACCTTTATCGCCAACTTCGGAGCTAGGTATCTCCCCAACACTTCAATCAGTTTTGGATAAGGGGCTGGCTCCACCACAGCGCTTCCGCTTACTTCCTCGCTCCCCAAAGAAGTGGCGCACCGGTCTTGCAGTGGGGCTCGGATGCTCGCTGCAACACTCGCCGGAATGCGGTCCACTGGTGCTTTGGGGAGTACAGTTTTAAGGGTAGCTTTCATCATACACCTCGTCCTTTCCTTTCCCGCCGCAATATCTTCAGCACACTTCCAACAACAGAACGGGTTATCTACGCTCATTTCTCCCACTCCTTCCCACACTTCACACAACACCTACGCTTATTAGTCAACTCCCACGAGCCTAGCCACTTGGCCCCACAATGTGGGCACGTCTCCGTATAAGCCTTAGTTGTCATAGCGTCCCCTTAAAATCCTTCGATGGCCATCCAGCTCCCTTGAGCTGAAAGCTATAATCCTGCCCACCAACAACCCTCTCCAACTTACGCTTCTTACACCTCGGGCACGCCTTCAGTGGCCCTCGCTTATCATACTCCTTGATGTGAATGAACTCGATATGCCCCTGCTCACACCCTCTACACACATAATCATACCTTGGCATCTGTTAACGCCTCACTAAGGAACTTCGCAAGTCCCTCAAGTACTTCCCCGTCAATATTACAATCTATCGCCGTCCTGGTGGGGCTACACATCGTGCTGTTTTTAATAACCGTAAGGTCAAAATTATCTCTATCATCCCACCGCAACAGGTAGAACCTGTACTCCCCACACTCACCTTTGTACTCACTACGAGTAATCACGTTCTTATTCATCAATGTACCTCCATCAAATATCTCAGCGCCATCGCTGCCACCTGCTTACACTCCTCCCGCGCTTCTACCTTCCTGTTAGCCTTGACCTCTTCCCACATCTCATCCACCTCTTCTCTAATGAGAGCCCATCCTTCATGGGAGGACTTCATAGGACCGTGCTCAGACAGCGCCCTTACTAGCTCATCCTCCACTAGCTCAAAAGCCCTACTCTTTAGCATCTCGTAGTTTTCTCCATTATCTTGCCCTAACTTTATCAATCTTTCTTTTAGTTCAACAATGTCATATAATCCAGCCCAGTACCAATCACTGATTTTTGTTTTCATACTCCTCAATCTCACGCTGTAAGTACCACAGCGCTTTCTTCAAGTCCTCTAGCGGCTTCCCTTTGAGCTTATATCGTGAGCAATACTTAATGACATTACTTATGGAGTAACTAATCATCCCCGCCCTTGCCCACTCCTGCAGCACATCAAACACTTCAAACTTCGAAGCATTGTAATGCCGTGGCCTCTCCACGACATCAAACTCCCCCTTGGCCTTCAACACATCCTTCGGCAAAATCCTTACAGTACAAGTCTCAACCAAGGGAGGATGTGTGTTGCTTGCACCACTTCGGCAATAACTACACTGCCCCTCCCCTTTCCTTACATAGATATGACATGTGAGGCACTTCTCGATATTCTCATCCGCCTTATTAGCCGCGCCAATAGCCCCGCCGTCGTAGCGCGTCTGCTTCAGTGCGTTCTGTCCCTCAGGACCATTCAATCCCATAAACCTCTTCGTAGGCTTCAATGCATTCCGCATAGCTTCAGCAATCTTCTCCTCGCTCAATTTATCACCTCATCAACATCCACTACCCCATCACCCTCACTCCCACCCACCTCAGGCGGCGGGGGCGGGTCGGGATTAATAACCTGATACGCCCTCATCAACACTGGCAACATCGCATCAAGATACTTGAACAAGTCCTCAAAATCAACCTCAAACACATCCGGCAGCTTCACCTTCCTCTTCTTGTCCAAATTACTCACCAAGTAATGTATCTCAGCCGCATATTGCACGCAAGCCCTATCACTCAGCACCACCGCCCTTACCTTTGGGGCTTCCACGGGTACACTCTTCTTACCCACTCTTCACCTCCATCGCTCCAATTTTTTGGATTATTCCAACGCATAAAAAACTCCGGTGGCCCTATGGCCATCAATCTAACCCACACTGCATGCAAATACTCATGCACCAATATCCCTTCCATCACCCCTTCATCAGTCCCCCTGGGCACGAACAACAGCACATACTCACAAATGATCTTATCGCCTTTGTTCTCATCCCACCACTCAAATGACTTATACTCAGCATGATGAATATCATACCAATCTCTAAATAACTTCCTCTCAATCGTCCACCCGTACGTCTCCACCCTCTTATTAACCCACACCACCCACAAGCTCCTGGTCCACGTCCCCCTCGCCCCCTCTACCTCAGCTATCTCCAATGCCCTCTTCCACGCCCTCTCTTGCACCTCCAACGGCACCAGCACCCCCTCCGGCACCGGCGTCGGACACTCCTTCGGATTGAGGGATGAAGCGGCCACAGGTGCAGCAGTCATACCGCATGCGCTCACGAAGGCAAGCCCTCCCATCACCAAGGTGGCAATACTTCGGGTGATTACATCTCTTACACTTCTCATCATACACTCGGACCTCCAACCAACTTCCACGCTCTAGGCGGCCATGCTTTATAATCAAGCGGATACCCTGGCCTATTGATCCTCGTCACGATCTGCTGCTCTTCCATCGCTTCCATATGCGCCTGCATCTTCCGCTTATCCCCAAAATACTTATAACACGCACGCATCAACTCCCCATGCAACGCCTCATTCCCCCTCTTCCTCAATGCCTCCACCACCTTGACATCCAACTTCTTCACCTGATTGACAAAATCCTCATTATATCCATACATGTGCCACAACGTGGCCATATACCAGTCCATCAACTTAATTGCCTGCTCCAACCTCTCAGCACAAATCTCCCCCTCACCCTTCGCCGCCGCCAACACCAACGCTAGGCGCAAGATGTGCGCAGGCTTACGCGTGGCTGAGGGCCTCAATCTCTCATCCAAGGGTATCTGCCTCTCACTCTCGTCATACCACGTTACAAAATCCCCAGCCGCCTCAGGCGTCATAAAAATCGACCCCTTAGGAAAGTTAGCAATCAGCTCCTTCAACCCCGCCGCCAACAACTTCTTCTTCACCCTATCACTCTCCAACTCCGCTGGATCAGGGTTAGGGTTTACGTGAAACACCTCACGCTGCTCAAGATAACAAGGAATAAACCTTGACATAAACCCACCACTATACGCCTCCTCCGGTATCGAAGTCATGAACCACTCGGGAGCAGTGGTAAAGAGACAGCTAAGGTTTGCCTTAGGCACCGACCTACGCCCACCGGTGCGCGTCCTAAAGTCCAAACTCCCACCATTATTTGTCATCAACTTCGTCAACATGGGAATGATGGGGCGTTGGTAATCACGCTTTCCAAGCAGCGTGCTCAACTCCTCCACATACAACACCAAATTCCCACACCCGCCCCCATCAATCTGCGACCTCTCAATCAACTCATCAATTAATCCTTCGGGCGTCATCGCCCCTTCCATCACATTCAGCCCCGCCTCGGCAGCGATAGCCATCGCTATCTTCGTCCCCCCTCCGCGCCTACAATACCCCGCTGGACTGAACAAGATGGTGTTGAGATGCGGGTAAACCTCTTGACCGCGATCTAGCCACGCCCATGACTTGAACCCAATGCCATTCCCTACAGCCGTAGCTATAGCCAAAAAATGAAAAGGCAAAGGCATCTCACTATTCATCTCATCCATCAAGTCCAAATACTGACGAAAATACCCGTCAGGAATCAGATCCTTGAACATCTTGTTTACCTTCATCAATCTCCTGTCCACACGTAAGGCACATCCACGTTTTATCTACAACTTCATCATAGCTATAAATCTTCCTAAGGCAACACTGCCTCACCGCCCCGCAGTGCGGGCACCACCTCGCAAACTCCCTAACTGAAGGTGTCAATTTAAGCCGAAAGTCCATTTCTTTACATCCACCTCAATCTTCCCATCGAACGGCGACACCCTCACGAACGTGGTCCACAACAGCTTATAAGGCAACTTATTTGGATAATCATCCATCGCTACACTATGCATTTTGAACGCCTCACTCACCTTAAATCCCGCGTAGTCCATAGTCATTCCTCCCTCGCTTATACTTCCCCAAATTATATCCCCACGCCACATCAGCGGGGAACTTCCACCCATCCAACTCCGGCCACTCCTTCTCCATCACGCCCTTACAAAACGCTGCTGCATCAAGTATATCGCTCTTGTCATCATTGGTCAATACATAAAAGCTATCATAACTCCCTGTATACACTTGATACTTATCTGTAATCTCATCATAGCATCTATCCCACATCCCCGCCCCAGTTGCTTGTTGGCGGAAGGCAATTGCCTCTCCCGCTTGCGTTGGTAACGCCAACTTCTCGGCCGTGATAGCATCCTCCCTCACTTCCCCCATCCCCCAATATTTGATCATCCACCCAAATGGCGTGGCATCCCACCTCCTCCCCGGCTTCACACACCTCGCTGCCCACCTATTCTCCCCCAACCTCACTGGCTCCCACTCCCCCAACACCTCCTTCACAAGGTCTTGCTTATATCGTGCCAGTGTGGGGCGTGCGTCGAACATCACATCCACTATACGTCTAGCGTCACTGAGCTGCAATTGAAAGTTCTTCATCAACGTAAAAATAGGCGTCGGGCTGTACGAGCATGCATGATTAGCTACCTTAGCACAATGCCTCATGTCATACATCCCACTACCAAACTTCGTCAACCTCTCCTTAGCCTCCTTAGGATCCACGCCATAAATAATCTGTGCTGTTCTACTATGCACATCCACCCCGCCCCCATCCTCCTCCTTGAAGGCATTGATATATTGCGCATCTTGGCTAAAGTAAGCCATTAAGCGCCCCTCTTGATTTTTCCAATCCAGCGCTACAATCGCCTTACCGGGGGGTGCCGCATACATCTGCCTGAACTTCACAGGAATGTTAAGTCCATTATACGCCCCATCGTTATTAACCTTAT
>Ga0065705_10104766_pt1 | contig 11357 bp, 7 predicted proteins | sample SwibulcommuniRL2_FD_59092 | JGI IMG/M metagenome (GOLD analysis project Ga0065705, IMG submission 59092) | Bulk soil microbial communities from switchgrass field near Rose Lake, East Lansing, Michigan, USA - RL2 Bulk Soil v2 (version 2) | ecosystem: Environmental > Terrestrial > Soil >... | reverse complement strand
GGAAAACTGCGGACAACCGGGAAATCTGGGATCGAATCATAAGAATCATAATCAACGATATAGTCAACTCGGTTTTCAAAGAGGTAGTCGGTTAATGAAATGGAGCCGCTTAAAACGCGCTCGTAGTAATCGACACTATTGATCACACCATCCAGATTAATAAATGTTCGATTGGAGAAATAACCAAGTTGTCCAGTATTCCATGAAGCAAACACGGTATCAGGCGGAGAATTTTCCGCAATCCACAGGGCGGCATCATAGCGGGCGACATATAAGTTCGAGGTAAAGTTTATGCTTCTCGCAAACATATAAATTGCAACGATGAAGATGAGGACGCTCAAACTGACGGGCGTCCATCTGGGGATTGTCAAAGATGGTTTTATTCGCTGGAATTCCTCTACGGCAAAATAGGCGACAAGGGAAGCAGTCATGATCCAAAAAATAAACGAGGGAGAGCGGTACCAGGCGAAATACAGCATATACCGTACCCCCGATACTGCAATATAAATATGATAGAGCAGCTCGCCTACCAAGAGGCAGGACCAGAGGTTTAGAAAGGCCTGTAGTTCAGCTGGGCGATTCGGTCTGGCCACTTGGGCTGCGATGACGAACAGTATGCCGAGAATTCCCAGCGAAATCAGAACAAAGGTAGAAAAACGACCCTGAAGAATTGAGGGCATGCCAAAGATTAAAACCTCTAAGAACTTGTCGATGGCTGCAGCACTTAACCCGCGCGCCGCGCCGCCCGTCTTGACCAAGGCGGATACCGGCAGAAAAGAATCCCCCATAAGCTGAAAGGCGGTTAATAGCGCCGCAAGCGCAAGGCCGGCGAACAAAATTGAGCCAGCTATAGCCTTTCCATGCAGATGCAAGAATGACCGTAAGTTGTGTCGGTAAGGATATGCCAGGATGCTCACACAAAAAATAAACAATATTGCCGAGATGAGGGCGGAATCGAGACGCGTCCATACAAGAAGAATAAGCGCGAGGGTCAAACCGCGGAAATTAGGTTTATCATTCTTCTGGACCCGAACAAGAAATTCGACGCTCTGCCATATAGCACACCAGAATACCAGAGCATGTAACGAATTTTCCATGCCCATAGAGTAAATTCTAAAAGGAAGGCTCTGCAACGTCCATAAGCTGGCCATCAACAACGCCAGAACCGGTTGTTTCAGAACCGCCCCTATTTTTAAGATAATTAAGTAGCAAAGCCCATTTAGGAGGAAACTCACAGCTAAGGTTGCAAACAGGAGGACGGTTTTCGATTTCGCCAGCATGGCGAGCAAAAAGATGATGACGAACCATAATAGTTGTACGCCATTTGTCGTATGGCGACCATCAAAAGTGACTATGCCCAACATTTTGGCGTTCCAGGCAGTCTGTAAATAGTAGTAAGTGTCATCGATGGTTAGGGAGACAGCTACATACTTCACTCCTCGCGCCAGAAGGCTCGACTGGATGGCAAACTGCACAACCGCAAAAAAGGCTACGACAAATGTAGCTTGCCTGAAAGTTATGCCTTGACTCATGCGGAAGTTTTCGATGATCGCTGGCGGTATAAGGACGGATCAATGACGCCCAGCATCTGGTCTTCATCCAGGCCACCGCCTAGGAAAGTATTAATCTCAGCTACGATCGGCCCGGGATTATTTATGAGTTGCTTATAATTGATGTCTATGCAGCTGGCATGGGCTTGAGAATTAATCCAGTGCTCACTCTGCTGCAAATCCTTTTCAAACATCTGAGCCATCTGATCATCACTGACCTTATCTGGATTTTCACCTCGGTTTTGCAGCATTTTGCGCTGGGAAGCCAGAACCTCCTCAATTGCACGGCGCATAAAAATGATGCGGTAGTGATATCCATCGGGAAGATAGGGCAGCAAGGTTGATATCACCTTGACTGCTTTACCGTTCGATCTCGCCAGCCAGGAATGCTCACCTTTCATGAGTTTTTTGACATCCTCGAGCTCGAAATAGCCAACCGGGTTGTCATCATCGGGTGTCCTGAGTTGATCTGTCAACACTTCTACGCCACCCGCGGCGAGCATACTCATCATAAGCGAAGTCCCAGAACGTGGTAACCCCGATACGATGGGAATAAATGGATCCTGATCCTTTTTTTGAAACAGCCGAAAATTCATTCTTTTCATCGCTACCTGTACGAGACTATTCTAAATAACCCAAATCACGCAGCCGCCTGGCGACTTCCTCGTCCAGCTTAAGTTTTGGGACTGCTACCTTTGGTTCCGTCGCAGATACCCGATGCCGATGCGCGTCTACGCTCGCCTGAAACCGGCTGACTTCTTCCGGAAACTGATCACACACGTTTTGTTTTTCGCTTGGGTCAGAGCGTAAATCGTAAAGCTCAGGCTGTTCAGGTCGCTTACTGTCCCAGATGTACTTGAAGGATTCAGTTCGAACGGCGATGCGGTGCCACGGATCGCGTCGCATCTCACTGATTACTTCCGCGCCATCATAGTTCGATTCACCCTGTGCCAGCAGCGGCGCCATGCTGTGACCCATAACATCATTATTGGATATCGGAGAGCCACAAAGGTCCAGTATGGTTGGCATAAGATCCAGTAAACGTACCTGTTGACGGACGACCTGGCCGTGCGGTCCATTCGGGATCGACATGATGAGCGGCACTCTGAGGATTTCATCAAACAGGTTACTCTCCCAGTGACCCCAGCGGCCGTGATCGAGAAACTCCTCCCCATGATCGGCAACCAGGACGATCATGGTATTCGAGTCATAGCCTACTCTCTTCAATTGATCCATAAGCCGGCCGATTTGGGTATCTAAATATTGTAGAGATTGCTCATAGAGTCCAGCAAAATGTTTGCTCTGCGCGGCGGTCATGGGTTCATTTCCATTAAAGTTAGACCGGCCGTACATGATCCCCAAATCCTGCCACGCCTGGGCGATATCTCGGGGATGTGTCAGCGCTTCCTCCAGATGATAGGGCCAGTGCAGATCCATGTAGTGGATCCAGGCAAAGAAGGGGGTCTCAACATGCTCCAACCAGCGGCAGACGCTGTCCGTCACCTCGGCGGCAGAACTATACAGACGTGCTGGCCGCATTCGATTACCCAGTAGACCTAACCCATAATGGAATAGGGGATTCCTTAGTAGACGCTGACCGCCTTTAATGTGGCGCAGACGAGGGTCAACCTCGGCCGGTTGCAGCTCGCTAAAGTGGTGGAAGCCGCGGTCGTAGCCGGTCGCCCGGCTAAGGTGCAGGTTGGTGGAAAAACCACCCGTCGTGTAGCCATGTGCAGCCAATGTCTCAACAGGCGATGGACGCTCAGAGGCAAGGCGTCCGAGGCAGCCGCCATACATAGCTGCATAGCTTGAGGTCATTAGCACCGGAAAAGCAGCCTGAGTCCAGGAGCCACCTGATATGGCCTGGTCAAAACGAATACCGGAATTGGCCAGTCGATCTATGTTGGGGGTTAGGTGACCGTTATGTCCATAACAACCAAGTCGATCAGCTCTACATGTGTCAATTGTCAAGAAGATGACATTAGGCTTATTCATCATTCACCAAAGGTTAAGAAAATACTCGCTAGGCAATTTTTGTAGCATGCTAGGATTTGTGTTTATACCACATCCGGAAAACCAAGGTGCCACCAAGCAGGAGCAGTATTGGAACTAATGCCACCTGAATGGGAAAATCCGGTCCGGAAACGCGCCCCAGCGGCTGCACTTCTGCTGACTCCAATAACGCAGGTGTCGCTGTCTGACCAGGCATTGGCGTGGGCTGGCTGGGTGTCTGCGTGAACATTGGTACGGGCGTTGCAGTTGGATCATCTGGCGTTGGCATACTCTCGAGCGGCGCTATGTCGTCCAGGGTGCGGTACATCACGAATAGCCGCCGGTTCGGATCAGCCGGACCGTCCGTGAAGGTAAGCACCAGTTGGTTCCCCGCCCGTATCACAGGAAGCGTGAAGTGAGCGTGAACTCGATTGCCAAGACCATCCGCCGAATCTTGTTCAGCGATCAGGTAGATCAGCGAGGGTTGGCTCCAGCGGCCCTGATCCCAATACGCATGATAGATTCCTATGGGGTAACGGATCTGGCCGAAGAAATGTACTCGACCAGCTCCGTCTACGGCGAAACCATCAAATGCCTGGCCTTGTAACTCGCCGAAGATCCGTGCCGGCCCACTCCAGGTTTGCCCGGAATCTGTTGAAAAGCGATGATTACGATACGCTTGTTCGCCGGCCGCCCAGATCACATGCACAGTCTTGCCCTGAACAATCATAATGGGACTGGCAGCATCCAGGTTGTGATTAGTCTCCTCGTCATACTGATCAATCAGAAAGGGTACAGACCAGGTATTGCCACCATCTAAAGAATGGGTGTAGCGAACCCAATCAGGATGGCCGCTCGCTTCGCGAGTACCGTAAAACCAGACCACATGCAGGCCATCGTTCTCATCAAGGTCAAAATTTAGACTATCGGGAATATAACCGGCCGCAATATCCGGATCCAGCCATACCGGCTCCGACCAGGTTTGCCCGCGATCCTGAGAGCGGATGTAGTAAACGCCAGATTCTTCTGTTGGATTGATGTACACAATGTGGAACACACCCTTCGAATCGACTCGCAAATAGATTGGTCTTGCCGGCACATTGATTTTGATGGGTTTCGCCCAGTTTTGGGCTGATAAGGCATTATAAGCCGGCGCATAAGTGTAATAGGCAATGCCAATGAGCCCCTCAGACCAGACGATATGCAATATTCCCTGCTGATCCACAAAAGGCGATACATTCCTAATTCCCAGGCCTGTAACATAAATATCATTTGGCTCGGTCCATGTCGTACCATCAAAGCGTGCATATTTGATGATATTTCGTCCGTCTGTGAAAAGCGTCTCAACCCAGAAGCAATGAACGTAGCCGTATTGGTCCGATGCCAGGTAGGCCTCACTGGCCGTTCCGGCATCACTCGAAAGGCGAAAGGGGATCGACCATCCGCCTCCCTGCACCTGAGCCTGTGCAGGTGCGATCCAAGATATTGAAAGTACTAACACGGCCAATAAGGCAATACCGAATTTTTGTTTGCTCACGTATTGATTCCTGACTATTTCAATAGCTCTCAGCTGCTGGGGATCCCGATGGAACATTACCCAGTACGCTGAAATATATCTCTTGAAGTTTCCTGGTGTATCGCTCCCAGGAATATAGCTCGACAGCCTGTTGCCGGGCGTTTTGGCCCAGGCGCAGACGCTCTGCCGGATCGTTTAGCAATGTCAGAACGGCCCCCGCAAACCTGCTGGCATCCCCTGCCTCCACTAACACGCCATTATGACCATCCAGAATCACTTCTGCAGCCTGGTCCTGTGCCGTGGCCACGATCGCTTTGCCGGCAGCCATATATTCAAATAGCTTAAGCGGGGTGCCGGTGCCACCGTGGCTCGCCGAAACGGGGGCAGAGGGGACCACCGCCACATCGGCGATGGATAACATCTCTGGCACATGAGAATGGGCAATTGCCCCAGTCATGATCACAGCGTGGCGCAGCCCGTTCTTCGTGACCCTATCTACAACCGATGACCGAGTTTGTCCATCGCCTACCAGGACGAGCCGGGCATCTGGACGTTGCTGCAAGATCAGGGCGAAGCTTTCCAAAAGCAGGCTCAAGTCATGCCAGGGATAGAACCCTCCCACCCACATCACAACGGGTTCGGTGGTCAACCCTAAACTTTTCCGGACGGTCTCGGAGTTATAGTTCGGCTTGAAGGCTTCCACATCGGCTGCGCATGGAAGGACGGTTAACTTGCTATCATCCACATCCCAGTTCTTCCTCAAGTGTTCTTTGAGTCCCACGGATATGCAGACGACCTTCGACGCTGCTTTAAAACACGCCCGCGTTGCCCAGACGGCGAAAATACGGCGCAGGCCCGTTTCTGGAATGCGTTTAAACTTACGCTGCTCCAGCAAATCGGCGTTCACTTCAAGCACAAATGGGATTCCAAGCTTTCGGCTCGCCCAGGCGCCACCCAGGGACAGCAAGTTAAACCGCTCATGGATCACGTCAAATCCCTTTAGATTTTTGGAGCCGGCCTCCGCAGTACGATAGCTATCGAATAAGGCCAAATAGGGTAAGTGCAATTCTGACTGAAGGCGACGAACGCCGCTTTCAAAGCCCTTGAAGAGCCTCGTTCCACTTAATCCTAACCGGGCATAATGGCTTGGCAGTCTCTGGTCGTTTTTGAATACCTCAAGATCCTGTGTACAGAGAACCTGCCTGCCTTGCAGAGCCAGGAGCGAAACCTGCTGGCCCGCCTGTTGCAAACCATGGATGGTGTGATAAATGTGCAATTGTGCGGCCTGAGGCTCAGAAAATCGGAGATCGCTTTCCTGATAGATATGTGCTATCTTCAATGGAAACAAGGAGATGACTGCCTAATCTTCGGACAATTTGCCGCCAGCGCAATAGGCTCGTTGATTTAGGCGGCAAAGAACCGATTGTTAATTCTCAGAGGGTAGCCTGCGCAATCGTGCGGAGTGCTAGTTATCCTGTCCAATCCAACCCGACGACATTGCGCCGGGGTCGTCCTCTGAACATACTTGCGTACCGCAAAAATAGATATCCCGTTCCGGCTGTGATTCAGTGCTAAATTGATCAATCTTGCCGGCGATCAGTTGCGAGCCATAGTAGCCCACAAACGCTTGTACCATCTTAATCGGATGGCAGTCAGGGCCAGGAGCGGTGCAGGCTGGGTTGAGGTCGCCAAAAGCAGTGACATAGCCTTCGCCTGTTATGCGGCCCGGGCGTGGGTCGGTGTCCAGTCCCGCCATGTTATCCCACTCTGCAGGGATGGTGCCGTAAATCTCATGTATCCGGCCGGTGCTATTGTTGTAACGGCAGCCTGGAATCGGGCTGTACGTGACTCCATCATCTTTAGAGCACAACCAGACAAACGTGAATGGATAGGTTTGGTCTGAGTAGTCCAGCAACTGGTAGTTATCGCGCACCCGGAATAACAGTTCAAACAGGTGCGAGCCAGAGCCAACCAACTTGTCGGGCTGAGAGGTCCAAATGCTGTTTGCATTGGCATTATTGTCTAATACAAACTGTCGGCTGGGCCGACACTGTTTGACATCGCCAATGCAGTCCAGCGTGAAGTAAGGTCCACGGCTGGGGTCGTAGGCTGGATCGGGCGCGTCCGGGTAAGGCAAGGACAAACCCTGATAGGGCGCGACACGCTGTCCGTAATCTACGTGCTGGACCACATACAAATAACCATAATCTGTAGGATTGTCCGGTTGGCATTGGCGCAGGAGCGCCAGCGCCGAGTGGACACGTGCCTCAAATTCCATCGCGTAATCCCCCAGATTATGATATTGAATGACCGAGGCGCTAACACCGATCTTGGAGCCCTGATATCCCTCACAGCCATTTGGATGATCCAACAGGACTTGCCACTTGAATCCACCATGTTTAAGCGTGTTTTCCTTTGGTGAGGACGGGTTGGTATGTCCAATTCCCACATGGCCTAATATCGTCTTCAGCTCAAAGCCTGGGAAGGTGGCAGCCACCTCTGGCGTAAAAGGGTCCTGACCGTGCTCGTGGTCGTAGTGGCAGCCACGAGCGCTGTCCCAGAGCGTATGAAACAGGCTGTGGTCATGTGCCTCTCCAGAGTCTGGGCAGAGTGGCGCGTCCGGGTATGGTGCAATGCCTTCTGTACCGGATTTTAAAATCGATTTTTGGGTGGGTTCCGGACTGTTCTTTTTGGGCGTCATTGTTTCGCTGTCCGAGGCCGCGCCTGTTGGCTTCGCGGATGGTTCGGAAGGCACTGCGGACGGTGTTGCTGTCGGCGACGGGCTGCAGGCTGCCAGCAGAAGAATGATGGTGATGACTATCTCCAGCTTCTTCAGATACATATTTTGCTCACTCCTTGATTTGTTCACTGCTGACTGTGATTGGGGTATCAGCATCACGGCTTTCCTCTATCTCATACCCCATCGGTTCAATCTTCGCCCCCGGTCACGCTTGACCAAATAGTCAATGACTGTTGGGTAGTTTCCGCAATCCATCAGCTACTATTTTGCGGAAAGACTATCTTAGGCAGGCGCGGAGTATACCTCGACTTGTCCGCCTAATCCATGATCCTTTAGGACCAAGACCCGACGTGAGTCATCGATCAATCCACCCCTGGCCATGAATATACTCTGCAAACAGACGGGCTTTTACTAAAGCACCAGCCTCATTGACATGCCGTCCATCGGCCCAATACTTCGCATCCTGCGGCATAAGCGCAGCAAAATCGAAGATCGGTACCTGCTGCTCCACTGCCACCTCTTTTAGGACATCGTTATTTTCCTTAAATCCATGCTGGTAATAGTCCTGCGAGGCATAATCCTGCATGTAAGGTGAATAAGCCCAGGTCGTCAGCAAGATCGTAACGTCGTGATCTTTCGCGATCGCGCTCATGTTTTCCAGATTTCGGCGGAAATAGATCGGAGGATTCTCCTTCAAGATTTCAGCGGGATCAAGATTGTCCTCAATGAGACGATATTCATACGGCCAGCTAACATAGGTGGGTGAACTCACAAAATCATCAATACCTACTTGGCGGCTCATGTTCATCATCCTGCTTACAATCCTTAACAAAGCGCTGTGTTCCCACAGGGCAACCGGAGGTACATGCCACGCCTGGCGTCTCCCTAAATCGTCACCGCGATAAGCAGACGGTTCAACCATTCGGGCATGAACATCGTTCGTGTTTTCATAGATGATGACCAGGTCTGGATCAAGGTCCAGCACCCGAAATTCGAGATTGACCAGGATTTCCCAGGTGTTATAACCTGGAACGCCGGCGTTGATGACCTGCACATTCTGATAACCGTAGTCCTCTTTAAGCAGCCGCTCGAGTTGGGCAGTGAATGTGGTGGCATTATCTTCGATACTGACATCATAGGTGGAAGAACCACCCAACGCTACGATCCGATATACCCCACTGGGTTTTTCCAAGCTAAATTCGTCATTGCGGTAGCCCAATGAATTGTGAGACGTAAGTCCCTTTCGATAATTCGGGGTGGGATAATAACTGAGATAGGGGTGGGGTGTAAAGGCGAAATCTTTCGCTTCGATACTCGTGAACAAAACGTATCGATCGTATTGCTCGGGGGTCGCCAGGTAGTTCAGCCATACTCTTGCCCCAACCTCGAGCAAAAAAAATGTCATGCCCAGGCTGAAAATGAGCAGGCCGATCTCGGTTTTGCCTGGAAGCCTCATGGAAGGTTGTTTGATGAGCAAATACGCGCCCAGCCCAATAGCCAGCAACTGAAAAACATAAATCAGGGCGATCAAGGAAGGCCGCTCGATGTGCCCGTCGGATATCAGGGTTGCTTCAACAAGCGGCTTGTTGAACAAAATACCGATCAAGATCAGAGCGAACCCTACATAGGCCGATCGCTTGCTAAATAGCTTTTTATACATAGTCCCTTAACGCTTTTTCGGTGAGTCGCAAAACTGGATTATGGGTGGAGCCTGACACTACTTTTCGAACTCCGGATAGCGGACGACTTAATCGCCTCAATCTTTGGTAGGTACCGTCCAGCGATGCAACATCGAGACACTAAATTTTCCATCCGCCGGAGCAGGGCGTCCCCGGACATGGCCATCCCCGACTTCAAAAACCGCAGCCGCCTCAATGAAGTCTTGAAGGCGATTGTCGCCGACGATCGCCACATCGATCCGATAACGACCGGGTAGAAGCAAGAGTTCATCCAGGTCACAGACAAATTTTAGACCGTTCCTGGAATCATGCACATCCTCCGGTCCACGGGTCTTACTCGTGAAGCTGATGACGGGCTGACCGATGGTATCGTAGATGAAGAAATTGCAGGCCATCCCCGGGACGATGGCGTCGACGCTAAAGACAAAGCTGGCCGGATGTCCTGTTTTCAAGATCGAGGATGCTCCCTTGCTGCCATTGACTACGTCTGCTTCAACAAGCCGAACCCTACCCTGGCCCTTCCGATCGGTCCGCAGGGAAAGGTCATGCGATCTGGCTTGCTCAAGCGTTTGCAGGTAAGCATCCACGGCTTCGGTAATCGTGCCATCTGTCTCAACAGAACCCTCATGCAGAAAGATGCCGCGCTGGCAGAGTGTCTGCAACAACCCCATATTATGACTGACGAAGACCACCGTTCGTCCAGCCTGGGCCACGTCGTCCATTTTGCCCAGGCACTTCCGCTGAAAGGCAAGATCCCCAACGGCCAAGACCTCATCCACTAACAAAATCTCGGGCTCAAGGTGGGCCGCCACCGAAAATGCCAGGCGTACATACATACCACTCGAGTAATGCTTAACCGGGGTATCGATGAATTTATCAATTTCCGCAAAGGCGACAATTTCATCAAATTTCCGCTCAATCTCAGACTTCCTCATACCAAGAATTGCCCCGTTGAGGAAAACATTCTCACGTCCTGTGAGCTCCGGGTGAAAGCCGGTGCCTACCTCAAGCAGAGAGCCGACGCGGCCATAGATGTCCGCGTGCCCATCGGTCGGATCTGTGATGCCTGACAGAATCTTGAGCAGGGTACTCTTGCCAGCGCCGTTGCGGACAATAATGCCGACAACCTCACCGGAATTGATCTGGAAGGAGACATCTTTGATGGCCCAGATGGCTTGGTCTAGCTCAGACGCCCCGCTAGCCTGGCCGCGCAGAAGCTTCCCCGCCCGGCGAAATGGGGTTGTGACTATGTCGACCAACTGATCCGTCAGTCGGTAGTAATTCTTCTGCGGGCCACCAATGTGGTATTCTTTGCCCAGTCCCACAACTTCAATTGCGATTTTGCTCATCTCAGCCACCTAAAGCACATCGGCAAAACCCTGTTCCATGCGCCGAAAATAAAAGGCGCCGCTGATGAACAGGATCAGCGCAACCACGGCAGAGACGAGCGTCATGAGTCCGGGCGCCGTATCGGTGCCCAGCAATGCCCAGCGAAAGCCCTCAACCACCCCAGCCATCGGATTCAGCCCGTACAATGTCCGCCAGGGTTCCGGCAGCAAGCTGCTCGGGTAGGCAATAGGGGTCATAAATAGCCAGGCCTGGGTCAGAAAAGGGATTGTATAGTGCACGTCGCGGAATTGGACGTTCATCGCCGAGAGCCACAAGCTCACACCCAACGATGTAATCAGAGCCAGCAGCAAGAAAAATGGCAGCCAGAGCACGTTGATCGTGGGCATCAAACCGTAATAGAGCATCATACCCAGCAGCACGATGAAGGCCAGCACGAAGTCCACGACACTCGCCAGCACTGTCGCAATAGGCAAACTTAGGCGCGGAAAATAGATTTTCTTTACCATTTGGGCACTTGCCACGAGGCTGTT
>Ga0065705_10104765_pt1 | contig 11360 bp, 10 predicted proteins | sample SwibulcommuniRL2_FD_59092 | JGI IMG/M metagenome (GOLD analysis project Ga0065705, IMG submission 59092) | Bulk soil microbial communities from switchgrass field near Rose Lake, East Lansing, Michigan, USA - RL2 Bulk Soil v2 (version 2) | ecosystem: Environmental > Terrestrial > Soil >... | reverse complement strand
CAGCCATTCCTGAAAACGGAAATGCTCCGGCAAAAAGCCGAGGCGCCGCATGGCTTCCCGATTTCCAATGGGTTTGCCGAGGAGCGATGCTTCGCCGGACGTAGGGGCGATCAATCCCAACAGCATTTTCATCGACGTCGTTTTCCCTGCGCCATTGGGACCCAGAAAACCAAACACCTCACCCTGCTCTACCTGCAGGGTGAGGCCTTTCACAGCGGCATAATCTCCGAAGACTTTTCGTAGTTGGTTTGTTTTGATTGCGTCAGTCACAAGGATTTTAGTTCCTAAGGTTATATTCCATCATTGCGAGGAGCCCGGAGGGCGACGAAGCAATCTTATAGGAAATTCTTTGTATACGTATCACGTATAAGATTGCTTCGCTTCGCTCGCAATGACTGCGTTGGTAATTATGGCAATGAGTTTGCGATCTCGAGGGCGCGCTGCGAGTTGTTGCCCAAGCCACCAAGGGTGTAGATAATGCCATCCTTGATCCAGAACAATGCGAACTGTGGAGCGTCGTCGCTGGGGCGTTCGATCAGGGTGCCGGTCACACCATCGACAGTCACTTGCTCGTAGGAGGCAGCATTCTTAGGGATGGGGACAACCAACGTGGACGTCCAGTCAACAGTACTGGTGAATTGTGCGGCTTCCTCAGCCGTCATGCCCGTGAATTCCAAACCGATCTGGGCGAGCTTGTTAATATCGAGGCTGGCGGGTGCAGAAACTTCGGGACTTGGAATTTGGGCAAAAATAATACAGTCCTTATAGACTCGACCGGGTGAGCCACTCGTCGTCGTCTCCCTTTCCATTTCTCTCTCTGCTTCGGTGGCGCTGCTGGGTTCGGGACAGGTCCCAAAGGCAATACTGACACTGGATGGAATATTGACCGATACATCTGCACCATCCACTTCCTCCGGCAGGACAAGGTCGCTGCGGCCCGCTTCATCGAGCAGTGCCTGAGCTTTGTCACGGTCAATGGTGAACGTGAAGGATGCGCCACTCATCACACTGATGCGTGATGGAGTTATATCCTGCGGGGCGCGCACGTTAAATCCTGCAAGCTGGCTTGCTTCATCGGTAGTGGCTGCGTTGACGGGATCACCGGGTTCATTTTTCATTGTAATCGAATCAGAGATCAACTGACTGATGTTGTTTCCAACCGCGCCATCTAGTTGTTCCATGCCGGTGAAGTCCACCGGGACAACGGTCACGCGCTGGACGCGGAACAGGCTGAGCAATTCGCCAGCGAGGGCACGTGTGGCGGGGAAGGCCAAAATGAGCGCGATCACCAACGCGGCGGATGCGCCATATCTAATAAGCGGGGAAGCAAATAACTTTCTAAACATGCTGGTCTCCTTTTGAGCAAGTGTTTCATGATTGAATTTATTCCAGGCGGAGGATGTGGAAAGACCTGAATCCTGGGTGAGGGAGGAAAGAAAACGCAAGCGTTCAACGGCCGGGCGGATCTGCGCCTCGAGCATTTTCTGGCGCGACTGGCACTCGGGACAGGATTCGAGATGTTTCAGTTCATCGAAATCCAACTCGCCATCCAGTGCCGCCCGCAACTGTCCATCGTTGAGATGATTCTTCATCGTTCCTCCTCCTGCGTAAGCATGCGATAACACTTTTCGAATTCACGTTCGGCGCGTAGTAGCAACGGTCCAATCGAGGTAGGCGACAGGTCTAATGCTGCAGCAATATCCTTGTACGACATACCCGAATAGCGCATGATGAGGAGCTCTGCCTGCCGAAGATTCATCCGTCCAAGCGCTGTGCGTACGAAGTTTCTTTCTTCATTTTCGGCGAAAATCCTTTGCGGCTGTTGTTCATGGGCTTCGATGATGGTTTCCCTGCCCGCATGCGTTTCATACTGTTCCCGGCGTTTGAAGCTTCGGATGGATTGCAGGCCGAGATTTGTAGCAACCTTATAGAGCCAGCCGCGAGCGTTGAAATCTTCGTGCTGTGCTGGACGGTATTTGTATAACCGGAAGAATGTTTCCAGAGCCAGGTCCTCCGCTTCGGCCGGATCGATCACCATGCGCGAAAGTAAACGCTGGATTGAATTCCAGTATTCGTGGAAGATGCTTTCAAACGCCTGTTCTGATTTGCTCTTACTGAGCTTCATTTGGCAGGGAACACTTTCATGCCATACGGTTTCATCCATTTGCTTCGGTCTTTCCAACAGGATAATCCCGCTCGATGGAAAAATGAGACAGCCTACTGCTTTTCCCCTTACTCTTCTAAATCAAGATCCAGTGTCGCGGCACGCTTTTTGAGCTGGCGAGTTCCCAGCCAAATGCCCGCACCCAGTAGGACGATACCCAGTAACAACCCACCAAAATTGCTGATGAAATCACTGACCACTTCCCAGTTGCTGCCGAACCAATAGCCGAGACCACCGTAGAGAATAACCCAGGTCATCTCTCCGAGCGTGTCATAGGTCATGAACCTGCGGAAACGGATGCCGCTTCCGCCCGCGATCAGGTTGGTGGGAACTGCCAAAGCGGTGATCAAAAATCGGGTGAGGTAGACCGCCATCCCGGCGCGCGAATCGAATGTATCCCGGGCGCTTTTCCAGGTTGCAGATTTCCCAAAGCGCGCCTGTACCCAATCCCTAGCGTAATATCCGATCCCGAAACTGACAGCATCTCCAAGCACAGCTCCCAATAGACCAAGGATCGCGGCACTGTACCAGGTGAGAATTCCCTGCTGTGAGAACGCGCCGGCGGCGATCAGCAAAATGGATGCAGGCACCGGAACGCCCAATGCGCCCATGAACAGGATCAGTCCAAAAAGCGGAGCGCCCTGATTGATGATTTGGGTCAACAAATAATCAGACATGTCAGGGAGAAGAGGTCGGGGTCGCAGTTGGCGGAGGAAGATTCGCCTGGATCGCGGCTTTTACAGTCTCCAGGACGAAACCTGGCTGGTCCGGAAAATATTCGTCGTTCAATTGCTTAAGGCTCTTTTTCTCATTCCCGTTGGGAGGGATGCCCAGCGCATCGTATAGCAGACGATGTGGCATGTCGTACATGCGGGAGAGGGAACCAATCGTCATCCAATCACGGATCAGTTCCACGTCCGTTTCGGCGTGTTTATCTCCAAAAGGTGGTCCAGGTGGACGATGCCCGCGAAATTCCCGGAATGCATGAAACGTTCGCAAGCCGAAGAATCCGACGATCAGCACGCCGAGTGTCACCAGACCAATTGTTAGGATACGTTGTTGTGAAGGTGTCATATTAATGTTGCTATTCTAATGCTCGGTAATGGTTTCCTAAGATCAATTCTTCGGTAAATACACTGTGAAATAATCGAACCGTACTTTTCTGTAGCTTTTGGACCCTTCCGGCTTTTCGGTGCGAAAGAGAACATAAGCGGAGTTGGAATTCTCTCCACAATTTTCGAGCCCAAAGGTATAGCGTCCCAGTCGGTCTATTTCGCGCAGCTGGGTATCTGGATGATTGTAATGGACTTGTTGAACGAAATCAGCCGGTGGCATCTTTTCCGTGTAAAGCACAAAGATATAGGGCATGTTTGTCTTGTAGTTTGTGATGCAAATCGGCCCATCTGTCTCTTGTTGGGCGAGTTCCAGAGCTGGCAGGAAACCTGAATAAAATTCCTTGCCAGCCTCGATGCGGTAATTTTCTCCGTGATAGCTGTTGGTGAAGAATGCGAAGGCGACCAGAAGGAGGATACTGGCAATCGGGAGGGCATAACGGGAATAAGTTTCCAGCCGGTAAATGAAATAAGCGATCAAGCCAATCAATGGGATGAAGATAATGTTCACGCGATTCACGATCACGGGTTCTATCGTCCCAAGGATCGCTGCGGCCGCCAGCCAGCTAAACCAGAGCAGTTTTTCGTCGCGCTTTGGGCTGAGGGTCCGCGCAAGCCAGATCGCTCCGGCGATGGCTAGCGGAAACGTGTAGCCATAAAAATATCCATAAGGCGGAAACACGTTCCGGATTCGGTGGTCATTCTGTGACATGAGCAAATTCAGCATACCTAAAGAGTGCCAGCCAAAGGTGCTGATTGAGTTGGATTTGAACATCACACCCTCTTCCTGGAACCGGGAAAGAATCGGCAGGTGAGGGATGGTGACCGGCCCAAAGTGGATGCTGTCGAATCCAAAAATATTGATCGCAACAAAGAGGATGATCGGCAAACCGGCGATGAACAAGACGGTTAGTCCCATGGCGATCTGTTGGATATTCAGAATGTGGGATCGGTACAACACGATCAAGGCGAAAAGCAGGAAGATGGGTAGGAAAGCGTAGGTAGTTCCGTAAGTGTACAGACAGAGAGCAAACACCAGATTCGCGACCAGGAACCATCTCCAGTCATCTTTGGACTTGAGCAGGAAGAGAAAACCAATGGAAAAGAATAATGGAAGCAGATTGGATTCTAGTCCCCAGCGTGAGAGCAATATGTGCCAGGGACTGATCGCGATGCAGAGCATGGCGAAAAGACCAAACTTCTCGTCCACTACGCGGCGGAAGATCCAGAAGATAAGCGGTAGTGTGGCGATCCCGCTCAACAGGATCGGTAGTCGGATGACGGTGGGCGATAATCCGAACAAGGCTATGAATGGGATAAGCAGATAGGCATACGGCGCATTTTGACCACTTCCCCAGGCGATGAAGTGGATGGGATATGAAACATTTTGACGGTCAACGCCATAGTAATACAGATAATAAGCATCCACGCCGCTCGATGCCTCATCATGATGAAGTCCTGGCGGAAGCGAGCGGAATTCCCATGTACGGGCAAAGATTCCGAGAAGCAGGATGGCTGCAAAGAGTAACTTTGTTTTGTGTTGGAATGCGCACTCTTGAATGGAATGCAACGACATTCTGCTAGTCCTGCCATTCCAATTCGAATTCGCCGATGGAAACGGTATCGCCTTCCTGTACGCCTGCCTTGCGCAATGCCTCTTCGATGCCGAGTGTTTCCATGATCTTTTGGAAGCGGCGCACAGAACCATCGTGCTGCCAGTAGGTCATCTTTGCGGCGCGTTCGATGCCGGCACCGGAGACGCGCCATTCATTTTCGCCTTCACGTGCGATCTCGAAGTCGCGCGGATCTTCCTTGGGTCTGTATACAGGTAATGCTGTTTCCACCACTTCAAGGGGAGGTGCCTCCTGCAGGGTTTGATACGCTTTGATCAACAGTTCCCGCGTATTCGTGCGCGCCAGTGCCGAGATGGTCATCAACTCTACTTTGAGCTTCTTGAACTTCTTTTGGATCTCGGTCAGTTTCTCCTGAACGTCGGGCTGGTCAATCTTGTTCAGCGCGACGATCTGAGGCTTCTTCGCAAGGTTGGGGTCGAAGAGCGACAACTCTGAATTGATCTGGCTGTAATCGGCGACCGGATCTTCAGAGAGTCCGTCCAGCAAATGGACCAGCACGCGCGTGCGCTGGATGTGACGCAGGAAGTCGTGTCCAAGGCCCACACCGTGTGACGCTCCCTCGATGAGACCAGGGATGTCGGCTAGAACGACCGTTGTATCGTCGTCAATGTTAGCGACACCGAGATTCGGTTCGAGTGTCGTGAACGGATAGGAGGCGATCTTGGGACGGGCGTTCGTCAATACCGACAGCAACGTGGATTTGCCCGCGTTTGGGACGCCGATCAGCCCGATATCGGCGATCAACTTCAGCTCGAGCTTGATGCGTCTCTCCTCCGCGGGTTCCCCTTTTTCAGCGGTGCGCGGCACCTGGTTGCGCGAGGTTGCAAAATGCTGATTGCCGCGCCCGCCGCGCCCGCCTTTGCACACGATCAATTGCTGACCAGGATCTGTAAGATCGCCGATCAACTCACCGGTTTCGGCATCGAACAAAACGGTCCCGGGTGGAACATAGAGGACCAGATCATTCCCATAACGACCTGACATTTGAGACGGTCCGCCTTTCACACCCTCCTCGGCTCTGAACTTCTGGTTCTGTCGGTAGGAGGAAAGTGTATTGAGCGTGGGCTTCACTTCGAAGACCACATCGCCGCCCTTGCCACCGTCCCCGCCATCGGGTCCCCCTTGCGGCACGAACTTTTCGCGGCGGAAATGGACCATGCCATCGCCGCCTTTTCCCGATTTGACGTGTATTGCGACCTGGTCTGTGAACATTCCTATTTCACCAGTTTCCAGGCAGCGGGTAACACCAGCGATGCCGCGACCAGCTTGATCGCATCCCCGATGATAAAGGGCAGCAATCCTGCCGCGATCGCCTTTCCGAGTCCACCAAGGACGACCGCAAGCCATGTAACACCGCAAACATAGATAATGATCGTTCCCACTAAAAATGGGATGATGGATGTGCGTATACTTCTTTCCAGTCCGCGTTCTGCCAGCAAGCCCACAACGTAGGCGGCGATCACGAAACCGACGAGGTAGCCCGCGGTTGCTCCGGTGAGAATCCCTACGCCGCTGGCGCCGCCCGCAAAGAACGGCAATCCTAATGTGCCTTCCGCGAGGTAGAGGAGTAATGATGCCGCGCCTCTCCTGGAACCCAGCGCCGCGCCGATCAGCAGCACGCCAAATGTCTGACCGGTTATGGGAACGGGGGTGAATGGTAAGGGGATTTCGATCTGTGCCAAAGCGGCAATCAATAAGCTGCCGAGAATGATCAGAAATACATCCCGTACTCTTGATGAGATGTTCGGAAAGGTTCGAGCTGTAATTGTGGGTGCAAAGGAATTCATAGCCAAAGGCTCCTTATTGCCGCACATCTTGTGACCAGGTAAACTTTTTTGAAATGCTTTATGGATCAGAAGCAAACCCGGAGTCTGCAAGATGACGCGACACTCTGTAAATGTTATGATTGTACTGGTAACAGCGGATCAGCCAGGGTTTGCGATAATTCTGCGCTCCTTGAAAGCGACAATTTCACCTAACCGTGGGCCGTCCAGACATGCAATTGTATTATAACGGTCGTATTTTCCAAATCACAGATTCCCTGTTACTTTTGACGCTGCATCGCAACATAGTATTGGGACTTCCACATGAAAAACTCTTTTTGCCTGCTGGGGATCTGCTTCACATTATTCGGGCTGATTCTACCCTCCGCGCACGTTCGCGCGCGACCCCATGATATGCCACCGTTACAGGATGAGCCAGCCACTTCCACGCCGATGCCTTCTGCTCCTTCGCCTGCAGAGGTGATCGAGGCGGTCAACAACTTGCGCATTCAACAGGGACTGGACCTGTTGATGGTCCACGATGTGTTGATGGAGATCGCCGCCAGCCAGGCAAATGCCCTTGCAGCGAGTGAAGGCGCGATTGGTCACGAACGTCCCTGCGGGATGTCGCTTGGGCAGGAGTTGCTCTTGAAGGGCTTCCCGCTCTGGGGCGACCTCTCGATGGACGGATATCGCTCCGAGAATTGGGGTATGGCTATGACAGCGCAGGATGCCATCTCCATGTGGCTGGGCGATGATCTTCATACAAATACGATGCTTTCCCCTTATCGCAGCCACATTGGCGCGGCGGTTGCAGTTAGCAACCAGATTTATGTCGTGCTGGAAACCGCCTACAGCACGCCAAGTGGGCGACATCAAAGCACAGCGTACGGCATTCTAACGGGCATTCCCATGACCCAATCCGCCTGCATGGGATGGTCCACTCAAAGCGCGGAGATGGGTTCGCTTTCAGAATATTCCATCCCCGTGGCACTCAGCACGGCGCGCCTCGACGGGGATGTGGTCCACGAAGTGCAGTATGGACAATCGTTATGGAGTATCGCGATTCAATACAAAACGACCATCTCGGAGATCAAGCGCTTGAACGGTCTCACAAATGATACGGTTGTGCAGGGTTGGAAGCTGCTGGTCCAAAAAGGTGCAACTCAACCGGCGCCTCCGCCCTCGACCTTCGTTCTGAGCCCTCAAAGTCAAACGCCCACTTCAACACCGACAGCCCCGTTGACTGGCCCAATAACATCCCAGCCGAATGAAATGTCTGGCCTGGCGAAATCACTAGGTGCGAACAAGTTTGTCGTTGCCGCGTTGATTGTTAGTTTTTCGGTGCTGGTTGGCGGCATCGTAGGATTTCGAAAAAAGAAGGAAGAATGAACTGGCACAAAACCACGCTCGAGATTTCCACACGCGGAAAAGGATTGCACGATATTACCGAGGCTGTCCGTGCCCAATTGCGTGAGTGGGAGGTGAGGGAAGGTATGTGCTTTCTCTTCATTCCGCACACGAGCGCTTCGATGGTGATGAGTGAAAATTGGGATCCAACCGCCCGCGCTGACCTGGAAACATTCATGGAACGCATCGTCCCCGAACGGGATAACTGGTATACCCACGACCTGGAAGGTCCTGACGACGCAACTTCCCACATCCGTTCCATGTTGACAGACACCAGCCTCACCATTCCGGTGGATGATGGAAAATTGTCATTGGGAACGTGGCAGGGGATTTATGTCTTCGAACACCGAGCCCGTCCACACCGGCGCCAGGTGTTGATGCGTGTGTTGAGCGTGGAGTAGGAGATAAAGCTAAGGGGCGGGCAGCCAGTAAATAGACTCTCCCCCTGACCAGTTAGAAATGACATCCAGGCGGGTGCCTTCCAAAACACTCATTTGATTTGAGGATTCCGAGATCGAATACGTGGATGCCAGAAGGTAGTCTCCGTTCATGAGCAATGCTGGTTGGGCGAATGCGCCCTCTTTGTGTGCGAGGATTTGTAGGTTGGATAAGTCAAACACTTCTGTCCAGGGTGTGCTGACTTCCCAACTCCTCAAGTAGAGATATTTGCCGTCCGGTGAAAGAGATAGCTCGGTGGCATCCGTTTCCAGGTGCTCCAGACGCTCGCCATCCCGAGTCTGAATGATTTCCAAGCCGAGTGGCGTTTGTTCCATCTGCCAGTTCCCATTCTGGTCCTGAGAGGAAGCATGGTTCACGCCCACACTATATAAGAATTGACCATCCGGCGAAATGACCGCCTGTTTTGAGGTTCCATCTGCAACTTTCGCATGGGCTTCGCCAGCCGTCAGCGCGAGCAAACGCTCGAACCAACTTAACTGGTCTTCAATTTCCACTGTCCTAACCTGGCGCGCCCCGAAATCTACAGTTGTCAATTGTTCTGAGTCGGGATGGAGCACATACAGAATATCCCCATCTGGCGCGAAATCCAATCCCGGACTAAGGTAGACGGCGTTACCCATCTCATATAGATCGGCGGATTTTACAGATTCATCCCGGGGATAGATCCCATCACGAACACCTTTCAGGGTAGTTGACCAGCGCGTACTTAAATCTGACGCATCGAGTAAGAGAACCTGCGGCGCGCCCGCGCTTTTCTCTTCGATCGTGAAGCGATCTGCTATGACCTGTCCGTAAAGCATCAACGCATCACCATTTGCGGTAAATTTCATCTTTGTGATGTTGGGCTCCAGTTTGGTTTGGGAGGTGATACGTCCCGTTTCAAGATCGACCATAGTTAGCCTGTTATTGGTTTCGCCATGTGCGATCGCGAGTTGCTTTCCATCCGGGCTGAAGACTATACTCGTTACCCAGCCGATCAGTTGCAGTTCAAAGCGTCGTGTTTTCCAGCTGGGAAGGTCGATGAGCAGCAGGCTGCCATCAAAAGTGCTACCATCTGCAAAGCCGACGGTTGCCAGTGTGCGCCGGTCGGGAGAAAAAAACTGCAAGCCGCTGTAGCCAAGTGAGATCGGTGGATAATCGGGTAGGGCAGTTCCACTCGAAGGATCTACCGGAAAGAGGATGCTGCCTTCCGCGCCACCTTTCCACAGCATGGCAAGCAGGCTTGTTTCGAAGGTCCCATCGAGAACAGGACGATGGGATTCGTCAGCAACGTCAGCCGGAGCATTGGCTGGGTTTATGGGAGCAGTACATGCCGTGAGGACAAGGACGGCTGTCAGAAAAAGGATGCGTATTCTCATATATTTTCCAGCGCGTGAATCTTTCATGACGTATACACCGCCCAGCATATTCGTGTTCCCAGTTCTACTGACACTTTAAACAAAAACGGCTTGCCGGTTAGGCAAGCCAACAAACTAGTGACCTTATCCCTTTGATCCCGTTATCAAGTAGCACTCCTACTATCCGGAATCGTAAAACAAAACGCCGAACCTTTTCCAATGCCTTCCGATTCGACCCAGATCTTTCCGCCATGCACTTCCACGATGCGCTTAATGAGAGCGAGTCCTATGCCTGTCCCTTCACTGGTGGGATTCAGTTTGTCGAATAGACCGAAGATCTTTTTTTGGTATTGCCGCTCGATACCCATGCCGTTATCTTTCACATAAAAGACGATTTCTCCCCCATCCATCCTCGTGCCGATCTCGATCATTGGCTCCAGTTGATCGCCCAGGTATTTCGCGGCGTTGTCGATCAAGTTCTCGAACACCTCGCGCAAACGGACTCTGTCCCCGTATACAGTTGGAAAATCAAGTGGACAATGGATGATCACATTTTTCGAACGCAGGCGTGCATCGAGCGTTTCAATGGCTTCGTTAACAACTTGTGACAGCGGTACTTCCTCCGGAGTGCTCATGATCCGCCCGATCCGCGAGAGTTCCAATAGGTCCGCGAGCAGCGCGTGCATCTTGTCTGCGGCGTTCTCGATGCGCTGTAAGTCGGTTTTGACCCTGTCGGCTTTCCCGTCGCGCAGATCCTGTTCAAGCATCCCTACGAAGCCCTTGATGGTGACCAGGGGGTTCCGTAGATCGTGCGAAACTGTGTAGGTGAACCGTTCCAATTCGGCATTATTGGCTTCCAGTTCCGAGATCAGTTTTTTCCGCTCCGTCAATTCGTTTTGCAGGGCATTGTATAAATTCGTCTGCTGGAGCGCTATCGCCAGTTGATTTGCGACATCATGAGTGATTTCCGCGTCCCGGGCAGTGAAAGGCTGCCCGAGGCCGCGACCAAGATTGAGAGCACCGATCAACTTTCCCTGATAAAAGAGCGGGAGAGAAAGCCAGGCATAGATACCATTCTCGTGAGCGAGTCGTTTGTCCAACCCGGTGGCTTGCGGATCATCCAATACGTTGTCCACCACCCAGGGTTGACCCTGCACGAGTCTGTCGATAATTCGCTGTCCAAATTCCTGGAAACTGATGGGGGTATCAGGAAAGGTGACCGGTTGGTGGAAGTTAGCTGCGAGGAATCGCGCCTCCTGCGCGTCCAGGTCAAACAGGGTAACACTGGCGCGCAGACAGTTGATCAACTTGCGAACACGAACCAGTGCATCTGTAGCAATCGTGTATGCAGATCGAGCAGACAGCAATGAACGATCGATCTCGTGCAGGATCTCCAACTGGTCGGTGGAGTGCTGCAGGGCAGCTTCTGCTCGTTTGCGGATGCCGATCTCATTCTGTAGATCGTTTTCCCGCTCCAGGGA
>Ga0065705_10002683_pt1 | contig 11360 bp, 6 predicted proteins | sample SwibulcommuniRL2_FD_59092 | JGI IMG/M metagenome (GOLD analysis project Ga0065705, IMG submission 59092) | Bulk soil microbial communities from switchgrass field near Rose Lake, East Lansing, Michigan, USA - RL2 Bulk Soil v2 (version 2) | ecosystem: Environmental > Terrestrial > Soil >... | reverse complement strand
ATCGGCTTACAGTTTGGTTTGACTGCCGTAAAGCAGAAACTGGTCCACCAGGAAGACGTGCGAGACGACGTCGCAGAGCTCTTGTCTTTGACGAATGGGGAAATTACCGACTTGCGCAATTATGTCGGCGGCCTGAGACGCGGTGAATCACCGCGAGAAATATTCTTGCCGGCAGTGAGGCGCTTCGCGTCGAAGTTTTCAGAGGCAACCGGTCTTAGCGTTGAGATCGAGGGCAGCGACGACTTGCCTATCTACGATCGCCTGGCAGCGGAATTGTTCCAGATGATTGAAGAGGGGTTAAGCAATGTGCGACGCCACAGTACTTCAAGTTATGCGAAACTTCGTATTGCGATCAACGATGGACATCTTGAGATGAACATCAGGAACGAGCGCTTGAAGCGCTTGGGCGAGGCCTCGTTCACTCCCCGCTCAATCGCCGAGCGCGCAGCGGCCCTGGGAGGCCAGGCCATTGTTTACACCGACCCAAATTTTGACACTGTAGTGAGCGTGCAAATTCCTTTATGACTGAGATTACCAAAACACCTGAGACTATTCGGATCCTGATCGTTGATGATCACGCTGTGGTGCGCGCGGGATTGAGAATGCTGGTTGATCAAAACCCGGATATGAAAGTGGTTGGACTCGCGGGAAGTTGTGCGGACGCACTGGCCATTGCAGCCAGCGAACAACCAAACCTGATTATCCTCGACATTCTCCTGGGCGAGGAAGACGGCTTGACCATCCTTCCGCAACTGCGGTTAGCGGCCAGGGACGCGCGCGTGTTGGTACTAACCGGTTTGCGAGGTTCCGAGAGCCAGCGCCGAGCCATCACTGCGGGCGCTATGGGCGTTGTCTTGAAAGAACATGCGGCCGACGTTCTCATAAAGGCTATTAGGAAAGTGCACGAGGGAGAAGTCTGGCTGGATCGATCGTTGCTCGGAGGTGTGCTTGATAAGATGACTCAGCCGGAGGTTGATCCGGAAAAAGAGCGTATTGCCAGTCTTACCGACAAGGAACGGGCAGTCATATCGTTAATCGCCGAAGGCCTAAAGAACAAGCAGATTAGCCAACGGCTCTTTATCTCTGAGAGCACCGTAACCCATCATCTAAGTTCCATCTTCGCCAAGCTGGAGGTCTCAGATCGCCTGGAGCTCCTGATCTATGCGGTCAGCCATGACCTCGCAAAGATGCCTCAGAAAAAGATTCCCACCCCATAGCAAAGCGTCAATAAAATCTTCGGGATTTTGACTCCGGTTCCAGCCCTACTCGGAGTTGGTCGTAGGTCTATGCGCACTCGCCAATCAAAGCAGAAACCTGCCGAAAAATGGGCAAGCCCCTCCGATGCAACAATTCCGCAACTTAATTATCATCTTTCCTCAACTTTTGGCGAGAGCAAGGACCCCAGATGAGTGTTGGAGATATGGAGGCTTCTCCAGGCCTCGAACAGCCCGTCGAGCGATTTGCGAAATCAGAAAGAATTTGGTCATCAGATGATTTCGAACGCCGCACGAAGCCGCGAGTGAAGGAACCGTTTCCTGCCCGAATTTGGGGAGTTGATTCGGAGGATCTACCGATCAACCTTGATTGCGTTATTGACAATATGCGCTCGACTGGCCTGTACCTAAGAACGCCTTGCCAAATGCCAACAGGCGCTGAAGTGAGACTCATTGTCCACCTGTTGAGTGGTTCAACAAGCGGAGCCAGCGCCCGAATATCCGGTGAGATCCTCCGAGATGACCCGCAGCCTGATGGCAAACATGGTATTGCCGTGGCGATCAAGGGCCATAGATTTCTTTGATTCTGATTCCGCCGGCCTGCAGCGGCGATGTTGCGACCTTTGATTCGGTTTAGGAGGCAATAGCTGATTCTCCGGTGAGTATCAGATGCCCCCTACTTTTGTGGAAAGGAATTCCGCCGCTTCTGTTGTTCGTATGCATGGAACGGGTCCGATAGTCCCGCTCAAAGTCGTGCTCAAAAGAGACTCCCGCTTCAAAATGCTCTTCTGAGTGTGATTAGGAACGCGACGTCATGCATACGTAACAGCTATCGCACAACCTTCGCTCCCACAACACTGGACAGAAGGCTGCCCCCCCGCCCCCAGGGCCTAACTGACAGGAGAAATCGTTATGAATTCGAATACTTACAAGACAAGATTCCCAGGAGTGAGAAAGCTCCAGAAAAACACAAGGATCAGGCTGTTTTCGAGTAACGGTCTGAGGCTCCTCTTCCTCGCTGCTGGGATTCTAGCTCTACTCGTTTCTGGTTGGAGTATGCTCGCAGCTCCCCCCGCCAGCCCGGCGATCAATCTCGATCAGGCGTCCAACGGAGGCGTCGGTCAAACCCCCATCAACCCAGTTGGATGGGAAAACGGAAACCAAAACGGGCAGAAAGCCCACTACAACGAGGGCGAATCGATTCCCTATCGCGCTCGCGTGACTGGTCTAACAGCTGGCCAGACGTACCGGGCCACCTTCGGATACGACATCACGCACAGCGGCAAGCACGCAATCGACTACATCACGAGTAACAACCGAATTGCTGAGGTCGTAAATCCGTGCCGGAAGAACGGCGACTTAGTGGATGACGTAAGCCCCTGCGTAGCGGGTGCCAGTAACACTTCGGGTTTCGGCAGCGTTATTCCTGCTCCGACTGGAGATCCAGCTCCAGGTACTCAATTGAAAGACATTGCCAACACGAGCTTCAACAGCGTCGTTAGTCTCGAAGGGACACAGAGAATCTCTATATTCAATGGAGAAGTATCCGCCGTAGTATTTATGACCGAAGGTGATCCCTCCCTTGCACAGTCGGAAACTTCATTTAGAGTAACTTTCACGGCCAGCGCTTCGACCGTCGTGTTGTCCTGGGGAGGACACATTGCCAGAGCCTTTGATTGGAACGCCGGAAATTCGGCCACCGGTATCCCCGGATCGCCTTTCCACACGCGCGTCAAATCGATAGACGTACCGCAGGGCAATGGTTTCAGTGCGGTAAGCATTGGCAATCAGGATCGCGCGCTGGCTTCTTCCGCCGTGATACCTCCAAGCGGGTGCACCGTGACGGGTGATTCTTCCGTCTGCAGCGGTGCAACGAATCATCACGAGCTTATCGGCGCCACTGAAACCGGTATCACCTACAGCTGGAGCATCACCCCCAATACTGTCACTATCAGCAGCCAGAATACTGATCCTAATGCCAGTACGCCTTACGGTGTTGGTAAGATCTACGCCAATGTTTTGGCAACAGCCCCCTACACAATAACTTTGACGAAGTCGAACGGCGCAGGCTTTAGTACCTGTCCGTTAGCAGTGACACTGAAGACAAACACCTCGACCACCGATCTGTCACCTCAGGTCACTTGTCCGGGGCAGACAGCTTCGTTCACCACGACCGCGTCAGGCGATGGACCTTTCACTTTCGTGTGGAAGCACGGTTCGACCGTTCTTAGTAACGGCGGTCGTATCAGCATCGTCACTTCGGGGGCAACCAGTAGCTTGTCGATTAGCAACGTCGACGCCTCGGATGCCGTTGATCCGAGTTACAGCGTGGAGGCGACTGGCGCCTGTTCGACGGCCACAAAGAGTACGACTCTTACGGTGAACGCGACAGCGACCCTTACTGATCCAGCCGATCTATCGCTCTGCGCAGGCGCGACAGCAACTTTTAATACAACAGCTGCTGGAACCCCACCAGCCGGCGGATTTGTTTTCGTCTGGAAGAAGGGCGCTAACACGATCAGCAATGGCGGTAAGTACACCATTACTAACGGTGCCACCACGAGCAGTCTGCAAATCACTGGCATCGACTCTAATGACGCCTCAAGTTATACCGTTTCCACTACAGGCGCCTGTAACAATCCCGCCCAAAGCGCAACGTTAAGCCTGAAGTCGGCTCTGGCAGTAGATACGCCGCCAGCGGCAGCAAGTGCGTGCGCGGGTAGCGCTGGACCAGTCAACTTCTCAGTGGCGGCGAGTGGTGCTGGAACTCTGCACTACGCCTGGAAAGTAGATGGCGTTCAAGTAGGGTCGGACGCAAGCCTTTCGTATGATCCATCCGCACTTTCAGTCGGCGATCACACCGTCAGGGTAGACATTACCGACGATTGTACTTCAGCGTTCCGTACTACAACGCTAACCATCAATCCAAATCCAGATGCGGCGGCCGCTGCAGATGCGGCAGCCAAGTGTCAGGTGGCTTTGGGTACTGCGTTCAGCCTTGACGGCACGGCCAGCAATGGTAGTCCCTCATGGTCTGTCGTCAGCCAAGACGCGGGTATTACCAACGTGGTGTTCGGTAACGCGGCTCAAGCGGATACCAGCGTTACATTAACTGGCGTTGGCTCGGCCACCCTCCGTCTGACAGTCGCGAGTGACAGCTGCGGCTCAGACACTGCCGACGTCACAGTAACCGTGAACCCGAATCCAACGGTTTCGATAGAAGCCAGTGATGCGTGCGCCACGTCTGCGACACTGACAGCAACTGTCAGCAATGGAACAGGGCCATTCACGTATGTGTGGACTAAGGATGGACAGCCATTCGCTACACATCCGAATATTGCGGGGAATACCGATGCCATCTCCGTCAATGCGACTGGGGTTTACCTGGTGACAGTGACGGATGCTCACAGTTGCTCGGGCGCCAGATCGGGTTCGGTCTGCTTTACCTTCACGCTGGGAAGTGCAGCGATGGTAAATCCTGACGCATCAGTTACCCCGACTTACGCTGAAAAGGCCAGGCGCGAGGACGCGTCAATTTTCTATGCGTACTTAGCCAGAATAGTCACAATGTTTGTTGTCTAAACCAATGATGCTTGAATGAGAGCAGACGAGAAGGACATTAGTCATCTTAGTCTGAACTTGCTCAACACAATCATGAAGCGCCGACTGGGACAGCCCGGTCGGCGCTTTTTTCTTACTAAACGGAGAATACTGAATGGCTCGAGAAAGTGCATCCTCGAACCTGCGTTACCAACCAACTCAGCCTATTTGTAAACAGTTACCAGCGGCGATGTCCCAACATTACCTGCCGCGTCATAGGCTCTAGCCTGTAGTGTATGTCCACCCGACTTAGTTTTTCGTGTGCTCCACTTAACAGTAAACGGTGAATTTATCGAAGAGGATTGCAACGCACCATCTACAAAGAGACTAACCTTGACGACCCCAGTGTCATCGCTAGTACTCACCGCTACACTGACCGTTCCCGTGACCAAACTCCCATCACCAGGCGTCATAATATTAATGGACGGCGACGTACTATCAACACCGCTGCGTGCCGCAAGCGCCAGGTTAAGAGCGTGGCCCACATTGATCCGGCCCGAACCGAAATTCGAATCCCAGCCGGCCACGCCTAGATCATCAGCTCCTTCTTTTAGTAACGTCTGGACTTGCCCCGGCGTCAGATTAGGATTAACAGAAAGTACCAACGCCGCTGCGCCAGCAACAATGGGTGAAGCGAATGAGGTACCGCCGCCGACCCCGTAAAGCCCCCCGAGCACCGTCGTATAGACCGTGCCGGGCGCCACAAGATCCAAATTGTTACCCATGTTGGACCAATAGAAGAGGTTGTCTGAAGAGTCGGTCGCTCCCACCGTAAGAATGTATGGGTCGTCACCTGATGAACAGGCTATTCCCTGGTTGCCCGCCGCAGAGGCAACGACACCAGCTTTCCCCTGAAAGTATTTCGCCGCCGTAGAAACGGTGCGACTACCCGACACGTCATAACTGATATTGGCGACGCGAGCTCCATGGTCTGCCGCCCAGGTTAAGCCACTGGCAATGTTCGAATAACTGCCGTAGCCGGAATTGTCGGAGATTCGGATCGGCATAATGCGGCATCCCCAGGCAACAGAAGCCACGCCAACACTGTTATTGCTGGAGGCTGCAGCTGTGCCGGCCACAGCGGTACCATGCCCGTAGATATCGGTGGTGTCGGCATTATTATTGTAAATATTCCAGCCAGGCACGATCTTTGAAGCCAACTCTGGATGACTTACCTCAACTCCTGTGTCCAGAATCGCAATGATGATATTGCTGCTTCCGGTCTCGATAGACCAACCCTCCGGTGCATTGATTTTAATTAGCGACCAGGAATTGGGATTGTCATAGAGGGGGTCGTTCGGAACCATCTGCTGCAGAGGTAGAAGCTGATCCAATTCTGCAAACTCAACCTCGGCCCTTGACTCGAAGGCCTTCGCAAGGGCCGGTTCGCTGGCCTGGTAAGGCAGGTCGAGAATGTGTACGCCAATGCCGGGAATCTCGTCGACGTCCCGGGCTCCCAGTGCGGCGATTATCTGCCGAGCGTGATCCGGCAAAACGTTGTCGTGAAATTTCACCAGAAGACGACCTGCAACGAACTGGTCCTGCGGTGCTGACCGGCTATCGTCTTGTTTCCTGGCCTCGGCCTTTCTTGAATCGAAGCCCAAAGTCGCAAGACACACGAGCACCCCTGCCATGCAAGTGGCCATTACCGTTCTTTTCATCTATCCACCTCTCTTCTTCTCATAAAACTTTGCAGGAGGATGGGGCGGCAAAAGTCAATTTGGAGTGGGCGACAAAGACGCGGGACCCCGCTTCAGGATCGTTCAAATAGCGACCCAACTCACCGACTAATAAATTGAATACTTGGCGATCGCGCAGGACGGTTTGCCGGCTCAGTGCAGGCAGCAGAGACGAGTCGAGATTGGGATCCAAAATCTACAAGCTCAATCAGCAAGCGTAGATAAGGAACTCGCGTTAGTTTTGGTTTTGTTGCTGGGTGTGTGGAATAAGGAAAAGATTTTGAGGCACAGAATAATAAGAAAGTTACCTCGCGATACTGTTCCTGCTTTCGGTAACCCAGCCAGGTCCGCGAAGGATTTCGGATTGCGAATTTCGGATTCGGATTGAACTCGACCTCCAGTCTCGTTCAACTCTTATCCGCAACTTGCCGTTCCGTCCTTGCTGAAATTCCGAAATTGAAATCCGCATTCCGAAATCCCCTCGACCCCTGTTGGCTTTGCGGCCCTCGCTCGCGCGAGGTGTGCCTTTATCGCTTCAGGTAAATCTTTCAAATAACTGCGGCCGGTGGTCCAATTCCGCTCCTTGGAAGTTAGCGCTGTTGGGCCAGCACTGTCAAGCATTGTTTATCTTTTTTGGCACTGTTTTGAGGTATTCCGACGGGGGCGGAGAGGCGACGACGAAGCGGCTAATATTTGTTGTGGCAAAAAGACTTAGGCGATGAGGTAAGTCGGTCGACCGGAATGAACTATCTTCTCACAGCTGGNCGGATAGGTTGGAGCTCCTGATCTACGCGGTTAGCCACAATCTCGCAAAGNTGCCTCAGAAAAAGGTTTCCACTCCATAGCAAGTAATCAACAANTTTACGCATGTTGATTCCTCACTTTCCAGTTGGTTGTAGGCACCCAGTTTTCAAAGCAGAATCCTGCCGCAAAATAGGCAAGCCCCGCCGATGCAACCATTCCGCAATTTAATTATCATCGTCAGCGAATAAAGAGTAGCGAATCGGTAGAAGGAGTCGGTTGCCTGATTCCCGATGAGACTCGTTGACCGCCAGTCTCTGCCGAATCTGTCCCGGTTCGCACTTGCTGCGACCCATCATAACAATCCTGCAGTTCCAGACTGCGCCAAACTTAAGGAGTCCCCACATGAGCCGCCGTTCTAACTCCCACACAGCTACAACATCGTTTTCAAAAATTATTAACTCGCAAAATTGGCGTCTGGCTTTGCTGGCGCCAATTGTTTTTGCGATCGGTTTTTTTGGTTACAGCGCAGCCGCCAAAGCTCCTGATCTCGTTGGCATGATTGTTCAGTCTACCGGCGTATCCAAGGTCTTAAGACAAGGGACGCTTCCGAACGCCACTGAAAAGAGCGGGCTGCCGGAGAAGTATCACAGTAGTCTCAGCAAATCAGTTTTGCTGCAATCGCTATACGGCATGATGGACGCGAGCGTCACCACGAATAGGACTGACTATGCGCCCGGAGCGACCGTGGTGATCTCGGGATCAGGTTGGCAGCCAGGAGAAATCGTCGCACTCAGAATAGACGAAAGCGACGGCGACGCGCCGTGGCAAACTGTTGTACAGGCCGATGCTTCTGGAAACATATACGACGCTACTTTTGTGATCCAAACACACGATATTGGAGTGACCTTCATACTGACAGCTATAGGCACCGCTTCAGCTCAAACAGCCGAGACCATCTTCACTGATAGCTTGGCCAGCTTGGACCAGTTCGCGAATGACACACCTGTGGAATGGGTAAATGGTAACCTGGGCGCGAGCAAGTCAACCTACGTTGAAGGAGATTCGATCCCCTACCGGTTGACCTTCACCGGAATCACTCTGGCTTCCCACACAGTCACAATCGAATGGGACACCACAAAGAGCAGTAAGCATTCGATCGACTACCTAACAAGCTTCGATCGCTCGGTCGGATCCCTTGCGGATCCGTGCGACGGAGTTTCCGGCTGTACTAGCCCGCCGACTACAACGTTTGCGATTCCGGTAGATCCGCAGGTCACAGCCGCAGGAGTGACCCCCATCGCCGGTAACTTCAAGCTTTACGGTGGAACAATCACTTCGGTCAGCGCCTACTCGTACCCTGATGGCAGCGGCTTTGTGGGTGACAAGTCAGCGCGTATTTCGATCACCTTCACCGCCGCTGTGGCCAACCCGGTACTGGCTTGGGGCGGTCATATTGCGACGCGTTTGGATTGGGGCCTTGCGAATTCGGCCGTTTCCATTCCAGGCTCACCATATCACACTCGTCTTATTGATCTTGATGGCTCCGGAGGTAATCAAGATCGCTCACTTTCAGCTGACGCCGTGATCTTCCCGGGTAGTATCACCATCATTAAGGATACGGTTCCGGACGGTCCGCGCGACTTCAACTTCTCCGCAACAGGCGGGTTGATTCCTGCAAACTTCGTCTTGGACGATGATGCGGACTCCACACATTCCAACACGCAGGCATTCACAAATATTCTTGTCACTGCTCAAAACGGCAACGCGTACTCCGTGACAGAAACACCGGTCACTGGCTGGATCCTTAGCTTCAACAGTCCGATATGCACCGTGACCAGCGACAATGGTGGTAGCCAATCATCTACTACCAACGGAGTAAATATCACGCTGAAGGAAGGTGAGAATGTTACATGTACCTTCATCAACACTGAGGACTTCAACGTCACGCGAGGCAAGATCAAGATCGTCAAACAGACACTTCCGGATGGAAGCACTCAAAGCTTCGACTTTACCCCAAGCGGATACGGAGCCGGATTTAGCCTGACTGATGGGCAGGACAACACTAGCGGCGCTCTGACCCCGACTTCTGAGGGCGGTGGTCCGTATTCGGTAACTGAAGGTGCCGTCACTGGTTGGACTTCAGACGGTGGTAGCTGCANCAACGGCACTCCAGGTAACATCACCGTAGTTGCAGGCCAGACGACCACTTGCACTTTCACTAATACTCAAACTCCTAAGCTGACTGTTATCAAGCACGTCATCAACGACAACGGCGGGACAAAGGTTGCCAGTGACTTTACGGTAAATGTCACCGCAACCAACCCCAGCTCGTCATCCTTCGGTGGTGCGGAATCGCCAGGGACCACCATTACGCTCGACGCCGGTTCCTATAGCGTTGATGAAGGCGCTCATGTGGGCTATAGCAAGACGCTCTCCTCTGGTTGCTCAGGTACGATTGCTCCAGGAGATGATAAGACTTGTACTATCACCAACGACGACGATGCGCCGGCTTTGCACCTGCGCAAAGAAGTCGTTAACGACAACGGCGGCACCAAGACCGTGGCTGACTTCACGCTGACGGCTAACGGTGCCGGCAGCAACGACATCTCGGGCACCAGTCCGGTAGACAGTGGCAGCGGCCTGAAGGCTGACACATTCGCACTTTCGGAGAACGCCGTTGCCGGTTACACGGCTTCAGCCTGGGTCTGCGTCGGCGGCACTCAGGGTGANGCAACACACATCACCTTGGGACTTGGTGAAAGCGCCACCTGNACTATCACCAACGACGACGATGCGCCGGCTTTGCACCTGCGCAAAGNAGTNGTTAACGACAACGGCGGCACCAAGACCGTAGCGGACTTCACGCTCACGGCTAACGGTACTGGCACGAATGACCTGTCCGGCACTAGCCCAGTCGATTCGGGTACTGGCCTCAAGGCTGATACATGGGCGCTGTCTGAGACCAATGTGTATGGCTATACCGCTTCGGCCTGGGTCTGCGTCGGTGGCACTCAGGGGGATGCTACACACATCACCTTGGGACTTGGTGAAAGCGCCACCTGCACCATCACCAACGATGACCAGCCCGGCACAATCATCGTTCAAAAAATCATTAAGCCGCTCGGCGCATTGACGAGCTTCGCTTTTGATGCAGGCGGTACAGGGTATATTGATTTCTCCCTGTCTTCTGGCCAAACGAATACTCAACAACTAAACGCGGGTAACTATTCTGTAATGGAGATGGTGCCGTTGGGGTGGATACTTACTGGAATCGGAGGATCTGCCGATCCAAACACACCCTATAACTGCATTGTCACTGGCTCAGGAGGCAGTACAGGTGTTGGCGACCTTAACACTCAGACCGCAACGATCAGCCTGAAGATCGGCGATACGGTTAAGTGCGTGTTTGAAAACACTGGTCAGGGGACCAGTGCCACCCGCACGCAGGGTTTCTGGGCTACCCATACCCCGCTTGCCAACATAGCCTGGTTCGGTGGTACCGCGTTTGGGCACACCTTCCCCGGCGTTGCCGGAACGGCAGGCATTGGCGATACGACTCTTTGCGGTCGACCAATAGACACCCTTGGGAAGTTGATGGGTGGTTTCTGGAGCGATGTTTCGAAAACAACTACCGGAGCAAAACGGTCAGCACTCGACCAGGCCAGAATGCAACTCCTCCAACAGCTCCTGGCGGCAGAGCTGAACGCCTCGGCGTTTGGCAGTGTGCCGAGCGGCGGCTCTGGAAAATTTGCAACATGGGAGTCTGCTTATTGCGGCACGAACCAGAACGCTATCAAGAATGCGCAACAAGAGGCCGCCTCCTTCAATACAAATGGTGATAGCAGCACCTTCACCCCAGGAACGTCGGCTGACAGCAAGAATGCCAGAGCGATAGCTAACCTTATCTTCTGGAATATCCTGCCATGAGATAACAACAACGAGGAGGGCTCTAGGTGGTACCTCCTCCGCAACCTTAACGGACCCGACGGCTCCAGCGTGCTTGTTCACAACGGAGCAAACAGAAAGGGCTCGAGAAATCGAGCCCTTTCTTGTTTTTCGATGGGTGTCTTCGAATTGTCGTTACGTAGATACAGCTACCAGCTGATTCACTTAACTACGAAGC
>Ga0065705_10104762_pt1 | contig 11366 bp, 13 predicted proteins | sample SwibulcommuniRL2_FD_59092 | JGI IMG/M metagenome (GOLD analysis project Ga0065705, IMG submission 59092) | Bulk soil microbial communities from switchgrass field near Rose Lake, East Lansing, Michigan, USA - RL2 Bulk Soil v2 (version 2) | ecosystem: Environmental > Terrestrial > Soil >... | reverse complement strand
TCCATACTCTCCAATTGTTGCAATTCCAAACTTATTCGCACTATCCGTCATAGTCCCTGAATAAGCTACGTCTCCACCTTGTTGTGTACCGTCTATAAACAACTTAAGAGTATTTACGGTACGTACAAAAGCATAGTGATGCCATCCTGCAGCAGTAAATGTAGATGTGCTGGTTATACGAGCAGCTTCCGCTGTACCATTAGTACTAACTGCTCCATAAATAACATTTGCAGTAGTAAGCGCCCCATATGCTGTAAAACCCCCGTTAGCTGTTGAATTACCTTGCCCCCACATAAGACGATCAGTACCATTTCCAGCACCATTGGTATTAAACCAAAAGTCTACTGTAAATTCTCCAGCACCTAAGGTAAAGCTTGCACTATCGTTCGTTCTAATGCAACTGTTTGTATTGTTTGAGAATTGCCCGGCTGCTCCTCCAAATTTAGAGGCTACCGTAGTAATTTGAGCATCTCCCGTTGCAGTCCAAGTATTTGCTGATCCACCTAAGTTACTATCTGTAAAGGTAGTAGAACCATTTGTACCGTCCATATGCAAAAGAATCTTAGTATACTGATCATTACCTATGTGCGTACCACCGGCCAACAATAATTGTTGCGTTATCATTAGGTTAACCCTGTCCCAGAGATAATCCACTCTGTAGTAGCAATCTTAAGAGCCGTAGCTATTCCGTTGGCAGCTAAAGTTCTACTTCCAGTAGTGCCTGTGCCTGCAAGACGCATAGTATCGGAAGTAATTGCAATGGTAATAACACCACCAGCATTCTGATTAACAAAAGTAATTGCAGTCCCAATTGGATATGCGACGTTTGCATTGCTGTCTATCGTCCATACACGTGCCGTAGTATCTGCAGCAGGATGGAAGATATGAGTGTTGGAATCCCCAATTTTAGTAGTATATGCAGCAGACTGAGAGTTCTGTGGGATATTCGCGAATGCTCCGTACTTAGTCCAAGAGGCTGCATCAGTTCCTGAAGTTAGGATGCATATGAACAACATAGCAGAGTTGGAAGGAAGAATAGTAATAGTGTTCGCACCACTAGACTGAACTGTAACCAAACCTGTTGAGTTATTTACAATCCAGAATTCAGTACCTAGAGCCAATGTACTCGTAACCGGAAGGACTACAGTTTGTGTAGTAGAACCTGTGAAGAATTGGTTTCTAGAGCTTGCACTAGTTAAGGTTGTAGTTGCTGCAGCAGTTGCTGTAGTAGTATATCCTGTTAAGTTACCTCTAGCAGTCCCTATATCAGAAGCAGCAGTGCCTCCATCAGCAAGTGCTAAATCAGTAATTCCAGTAATGGATCCACCTGTAATAGTAACATTGCTAGATGCTTGAGTTGCTATGGTTCCTAATCCAAGAGTAGTTCTTTGATCGGAAGCAGCAGCATCATCAATTAGAGCTGCACCAGCTGTGGATATTGTTACAGAAGCAGCAGAGATATCTAGAGTTCTATCTGCATCGCCAGTAGTTAGTGTTAGAGTTTTATTAGCTGTTAGATCACTTCCAGGTTTAATAATTAATAGATGACTGGCATTAGTATCTTCAACATTAAGACCTGTATTAGCAAATCTAGCGCCTGCAATTAGACCTGTAGTATCAGCAATAGTTACTGCACTGTCTTGAATTAATTTACCTGTAGTACTGTCAAATCTTACGATAGCATTATCTGTAGCTGCAGCTGGACCTACAACATCGCCAGTACCTACGCCATCAGCACCAGGATCACCTGCAACACTTATATTCCAATCTGTTTTAGTACCAGAACCACCAGTTTTAGTAACATCTATAACTAGCGTAGTGCCGCTATAACTTGTTACCAGACCTTCCATATAGTTAGTTGGGCCAGAGGCTGAAGCAGCCCTAGCTCTAACGCCAGTAGCATAAGCTAAACCAGCTTGAGTAGTGAATGTTTTAGAGCCAGTACCAATAGCTAAACTAGTAGTAGAAGTAGCTACATAGGCAGGACCGGTAGGACCTGTTGGTCCTGTAGCTCCTGTAGCTCCAGTAGCACCTGTAGCGCCTGTTGCTCCCGTAGGTCCAGTGGGACCTGTGGGACCAGTAGGTCCTGGAACACCTAGGAGGAATTCATCATAACGAACAGGTTCGCCTGAAGTTGTTGCTGCAGGAAGATTAAGAATACGATTGGAGTTCATATCCAGATCGGCACCCATCTGATTAGGACTGGTGCCGTCTCTGGATAATGTGTTCTCCATCGCAGTCTCAACTAACGTATTGTTAGCATTGAATGTAGATGTTGCGGTAGAGTCGTTCTGAAAGTTAGCTACATCGTTTAATGTTATTTTAGCCATATTAAGTCCTAATGCAAGTCAGTACGACCATCGTAACTGGGCGTGTTTCAGTACCGCTGCCTGCAGAAGGAGATCCCGAAGTAGCACTGAATGAGTGAGTATGCGAAGATTCTGCAGCATTTGTACCTGTTGGAGTGAATGTAACGGTAGGCGTTGCAGTAGTTGTGGAAAATACACCAGAACCAACTTGCATATCCGACCCGGCAACAGGCCGAGTAACAGTTTGGTTTAATGAAACAGTTTGCTGATCGCCTGTAAACGAATGATTATGCGAAGTTCCTGTTCCAGATGTACCTGATACAGAATGTGTATGATCTAGAAATGAAGCCGCTTGTGTTAGACCAATAACATTGGTGCTATAACGAGAACGTCTATAACGACCAGAAGTCGTAGTATCAGGGAGCGTGAAGGTAGTGCTGCCGTCGCCTAAAGCGCCAGCAGAGATAATACATGTGCTAGTTCCTGAGGAAGTAGCATTAGCGGACATAGTTACTTGAGTAGCAGAATCAACCGTTAGGATTGTAGTTCCGTTGGTGATACCTGTGCCACCGATGTAATAACCAGCACGCATGTTTGTAGTTGAGGATAATCCAGTAATAATCGCAGAACCGTTAGTTCTGGTACCAGACTGTTGAATTGTTACAGCTGCGAATAGAGCTGCATAGGTAGTTCTGGATACGCTACTTCCATCACATTCAAGCCATCCCGAAGGAGGAGCTAATGTCCAGAAGTCAGAGATTTGTCCAGTAAGAGTTAAGGCGGTAGAAGCGGAACTCCAGGCTCCGCTTCCCGCGCCATCTGCAATATAAACTTGTCCAGACGTAGCAGCACTAACACCTTTTGGTTCGTGTAAAGCTGAGCCTGTTAGTGTGGAATGTGCGACGTTAGCCAATTATATCTCCTTTATGCCTTTAGTACCCACAAATTAAAGATCAGAGTTCCATTGAATGCATTCGTAGTTAACGCTTCATTCTTAATGGTAACCGTAATCGTATTTGTGGAAGTTACAGCATTAGGTGTTCCCACAATACCAGCGGAATTGGTTCCACCAGCCATTGTGACAAAAGCTAAATCTCCTGCCGCCACTCCAACAAGAGTGATGACAAAAGTAGCTGTAGCCGTATGTGCTGTAGTTAAGGATTCTGTAGTAATAACGCCAGCAAACTTGGTCAGTGTAACTGCGTTACTTGTGAGTGAAGCAGGAGCACTATCTAAATTGATAGTCTTACCTGCACCAATAACGGGGTCGGCGTTAAAGGTTGGAGCGCCTGTAAAGGTACTCGTAGTCGAAAACACAGGTGTAGCATCAAAAGTAGCTACTCCTGCAACAGTAATAGCACCGGAGGTTCCGGTGATTACTGCTTTGTTTGTTCCTGTATTAGCAGAACTAGCACCATCAAGGACAACAAGTTCTGTACTTGCTAATGATGTTCCTGCCTGGCCAGGAGCAGTAGCTCCGACTTTAATATCTTTGACTACGTAGGTTAACCCTCCGAAGTCCATTTCAGTTGAGGAACCCATTTTAATCTCCTTTAAAAATAGGGGAAGAGGGGGTCGTTAGACCCCCAAGTTCCAGTTAGAGGTCAGCCGCTAACGGGACAGACCAGTAAATACGAATTCGGACCACACCGTCAGTGAATGCTGCGGTATCGACAGAAGCCGTAATTAGACCGGTATTAGTTAGAACCTCTCCAATGAGCGCACCGTGTTCGGTGGAGCCTTGGACATATTCTACAATTGTTCCGATTGCTGCGGTATGCCAGGTGGTCGTACCATTTACGATGAAACCGTCAAAGTCAATCTCTGTCGTTCGATCCTGGTCAACAAGACCAAGATCAAGCGTAGAGCTTGAACCTGCAGTAACTTCCGTCACCATAAGCTCAACCTTTTCGATTAGAGCGCCGGCGGGAATGGTAACGTTGTCAGCGACAATGTATTCGTTAGACAGAGATGCAGAGATCGTCGGGAGATCAATAAAAACCTCCGTCAGATGCTTGCCATCCGTCATCTCGAACTCACCACCACGCGTGACGACTGCTTCACCAAGACCAAAGTATTGGTTAAGCCCGTCCGCGTTGACGTAGTTGTTTGGATTTAGATCAACAACAGCCATAAGTTTTTACTCCTTAGACCTGATCAGTGTCAGTGACAACCACAACCAGATTTTCTGGCCTGAACAGCTTCACACCATAACGCATGGTTGTGACATACTCTTCACGCTGGAAATCTTTCTTGTATTCGCTGTCCACCTTCGGGGGCTGACGAATCAGACCGACGAAAGGAACCACGTCACTGGCTGCAGAGAAGAAGATGTTATTGACACCAGCCGCTGCGGTAACACCGCTAATAGCTTCAGATGCCGCATTAACCTTCAGGTTCTGCGAAGTGTACACGTCGAAACCGTAGATGTTCCGGATAAACCGCATGCCGGTAGAAATACCGGATGTGATAATGCCTTCCCACATTGGGTTGTTCGACACGTTAACAAGATTAGTCATGGTGTTAATCGCATATTCGACAGACGGATCAACGATCGCAATGAGATCACGGGTTGGCACGTTAGCCTTCTCTAAGGCAAATAATGCCTTAGCGAAGTCTTGTGGAACCATTGTTTCATTGAGACCTTGACCCACCCACCGGTGCGATGCACCGTTAATTGCGTTGGTGGACGTCAAAGTCTGGCTAGCCGGACCGACATCGAGGATCTTCACTTCAAGAGCCTTCATAAGCGCGCGATGCTGCTTAGGAACGAATGAAGCGATGAGGCGAGACATATAGAAACTATCTTGCTTCATCCTCTCTGTAATGTACGTAGCCGAAGACTTGTATTGGTCAATGGAGAACGTGAAGTTACCGGTGTCCATCGCTGTGTAGCGAATCTGCTGATTCTCCGCGTAATCCTGAATTTCTGCTTGACCAATCGACGGGATATTAATCGTATCGCCATCGGGGAAGTCGGTGATCCAATCGACGTACTTAGTACAGCCGAGCAGTTCATCAATAAGGACTTCCTTAAGGCGGTTACTCCACAAATTAGAACGAACTAGATGTTCGTTATTTGCATAAGAAAAACCTGCCATTTTGTCTCCTAGTTAGGTTTATGCATAGAAGTCTTCGCCACGCTCGTAAGCAGCTAATGCTTCGTTATGCATTTCATTTTGGATTTTGATTGAGTGATACTCACTAGGCTTCTTTTTTCGCATATCTTCATAATACGCAAAGTTCTTCTTACCGGACGAAGAAGTACTAGAATCAAAGTTTAACCTTGATTTAGGCGGACTAAAGTCATCAGCTTTACGCTGAGTCGTCTGATCCATCCCCATCAGCCTATAGAAGGCATTTGGATTTTGAACAGCTACGCTATCGAGATGTTCGATAGTCATGCCTAGTTGAGTGGCCGCATCTTCAACTTTACTTACGTAATCTTTTCCGTAAGTTTCACGAAGCTTCTTCTGAACCGATTCACGATTAACCCTTTGTTGGTTCACCATTTCACGCTTCTGAATGAGAGCTTCGACTTCTGCTGAAGTTAAGCCGGTAGTTTGCATTTGTTCCGCTTCACGTCTTTGGTTATTTCCGTTACTAGGAGGCTGCGTACGGAGGACCTCGATTTGGTTAAGGATGTCCTCTAAGTTTTTAGTTGTTTGAAGTTGTTTAATATCTTCGAGTTTCTCTGCGTTCTCACGCTCAAGACGTTTGATATAAGCGTCCTTTTCAACAACAGTCCGACCAAGGTCTTGGTTGGTTTTATACTTTTTATCTGCTCCGACTAATTCGGAGTAGTAGTCTTTTTCGGGGTCAACGAAGTCTAGATCTTTATCGTCGATAATACTATTGGTCATTCTTATCTCCTGACGAAGGATAATAACTCCTTCATTTTTCTAATACGACTTCGGTCACCGTTTCGAAAAGCTTGTTTATGACTCCAGTTTGGGTCTTCGAAGTCTTTAATTGTAGATTCTTGTCTATTTAAGGTTTGCTCTTCATCATCTAAGATTTGAAGTAGCTTACCAAATTGTACCTGCGAATTACGCAGGAGTTTCTGAAAGTCCTCTTTGGTCTCAGGAGGAAGATCAGATGTCCATCTAATATCCACCAGGCTGCCCCTGCTGTGGTGGTGCTTGCATATTCTGCATAGGTTGCATCTGTTGTGGCGGCATAGCGTTAACATCGTCAGGTGTTAAACCTGTTGGAGTTAACGCTTCCATGAGGATTTGCTCTTGCTGAGCATTAGCAATCTTCTCGGCATCAGCTTGTTCAGCTATTGCCACATACGGCATCACCATCTTGTAATCCGTAATATCAAAGATATCCTCAAACATTCTAGCCATCTTGATGGTAGAAAAGTGTGGAGAGATCTGTTGCCAGACAGGCGATTGAGATAGGCTATTTAAGTTTTGGACTAGCTCTGCCTGCTCTGCGAAGTGTCTCGCCGCAAATGGCTTAATACGTCCTTCACCAGAAATATCGTCCGGTGATAGGTCCATAAACGTTTCAATTTTTAATTCATCATCGAAGTACTTAACAATGATATCGTTGGTCATTCGACGTCGACCAATCTCTAACATAGAGTTTAGATTGGGTTCCATGAATTGTTCATCGAATTGAACTGTCTTATTCTGGAAGATACGCGAAGCTGCGTTCTCCATTCGTTGTACTTCGTATTTAGTTTTCTCACCAGGAGTACGGAAGCCCATAGCTTCCTTAGGTGCTCCGGCAAGCTCTTCCATCAAAGCCATGATGGATTGTATTTCAGTATTCGCTTGTAAAACCTGAAATGGAGGCACCAACATTTCGACATCACCATCGTCACCAATGTGAATGCGAGACATGGGACCCCATTCAAAATCTTCGACATATCCTTTAATCTTTAACGGAGGAAATGTTATAAGATCGAAACAGTCCGCCTTCATATTCTCAATATGGTCGATGCGATATTGCAAACCTACCAAATTTGCAAGAGGGCTCATTGCCCACAGATTGTCTTGGCGACGGCGCCATCCAACATGGTGGATTGGAGCTTTACCAAAGAATGAAGGATTAGTTTTCTTAGAGAGAACCTTGTGACGATCAATGACCATAATGATCTGGTTCTTTAAGAACGTGTCATTATCTGTGTCATAGATATCGCCGTAATAAGTTAAGATTTCACAATACGAACTTTGCAAGTATGCTTGATAACTGTCGAAACCATCAACCCGGAAGAATTCGTCTTTGACGTGTAACTCACCACCAAACCCTTGCACATGCTTACGCAAGTTCTTGAGATAAGTATATAGTTCCATATATTCTTTACGGTTGCCGTCATCAGACAGCTTCTCTAGCATATCTTTGACTTCACCGATAGAAACCAGAGATCTAATGATCTTTGGCGATTCATCAAATGAAGGAGCTATTGGATTGAAGACGATGTCTAGCGGAGAGATTCTCCGCATTCCTGGTCCGGCATAACCAACTTGAATAATTTCCTGCCTTTGTAAATTGGGAACAGGGACTCTGAAGTCTTGCCATTCGACGATTGAGAAACAATTACCATAATCTATATAATCTTGAATACACTTGGAGACTTCATCTTTGAAAGACTTTTGTGCAATCACATAACACATGTAGGATGTGATGGCGTCTTTCTTTTGCAAGGTAGCTGCAGAACGTTCCTCTGCTACCCACTCAAGCCATTTACGCTTGGGAAAGAGCGAAGCCATATAATTGCTATAGAGATTGTCTCTGATCTGACAGAGCTTGGGAACTACAGTCTTATTCTTCCACGGAAGCTTGGAGTTAGATGTTTTGGTAGTATCAGTAGCATAAATGTACTGACGAATCTCTTTAACCTCTTCAATCCAAGGTTGTCGAAGCATATTCCAAGTATACTGGTTCCGAGCGATCTCGGTTCCCATTCTATCTGGTTCTATAATAGATTGTAGTTCTAATACCTTACCGGCCATTACTTTTTATACTTTTCTGCATCTAGAAACTTTTTATCTAAGCCAAGACTATCAAATTGGTCCGGAGGACTTTCATTCCTACGATCTTCTATATTCGTTGAATAATGCGGAATATGCGTGGTGTTAACTGCTTGTTCTGGAGTACCACCACTTTGTCGTCTAGGAACAGCATCAGTAATATCTAACGATTCTTTCTGCTGCATATATTCGTGGTAAGAAGGCGTATCTTCGTTATATCTGTTCTTAAGCTTCTGAACGCCTCTTTCGTATTCACCGGCCATTATTTAACTCTATTTAATCTGGGATTACGTTTCTTGGCTGAAGGAGAAGCTTTCCTAGCGGCAGAGGCTAATATAGCTCCTGCTCTTTTCATGCCATACTTCTTTGCTATTTTAGCTTGTACAGCCTTAAAACCTGGATGCGCTTTACTCATTAATTTTTCATCTTTTCTAACATATTCTTATAACGATCAACAGCACTACCACTGTCCATTTTCATCATTTCATCAGCAACAGAACGGTGTGTAGTACTGACAGCCTGTTCTGGCGTTCCACCGCTTTGACGACGCGGAACTGCATCTGAGATATGTTCAGCCATTCCCATTCCACCCTGCATATCCGATTCAACATATTTAGGATCACGCTTTACAGGAGAATCTCCGCCCATAAAATACTTGAGCTTTTCTTGTCCGAATTCGTATTTATCAGCCATTAGGCGACGCCTCCAAATCTTGTATGTATTAAATCTAAGTTAAATGTATTTCTGTTAGTCAAGCCTGAAGAAATTGTATTCGAAGGCGCCATACAGATTGGTATAACTGATGCTAGAGCATCCTTGACATCATCATGAGGAGGCTTTGTGTAAATCAATTCTTCCTCTAAAATTTGACAATTTCCGCCCCTGTAATGCCACATCTGGAGATTTGCATAACGAGGCTGTAGTGTGTTATAAATACGCTCTGCCTTAGTACCTTCGCGAGCTTCAGGTCTATATTCTTCGATGCTTAGAGCTAGGCCATCACGTCTGATGTAATCATCTCTAATGTTCTGAACTATGACTTTCTGAGCCATAGTTACTTCAGCTCTGAGTTTTCTAAAGTCCCACTTTTGATGGAGACGAAGAATATGATTGTAGTATTCGCTTAGGTCGCCGGTTCTAAACCGGTCAATGTCAAGGACGTAGTAATTACGATCGCCGTCAATGCCAACCACAACAATGCTAGTATAGTCAGCAGATTTACCGAGGGAGAACGCGAAGTCCATTGCTGCGAATACATTTAATCGCTTGCCCTTACAGTACCACTTCCCATTATTTCTAGACACATGGGAGCGGTCGTAGTATTGGAAGTAATCAGACTTAATACCGGCTGAGGTAATATCGTGAGGATCATTGTAATACTGTGCTCTAAATTGTGTTTGATCTAAATAAGCTGCACGTTTACGTTCAAGAATCTTACGATCGAAGCCAAACCACTTGCCATCGTATCGGCGTTGTAGTGGCCAGAGATATTCACCTGAGCCATCACCAGCATCTTCTACCTGGTGTTCTTTAACTTCATACAGCGGTTCAGGTTCTAGTTCATCGCCAAAATCGTCATAGTGACGAATCTCAGCTTGTAACATGGAATTGTACAGATCATCTGGATGGTATCTAGTACCAACCACCCATTCTTCAGCATTTCCTGCTTCAATAGAAGCTAACAGAGAATACTGTTGTTTTACCCGTTCACGACCTTCTTCAGTGTAAGCGGTGTCGTTTGTTACGACGTCGTCAAGTACGCAAATATCGCAATGAAGGCCAACAATATTAGTGGTGAGACCAGCAGTAAATATACTCGGATCTCGTATGGCCTCAGCTTTCCTTGCTGGGTGGTCCACTGAGATTTCAGTTTCAGTCCACTTCTCCCTGGAGCCTTCTGCCGCATTAACCATCTCTGGCCAATAACGACGATATATACGACTAGTTAAAATATCTTTAATAAACTTAAGTTGTTTGATAGCCAGATTAGCTGTGCTACTAATATATAAAAACTTAAGCCATGGTTCGCGTGTTAGCCTGTAAGCTACGCGTAATCCCATGATGGTGCTTTTTAAGTGGTCGCGAGGTAGAAGTAATAACTGGTGAGATTTGTATCCAGGTCGTTCTAACCATCGCATTGAATCTTCATGGATTGCACCGAATACCCATGTCGGTCTAACTAAGCGGCTAAAGAAAACGAAGTCACTTTCTGCACGTTGTTTTATTTCTGCCCATTGGTCTGAGCGTTTAATCACTTATTGAGCTTCATAGTTGATGTAGAAAGCAATTGAAACTAAGTCTCCTCCAGGATATGTTCCATCATATAGAAACATATCTATATTAAGACCTGCGGCAGCAACCAAACACATTTTGTTATCGGACTGTCTCCAACCACCACCTATTGCAGTTAAGCCGGTAACAGTGATTGAATTCGGTACATCCATTGTAATCTTAGTGGCACCAGTTCCATTTACATTTATTGTGAAGAATCCGTAGACTTCAACAGATAAACCTAGTTGACGGTAGAAAGTATTTCTTTGAATGAAAGAAGTTATAGTTCCTGTACCAGAACGTATATTAGCGTTGTAGGAGGTCCAAGTAGGATTGACATCTCCAACATCAGACCAAGCACCTGCTGATTTTTGATACGTCTTTAAAACTACAGAGTTGGCATCTTTTTCAAAATAGACATTCTTGTCTTCCCCTATAGGATTAGGAGGAACTTCATTTCCAAAGTAAATTACAGAACCTGGATCTCCATCTATACCATCTGCACCAGCAGCTCCCGCAGGACCTCTACGTCTTGAAGCACGCTGCAGTTCTCTAAAAGTAGTCACTTCTTCTTCTTAGCTTTCTTAGGAAGCTTCTTTCCTTTAGACGAAGAATTCCATTCACCGACGTTTACACCTTGGCGTTCTAATTCTTTACGGTGTATATTAAAATACGCCGCTTGTGCCTTAGACTTATAAGGCATTACTTAACTGGTTCGACGGGCACTACTGGCGTAACTACTGGTGTAGAAAAACTATGCACCCAAGGCTTTAACCAAGGCCACACAAACGTCTGAACAGCC